>Ga0105046_10005743_pt1 | contig 19607 bp, 15 predicted proteins | sample MAT03_FD_78385 | JGI IMG/M metagenome (GOLD analysis project Ga0105046, IMG submission 78385) | Freshwater microbial communities from Lake Fryxell liftoff mats and glacier meltwater in Antarctica - MAT-03 (megahit assembly) | ecosystem: Environmental > Aquatic > Freshwater > Ice > Liftoff... | reverse complement strand
CCTGCCCGCCAACGCATTCTGCGTGCAGCCCGCAACGGCGCCCCCGCCGCCCGACGGCTTCGGTTCGACGGCCGACAACCAGCCGGTCGGCATGCGCGGCGCACCCACGCTCTCGCCCGACGTCAACGTCATCAAAATCGAAGCCAGCATGTGGTGGTGAGTTCGAACCAAGTACGCTCGGTTCGAAAATGAAGAACGGCCGCTCGAAAGAGTGGCCGTTGCTCGTTTGTCCCGCATGTCGATCGCACGGGCCTGTTTACCGTGCGCACTTTCGAGGGCGCCTCGAGCGTGCCACCCACTGTCCAGACCGCTCAGTGACCCACGGGCTTGGGCGACTGCGTCGATTCGTCGTCAGCGTTGGGGAACGGCGCGATCCAGGCTGCGATGATCGAGGGGACCGAAGCCACGAGAACGAAGATGAAGAAGTTGTGGTAGCCGAGAGCCTCTTGAATGGCGCCGCTCATCATCGAGGGCACCATGAGGCCGAGCCCCATGAGCGATGTGGCAAAGGCGTAGTGCGCCGTGCGGTATTTTCCGGGCGCAATCTGCTGCATCATGTAAAGCATGTGGGCAACCGAGCCGAAGCCGTAGCCAAACTTCTCGATCGTCACCAGCACGGTGATCGACATCATGCTGGGTGCGTTGGCAGAAGAGAGCAGGATGTAGCAAACGTGGGGAATGTTCATGGCTAGGGCCAGCACCACGATGCTGCGTCGCAAGGTCAACTTGGCTGCCAAAAAGCCGCCGCCCAAGGCGCCTGCCATGAAGCCGAACGTGCCGACGGTCCCATAGATGTTGCCGAGTGCCTGGTTCGAGAGCGCAAGGCCGCCCTGCGCAGCCGGATCCAACATGAACAAGGGACCGATCTTCTCGATGAAGCCTTCGCCACTGCGGTAGAGCAGAATGAAGGCAATGCCGAGCCAGATGCCCGGCTTCTCGAAGAAAGTCTTGAGGGTATCGACGAAGGTCGCAACACCGCCGGCGAACGTGGTTGGTGCTTCGACTGCGCGCGTGTCGTGAGGGAGGGTTTTCAGGTGCCACAGGCCCAAGAGGGCCATGATCGCGGCCAAGAGCCCCATCACGACCATCCAGGCGTGTTGCCAGCCCGCAAGCTCGAGTTCCGGGGTGCGCGTCTGGCCAGCGACGTAGCGATCGAACAGGTGACCCGTCAGCGTGACCAAGAGGCCTCCGGCCACGATCTTGCCGCCGTTCCAACAGATGCCCTGCACTCCGACCCACGCGGACTGCTGCTTGGGTGTCGTGACCGAGATGTAAACGCCGTCGGCGGCGATGTCTTGGGTCGACGAGAGAAAGCCCGTGACCCAAAAGAACGCCAAGGTCATGGCCATGAAATTCGGAAGCTGCAGGCACAGTGCGACACCCGTCAGGCTGATGGCCATCGCGAACTCCATTGCCAGCACCCAGTGGCGCTTGGTCTTGAACATCTCCGTCAGCGGCGCCCACAGCGGCTTGATTGACCAAGGCAGGTAGAGCGAACCCGTGTAGATGGCGATGTCGGTGTTGGAGACTCCGAGGTTCTTGTACATGAGCGCGGCCACCACGCTCACGGTGATCATGGGCAGACCCTCCGCAAAGTAGAGGGTCGGCACCCACCAGACGGGTGAACGGTGGCGCGAAGGTTCGCCGCCTTGGTCCATGGAACCGGTATTTTCGGTCGACGCCCGCATCTTCCTCAGACGTTACAGGGGGCGCTGGGTCTGTCATCGCCAGAAAACGTCATTCGCGCGAGCAGAGTCGCTCGGCGTGCCGGAGGCCGGGGGCGTTACACGTCACCTGCACGCGCAGGCGCGTACTGCGTCCCGAACCACGAAGAGCGATTCAGAAAGCGCTACCGCGGCAGCCTTCAGGCCTTGGAAGAGCCGTCGTCCTGATGAAAAGGCGCGATGACCGTGAACAAGATCGAGGGAATGGCGGCCAGCAGCACGATCACGAAGTAGATCTGGTAGCCGACGGCCGTCTGCAAGTAGCCGCTGGCCAGGCCGGTGAGCGTCATGCACAGGCTGAGCCCGAGACCCGTGGCGAAGGCGTAGTGCGCCGTCTTGTACGGACCGGGCGCGATCTGCTGCATCATGTAGATCATGTGACCCACGGCGCCGAAGCCCCAGCCGAGCTTCTCGATGAAGAAGATGATGCCGACGATGACGATGCTCTCGGGTCGCGCGATGCCCAGGTAGAGGAAGGTCACGTTGGGTACGTTGAGCGCGAGGCACAGGATCAGCAGCGACTTTTTCAAGCCACGCTTGGACACGAACAGGCCGCCCAAGATCGAGCCGCCGATAAAAGCCGTCGTGCCGATGATGCCATTGAGCAGACCGAGCTGGCTGTTGTTCAGGCCAAGGCCACCGTTTGCGACCGTGTCGAGCAAGAAAAGCGGTGCAATCTTGTCGAGCAACCCGAGTCCGAAGCGATAGAAAAACGCAAAGCCGATCAGTTTGAGGACGTCCTTCTTGGCGAAGAAGGTCGAAAACACGTCGCCGAAAGTGGTCATGGCGTCGCCGAACGAACGCGGCGCATCAGCCGACTTTTCGCCCTGGGGCAAGTTGAAAGCATGCCAGACCGACAGCGCAAACAGCAGCACGGCTAGCGCCACGAACACGCCAAACCAGGCGTTTGCATAGGCGGCAGGGTCTGGTTTGGGACCATCCGCCGTTTCGCCAGCCCAGCGCCCCACGAGCAAGACCAGAAAGCCGTTGGCCAAGATCGGCCCGATGCTCCAGCTCATGCTCTGGATGCCGGCGAATGCTGCCTGGCGCTTGCTGTCGAGGCTCGTGACGTACACGCCGTCCGACACGATGTCCTGCGTCGCGCCGGCGACTGCGGCGACCATCAAGAGCGCGACAACGGGCATGATGAAAGCCGGCAGTTTCAGCGCGAATGCCAAGCCCAAGAAGATGAGGCCGAGCACACCTTGCATGAGCACGACCCAGAATTTCTTGGTTCGAAACAGCTCCAGCAGCGGTGCCCAAAGCGGTTTGAACGTGAACGCAAAACCGGTCAGGCTCGAGTAGGCGGCGGCTTTCTCGTTCGACAACCCGAGGTTGGCGAACATGATGTTCGAAGCCGTCGACACCATGATGTACACGGTACCCATGGCGAAGTAGCTGCTTGGCACCCACAGCGCGGGATGCTTGGACTGGGCGACGACCGGTGTTCCCTCACTCATGGCGCGCGACTCTAGCCGATTGTGTGCGCAGAGGAACCGCTCCCATCTCGAGACCGGACCACGCGCTCCGGGCTCGTTCCACCAAGCGAGATTCCGCCGAAAACGTAGACTTTTGTCGTCATACGAAGATGAAAAGCGGGCTGCCCGCGGCTCGTGGGAGCGCTATTCTGCGCCTATCTTCATGCGCTCTTCCACACATCGGCTCGACTTTCGCCCTTCTCCTCGTTCGCTCACCATCGGCTTGGCTTTCTTTGGACTCAGCAGCCTGACCTGGGCCTGCTCGGCCTCGGACACCGGGTCGGTCGACGCGGGCAGCGGCGGGAGCATCGACGGCGCGGGGGGCGGCCTGGTGGGCACGGGCGGCGCGGCAACTGGCGGCGCGGGCCCTGCCAGCGGAGGAACCGCGAGCGGCGGCGACGGCAGCGGGGGCACGACGTCCACGGACTGCAGCGCCGCCGACATCCTTTGCGAGACCTTCGACAGTGCCGTGCCGAGCGGCGCGCCTTGGGTTGCGAAGACTTGTTCCGACCCGAACTACAGCATGACCATCAGCGCCGGCGCGGGAGAAGCGGGCAGCGGGGCGCTTCTCACCAGCGGCGCATCGAGCGGCGCCAACACTTCTTGCCCGTTGCACTACGAGCTCCCCGAGCTGGCGGAGTTTTGGGTCCGCGCGCGCATCAAAATCGGCGGGGCAAATCCCGCGGCGCAGCACGAGGTCACCTTCTTCGAGCTAGGCGAAAAGGCCGACGCTGACGACCCCGAACTACGCATCGGCTACCGTGGTGACAGCTCCTGCAACAACAGCGGAGCTGTCTATGCAGGCTTCGAAATCGGGGCGACGAAGGGCCCTGGCGGCGAGTTCACCGGCTGCACCGGCACGGTTCCGCTCGCGGACACTTGGTATTGCCTCGAAGTCCACGTGGACCAGAACGACCCGACGACCATGTACAGCAACCTCTATTCCAACGGCGCCAAGCTCAACACGCTGGTCCACAGCCAGCCGAAGGATCGCGTAGAGGCCTTGTTCAAGGCCAACTACCTCAAGGTCGGCATGCAGTCGTACAGCGGCGTCTTCGATTCACTGTTGATCGACGAGATCTCCGTGTCGACAGAGCGCCTGCCCTGCGAGTGAATGGCGCGCGCGACAAACGGCGGCCGTCTCCGCGACCGCCGTTTCCTCACCTCACTTGACGACGAGTTCGTCGCAGGCGAAGCCGGCGAAGAGATCGACGACACCTGGTTCGAGCCATTTGATGCAGCTCGCGCCGAGGAGTTCGAGTTCGGTTGCGCTGTTCATGCGCCACTCACCGGAGGGGATCGGCTCCTTTTCGTCATTCAGATAGATGTCGCCTGCTGCGCCGTCTTTGACTCCCGCGAAATCGGGACTGCTCAAATCCTGCTTGCAAGACTTGAGGCCCTGCGCCTTACCCTTGATGGCTTCCGCGATCTCATTCGGGTCATCGGAGAGGAATGCTTTGGCGCTACCCTCGGCCGCCGCGTAAGCACCGATTGGGTCGAAACCGGTTCGCCCTGCGGCCGTCCAAGCGGACTTCCAACCGGCGTTGCCTTGGCAGGCGTTGTACACGGCGCCACTGTATGTGTCCTTGGTAAGCCCGGTGATCCAGTTTGGACTCTCGCCTGCTCCGCCTTGGGCCCAGAAATCCAGCCAATCCGCGTGCTGGATGTCTGGATTGTCGATTGCAAACACGAACGTTTGAATACCCTGCGCATACGCTGATTGCATGGCGCCGATGGCCGCATCGTTGCCGCAATCAGGCCCAACATCGTCGCAGAAGTCCGGATCATCGTCTGCCGTCACCAGCAAGATAGCCTTCGCTCCCGGGCCATCGTCCGCGGTCAAAATGGCCGCCGCTTGCTGGACGGCAACGGACGTCGGTGTGTCCAGCTTGCCGCCCGGCTTCGTCGCCGAGAGCCCCTTGTAGAAGGTCTCGATGGCCGCGAAGTTATTGAGGGCGATCGTCCCCTGGTCCTCGATGACGTCGGAGCAAGCGCCATTGACGCTATTGTACGCACCCAGGCCTATGCGTACATCAGGCTCGAGTATCTTGACGACGGGCAAGACCTTGTCGCGGAGTGGCGTCCACTGCTGCAGATCGAAGATGCTACCCGAGCGATCAACGAGGATGAACACGGTCGGAATTCGGGGTTCGAATTTCACCTCGCCCGAATCGCAGTACTTGGACTTGTCGGGGCCCGTCCCGGTCCCGCCGCTCCCGGAGTCACCGACGTCGACACCACCGATATCTCCGTCCCCGGCATCTACCGTACCAATATCTGCGGTGTCGCTATCTGGAGCGCCGTTGCCCTCCGGAGCGCTACATCCAACCCAGCCGGCCCCCGCTACCAGAGAGGCCACTACCGCATTCACGCGCAAGCTCGTCGATCGTCGCATAAGCATTGCCAAGGGTAGCGCTCTCCTGCGAGCCCGCCCATGTCGCCATGCGCAATTGTTCGCTCTTCGGGCTCTCGAGTGCGTCTCGAACGGTAAATTCCAGAGCCTTGGAAGAGCCGCACGAAAAAGGCGGCGTCCGAAAACGCCGCCCTTCTTCGAGCTTCGAGTCAGCCTGAGCTCAGACCACGCACTCGACCTTCACCGTGGTACCGCTCTTTGCGTACGGCACCATATTGCCCTCGATGCTCTGGCCGTCCACGGTCAGCTGGGCGGGCGCCGCGCTGCCGCTGTTCTTCACGTGGATGACGTAGGTGGCTCCCCGTGCACGCCGCGTGATCGTGTAGTCGGCGATCTCGCGCGTCATGCACGGCTGCACGACCAAGCCGTCCCACTCGGGTCGCACGCCCAAGAGGTACTGACTGATGGCCACGAAGTTCCATGAACCGGTACCCGTGAGCCAGCTGTTCTTGGCTTCGCCGGGCTTGACGGCATCTTTACCAGCGATCATCTGCGCATAGATGTAGGGCTCCGTGCGGTGCAGCTCGCTGATGTCCTCGAGGTAGGCCGGCGCGATCTTCTTGTAGTACTCCCACGCGCGCTCGGGGCGCCCGATCACCGTTTCGGCGATCATGATCCAAGGATTGTTGTGGCAGAAAATGCCAGCATTCTCCTTGTAACCCGCTGGGTAGGTCGAGATCTCGCCGTACTCGAGCACGTACTCCGTAAAGGCCGGGTTGTTGAGCACGATGCCGTACTCGCAATCGAGCCGCTCCTTGACGGCATCGAGTGCCTTTTTTGCTTCGCCCGTCTTCACGCCGATGCCCGCCATGACGCAGTAGCCCTGGGGCTCGATGAAAATCTTTGCCTCTTTGTTGTCGTTCGAGCCCACCTTCTTGCCAAAGAAGTCGTAGGCGCGGAGGAACCACTCGCCGTCCCAACCGTGCTGGAGCACCACCTGCTCCATGCTGGCCACCTCTTTTCGCACGCGCTCGGCCTCGGCCTTGTCGCCCTTGCGCTCGACCATCTCGGCGTACATCGGTCCGATGCTCACGAACATGCCGGCGATGAAGATCGATTCGGCCGTGCGGCCTTCGCGATTTTCGGTCGTCTGGAACGACTCACCCGGCGTTTCGCTGAAGCAGTTCAGGTTCAAGCAATCGTTCCAATCGGCGCGACCGATCAGCGGCAGGCCGTGCGGACCGAGATTGTTGGTCACGTGATCGAACGAACGCTTGCAATGCTCGAGCAAGCTCCGTGATTTGCTGGCGTCGTTGTCGAACGGCACGCTCTCGTCGAGGATGGCGAAGTCGCCGGATTCCTTGATGTACGCAGCCACGCCCAAGATGAGCCAGAGCGGGTCGTCGTTGAAGCCGCTGCCGACGGCGTTGTTGCCGCGCTTGGTGAGCGGTTGGTACTGGTGGTAGGCGCTGCCGTCCTCGAACTGCGTGGCCGCGATGTCCAGGATGCGCTCACGGGCGCGCTCGGGCACCAAGTGCACGAAGCCGAGTAGATCCTGGTTCGAGTCGCGGAAACCCATACCTCGACCGATGCCGCTCTCGAAGAACGAAGCCGATCGCGACATGTTGAAGGTCACCATGCACTGGTATTGGTTCCAGATGTTGACCATGCGATCGAGCTTGTCGTCGCTCGATTTGACCGAGTAGCCGCTCAGCAGCTTGTCCCAATACTGGTTCAGCTTGGCGAGCTCGGCGTCGACCTTGGGCTTGCTGTCGAACTGCGCAATCAAGGCCTCGGCCGGCTTCTTGTTGATGACGCTCTTGCTCTCCCACTTCTGGTCCTTCGGGACCTCGACGTAGCCCAGCAGGAAGACCAGTTCCTTGGTTTCGCCAGGAGCGAGTTCGATGTCCAGACCGTGGGACGCGACGGGCGACCAACCGGCAGCCTTCGAGTTGCGGCTCTCGCCAGATATCGGCACCTGCGCCTCGCCAAAGCCGTTGTACATACCGATGAAGCTTTCGCGATCGGTATCGTAGCCACTGACCTCGTCGTTGACGTGGTAGAATGCGTAGTGGTTGCGGCGCTCCTTGAACTCGGTCTTGTGGTAGATCGTGCTGCCGCCACCGGTGATCTCGACTTCGCCCGTCGAGAAGTTGCGCTGAAAATTGGTCATGTCGTCCTCTGCGTTCCAGAGGCACCACTCCACGAACGAGAAGAGCTTGAAGCTCTTTTTGGCTGAGCCCTCGTTCTTCAGCGTGACCGCGTGCACTTCGCAGGTCTTGTCGACCGGGACGAAAAACAGCGTCGAGACACTCAGATCGTTTTTCTTGCCGGTAATGCGGCTGTAGCCGAGGCCGTGACGACACTCGTAGGCGTCCAGCTCGGTCTTGACGGGGCCCCAACTCGGACACCAAACGCTGCCACCCTCGTTGATGTAGAAGTAGCGGCCGCCGTCGTCGGTCGGCACGTTGTTGTAGCGGTAGCGCGTCAGTCGACGCATCTTGGCGTCACGATAGAAGCAGTACCCACCCGCCTGGTTGGAGACGAGGCCGAAGAACTCCTGCGAGCCGAGGTAGTTGATCCACGGGTACGGGGTCTTGGGGGTGGTGATGACGTACTCTTTGTTCTCGTCGTCGAAGTGACCGAAGCGCATCTCTTGTATCTCTCTAGGTGAATGCAGAGGGGGGCGAAGCTGGGGCCCGCTTTACACCTAAAACGCCATGGAGTGAAGGCCGCGGCCTGGCCGATCGGTCAAACGGCCGAGGACACCGAGCGCACGGGCCAAGCCAAAAGGCCGGCACTCGATAGCACCCCGAGCGACATTCCGACGACGCCGCCTGCGCCCACGCACACGCACCCCAGGGCGCCTGCGGCCACGACCAACGCACCACCACTGAGCCAAGCCACGAGCGGCCGCGCGCTGTGTCGACTCTGTCGACCGAGCAACAGTCCCGCGACCAAACCGCCACTGCTGCACAGCGGCACGCACAGCGACATGCAACCCCCAGCTGTGCACACGTGCCCCAGGTGCTGAGCCGACAGAGAACAAGCGAGCGGAATGACGCCGAGGAGCAACGCAGGCAACACGGCCCGTCCCGCGACGCGCCCATAGACAGCGAGTGCTGCCGTCAGCCCGAGCAAGAGCGCAGCCGGCAAGAACACAACCGACGCTTCGTCTGCGAAACCGAACGCGGCGACCACGAGCACGGACGCAAGCCCCAGCTCGGCTCTAGCGGCAAGCACACGCCCTCGGAGAAAGGCCCAACGGGCGCGTGACTTCAAATGAGAATGATTCATCGCGGGGCTTCCATGGGTTTGACGATACTCGTCCAGGCGTCGACCAAGCGTTCGAGCAGGCGCTGACGACGCTTGCGTAGCGTAGCGGGGTTGTGCGCTGACATTTCCGCCGTGAGTTCGGGAGCAACCTGGTCGCCGAGCAGTGCTCGCTCCGCAGGAGTGAGTTCGTCTAGCAAACCACGCGCGATCGCGAGCAGCTCGCGCTGGACGACGGCGTCTTCGGGCGACTCCTGTCCGCTCGCGAGTTCACGCGGCAGTTCGCCAGCTCTCTGTCGGCGGGCGCGCGTGCGCTCGGTACGGCACTCCCAGTAGGCAAAGGAAAGTCCCCAAGCGAGCGCAGGGCGCGTCGGATCGTAGGTGCTGGCCTGGTCGAACATCTTGAGCAGGGCTCGTTGCGCGGCGTCTTCGGCTTGGCTTTCTTCGCCCAATGCACGCTGGGCGTAGCGTTTCAGCAGAGGCCAAAGGTTGTCGAAGACGACGTCGAACGCCGCACGGTCCCCGTCGGCGAGGCGCCGCATGGCGTGGTTGAGGACGTCGCCTTCGTTTGCCAGGGGAATGGTTTCAGTTCTCGTCGTGGCAACCGCACTGCGCGCCGCAACCGCCCTCGTCGCAGGGACAATCGGCGCCGCACTCGCAAGCCTCGCACTTGCAGCCTTCGCCGCACGGGCAATCGGCGGCAAAGGCGCTGGCCGGAGCGAGCAACGACGCGACCAACATCAGGTTCTTGAACAGATTCTTCATGGGGAGGTTCCTGGGTGAAAGCGCTCACGAGAGCGCGCTACCCAGGGATAGGCCCCAGAACCTCGGGCGTGACGGCGATTTTCCGTCTAGCCCGCCGTTACTTGCCGGGTTTGGCCTTTTTGCCGTTTTCGTCTAGAAATCCGGCAACCCAGGCGAGCGGCGCGTTCCAGTTGACCGTGATCTCGTTGACGCTCCAGGCCTCGATGTTATCGACGAAGCACTTCTGCGGGTGGCAGCCGGCAAGGCCTGCGGCCTTCACGTACGGATCCTGCAGACTGGAGTTGGGGCCGCCGGAGACAGCGCCGGGAGGAGCCTCGGGAAAGCGAGAGTCCGCCTGCTTCGACCAGAAGCGGTGATGGGGATTCTCGAGCGGGAGCGAACCGTAGCCGGTCACGTACGACTGGCTGAGTGCGTTGCGGCCAAGCAAGTAGTCCATGCCGAGCACGACGCCTTCGAGGTACTTGTCCTGCTTGGTGAAGTCGTACGCGAGAGCGAGCACCATCATGTTGTTCAGGAGGAAGCTGTTGGAGCCCCAAGGGTACTTGCCGTTCGCGCCCGCGCCGAACGGCACGCGGTAGCCCTGCTTGTCGATCAGCCCCAGGTACTTGTCAGCGACAGCGATCAGCTTTTTGCGCTGGACTGCCTGCTCGGTGGGCGGCAAAGCGCCGGGCACCGTGGCGAGAGAGATCGAGCCGAGCGCGTCCGTGACGGCCCAGTTCATCGAACTCGGTACGCCATCCACGCTCTCGGTGATCGTGGTGAGCCAAGGCGATGCGCTGATTTCGCTCTTGTAAGTGGCCTTCTTGGTAGTGATCCACAGCTCGGAGGCGGCCCAAAAGAAGTCGTCGCTGAGCTGGGAGTCGTCGTAGGGGCCGCCGCCGTTGGCGTCGCTTGGCAGCGCGAGCACGCCGGGGTTCTTCTTGGCGGCCAGCCAAGCGCGCTCGGCTGCCAGCAAGCACTTCTGCGAAAATGCGGGATCGATCGTGGCGAAGATGCGGGCCGCCTGAGCCGCGGTAGCCGCAACGTTCAGGGTGGCGGCGGTCGAGACGGGCCGCAGTTGTCGCGCCATCTTCTGCTCGGCTTCGTCAGGACGTAGACCGAGAGCTGTCCAGGTCTCGTCGTGGATCTTGTGGTGCACCATGCCGGCCCCGGGCTTGCCCTCGGGTACCTGCATCTTGAGCAAGAACTCCATCTCCCAACGTGCTTCGTCCAGCAAGTCCGGGACGCCATTGCCGCTTTCTGGAATGTTCAGCTTGCGATCACCGAATGCGCTGACGTCACCGAACGCCTTGAAGCGCTCGTACTGATTGAACAGCGTCCACAGCGCTATACCGCCATTGACCACGTACTTGCCGTGGTCGCCTGCGTCGTACCAACCGCCGCTGACGTCGAGCGTGTAGTTGCAGTTGGCGCCCTTACCGCAAGGCACTTTCTCGTCGCTGGTGGCGTGGCCCGCCGGACGCGCCCACTTCTCTTGGCCCGCGAACGGCATCGCAATCGGGGTGCCGCTCCGGTTGTGATAAAAATATCGGAGCGCGTCGTACTTGAGCGACGCGTACAAGCTGTCGCCAATCTGGAACGGTGCACTCTGCGCGTCACCGACCGTCAGCGTGTAGCCCGTGCCCGCCGTTTTGGTCGCCGTAAAGTCGACGAGCTGGACGTTGTCGCCCGAGTCCGGGTCGAGCCCGAACGGCGCTGTCTGACCCGAGGCAACCACCTGGCCATTGCGCTCGAGCTTCCAGGGCTGAGCGCTGGTCGCCGTCGTGACGACGATTGCGATCTTCTGAGCGGCGACGAAATAGCCGAGCTGGTTGACGCGAACGGCGGGCAGCGGCCTGGCTGCAGCCTTGGCCACCGCGGTAAACTGAGGATCGGTCAGGTAGACGTCGTCCAGGCATACGGTGAACGGTGTTGCCGTACCGCGTGCCATATTGCCGCCAACGTGGAACGCGAACTCGGCGGTCGGATCGTCATTGCCGTTCATGGTGAACGTGCCACGCACGATCTGCGGCTCGGTGGTCACCTGAACCGTCTGCGTCCAGTACTCGGAGTACGGAGGGCCCGAGCTGCCGATTTTCGGCCGCGCCATGGTCGGCTTGTCGGACCAGATCCGAAACTGCACCGAGTAGGTGTGACCCTTCTCGATCACCATTTCGCGGTGACGCATCTGGGCGTCCCACGCGTTGTTGCCTGAGCCATCGACGCGCAAGCATGAAGCGCCTGCGTTGACGACCGACTCACCCGCCGCGGGCGCGCTGAACGATGTCGTCCACGGCAGGCTCGTGCCATCCTCGAAATCGGCGTTTTTGATCAGGTTGCCTCCGCTGGGCGCTGGCACTGCCGAGGCAGAATTGGGGCCCTGCGCCTCGGCTCCGCCGCCACTGCCCTTGCGCTTGCAAGCGCTCACGCTGGCCAAGGCCAGCATGCATCCCAAGATCCAGCGATTTCGCATCTGCATCATGTCGTCGTTTCCCGTTCGACTCGACTCAAGAACCGCAACCCGTGAAGCGCAACTGATCGACCCACACGTCATAGGTGGCGCCGGGTTCGTTGACCTGAAACTGGATGCCGTAGAGAGCCTTCACGTCGACCTCGCTCTTGCGCGGCTTACCCCAACCTTTCATCTGCTTCATGGCCGAGAACGGCACGACGAAGTGCTGCCACTGCTCGGTGAAGGTCAAGTCCATGCCGAAGTCGTTGAAGCACTCGCTGCACACGCCACCATCGGGGTCGGTGTTGCCGTCGGGCACTTTGAGTCGGACTTTGCCTACCGAATCGGCGCCCTTTTTGGCCCAAAACGACACGCCGCCATACTTCGAAGCGTCATAGCCGCCCTTGGGGTCCAGGAAGTTAATGCCCACGCCGCCGAGCACGATGGCGCCTTGGCCAACCTTGCCCTTGAAGCGTGCGGCGTAAGCGGTGCCGTCGGCGCCGCCGGGAGACATCTCGAACGTGCCCCCGAGCGAGCCCGCTTGCGGCCAGATCTCGGTGCCCTCGCCTTGCATGAATGTGTACCAGTACCCACCGCGATCACCCGCGATGAAGCTTTGGTTGTTCGTGTCTTCACCGTCATCCAGCAAGGCATCGGGCGAGTTGCACGGCGAACCCTCGGGGGTCTTGGCCGTATCGGGCGACGTGGGGTTCACCCGACCACAGCCGGGAATGGCAGCCCCGATCAGCACGAGAGCAAGAGCAGAGAACGAACGCTTGGCGAAGGAGAATGTCATCGGATACACCTGGGTTTCTGGGTCAGTTGGGTTCTAGCCGGAAGTAGCAGAAGGAAGCCCTTCCCTGTCCGACTGCCCCGATGGCTGAGTGAGGTACAGGCGCTGCAAATTCAAGTCAATTGGCTTGTGCGCCCCCGGCGCCGCCGCCACCCCCGGCGCCACCTGCGCCGTCGATGACACAAGACTCACATCCGGGCGCGTTCTCGTCCGCGGCCGACAGCGCCACCAGCGCGTAGCTGAGCGCCGTGTTCCAGTTGATGGCCACCTCGTTGTGCAGGTAGTTGGGGTAGTCATCCGTCCAAGTCATGGCCGGATACTGGGCCACGGCGCTTTCGGGGTCGGCGAACAAACGCGTGTGCGGACCACCGATCAACAGGCCCGGCCAGGGGTTCACCTGCCCGTCGGCCTCGGAAGGGCGATGGTGCGGCTTGTGGACCGGATTGGCGCCAAGACCCGATACGAAACTGCGACCGTAGTAGTTCTTCCCAAACAAATGATCCAGCTGCAGCTGGATGGCGTCGAGATATTCGGCCTTCGGCTCGACGAAGTAAGCGGCCATCAGGTTGAAACTGAGTCGCGCCAACACACCGTTGGCGCCCCAGTAATAGGCGCTCATGCCCCGTCCGTAGGCGTCTTGGAGCGCGTGGCTGGCGTGACTGTCGGCCACGCCCAAAAATCCGGTCGCCACACGCGAGACCAGTCCTGGGTTGCGGCCCGCGCGCTTCGATCGCAGGTAGGTCGAGAGGCCCAAGTTCTTCACGTTGGGCCAGTCGAAGTTGCCGTCGACGTTGACGTCGACGAGCCGGGCTTCCAGTGCCTCGAGGTAACTCCCCTCGCCCGTCGTCTCCCAGATCTCGGCCAGCGCCCACAAGCGCTCGTCGGTGTCGTTGCTGTCGCCGTAACCCCCCGTACTGACGCCGCTCTGGTCGGCTTGCAGCAACCTGGGATTGGCGTCGAGCCACGCTTGACCCGCCGTGGCCGCAGCCAGACATTTCTCGGCAAAAGCGGCATCGAAATCGGCAAACAGTCGCGCGCCCTGCGCGAGTGCGGCCGTAGAATCGGCCGTGCCGGTCGAGCTCGCCGAGATGAAGTAGCGGGTCTGCGTGTCGCTGGTCGGCAAGACGACGCCTTCGAAATCGAGCGCCGTCACCTTGTGGGAGAAACTGCCGTCCTCGAACTGGATCTTGAGCAGCCACTCGAGTTCGACGCGTGCCTCGTCGAGCATGTCGGGCACGTCGCCGCCCTTCTCGGGCATCTCGAACTCTTGCGCGGCGACGAAGTCGGGGAACTGCTCGTACGCGCTCAACAGCAGCGCTACCGCGAATGCACCGTTGGCCGAGTACTTGCCGTAATCGCCGGCGTCGTGCCAACCGCCCGTGTCGTCCTTGGTGCCTGTGCCGACGCGCGACAGATCAGCTTCGGCCATGTGACAGGCGCCGTGGAGGAACTTGTCGTCACCGACCTCGATCTCCACTTTTTCGCCGCAGCGCTGGCCATAGAGGCCGAGCATCGACGTGTGCAGCGCCGACTCGAAGACATCGTTGTCGATGATGAACGGCGCCGAGCGACCTTCGCCCGCTTCGATGTAGTACTCGCCGGGCTCGCTGAACTCGCTGAAGTCGATGTGAGACAACGACTCGCCGGTGTCCTTCGCCACGACCGGGCCGGTGGCCGTCCCGCTGAACACTTCGTCGTCGCCCGACTGTTTGCGGATCGTGAACTGCTTGGGGTCGCCGACGTAGTTCGCGGTCTTGATTCGCTTGGAAAGGAAACCCACCGAATTCACTCTGACGGCGTAGGCCGTTAGGCATGCACCGTTGACGCGGGGAGCACCATCGGGACAGGGCGTGCCTCGTGCGGACGTCCCTTCACAGCCAGAAATGGCTGCAGCGACCACAACCAAGCTTCCGAGTCCCCAACGAATCCAAGCAAATCGATTCACATGGATGCGCTACCACGTTTTGGTGACAGTGTAACGCGGAAACAGAAGGCCGACCCAAACGGGCCCATGGGCAGCGGGTCGAGTGGTGGGGATCGCGCTTGGCTGGGAGGCCGAGTGCAACCCAGGTGGCACACAGCGCCCGGGCCCTGACGCGCGTGTCGTGCCCGGTGCAAGGACGTCGGCTCACGCTTTTGGGAGCCGGGCGTATTGCTGGCGGTTTGGGTCGCTCACTGTTCGCTACCAAGCTGGCACGATGAATGCAAAGTGTTCGCCCGTGACGCGCACCTCTTCGACTCTGTTGTGGATGCCTCTTGGTCTCTGTACCGCCTTGCTGTCGCTGTCCGCCTGCGGTGGAGAGGTATTCAGCACCGGCGACGCCGACTCCGCTGGGGATTCGGACGCGGATGGCTCGACGGGGGGCAGCACGAGTGCTGGTGGCTCCGCGGCGACCGGCGGCTCGACGAGTGGCGGCGGCTCGACTGGCACCGGGGGCGCAGGCGGTTGCGCGACGGGAATGCTCAAGTTCGTCGTCACGACGCAAACCCCGGGCGCCTCTTGTCTACCCGACTGCGGTCAGCTCGCTCCGTTCATCCGCGGCGAATTTGGCGACGAGCTGCGCGTCACGTCGCAATGCACGACCAGTTGCGAGCAGTGCGCGCCCATCGCTTGCGCGCTCGCACCTTGTTCAGGGGGCTCGTACTTCCAGCAAGAAGCCAGCTTCGTCTGGGACGGTACAACGTATGTGTCGAGCACCTGCGGCGGGAATGGTTTCAGCTGCGACCAAGCGGCGTGTAGCGTTCCAGGCCAATACAGCGCGCAATTTTGCGTTCCTCGCGCAGTCGACTCGACTGACAGCTACTGCGCCTCCTCGGGAGAGAAGGATTGCAAGACGGTGAACTTCACTTGGCCGACGAACGAGACGATCGAAGTCGACCTCAGTGTACGAGATCTTCCTTGACTTGAAGCCTCTGGTCCCGGGGGTCGGGGACGCTTTCGTCGACGCAGCGGGCCTCCGGGACCAGAGCCCTCCCTTCGGAGCGTTCCCCAGCCTCGCTCAGGGGCAGTCGCCCAAGCCGGCAATCGACGTCTCGATCGTGAAGTTCGACGACACTGTGTGACGCTCGGCGAAGAAAATGTGGATGGGGTATTCGGAGCCCAAAGTGAGGCCAAGCGAAGCCGCTTGATCATCTAGCCCGACTTCGCTCGACATGCTCGCGTGCGTACCGCCCAGATCGATCACGAGCCTGTCGTTGATGAACACCCAAACGTCGTCGTCACCGGTGAAGCGAAAGATCTCGCCGCCCTGGTAGACGAAGGTGCCGCTGGCCTCCAAGGTAAAGTGGAAGTTGTGCGGGTTGCCTTCGTTGCCGAACAGCGCGTTGTCGATCGGGAAGAAATCCGGATTGCTGTAGACGTAGAGCCGCGTGTCACCCGCCGAGACGCCGAGCGGCAGAGCGATCTCGGTCGACAGGTTCACTCCGGGCACATCGCGGTACCACTGATCGAAGTTGGCACGACCGGTCGTCGTCGGGGTCGAACCGAACGGCTGCGAGTAGACGGGCTTGTCGTCCATCCCCAAAATTGGCTCCACCATGCCAGGATCGAGGCCCGTTTGGTCCGACTCGAAATCAGGATGGTCCACCCGGAAATCTCGCACTATCGCCCGCAAGGTCGGCGGAAGCGGCTGGGGCGCCGTGCAGCTCGAGAGCGTGTCGTCCTCGCAGATCTGCGAGCCCGTTCCGCACTTGCTCGCGCACACGATCTCGCGCCGTTCAACCAGGCAAGCTCCCAGTTGGTCGTCCGCGCAGAGTTGCGCGCCCTCGCCGCAGCTGTTCTCGCAAGCACGCTCGACCGGCTCCACTCGACAAACCGACCAATCGGTACTTTCGCAGCTCTGCGTCCCGCTGCCGCACGTGTTCTCGCAAGCGCGTGTGGTCGTCTCGACGCGGCATTCGGACCAATAGCCGTCCTCGCACACCAGAACGCCGCTGCCGCAGCCATTCTGGCAGGGACGCTCTGCGCCTTGGCTGCCGCACGGTGTTCCACCCGGCAAGCCGGTTCGCGCGCCGCAGCCGCCCAAAGTGGAAAGCCAGGGCGCGCAGACCAGGCCAAGGGTGGTCAACCAGATCCTCGACCAGGGCGAATTCTTGCGGTGGTAAGGCATCGAAAGACCAAGGAACGCGCGGTCTCAATCACAGTAGAGCCGCGACGTCCCGATGGCCACGTCGTCGTACCAAACCGTGTTGTTGCCCCCCGAAGGCGTGTGACCGAGCGCTCCGCCACGGGGCCGTGGGCCTGAGACAGAACCTCCGTTCAGGGTCGAAATTTCCGACAGTGCGCCAACGCGTGCCCGGGTTCCGGACCGCGGGCCAAACGAGTGCCGCTTTCGCTCCGAATCAGCTAACTTTCCGCGACCCCCATGACGAATTCTGGAAAGCTCGCGATTCTCGTCGGCGGCGGCCCTGCACCGGGTACCAACAGCGTGATCAGCGCTGCCGCCATTCGCGCCAACTTGGCTGGCGTCGAAGTCGTCGGTCTGCTCGACGGTTTCTCGCATCTGCGTGGCAATTCGATTCCGCAGCGCAAAAACCTTCCGATCGACGCTGTCAGCCATATCCACTTTCGCGGTGGCTCCATCCTGCGCACCTCGCGCGACGTGCCGGTCAACGCCGAGCAGGAGCACGCGTGTGGCACCGCTTTGCGCGCGCTGGGCGTGAACAAGCTCATCACCATCGGTGGTGACGAGACCTGCCGTGCGGCGCTCCGCGTCGCGGCCGCAGCCGGGGACGCGCTGCGCGTCGTGCATGTCCCCAAGACGATCGACAACGATCTGCCCTTGCCGCAAGGGATCCCGGCTCTCGGCTACGAAACGGCGCGGCATGTCGGCGTCGGTATCGTGCGCGACCTGTTGGTCGACGCCAAAACCACGGGTCGCTGGTACTTCTTGGTGACGATGGGGCGCAACGCCGGGCACCTGGCTCTCGGCATCGGCAAGGCCGCTGGCGCGTCGCTCACCATTATTCCCGAGGAGTTCTCGGGCGGCCCACCCACCATCGAGCGCATCGCCGATACACTCGTTGGAGCCATCATCAAGCGCTTGGCCAACGGCCGACGCGACGGCGTCGCGCTCCTGGCCGAAGGCTTGGCGGCGCACCTGAGCGAGGACGAGGCCAAGAGCCTGCGCCGCGGTGCCGACGACTCGCCGATTCGACTGGGCGAGCTGGTGCTGGGCGATGTCATCAAGAACAAGGTAACGGAAAAGCTGGCCGCGCTCGGTTTGAACCAACCGATCGTGTCCAAAGACATCGGCTACGAATTGCGCAGCGCCGATCCCATTCCCTTCGACATGGAGTACGCGCGCGATCTGGGCTACTGCGCCGCCAAATACCTGCTCGAAGGCGGCACGAACGCCGTGGTCACCATGGTCGCTGGCAAGTTTCAGCCGATGAGCTTCGACGAGCTGCTGCGTGGTCCGTCCGGCGACGTCGAAATGCGCGCCGTCAGCGTCGACACCGAGCACTACAAGATCGCCCGGCGTTACATGCTGCGTCTGCGCCGCGATGATTTTCAAAACGCCGATTTGCTAGCGCGCTTGGCCAATACCGCCAAGTTGAGCACCGATGCCTTCCGACAACGGTTCTCGTACCTGGTGGCCGACGAGGCTCCACCGATTCGCTTCGTGCCCTGAACGCGCGCCGCCGTTGGCACTTAGCTCGCTGTGAGTCGCGCTGCTCGTTCGACGCGGATTTGCTCCATGATCTCGGTCGGGTCGGCGCCGAGAGCGGCGTGCTCGGGATCCACCGAGCTGACGATGCGCTCGATGAGCACCGAAAACGCACGATTCTGCAGCGCGCCAAGCTGGGCCGGTTCGGCGGGCCGGGCCCAACGAGCGGCGAAGGCCGCCACGCGGGCGCCCGCGTCTTGAATGCGCTGCGGACCGATCCGGCCGCATTCCACGGCCTCGACCAGCGTATCGATGATGCGATGCGCGACCTCGGCCGTGTGACAGCACAAAAAATTGTCGACACCTGCATTCACCCCGCGAATCGCAGCCTCTTCGTAGCCGTAGTGATCGGCGATGGCCTTCATCTCGATGTCGTCGGTGATAATCAGCCCTTCGTAACCGAGCTTGTCGCGCAGGATGCCGTGAAGCACGCGGCGCGACATGGTCGCGGGGTAGTCGGCGTCGAGCGGTTCGAAGATGACGTGCGCGGTCATGATCGAGGCCAACTTGGCCTGGGACCAGGCGCGGAACGGCACGAGCTCGATGGCTTCGAGGCGCTCGAGGCTGTGCGGCAGGCTCGGCAGTTCCTGGTGGGAGTCTTGCTCCGTATCGCCGTGACCTGGGAAATGCTTGCCACAGGAGGCGACCCCCGCTGACTCGAGTCCTCGCCCGAGAGCGACTCCCAGTCGGCCCACCAATTCGGCGTCACACGAAAACGAGCGGTTGCCGATGATCGGATTCTTGGGATTCGTGTCGACGTCGAGGATCGGCGCGTAATTCACGTCGACACCCACGGCACGAAGCTCCGTGCCGATGAAGCGCCCCAGCTCTTCGGCGACATCGACGTCGCCCAAGGCGCCCACTGCGCGCATCGGCGGCAAGCGTGTGAAGCCCGCGCGGAGTCGCTGCACCAAGCCTCCCTCCTGATCGAGACCGACGAAGAGGGGGCGACCCGCGTACGACTTGATGTCGTGGATCAGCTGCGCGACCTGCTCCGGAGTCTCGATGTTGCGGGCGAACAGAACGACGCCGGAAACACCGCGATCGATCAGCTCCTTGAGGCTGGGGCTGAGGGTCGTCTCGAAGAAGCCAACGGTGAGAAGCTGAGCTGCGGCGAAGTG
>Ga0105046_10005740_pt1 | contig 19610 bp, 23 predicted proteins | sample MAT03_FD_78385 | JGI IMG/M metagenome (GOLD analysis project Ga0105046, IMG submission 78385) | Freshwater microbial communities from Lake Fryxell liftoff mats and glacier meltwater in Antarctica - MAT-03 (megahit assembly) | ecosystem: Environmental > Aquatic > Freshwater > Ice > Liftoff... | reverse complement strand
TAGCCGTCACTCTCCGAGTGACGAATGCCTCATGCCGCGTTTTGCGGCCTGCCTCACTCGGAGAGTGATGTCTACTATGAGGACGCAATTTCATTCACAGCCTGCCATTCTGCAGCGGTGACCGGTTGGATGGACAGGCGACTGCCTTTTTTCAACACCATCATTTGTGACGTCACGGGATGCTGTGCCAGCATGGCACGCGTGATTGGATTCTTGAAAATGCTCACCAGCTTAATATCGACCATGAACCAGATGGGCTTTTCCGGTGACGCGGCTTCGTCGAAGTATTTATGGTCCGGCTGCTGTGCAAAATGATCGGGGTAACCTGCCTTCACAACTTCTGCAGTTCCGGCAATGATCATTGGGTCGGTGTTGCTGTGATAAAACAACACGCCATCACCGCACTGGATTTCATCTCGCAGCATATTGCGAGCCTGATAATTGCGAACACCTTCCCACGATGTCTTCTTACCCTTGCTTGCGGCAAGATCCTGAATAGAAAACGTTGTGGGTTCAGATTTGAACAGCCAGAAGCGTTGCATGCGATTACTTATTGCTCGACAGAATCTGCAGTTCGTCACGTCGCTCGAAGAGTTGATTCAAGCGTTCGGTCGAATACATTTGCACAACTTTCTTTTTGTAGCGAATGCGTTTGCGATCATCCTTGTCCAGGTGCTGTGAAACATCGACGCCAAATCGCTTAAAGATGGGTTCCGTTTTTCCGGTTGCGCCAATTTCCTGATCTTCAAATGCGTAGAGAGCCGCAAACGTTTCCGGATCAACACCGCGACCCTCTTCCAGATCACGCATGACATCGATTCCGCCGACGGAGACGGAGAAATAATTGACGTCCGACGTGCCTGCTGTGGAAAAACCAGCGGCGATAAACGTGTCGTTCAAATCAGAAACAGCCTTGCGGGCTTTCTGATATGTGGTCAGAGCGTCTGGCGTCAGTTGAGCTGGTTCGTCCAGTTGAGCGTTCAGTTTTAATGGAAACGCAGTATCCAGATGACCACAGACGAAGCCGGCAGCAAACAACGCAACTCCACTTAGAATGGCAGCAGTGCGACGCATTTTCAATAATCTCCGAACAGAACTCGCAGGGGACAAAATTCGTAGTGGACAGTTTTCAAAGTGAACAATGCCGAATGCCGTCGTGAAGGCAATCACGGTCTGGGCATCACGATTTCTGGATGTCCCAACGGCTCAGCGGAAACAAAATAAGGGACATACGAACTTGCCGCAAGTGCCCGTGAGGGTCGCGGTCAAATTCGGTGCCCCTTTTTTGCAGTTGAGCCACGTTTTGTGAGCCGCACGCGCTAGCGTCGGGTTTTTCGGAGTAAAAAAGCAGTACGTACAGCGGCCCGAGGCTAGCGACTGCGGCTCACACAAGGATCAGGGACTTGTGATAAATCAGGCGGCACGACGGTCCTGATGTTGCGGCTGGCTTTGAGGCTTCTCAAGCGGCAGAGTTCGGTTTCGAGAAGCATCGATTTGCTTCTGCTGGCGTCCCGCAGGCCCAAGATGAAAGCTGAGTGCTGCGATCATTCCGCACACTGCCAAAGCCGCAAAACAAACAAGGATTGCTGTTTGATCGTCTGAAAACATGCCAGATACATCCATCTGAGATTTGTGACTGGAAACGAATTGCTGACTCGACAGAGTGCGATTATTGATGCTCGAATTCGACTCCAGAACGACAGTCAGAAGGCGAACTGCTCAACTGCAAACCGGCAATTCCTGCATATCTCTGTTTTCGACCTTAGACCACGCATGGCTTCATTCCGCGTTCGTGCGGTCGGCATTCTTCTCAGAGCCGACAGGCGGCCTCAGCAGATTTTCTGCCTCGGAAGTTTAGGTAAGCCAGCGAAAGGTTTCGGCCAGCGTAAGACTTGCAGATAGAAAGCATCGTCGCGATTGCGTTCAATCGCAACTCTTGTCGCTGCCGTGACGATGACAACGATTGTCGGATGCCAGGTGGCTCCGAAACTGTCAGCCGCGCATGTCACATTTTTAGCCATTGCAAGGTGGATGCATGAAAATCAGAACCTGCAATCCGCCCCGATATGGGACGAATTCTCTGGCGACAAAGTCTCTTGCCGCGATTCTTTTTTTGATTTCCGCTGCTGGCTGCGCTGATCAAAAGCAGCAGGCTGAGGAACTCGTCCGCACTGCGATTCAGCACCACGAGGCAGATCGTCCCATTGAAGCTCTGCAGCAGCTTCACAGAGCCATTGCGCTCAATCCGAGTTTGGCAGAAGCATTTTATCTGCGTGGCACTTGCTACGGCGAAATGCACAAGCACGAGAATGCCATCGAAGATCTTGCCACTGCGACTCGACTGAAGCCTGATTGGGATGAAGCCTGGTGTGCGCTGGGCGTCGCTCAGCTCTCTTCCGGCGACGCAGAACGCGGTATCACGTCGCTCAGTAAAGCTCTCGAATTGACACCTCAGATGCTGCCGGCGCTGGAGGCACGTATTCAGGGATTTCGCGACCTGAAGCGAGTGGATGAAGAACTGCAGGACCTTGAAAAGCTATTGCAAATTGATGCAGCAAACAACGGCGCGTTGATTCGTCGTGCTGCGCTGCTTGCACAATCAAACCCAGAGCGAGCGATCGAAGATCTGAGTAATATGATCAGCCGCGACCGCGAAAATGCGACCGCCTGGATGAATCGCGGTTTGTGCTACAACCAGACCGGCGACACCGATCGCGCGCTGGCGGATCTGAACATGGCCTGTCGCTTCACGAGTGAGGGCTATTTGCCATGGCTGGAACGTGGCCGCATCCTCCGCAAGCTGAATCGTACGGACGATGCGGTGAGTGATCTGTCAAAAGCAGCGGAACTGGCACCTAATGAATTCACAGTTCGGCTGGAACTGGGGCGTGCATATCTGGACAAATTCAATCTCGATGCGGCAGCAGCCAATTTTTCCCGGGCAGAGCGTCTATCTCCGAACAGTCGCGAACTGCAACTATCTCTGGCTCATTTGGAAATCCAACGCGGCCAAAATGACGCTGCAACAGAACGATTGAAGACTATTCTAATTGATGAGTCGTCGCTCTCGGCACCACTGATGACGGCCGTTCGAGTGACGTTGGCCGAACAACTTCGAGGTGCCGGTGAAACTTCTGAAGCGATGCTACTCGTTCAGCGGGCAATTGCGACTGAGCCCGCCAATACTGCGGCTCTTCGAATTCGCGCCAACTTGCTGGCGAATTCCAATCAACGCGAGGAAGCCATTCAAGACTATACGCGATTAATTTCGGCGAACTCGGCCACCAGTTCTGCTGCGATCTCGCAGACAGTGCTGGAGCGCGGCCGCCTGCATCTTGAAGGAAGTGAGTGGTATGCCGCTACGGCCGACTTCACGCAATATCTTTTGGATCATCCCGATGATATCGAAACGCTCAGTTTGCGGGCGCGTTCGCGGTTGGGGGAACATGATCCAGGAAATGCCATCGCCGACCTGACACTGGCATTGCTCAAGAAGCCCGACTCGGCGGAGCTGTATTTGCTTCGTGCTGAAGCGTTTGAATTGTTCAATGCGCCTGCGGCCGCTCTGGCTGACATGCAGAAGGTCGCCAGCCTGCAGCCGGAAAATGGCGAGCTATTGTTTGGCGTCGCCGAACGATTGTTTCAGGATCGTCAGTTTTCCAAAGCCGCCAGGACGCTGGACACACTTGCCGAATCTCACGCTGGCCAGCTTTCGCCTTCTCAAAGAATGCTTCGATGTCAAGCACGTCTGGCAGATGGAAACGTTGACGGGGCTTACGAAGACGTAAAAATTGCGTCGGCAGACACATCGGTATCGCTTGATTCTGATAAGACTGCGGAGTTGCTTCTGTTACAGGCCATGATTGCTCTGCGTCGCCATGACGATGCTGAAGCCTTAAGATTGATTCCGCAGATTTCGGAAGAGGCACTGAATTCAGAACTACTTTTGTTCTATGGTCAGGCCCTGGCACGAAAAAATCAATGGGGCGAATCGATCCGAGTGTTCACAAAGTTGTTACAAGCGGATCCAGCAAACTCTTCGGCTCTAGTGTCGAGAGCTTCCGCTTATCTGGCATCCGAAGACATGCAGGCCGCATTAAACGACGCGAATCAGCTTCTGCAAACAACACCTGACGATCATCGAGCACTGATGATCAAGGGGACATGTCTTTTCAAAAACGACAACTTCCGGGAAGCACTGGAAGTTCTCGATCACCCTGTTTTAATCGGCCGTGATTCACTTGATGCTCGGTGGATGCGAATTCAGTGCTGCAGCAGTCTGAAATTGACGTTCCGGGAAATGGAGGAACTCAATGCGTTGCTGGGCGTTGAACCGACGCACGAGGTCGCTCGGCTACTACGTGCACAACTGCTGGAACAGCTGGGGCATTTTGATGATGCGATCACCGATCTTACGGCGGCATTGCAACGCAATCCCAAACATCTGTCGGCATTGACCAGCCGTGCATTGCTGAATCAGCGACGCGGAAACGCAACCGCTGCTGTCGAAGACTTTAGTGCGGCCATCGCACTGTCACCGGATGATGCGATCCTTTACTATCGGCGTGCGATTGCAAAGCATCAGACCGGCGCGGACGATGACGCTCGCCAGGACCTCGACAAAGCAATAGATCTCGATTCCAAACTGGCTGATGCATGGTACATCATCGGCAATATCGAAGCGGGACGAGGTCAGTCTGATGTCGCCATCGCTGCTTATGCAAAAGCGGTTGAGATACAGCCAGAGCACGCAGCTGCGTGGTACAACCGCGGAAATTTACTGTTCAGCCAATCGAAAATGCAGCAATCGATCGATTGCTGGACGATCGCCATAACGCTGCAGCCGGAAATGTTTCGCGCCTACAACAATCGTGCTGCGGCGTATGATCGGGTGGGACGACAGGTGGAAGCGGTTGCAGACTATGAAAAGACTTTGCAGTTGAATCCCGGATTCGTCCGAGCATGGGACAACCTGGCATGGTTGCTGGCAACCAGCGACAAGAAGGAGATTCGCAACCCTGAACGTGCCATCACGCTGGCCGCGAAAGCGTGTGAACTTTCTGAATTTAAGGACTGGACATGTCTGAATACGCTGGCCACGTGCAGTTCGGAAAATCACGATTTTGAATCAGCCGTGAAATGGGCGAAAGCCGCGCGAGCGATCGCACCGGCGGCGGAACATCCCGAGCTTGATCAGATCGTTTCCACCTATGAGGCTCGGGTACAATCGAAACGAATTGCCACGAAACCGGGTGGCACTGTTCGCTGAAGGGACTTTGCTCTTAGACTTTTGCCTTTTCGCAACCCGAAACGTCAGTGAGGGATTGAGTTTTGACCGTTCGGCTGCGTCCACACAAATCCCTCGCTGACGCGTCGGGTTGAGATAATTCCATCACTTTTCAACCAATCAGCCCTGCACAGCCACATCGGGCTCGGGCGCATCGGGCTCCGTGACATCCGATATGCCATCGGTCGTCGGTTCTGATACTCGATCTTCGGATTCGTCGTCTTCGCCTGTTATCGGCTGTTTTACGAGAATCCAGATCATCATCGATGAGAGTTCCCAGCAGTCGTGGACTTGCCATGATGGCAATTGCGGAGCATCGGTGTGGTCTGGTGTTCGCAGAATGAGAATTGCGTCGGGTGTTGAAATTGTGTCGCGAGCCAGGCGTTTCAGGCTGGCGGCCAGCGGCTTTCCCGGATCGATCTCGTTCGCATTCCTATATGGCGGGTCGAAGAAGATTAAGGTGTAGGGCATCATGTCTTCGCTGCCGTGAGGCTTAAACGAAGTACGGCGAACGTCGGTACGCCAGCAGATCGTGCGTGCCTCCGGTGCGATGGTTGTGACATTCGTCACAAGCAACTTGTGAATGTCTGGGTCTGCTTCAAAGAACACACAGGAGTGCGCACCGCGACTTAATGATTCCATTCCCATGGATCCAACACCGGAAAAAACATCGGCGACGCGAGCGTTCGGTATGTAGGCTTGCAGACGGTCGAACACAATTTGACGCACACGATCGGTGTACGGGCGTGTTGAGTCGTCTGATGGCGTTTTAAGTATGCGTCGCCGGTAGTGTCCTGAGATGACTCGAAGTGCCATTTGGGATTCAGTTGCGAATTTAGTTTGGAGAGTGAAAGCAAAAACTCTGATGAGATAACAGCAAATCGCCACACGTGGCATCGCTGGAAAATCATTTCATGTTCATGCGGAACGAAACTTCAACAGGCGCGAAGTCAATACACACCTCATGATATCAAACTGTCTGGCTCAGAATTGGCCAAACAGTCGTCAATTCCCGACTCCGCCGGTTTCAGGATATGGCAAATTACGGGGATTTTGTCGTTCGTCGCGAAGGTTTGAGGTCATTTTTTCTGCCGAAACCGGCAACCAAGGCTCTGAAACACTGAAAAATAAAGGAAATAAAAGAAATTCGACTTTGGTCGTGTTGACACTCCTCGCGATCAGAACTCTACTTCGGCCTGCAAAAAACACGGGGATTTCGAACTTCGGGGCATCCCCGATTGCTCTTAAGTCCATTCCACTCAATTTTTCAGGCGAAGGAGATTTAATCAGATGGCAAAGAAAGCTGAAAAGCCGTTGTCCAAGACGGACATTCTGAATGCATTGGCAGAAGCAACCGGCCACACCCGTAAGGAAGTTAACGGCGTGATTGACGCTCTGGAAGCATTGATCGCTTCAAACATCAGCAACGGACCTGGCGTCTTCAATTTGCCTGGCCTGTTGAAGATTTATGTTCACGAGCGTCCATCAACTAAAGAACGCATGGGCCGAAATCCAGCTACTGGCGAAGAAATTAAGATTGCAGCACGACCAGCCAAAAAGGTTGTGAAGGTTCGCGCTCTGAAAAAGCTGAAAGATCTGATCTAAGCAACATCTTGTAGCTGTCAGATGTATTTCCAGAAAGGGTGGCACCAAAGTGTCGCCCTTTCCTGTTCTACCGGTAAGCAAATTGACTTGACAGGAGGGACAAGATTTGGCAGCAATTGCCGGTTCACTTCTTGACGGCGGTAGAATCTGCTCTATCATGGGACAACAAATACTCTGCGCCTGTCAACTAACCTGTTTAAGCAGGTTCTGCAATTCGATTCGGCGGTGCAGGAAAGGAGACTCAAAATGTTAGTATTGTCAAGGAAGAGAAACGAAAGTGTCGTCATTAATGACAACATTGTAGTGACGATCGTAGATGTTCGTGGCGACAAGGTTCGCATTGGAATTGAGGCTCCTCGGGATGTTTCAGTGCACCGCCAGGAGGTTCTGGAAGCAATTCTCAGTGAAAAACTGAAGTTCTCGGAAAATCCTTCCGAAGAAACCTCGGGCTCAGTTGTTATCTGAGTTTGAAACTTGGCTTCACATCGCTTAACCTGTGCCGCCTCCGAACAATTTCGGAAACCTGTTCGGCCCCATCGTCTAGTTAGGTCTAGGACATCGGATTTTCATTCCGGTAACAGGGGTTCAAATCCCCTTGGGGTCATACCTCGGTTCACCTGAACCGAGGTTTTTTTATAGCCAAAACTTGGTTCTACGAATTCCAGGACCACGGCTCGCCGCTTGCCAAGCTGACCGGTTTATTCAACAATGGTCAAAAATCGCCTGCCTGATTTCTGAGTCCTCAAATATTGCAAAGGATCCGCTTCGTCGTTCCTTAAAGAACGACGACGCGCGGTGGAGTGGCCCGGTTTGGTCTCGCAGTCTTTCCAGAATCAATATTTGTCAGACCCGGACGTTCAGCTCATGCTGAAGGTTTCAGCGGGTGATGAGGATGCGTTTGAGCAATTGGTGCAGCGTTATCAGGATCGCCTGGTCGGCTTTTTCTTTCACCTGATTCATGACCGTACCGCGTGTGAAGATCTTGCTCAGGAAGCCTTTCTGCGCGTCTATAAATCTCGGGAGCGTTACGAACCAACAGCTCGTTTCTCGACATGGTTATTCCGCATCGCCCACAACCTTGCCAGTAATCAGAAGCGTGGTGCAGCGAGACGGCGGGAAATCCCACTGGGGAATCGTTCTGCCGATGACGATTTTCGTCCTCAGGAGCAAATCCTGGCAGATAAGTCGGCGCTTATGCCCACCAGACAGCTTGATTCCCGTGAGATGCAGGATGTCGTGCGAAGTGCAGTGGAAGAACTCACCGAAGGCCAGCGAACAGCCGTCATTCTGCACAAGTTTGAAGAAATGAGTTACGAAGAAATCGGCGAAATCATGGGGCTCGGTACAGTAGCGGTGAAGTCTTTGCTGTCACGGGCTCGAGGCAAACTTAAGGAAGCACTCGAAAAGTTCCTGTGACGGCCGGTTTTATGCAACGTCAAATTGTAATCGAGTTTTATTCGTGGCTGACAATTGACTTAAGTCCTTCTGATGGCGGAAGAGAATCACAACCTGGAGCACGACGAGATTGAGGGGTACGATGACCCTCGAATCACGGAGCTCGTTGCGTACCTCGACGGCGAATTGCCCGAGCAGGATGCAGATCGCATTGAGCGGATGTTGCAAGCCAACGCGCCGCTTCGCCGGGATGCAGAGTGTCTGGATCGGACGTGGCAGCTTTTGGATTCTCTTGAATCGGCGACCGCGAGCGGTGAATTCACACAGAAAACATTGTCGTCAATTTCTGCAATCGCAGAGGGTGGCGAGTCTTTTGTCCAAAATGTCGGACGCTGGTCTCTCAAGAAGTTGTTGCCTGGGACCGTTCTTGCAAAGGGGCTGATTTGGTGCCTTGCTGGATTTTTAGCTTGTTCCGCCGGGCTGATGCTATCTCGAAAAGCACGCCGCGAACGTCCCGATTCGACAGACGAAAAAATCCTCAAGGACCTTGATCTGTACCTCAGATACCCAAAACTTTGGCGTATTCCGGATGTGCAGTTTCTGAAGGACGTTTCGAGTTCTTCCGAGAATGGAGACCATCCATGAGTCTTTTGCAGTTCGCGAAAAGCATGGCGATCCCCGCAGTCGGCCTCGCAATTGGTTGCGCTGGGGCGGTCGCGTTCGTTGGAGCCAGCAGTGAAGAACACTCTCTGCTGAATAACCGTCTTCATGAATTTCGTAATCTCGCTGCAGAACAGCAGAAGATGGTGAAGGCGAGCTATGCCGAATTTTCCCTGCAAACAAAAGTCCGGAAGAGTGAGATCAACGCCCTGAATCAAGCTGTTCAGGCTGATTCAGAACTAAATCAAGCCTTGGAGCGATATTCTGACTGGTGGTCGTCGCTGTCGCGGTCTGAGTGGGACAGCTTTCCCGACATGACTCGCGAACAGCAGATTGCATTTGCAAAGGCCCGCATCGACAAACGAGCGGAGTCTTCTGCGGTCGTTATTGTCGAATTCACCGGTTGGGGACAGACGTCACTTCAGCCTTTGCATCTGACTCTTGACGAATGCGAGCGAATGATCAACCTCTCGCACCGTGATATTCAAATTCCTGAGGCTGTGTCCGCAGAAGTTAATCAACTGCATTCGCCAGAACATCGTTCGCTGGCTTATTCGCTTTGGCTGTTTGATGAGTTTCAGCACTCTACGGATCGTGAAGCGTTGGTTTTGCGAAGCCAGAAGATTCTGAAGTCCGTGCTGGCCAATGTCAGTGATGACTCGTGGCGGATTCAGTTCGAAAAGATCATTGAGGAAAACTCCGACCGTAGATTTTTCAAGTTTTGGGTGTTTCAGAAGCTGCTCGTCATTCTGAAGCAATCGACGATGGTCCTTGGCAACAGGCTGACGAAAGAGTTTCCGGTGTCGGAAGAAGAAATCGTCGCTGCGTTTGTCAATCTGGAGGATAAGGACCGACAGCATTCATTGATGACCATGCCCTCAGATGAAGCGCGAACACGACTGGAATTCCTGGCTCAGTTAAACCGAGCACAAACACCGGAACAGAAACTTCTGGTGAAATTCATCGCATTCGCTCGAGACCGGCAGCGCGTGATAGGAGAAATCACGTTTCAGCTTGGCGATCGTCAGCGGCGAAACAACGAAATCGTCCCGCCACAGACGCCGCGTGATCAGGACGAAAAGTAGTGGACTATCGTAACACGAACCAACAGGCCTGGAATCAACTGGCCGACAGTGGCAGCCTGTTCGCTCGTGTGGCAACGGATGAAGAGTGTCGCAAGCCTCTGCAGGCTTTGGACGGACGTGGCTGGCTGCCCGAAAGCGTCGCTGGTCTCAATGTCCTGTGTCTGGCGTCCGGCGGAGGTTGGCAGTCGATTTTATATGCGGCGGCCGGAGCGAACGTCACCGTTGTGGATCTCAGTGAATCCATGCTGCGACTGGATGCGCGCGAAGCAAAACGCCGACGATTTCAGGTGCAGACGGTTCATGCTTCGATGGATGATTTGAGCATGCTGGCGGACGAGTGTTTTGACATCGTGCATCAGCCGGTGAGTACCTGCTACGTGCCGGATCTCAAACCGGTTTATGCCGGTGTCGCGCGGGTGCTTCGCAGTCACGGCTTGTATATCAGTCAACACAAGCAGCCTGTCAGCCTGCAGATCAGTCATCGCAATGATCGTCACCAATTTGTGATCGGCGTTGAGTATTATCACGAAGGCCCACTGCCGCAACAGCAGGATACGTCGTACCGCGAATCCGGTGCGACGGAGTACCTTCATCGGTTGGATCAGATCGTTGGTGATTTATGTGGAGCTGGATTTGTGATCGAAGACCTGCGCGAACCGAAGCGAGCAGACTATAAGGCAGACGTTTCACATTTCGGCTACCGAGGTCGTTTCGTTCCGCCTTATGTGCGAATGAAGGCCCGACGCATTGATCGTGCTGCAGCGCCAGCAGAGTCTGAAGCTTCTGCATCACCACGAATCTGGACTCCCGGCACCCCACTGTTGAAGTAATCAATAAACAAGGACATCAGGTGGGATGTCGCAGAACTCGTAATAGTTCCCAACAGAATTCTCACGGATTCAGCAACTTCGGCCAGCTCACTTGAGATGTAACCACGCAGGTACACAAGTATCAATCGTTGAATTGAAACAACTCAAGCGGGTCCCGATCTTCTTCGCTGGCAAAACATTCGACGCCAGGCAGGCGTTCGGCAAGAACCCTCGCCAATTTTACCACCGCTGGTCGCTCACTACTGAAATGTCCCGTGAGTACCAGGTTGACCCGCCGCGACTGGCATTCCACGGCTGAATGGAATCGAGCCTCTCCCGTCACAAACGTATCGCAATTCGCCTGAACGGCATCTGAAAGATATTCCGCTGCCGCTCCACACGCGAGCCCCACGCGGGTCACGCAATCAGAACCGTGCCATGCGACTTCCATGTATTTCGCATCAATTGCGGTTGCCAGCTTTTCGAGGAACGCCTGTCGGGGCTGAGGCTCGGCAAAGACTCCAATCCGTCCTGAACCGCCAGAAATATCATGCTGGCCTGAAATGTTTCGGGGAAAAGGACGCAGAGGTGAGATGGAGGCAAACCCGAGTGATTCCGCGAGCCATTGATTGATCCCGAGATCCGCGTTATCAAATGCCGTGTGAGGACTGTAAACATCGACGCCGGCTTCAATCAGTTCCAGCAGGATCTGACCTTCGATTGTGTCGCTGGTGATGCTCTTGGCTGCTCGAAACAGCAACGGATGATGAGTCACGATCAACTGAACTTTGCCTGCGGTCGCTTCACGAGCGACAGCAGGCGTGAGCGTCAGGCAGGTCATCAGTCGCACCACGGGCCGTTCCGGACGTCCAAGAATCAGGCCAACGTTGTCCCATGATTCTGCGGCAGGAAGCGGAGCAAGCTGACCTAGAATTTGACAAATATCGCTGGTGGTGAACATCGTCGATTTATACCCATTGAGGTTTTGGAGTTGAATGCACGACGCGGGGATGGGCGATCTGTAGCTCAGTAACTTGATCCAGCAGATTGCGAACGTCTCGACGATTGTTCGCGATTTCCATACTCACACGAAATGTGATGGATTGTCCAGCCGCAAGCTGGATCACGCGACCTTCCCGGCGTTCCACAGTTCGCAGATTCGGAAAGCTACTGCCTGGCTCCAGTCCCGCGACGTATCCATCGGCTTCCGCCTGAGTATTCTTCCACAGCACAAAGAACGGCATTGTTGAAGTATCAAATCGGACGCACACAGCGTGTTCGGATTCGGCATCGGCCAGTACGGCGATGCCCCATCCGGCTGAGTCTGCCGCCGCCCTGGTGAAATAGACTTGTTCTGCAAATCCCGTTGTTGGACCTTCGCACAGATTCCACATGTTGATGCCTTCCACAGCTCTGTCGTTGCGCGGAGCGACTTCTGTGGAGGCTATATGCAGCTCGGAACCTTCGCCCAGAAACGGACGACCAATGTTGCAGTGATAGAGCATTTCAACTTCCGCTGTTTGAGCTCCAAGATTCTGGACAACGTCGGTAATCTCAAATCGATTCGAATTCACCTGCGTTGCGAGTGTCGATTCCAGTCGCAAACGACCACCGAACATACTTGCCTCGTCCACCACGCCTGTGACCGAAATAACATCATCCTGTTCTTCAACGGTCACCTGATGAGCTGCCAGATTCGCAATTCGTCCATGCAGCGGCAGAAACTGCTCGGAGACAACATTGCCATCGGCGTCGCGAATGACATCGTTGCCCGGAGCACCATGCCAGCCAAGTCCACAACGGCAGATAAGTTCATTGAAACCGTCCAGCCATCCAATTCCACCACGCCGCATCTGATCGACAAAGGCTGGATGCACGGGACGCTCAACTGGCGAATCCCATTTGACGGGTACGTCATCGATCATGCCACGCCACACGCCCATGCCGCGGGTCGGCAGAAGTTCCAGCGACAATCGACCGTTGTTCAGTGTGACGACATCCACGCCGTCCGATAGTCCGCCCGACATTCGTCGCATGGATGCTGACCACGCCTGATTATGGCCAACGAACTTCGATGTCGTATTATGAATTCCAGCTTCTACATTAACCAAATCGTGTCGCACGCTGCACACCCTTTTGAACCATTTGAAGCTACCAGCAGGATTCAGCGGAGACCGTTACGTCTGCTAAGTCCCGAACCTTTGAGGAAGCATATGGCACGAGCGGATTCTGTGAAAGCGGTCACAGAATGATCTTGAAGTCTCGCGTATACTTTGCGCGGTCATAATGATGCCGTCACTTCTCCTTCCGGGCCTCCAGCCCGGGAACGTAACGCGCGGGAGGCTCCTGCCTCCAGAGCAGTGTGTTCCGAGGCTGGAGCCTCGGAACATGGACTTCTCTATGCCGATGCGTCTGGAGTTCGGACACAGAACTTTTTAATGAGGGCTGTAATCGCGCGCAGGATGAATGGCAGCAGGGATGTCGCCAGCAGTGCAGCGATCAAGGGGCCATCGAGTAATGCAATGGGGCCTTTTTGAGCGACAACTGACAATCTGGGAACACGAGTCCCGACACAAACGAAAACCATTGTGCTGGGCAACAAGCCCAGTTGGGTGGTCCATAGAAATGTGCTGGCGGGAACAATACTCGTCGCTCCGGCGGCATAGTTCAGAAAACTGAACGGTGTGTGTAACAATCTCAGTGACAACAGATAGAATCCCGCCTCCGCCTCCGTTTTTCTTCGAAACCGATCCAATTGCACGCCGAAGCGGGATTCAATCGCTTCGCGAAAGATAAAACGACTGGCGAAGAACGTTGCCATCGCTGCTGTTGTTAATGCCACGTCCACCATAAGCACACCAGCCCAGAAGCCGAACAACCAGCCTGCGATGACAGATTTTCCAGCGGTGCCCGGGATCAGCGAAAGGCCCAGATAAAGCGTGAAACCAATCATCCAGGATCGTAAGGGATTGGCCTGAACCGCACTGAGAAGGTACGTCTCTTCTGCGATTAACCACTGAAGCGAAGAGTACTGATGAGCTACGATGCCAAGTGTTGCAACGACACCAATCAATCCGACAAGTGCCAGAATTCGCTGATGAATGACTTTCACGACTGATCCCCGCGACAAACGAGAACATCGAGCCCCTGTTTCTGAAACACTGTCACAACAGTGTGCCGATACGCACAGTGGGGCTTGAGTGTACCACAGACGCGCGCCGTAATAATTTCCGTTCAATCTTAATGTTCGCCTAATCGCTGGAACGACGGCAGCAACGTGAAAATACTTTCCACGCTCTGGATTCTACTTCTACAGTATTGGTTGTGGCATTGGAATTGCTTTGCACTGTTTTATGTCGATGTGCGGATTTGCTGTGCGATTGAGTTCCGGAGTTGCCATGAAACGATCAACGAAAGCCGCGCTTCTGAGTCTGATTATTCCCGGATCGGGATTGTGGTATTGTGATCGGCGTGGATTGGCCATGGCTAACTTCCTGGTCGCCGTTGCAGTTCCTGTGATCGGGCTGACGATGGGGTTTCTGGCGGAACACATTCAATGGGTGTTTTTGGCGATTTCAGCGGCGTCAGCAGGTCTGGCACATGCGATGTCGGGCTACAAACCTGATCGCGAAAAGATGATTCACTAATTTCCACTAACGTCATTCATCAAGGCTGCATTTATGATTCACGAAGTCACGGGCGACATACTTCTGACCAAAGCTCAAGCCATTGCGCATGGCGTGGCGCCGAACGACCACTTTGACAACGGTCTGGCGCTCGCTCTGCGAGAGCAATGGCCGGCGATGGCTAAGGATTTTCGCCACTACGCTCATCAATCGCATCCGAAACCGGGCGAGCTTTGGATCTGGGGCGGCACAGGCGGAGTTCGCATTATCAATCTGCTGACTCAGGAAGGCGAACATGGTCACGGCACCAGACCAGGTCAGGCCAGTTTATCGAACGTGAGCCATTGTCTGCGACGACTTCGGCATGAACTCGAGAAAGGTGAGATCAAAAGTCTGGCAATTCCAAAACTGGCAACTGGTGTTGGCGGTATGACCTGGTCCGTCGTTCATCCATTGATTGTGCAGCATTTGGGTGATCTGCCGATTCCAATCTATGTCTACACGACCTATGCAAAAGGGCAGCAGGCGAATGAGCCTGCAGAATAGATAAGTGGGTTCGAAATCTATGTCGTTTCCTTCAACTGAACAACTGGTTCTGGAATTGTCGCAAGCGTCTGCTTTTCCAGAACCGGTCGTCGATGTCACTGTGCGGCAAACGCATATCTCGAATGTGTTCATTGCTGGTGAGGTTGTCTACAAAGTCAAGAAACCAGTGAAGCTATCGTTTCTTGATTTCTCCACGGTCGAATTGCGTCATCATTTCTGTGAAGAGGAAGTGCGGATCAATCAGCCGTGGGCACCGAACGTTTATCTGGGCGTCGTGCCAATCACGCATGACTCGAACGGATTGCGATTCGAAGGACACGGTCCCGTCATCGACTGGGCCGTCAAGATGCGACGTCTTCCTGAGTCCGCGACGCTGCGTGCCAGATTGGTTGATGGATCGCTTCAGATTTCGGATCTGGATCACATCGCACGACGCATTGCCGCTTTGCATGACAGGTCAACTCCGCTGGAAGGAAAACTTGCGTCTGCTGCAAATGCCGACTTCCGGCGATGTTGGCAGGACAACTGGGATTTCGCGAGTCGCCTCAATTCGAACATCATTGAACCGAGCGTATTAAAGCGGTTGTTGAAACTGTCCGAAGCGACAATGCAGCAGCACAAGGCCACTCTTGAAAAGCGTGCTTTCAATGGCTGGATTCGCGAGGTACATGGTGACTTGCGGCTTGAACATATTTACTATTTTCCACAGCAGCCAGCCCCCAACGATATCGTGATTCTCGACGGAATCGAATTTAGTTCGACCCTGCGGCACATTGATGTCGTTGCAGACATTGCATTCCTGCTGATGGAACTGAGCTTTGTCGGCAGACGCGATCTTGCGCGGCATTTCGCGGACATTTATTATTCCGAATCTGCTGCCGAATCCGCGGACGGATCGCGTCGTGAAGTGCTGCCGTTATTCACTGTCTATCGTTCCGCAATTCGAGCCAAGGTCGCTGCAATCTTTGCGGGTGAAGCAGAGATCCAACAGTCTGATCGTGAAAAAGCGGTCGCACGTTCTCAATCGCATTGGCTGTGGTGTCTGTCGGAACTGGAACAACCCGATCAACGTCCGGCATTAGTGCTGGTGTCAGGCTTGCCTGGAACCGGGAAGTCGACACTCTCGCGAATGCTGGCGAATGCGGGTGACTTTGAAATTCTGCGATCCGACGTGATTCGGAAAGAGTTCTTCCCGAGGGCTGATTCAACCCCTTTGTATTCTGCTGACAAGACTCAGCGAGTCTACGATGAATGCTGGATTCGTGCTCGTCAGCGATTGCTGGCAGGTGGTCGTGTGATTGTCGATGCGACGTTTCAGGGTGAGGCAAACCGACAGCGATTTCTGCAACTTGCCATCGATTCCGGCATCCGCACCGTCTGGCTGGAATGCACTGCCTCTGAAGAGATTACAAAGCTGCGACTCGACGCGCGGCAAGGCGATGCGTCAGATGCGGACTGGACTGTCTATGGGCTGGTCCAAAAGCAATGGGAACCACCATCCGACTTTACGAAGCGTTTCCATCACGAAGTCCCCGCAGGCGAAAGCAGTGATGCCACTTTTAGCGTTGCTTGTGATCAGTTGAAATCGCACGGATTGTGGGGTGGTCTATGTCCGGGCGAGGGCAGCAGTTGAAACGGACTGAAGTGATTCAACGAAAGAGTGGCGACGTAAAAATACGTCGCCACTGGAGGTTGTGTCGTAAGCGATGGATTCCGTAGGAACCCAGCGAGGCTTACTTGCGAACTTCACCTGGGTCGTTGCAAACGATTGACAGGTTCTGGTCACAGTCGCATATGTCAGCCAGGTCGGTGTAAGAAGCACCATAAGTACGTGCTTTGAACTGTCCGCCACCCTTGCTGCTCGCGAAGCCAGATACCTGGAACGACTGGCTGAAGTTGCCGATGGCACTTGACAGGTCGCTAAGTTCGCCGACGACTGCACACTGTAGTTCAACGAGGCCGACGATCATTCCGAGAACCAGAATGGTTCCAACAAGAACGATTTCTGCTGACAAAATTACGCCTGATTCATCATTCCAAAGAGTCTTCAACATGTTTAATTCTTTCGTGTAACAACTGAGAGAGAGAAGAGATATTCGAATACGATTTCGCATATCCGTATGGATCAGTTGAGAATCTGATCCAGCCCGATTGTGTCTCAGCTTCCTGGCCAGTCCGCAGAAAACCAAAAGGGATGCACCTGAGTGATGGATGTATGCTGCTTCGCTTCGATGCGAGACAGTTCAATCCCCTCCAGACGTTGCTCCGCAATCGTATGGAGAATCAGCAAACTCAGGATCGCAACTCAGCTTGTCCGTTAAGTCGAATTGCCTGACCGTTAAAACCAAAAGAGCTAACGCCATGCCCTCGATTCTATGCTTTGGGATTTTCTGTTTTCGAGGATGCCTGTTGCAATGTAAGGCATTGCTATCAAAGCAGTTGCGGCTTGCTGTTATTCCTCAAATAACCACGCAAATAATCGGCGAGGGCTATCATTGATTAAGGAATTTGACGTTGCGGTTTGTCAACGTGTAAAGGTTGCGAAACGGCAACGGATTGTTGCCGTTGGCAGAAACGACATTTTCCGGACAGGCAATGTCAACGGAATCTCCAGAACGGAAGCCGACAATGCTATCGTTGTCTTTGTTCAGCCGCCGGTGCTTTGCAGCAACGATCGCAGGCGTGAAACAATTGGCCCAATGGAATTCAGCGGCTTACCAAGGCGACGGGCAATTTCTCGGTAGGAAAGTTCGTCGAGAAACAACCACTTTGCGATCTGCCGGGGCTCCGGTGACAATTTTAAAAGCAGTGAATCGATCTGATCTTTGTGGTCCAATTGGCGTATTGAGCTATTTTCCGGGGACGCGAAATCCAATGCCGCGCGGTGGGCATTTACGTGGCCCATCGCAGAAGAAAACCGCTGTTCCGCTAGTTTTCGGACGACGATACGGCGTGCGATGACCCCCAGATATGTTGCCAGCGAGCAGCGGCCTCGAAAATTACGCAGCGCGGCCATGTCGCGGAGCAGGAGTTCCGCCATTGTGTCCGCACACAGGTCTTCGATATCCGCAGCATTCGGTTTCAAGCTGTGTGCATGAGCTGAGTGCTGAATTACCTGTACAACGAGTGGAGTGTAGCGATCAACAAATAGCTTCCACGCCCCGCTTTGACCATTCAGCAGGTCGGTTAGCAATTTACGGTCGTGATTTGTCAGAGGCACGGCGTTAACTCACTTTGGTTTCCATCCGAAAATATCAGATGGCTGGATTTGTCTGTAAACCGTCTACCGGGAAATTCGAAGAAACAGTCCATCCCTTGACACAAATAACGCCGTCCGATTTGTTTTACGTCTATAAAAACTCGGGATTCAGAATTAAAAACCAAATTCATTTCGTGTAATTCAAATCCGGAACGTCCATGTAAAATTCATCACCGCTAACATTGTGCCAGTAATATTCGATTGTGACAAACTGGCACTGCCTTACTTCGACCAGATTCAGCAGATACGGGTCCAGTTGGGGAATTCGCGTTGAGTTTCCCATCAAAATCTCAACTTTAAAACAGCTTGCATACTGATTCGGACGGCTGAGTCGCATTGAGCTAACGTAGATTAAGTGAGAATTATTTGCCTGCGAGGTGTTGCGAATTTGCTCAGGAATCGGTGAATTCTGCCGCAGAAAGTCGAGACTCTGTCTCAATTTCGATCGTCTGATATTCCGTGCCTTACCAGTCTGGAAAATGCTGGAAAGGATGTCATAAATCGCCGAAATGCAATTCGTAAGGTTCCACCATCTGCCGTTTACAGTGTATCTTTCGTACTAAGTACATTGTCTGCTCTGGCAATCAGAGTCGGACCGCAACAATTTTACTTCGTACGAATTTTGGTTTCTATAATGTGTCTCTATTCAATCCGCTTCTGATAAATGGATCGCCAGTTAATCTGGCATGAAAGGGTGTCCCATGACTCATGTCGTTGCTGAGCCGTGCTTCAACTGCAAATATACAGACTGCGTTGTTGTATGTCCGGTCGAATGCTTCTACGAAGGTGAAGCGATTCTTTTCATTCATCCCGAAGAATGCATTGACTGCGAAGCGTGCGTTCCGGAATGTCCGGTTGCTGCGATCTTCCATGAAGACAATTTGCCTGCCGAGTGGGCTGACTACACTGCTCTGAACGCAGAAATGGCGACTCAGTGCCCCGTCATTACTGAACAAAAGACATCCATGGCTGAAACCCACGGAACTTGCACCGCACCAAAGCGATAGTTTTATTGCTGTTGCTGCAACCTGAAAATCAAAATCCGGTGCGTTTGTCGCACCGGATTTTTTGCTGCGCTGACAGCAGTGCCGTATTCAGGCAATCAACCCAGCGATGATGAATTCAATCGCTTGCGAAGATAATTGGCACGCACGGCATTGCGTTCTGCCGTTTCAAGCGCTTCGCCATGCAGCGTCTGCAGATGAGCTGGTTGAATATGAATAAATAATTCGTTGACAGTTGCCAGGTCAAGGTTGTCAATCAATCCTTGCTGAATCCCCATTCGCAGGCTGGACAGCAGGTGCATCGTTTCTTCGGAACTGATTGACCTTGCGCTGG
>Ga0105046_10005739_pt1 | contig 19612 bp, 14 predicted proteins | sample MAT03_FD_78385 | JGI IMG/M metagenome (GOLD analysis project Ga0105046, IMG submission 78385) | Freshwater microbial communities from Lake Fryxell liftoff mats and glacier meltwater in Antarctica - MAT-03 (megahit assembly) | ecosystem: Environmental > Aquatic > Freshwater > Ice > Liftoff... | reverse complement strand
GTGAGGCCGCCGCCCGCGAACGCCAGCAGGATCGGCATCCCCGGGACGCGCAGCATGAAGTTGTACGACGCGAAGGCCCCAACCGCCATGAACGCCGCGGTGCCGAGCGACAGCTGCCCGCAATAGCCGGTGAGGATGTTCAGGCCGATCGCCGCCAGCGACCCGATCAGGAACGGAATCATGATCGCCGAGAACACGTAGGGCGTGGCGAACAGTGGCACGCCGACAAACGCCACGAGCAGGATCAGCGCAATGCCGATGCGATCCTGGCGGATCGGGAAGATCGCCGAATCGTCAATGTAGTTGGCCTTGAACTGGCCTGCTTCGCGATAGAACATTTAAATGAGGTCAGGTCAGGTTGACGGCAGGTTGGTGGGATAGGAGAAGACGCCAACAGGATCGTGGTTTCGGATAACTTGGCCTGACCCCATTGGATGTGGACCCCATCAGATGCGCCGAATGATTTTTTCGCCGAAGAGGCCTTCGGGCCGCACCAGCAGAAACAACAGCGCCAGCACATACGGGAACCAGCCCTCGATGCCGCCACCCACATACGGCCCCAGGTAGACCTCGGCCAATTTTTCGGTGGCGCCGATGATAAGGCCGCCGACGATGGCGCCAGGCACTGACTCGAAGCCACCAAGGATCAGCACCGGCAACGCCTTCAATGCCACGAAGGTGAGCGCGAACTGGACCCCGTTGCGCGCGCCCCACAGCAGGCCCGCCACCAGCGCGACGAATCCCGCTACGCCCCAGACGATGCCCCAGATCTGCTGCAGCGGAATGCCGACGGCCTGCGCCGCCTGGTGGTCATCGGCTACTGCGCGCAACGCACGCCCGATCCGCGTACGGCTGAAGAAGAGTGCGAGCGAGGTGACGAGGATCGCGGCCACGCCTGCCGCCGCGAGGTCGAATTTCGAGATGCTGATGCCGAACCGGTCCACGAGGTAGGGCAGCGGTTCATCCTGCAACCCAAGCTCGAGGCCACGGACGTTGGCGCCCCACATCAATTGCGCGAGTCCCTCGATGAAGAACGTGAGGCCGATCGTGGCCATGAACAGAGTGATCTGCGGCTGGTTGACGAGCGGTCGCAGCACAATGCGCTCGATGCCGAGACCCAGAAGGATCATCACGCCCAGCGTGATCGGAAACGCGAGCCACGGAGAAAATCCCATCTCGGTCACACCGACGAAGGTGAGTGCGGCGAAGAACACCATCGCACCCTGCGCGAAGTTGAACACGCCCGAGGCTTTGTAGATCAGCACGAAGCCCAGCGCCACGAGCGAATACATGATCCCCGAGAGGAGCCCGCCGATCAGCACTTCGAGAAAGAATGTCATCGCGTCGTCGCTTCAGTGGGCCACGCCGAGATAGGCGTCGATCACAGCCTGGTTGCGGCGAATTTCGTCCGGCGTGCCATCGCCAATTTTCCTGCCGTAGTCGAGCACCACGACGCGGTCGGAAATATCCATTACCACGCCCATGTCATGCTCGATCAGCACGATCGTGGTGCCGTACTGATCGTTGACGTCCAGAATGAAGCGACACATGTCCTGCTTTTCCTCGACGTTCATCCCCGCCATCGGTTCGTCCAGCAGCAGCAGCGACGGTTCGGCCGCCAGTGCGCGCGCCAACTCCACGCGCTTCTGCAAACCGTAGGGGAGCCGGCCCACCGGCGTCTTGCGAATGTGCTGGATCTCGAGGAAGTCGATCACCTCCTCCACCTTCGCGCGGTTGGCGATTTCCTCGCGTCGCGCCGGGCCGAGCCAGATGGCCTGTGCCAGGAACGACGACTTCATCTTGAGGTTGCGCCCAGTCATGATGTTGTCCAGCACCGTCATGCCGCGGAACAGCGCGATGTTCTGGAACGTGCGCGCGATGCCCTGCACGGCGGCATCATGCGTGTCCATGTCGTGGCGCTCCTTGCCGCGGAAGGTGATCATGCCCTTCTGCGGCCGATAGACGCCGTTGATCACGTTGAGCATCGAGCTCTTGCCCGCCCCGTTGGGGCCGATGATCGCGCGCACCTCGTGCTCGCGCACATCGAAGCTGATGTCGGTCAGCGCCTTCACGCCGCCGAACGCGAGCGAGATGTTGTCGAGCTTCAGGATGACGTCGCCGATGCGGCGTTGCGCAATGCTCATACATGCTCATCTTCGCGCTGCGCGCTCATGCTGCTATTTTTCCCGGCGGCGGAAACGTCTTGGCGTCTTCGATCACCAGATCCGCGGCCACCATGTTGGTACGGCCGTCCTCGAAGCGCACCAGCGTCTTGATGTGTTCCATCTTCTTGCCGCCGAAGAGCGCATCGACCAGCACGCCGTACTTCTCGGCGACAAACCCGCGCCGCACCTTGCGCGTGCGCGTCAGTTCGTCGTCATCGGGATCGAGTTCCTTGTGCAGGATCAGGAAGCGGCTGATCTGCGACTCGGCCACGCCGGCCTCGCCGGCCAGCTCCGCGTTGACCTGCTCCACGCACTCGCGGATCAGCTGCCGCACTTCCGGCTTCTGCGCGAGATCGGTGTAGCCGGAATACGCGAGGCCGCGGCGCTCCGCCCAGTTGCCCACCGAGCCGATGTCGATGTTGATGAACGCGCAGACGCGATCGCGCCCCGCGCCGAAGGCCACGGCCTCCTTGATATGCGGGAAGAACTTCAGCTTGTTCTCGATGTAGTTGGGCGCGTACATCGCGCCGCTCGCGAGCTTGCTCACGTCCTTGGCGCGATCGATGATTTTCAGTTGGCCGTCGTCGTCGAAGAAGCCCGCGTCCCCCGTACGGAAGAAGCCATCAGCGTCGATCGATTCGGCGGTGTCCGCAGGCCGCTTGTAGTATTCCTTCAGCAGCATCGGGCCGCGCACCAACACTTCGCCGTTGTCGCCGATCTTCAATTCAACATTCGGCGCCGCCATACCCACGGTGTCGAGCTTCACGCCGCCATCGGGCTGCAGGCAGACATACGCGCAGGTTTCAGTCTGGCCGTACAACTGCTTCAGGTTGATGCCGATGGAGCGATAGAAGCGGAAGAGGTCGGGGCCGATGGCGGCACCCGCCGTGTAGGCGACGCGGATGCGGCTCATCCCGAGTACGTTGCGCAGCGGTGCGTAGATCAGCAGGTTGCCCAGTGCGTAGCTCAGCCGGTCGCCGGTGCCAACCGGCCTGCCATCCAGGATTTCCGCGCCACAGCGACGCGCCACCGCCATGAAGTGATGGAAGATGCCACGCTTGATCGCGCCCGCATCCTCCATGCGGATCATCACCTGCGTCAGCAGGTTCTCGAACACGCGGGGGGGGGCAAAATAGTACGTCGGGCCGATCTCGCGCAGGTCCGTCATCACCGTGTCGCCCGACTCCGGGCAATTGATCGTGAACCCGACGACGAAGGCCTGCGCGTACGAAAAGAGGTTGTCGCCAACCCATGCCATCGGCAGGTAGGACAGGATCGATTCGTCAGCGGTGAGGTGGTCGAACTCGATGCCGCCGCGCGCCGCGCTGATCAGCGCGTGATGCGTCTGGCAGACACCCTTGGGCTTTCCCGTCGTGCCGGACGTATAGAGCATGATCGCCGTGTCGTTGGTATCGCCCAGCGCCACTTCCGCGTCATAGAACCCCGGATGCGCCGCATCGAACTCGCGGCCGATTTCCTGCAGCCGGTCGTAGCTCGTCACCGTCTGGTAGTTACGCAGGCCCCGGTTGTTGTCGAAGTAGATGTGCGCCAGCGTAGGCACCTGCGACTGCACTTCCAGCAGCTTGTCGACCTGTTCCTGGTCCTCGACGATCGCATAGGCGATTTCCGCATCGTTTAACACATACGCAAGATCGGCCGCCGGTGCATCCTGGTACATCGGCACCGGAATACCACCCAGCACCTGCGCGGCGCACATCGACCAGTACAGGCGCGGACGGTTGTCGCCGATGATGGCCAAGTGCATGCCGCGCTTGAAGCCCTGCGCCGCCAGCCCGCAGGCCAGCGCGCGCACCTCCACTGCGACGTCACCCCACGTCCACGTCTGCCAGATGCCGAGGTCCTTCTCGCGCGTGGCCGGGTGCATGGGCCGCACGCGCGCGTGGTGGCCCAGCAATCGTGGAAACGTGTCGAGGCGTTCCTCCATCCCATCCTCCTTGCTGCGCGTAACGGTCGCGCCCGGCCTCTGGTGGGACGCCAAGCATCCCCGGGCCGTTTAATATTCGGTCGTCCGGCTACGACTCTAGGTGCAATCATGCACCAAGGCTGTCATTGCACCGACATTTGCCGAAACGACACAATTGCTGCAATGCGGAAATTTGACGACCTGATGCACACCAGCCCGTGGGCCGCCGGATTATCGGCGGCGGACCGGGCGCGCGTCGCGGCCGAGACGATCACCCGCGATTGCCCGGAGGGCGCACTCGCCTGCCGCAAGGGCGAGCCGGTGGAGGCCTGGATCGGCGTCGTCGACGGACTCCTCAAAATGAGCAATGTTTCGGCTGAGGGCAAGCCGACGAGCTTCGTCGGTGTGGCCACGGGCAGCTGGTTCGGTGAAGGTTCATTGCTGAAGGACGAACCGCGGCGCTATGACATGGTGGCGTTGCGGGCCAGCCGGATCGCCTATGTGCCTCGCGCCACGTTCATGTGGCTGCTCGACACCAGCATGCCGTTCAACCGGTTCGTGATCACGCTGCTGAACGAGCGCCTCGCACAGTTCATCGGCATGGTCGAGCATGATCGCCTGCTCGGCCCCGATGCGCGGCTGGCGCGTTGCCTTGCGTCCATGTTCAATGCGCACCTCTATCCCGGTATCGGCCCGGTCCTGCCCATTTCGCAGGACGAGATCGCGCAACTGGTCGGACTGTCGCGCCAGCGCACCAATCAGGCGCTGCAGCGGCTGGAACAGGCCGGATTGCTACGGCTCGAATACGGCAGCATCACAGTGACCGATCTCCCTGGCCTGCGCACCTTCGAAGAGTAGCGATCCTGGCTGCAGGTCCTGCATCCGCGGGCCCGCGACTTGCGTATGGAGACGGGGGGGTGATGATCTGTAGGCGAGGCTTCAGCCTCGCGGGTTCGATGCAGCGAACCTGCGAGGATGAAGCCTCGCCTACAGCACGGTCGCGATTGCGTCAGCGCCCGGCGAACACCGGCGGACGCTTCGCCAGGAACGCGGCCATGCCCTCGCGCTTATCGTCGGTGGCGCACAACAGCGCGAAGACGTCGGCCTCGAAGACATTGGCATTGACCAGGTCCATGTCCTGGCCGTGCTGCACCAGATGCTTCGTGAACCTGACGGCCAGCGGGCCCTTGCCAGCGATCATCCGCGCCAGCTCCAGGCCCTTTTCCAGCAAGTCCGCGGCCGGTACCACGTGATTGGCGAGGCCGATGCGCAGCGCCTCGTCCGCCTTCACCATGCGTCCCGTCAGGACGAGCTCGAGCGCCATCGACTTGCCAACCACGCGCGGCAGCCGTTGCGATCCGCCGAATCCGGGGCAGATGCCGAGGTTGACTTCGGGCTGTCCGAACGTGGCCTGGTCCGACGCCACGATGAAGTCGCAGGCGAGCGCCAGTTCACAGCCACCGCCCAGCGCAAAACCGTTGACCAGCGCGATCACCGGAAAGCGGGCGAGCTCGAATGCACGCAACGTGGCGTGGCCCTTCAACGCAAACTCGCGGCCGTCGAGCAGTGGCATGGCGCTCATCGCCGCGATGTCCGCACCGGCCATGAACGCGCGCTCACCGGCACCCGTGATGAGCAGGCAGCGTGCGTCCGGATGCGCTGCCACCTCGTGCGTGGCCGCCGCGATATCGTCCAATACCTGCGGCGCCAGCGCATTGAGCACCTTGGGCCGGTTGACCGTGAGCAACCATATGCCGGGCTCGCGCTCTTCCAGCAAAATCGTTTCGTAGTTCACTTCTTCTCCTGCGTGTAGTCGTAGAAGCCGCGGCCGGTCTTGCGGCCGAGCTGGCCCGCCGCGACCATCTGCTTCAGCAATTGCGGTGGCCGGTACTTCGGATCGCCGAAGTCGGTGTGGAAGACGTTCATCACCGCCAGCAACACATCGAGGCCGATCATGTCGATCAGCGCCAGCGGGCCGATCGGATGGCCGCAGCCAAGCTTCATGCCGTTGTCGATGTCGGCCGCCGTTGCGAGGCCTTCCTGCAGCGCGAACACGGCTTCGTTCAGCATCGGGCACAGGATCCGGTTGACGACGAAGCCGGGGCTGTCCTTCACGACGATCGGCGTCTTGGTCAGTTTCTGCGCGAAGGCAATGGCCAGGTCCACGGTGTCCTGCGATGTCTGCAGTCCGCGCACCAGCTCGACCAGCGCCATCATCGGCACCGGGTTGAAGAAGTGCACGCCGATGAACTCTGCAGGGCGCGTCACCACGGAAGCCAGCGTCGTGATGGAGATCGAGGACGTGTTCGATGCGATCACCGCATCGTCCCGTGCCAGCGCGTCGACCTGCCGCAGGATCTTCAGCTTGAGTTCGAGATTTTCCGTCGCGGCCTCGATGATGAGGTCGCAGGATGCAAGTGCGGCATAGTCCGTCGTGGCGGTGATCCGCGCCATCGCGGCATCGCGGTCCGCGGTCGAGATTTTTTCCTTCTTGAGCAGCCGCTCGAGGCTGCCGCCGATCGTCTTCAAGCCGCGCTGGACCGCCGCGTCCTGCACGTCGAGCATCACAGCTTCGATCCCGGCCACCGCGCAGGTCTGCGCGATGCCGTTGCCCATGGTGCCGGCGCCGATGACGCCCACCCGTTGAATTGCTTTCATGTCGGCCACGCGAAAAGTAGAAGAAGGATCGCGGATTATGCCGGGTTGAGCGCGGGCGCGGCCGGGTTCAGGCGAGCACTGTCTTGGGGCGCACTTTGGGCAGGGGCCGCAGCGCGCGGCGCGGCGGATGTTCGCGCAGTCCGGCGAGGTAGAGGTCGATCAGCGCGGGGGCCGCGGCATGCAGGTCGTAGGCCGTCGGATCGAGCACCCACTCGTGCATGATGCCCACCATCAGTGCATGCAGCCCGAGCGTGGCCAGCACCGCATCGGTGTCGGCCGGCAACTGTCCGATGTCGGCACATCGTTGCACGATGGCCTCGATCTGCCCCAGGCATTGCTGCCGTGCATCATGGCACGACGTTTCCGTGCCAGCCAACTCATCGACCCGCTCGGTCTTGTGAAAGATGATCTCGAACACGCGTTGCGCGCGCGCGTCGGCGGCGAGGCTCTGCAGCGCGCCCACCGACAGCTCCCGCAACGTCGCCAGCGGATCGGCCTGTGTCGGGTCGCCGGCACGTTCGAACATTGCGTCCATCGGCATCGTGGCGCGATCGCACATCGCCTGGAACAGGTCGGCTTTGTCCTTGAAGTGCCAGTAAACCGCGCCGCGCGTCATGCCGGCCGCGGTGGCCACCTCCGCCAGCGACGTGCGCGTGACTCCGCGCTCGCGAAAGATGGTCTCGGCTGCGTCAAGCAGCCGCTCCTTCGTTTCCCGAGCTTCTTCCTTTGTTCTGCGTGCCATTGGTGCTTTTCAGTTGCCAAGGGGGTTTACAAACATACTTGAATGTATGTTATCTTCCGATTTTTCGCAAGGTGCGGTGCAACATAATCACCGCGCTCCCGTCCTCCCAGGAGTCTTCCCATGTTGTCATTTCGTCGCGTCCCCGCCTCGGTTGCCGCCGCGGGCCTGTCCGCCTTCATTCTCGCGGCATGCGGACCTTCGCCGCCGGCGGGCGGTTTTCAGGGCTTTCCGCCTTCGCAGGTGACCACGGTCACTCTCCAGCCCCGCACCCTGCCCGCGTCCTATGAGTACGTGGGCCAGACGACGGGCTCGAAGGAGGTGGAAGTGCGTGCGCGGGTCACGGGCATCCTGGAGAAGAAGCTGTTCCAGGAAGGCGAACGGGTCAAGGCGGGCCAGGTTTTGTTCACCATCGATCCGAAGCAGCTTGCCGCACAGACGGCGGCACTGGAAGCCGACGTGGTGCGCTCGCAAGCGCTGGTGGCGCAGGCCGAGCGCGAACTCGGGCGCCTGAAGCCGCTGGCCGAAAAGCGCGCCGTGGGGCAGAAGGAAGCCGACGATGCGGCCTCGAACGTCGATTTCGCCAATGCGAACCTCAAGGTCGCGCAAGCCAAGCTCGCCGAAGTGCAGTTGAATCTGGGCTACACCAAAGTGATCGCGCCCATCTCGGGCCTGTCGAGCCGGGCCCCGAAATCCGAGGGCAGCCTGGTCAACGCCAACGAAACTTTGCTGACGACCGTATCGCAGGTCGATCCGATGTGGATCCCGTTCGCGATCGCGGAAAACGAGCAGCTCGCACTCAACAAGGCGGTGAAGGAAGGCCGCCTGACGCTGCCGAAGAACAATGGGTTCGATGTTGTCGTGGTGTTGGCCGACGGCTCCACGCTGGAGCGCAAGGGCCGCATCAACTTTGCCGATACCCGGATCAATCCGGCGACCGGCACCTTTGAACTGCGCGCGGAGGTCCCCAACGCCGACAACATGCTGAAACCTGGCCAGTTCGTCCGCGTGAAGCTGACCGGCGCCACGCGCAACAACGCGCTGGCCGTGCCGCAGGTGGCGGTGATGGACAGCCCGCAAGGCAAGTTCGTCTACGTCACCGGCAAGGACAAGGACGGCAAGGACATCGCCGTCATGCGTGTCATCACGCTGGGCGAATGGGCGACCGCCGACGGCGCCAACCTGTGGATCGTCGAAACCGGCTTGAAGGCCGGCGAAAACGTGATCATCGATGGCGTCTCGAAGTTGCGCCCGGGTGCGCCGATCGTTCTTGCCACGGCAGCGCCTGCCGCCGCCGGTGCGGTCCCCGCTGGCACTCCAGCAGCGCCTGCCGCCAAGTCCGCGCCGGCCCCGGCACCGAAGTCCTGATCGGAAAGGCAGCGCCCTCACCATGATCTCGCGCTTCTTCATCGACCGCCCCATCTTTGCGGCGGTCATTTCGATCTTCCTGATACTGGCCGGCCTGGCCGCCATCCGCACGTTGCCGATTGCCCAGTATCCGGAGATCGCGCCTCCTGTCGTCACCGTGCAGGCCATCTATCCGGGTGCGTCCGCGCAGGTGGTCGAGCAGACCGTCGCCGCACTGCTCGAGAATGCGATCAACGGCATCCCCGGCATGATGTATATGAGCTCGAATTCGGGCTCGAACGGCGTCGTGCAGATCCAGGTCACGTTCGAGATCGGCACCGATATCGACATCGCGGCGGTCAACGTCAACAACCGCGTGAAGCAGGTGGAGCCGCGCCTGCCCGAGGAAGTGCGCCGCCAGGGCGTGACCGTGGAACGCGGTAGTTCGTCGTTCCTGCAAGTCGTCGCGTTCTATTCGCCCGACAACCAGTTCAACGATCTCTTCATCTCCAACTACGTCACGCTGAACGTGCTGGACGAACTGAAGCGGCTGCCGGGCACGACCAACGTGCAGATCTTCGGCGCCAAGGACTACGCCATGCGGATCTGGCTGAAGCCCGATCGGCTGGCGCAACTGAAAATGTCGCCCAGCGACGTGATCGCTGCGGTCAACGAACAGAACGCACAGTTTGCCGTGGGCAAGGTGGGCCAATCGCCAATCGGCAAGGGCCAGGACCTGGTTTTTACCGTCACCACCAAGGGACGTCTGTCCGATCCCAAGGAATTCGAGCAGATCATCGTCCGCGCCAATCCGGACGGGTCCAGCGTGCGACTGGGCGAAATCGCGCGCGTCGAACTGGGGTCCAAGGATTACGAGTTCAACGGCCGCTACAACGGCAAGCCCGCCGTGCTGGTCGGGATCTTCCTGGCACCGGGTTCCAATGCGCTGGAGGTCGCCAAGTCGTCGAACAATCTGCTGGCCACGCTTGGCGAACGCTTTCCCGACGGCCTGTCGTATCGCGTGGCCTTCGACACCACCCGCTTCGTCGAGGTATCGATCCGCGAAGTGCTGATCACGCTCGCCGAGGCGATGCTGCTGGTGTTCCTGGTCGTCTACCTGTTCCTGCAGAGCTGGCGCGCCGCGATCATTCCGTTCGCCGCCGTCCCGGTTTCGCTGATCGGCACGTTCGCCGGCATCTCGATGCTCGGCTATTCGATCAACACGCTCACGCTCTTTGCGATGGTGCTATCCATCGGCATCGTCGTCGATGATGCGATCGTGGTGCTGGAAAACGTCGAACGGATCATGCGCGAGGATGGCCTCAAGGCGCGTGATGCCGCGGTGAAGGCCATGCAGGAAGTGACCGGCCCCATCATCGCCATCGTGCTGACACTGGTTGCGGTGTTCGTGCCAATCGCCTTCCTGGGCGGCCTCACCGGCGAGCTCTATCGCCAGTTCGCGGTGACGATCTCGATTTCGGTGGTGATCTCGGGCGTCGTGGCGCTGACGTTGTCGCCAGCCTTGTGCGCCCTGATGCTGAAACCCCACGTCGAGGCGCGCGGCTTCTTCCGCTGGTTCAACCAGTGGTTCGAACGCGTCACGATGCGCTATTCGCATGGCGTGGCGTTCATGATCCGCCACGGCATCATCTCGCTGACTATCTTCGCGCTGATGGTGGCCGGCGCGGTGTTCATGTGGCGCATCACTCCGGGCAGCCTGGTGCCGGACGAAGACCAGGGCTACTACATCTCCGCCGTGATCCTGCCCGACGGTGCCACGCTCGAGCGCACGCAGAAGGTGGTGGAGCAGGTTGAGGAAGCCATCCGCAGCAATCCCGCCAACCAGGATGTCATCGCCTTCACCGGCTTCGATTTCATCGGCGGTGGGTATCGCAACAATGCCGCGACGCTCTTCATCACCCAGAAGCCTTGGGATGAACGCACGGTCACGGCATCGCAACTGGTGGGCGAACTGTTCGCCAAGACGGGGCACATCAAGGAAGCGCTCGTGCTGGCCTTCAATCCGCCGCCCATCTTCGGCCTCGGCACCACGGGGGGCTTCGAGTTCTACATCCAGAATCGTGGCGATGGCGGACCGGCGCGGCTGTCGGAAGTGAAGGATGCTTTCCTGGCCCGTGTGAATTCCGATCCGCAGATGGGCGGCGCGCAGACGTTCTGGCATGCCGCCGTGCCGCAGCTCTTCGTCGACGTGGATCGGGAAAAGGCCAAGAAGATCGGCGTGCCGATCAGCGACATCTTCGCCACGCTGTCGGCCACGATGGGCACCTACTACGTCAACGACTTCAACAAGTACGGCCGCACGTGGCAGGTGCTGATGTCGGCAGAGCCGGAGTTCCGCAAGAAGCCCGATGACATCACAGGTGTCTTCGTTCGCTCGAGGACAGGCGATATGGTGCCGCTCTCCTCCCTCGTGACGGTGAAGTACATCTCCGGCCCTGATTCGCTCGACCGCTTCAACAACCTGCAGGCGGTGAAGATCATCGGCCAGGGCGCGCCCGGGTTCAGCTCGGGCCAGGCCATCGCGCGTGTCGAGCAGATCGCCAGGGAAGTGCTGCCGGCGGACTTCAGCTTCGACTGGGGTGGCTCGTCGTACCAGGAAAAAAAATCGGGGGGCGCGTCCACGTTCGCACTGGCGCTGGCCGTGATCATGGTGTTCCTGATCCTGGCCGCGCAGTACGAACGCTGGTCGTTGCCGCTGGCCGTGCTGCTGGCGTTGCCATTCGGGACCTTCGGCGCGCTGGTGGCTGTGTGGGGTCGCAATCTCACCAGCGACGTCTACTTTCAGATCGGCCTCGTCACGCTCCTTGGACTGGCGGCGAAGAACGCGATCCTGATTGTGGAATTCGCGCTCAACAAGCATGAGGAAGGTTTGTCGGCGTCGGCCTCGGCCGTGGAAGGTGCGCGCTTGCGGTTCCGGCCCATCCTGATGACGTCGCTGGCGTTCATCTTCGGCGTGCTGCCGCTGGCACTGTCCACCGGTGCCGGCGCGGGTGCGCGGCATTCGGTCGGTACCGGGGTCACCGGCGGGATGCTGGCCGCCACGTTCCTGGCGATCTTCTTCGTGCCGCTGTTTTTCAAGGTGATCTTCGATCGCCACGTGACCGAGAAGCGCTCGACGCAGCAGATATTCGACGAACTGGATCGCGCGCAGGCCGCGCACCAGGCGCAGGTTGCGGTGCCGCCGAAACCGGGCGATCCGCGCGGCGCGACAGGAGAAACAGCATGAACCGAACCCTTGTAGCGTTGGCCGTGGCCGCGTTCATCGGCGGCTGCGCCGTCGTGCAGCCTGCGCCGCCCAAGCTCGATCTGCCTGTGGGTGTCGCCACACCTGCGCAAGAAGTTCTGCTGCAGAAATGGTGGGGCGTGTTCGATGACCCGGTGCTGACCACGTTGATCGACGAGGCGCTGGCTCGCAACTATGACCTGCGCAGTGCGCTGGCGCGCATCGAAGCCGCACGTTCGCAGGTATTGCTGGCGCAGTCCACTCTTGCGCCGGACGTCAACCTGAACGTGTCGCCCGCCCGCTCGCGCATCACCGGTGTCGGCTCGCAGGCACTGCCGGCCGGTACGCCGCTCGTCAGCAACGACTTTCGCGTGGCGCTGGAAATGTCCTATGAGTTGGACGTGTGGGGAAAATATCGCAGCGGCGCGCTCGCGGCGGTAAATGACCTGACTGCTTCGCGTTACTACAACGAATCCGTGCGCATCAGCGTGGCGGCCAACGTGGCCAGCGCCTACTTCCGGTTGCGTGCCGCCGATGCCGAACTGGGTGTGCTCGGGACCACCGTCAAGCTGCGTACCGACACGGTCCAGCTGCAGCGCGACCGCTTCGAAGGTGGACTGATCGGTGAATACGAGGTCAGTCAGGCCGAAGGCGAGCGCTTTGCCGTGATCGCCGACATTGCGCGTACCAAGCGTGCCATCGCACAGTTCGAAACTGCGGTGGCCATACTGACGGGCCGCTCGCCGCAGGCTGTGTTCGCTGCGGATGTTGCCCGTGGCACGGCCATTGATGCGGCCACGACCGTGCCACCGTTGCCGGACGGATTGCCCGTGGAAGTGATCGCACGACGGCCGGATATCCGCCGCTCCGAAGCCCTGCTTGCGGGTTCCGAGCTGCGCATCCAGCAGGCGCGCGCAGACTACTATCCGTCATTCAAGATCGGCGCCTTCTGGGGCAGCGAAGCGGCGACCACCGGGTCGCTCTTCACCGGACCTGCGGCCATCTGGAGCCTCGGCCTCGGACTGCTGCAACCGTTGTTAGCACTGAAGGCGATTGAAGCGCAGGTGGAACTGGCCAAGTCCAACAACGATCGCGCCATGGTCGATTATCTGCAGACGGTGCAGTTATCATTCGGCGAAGTGCGCGATGCGCTGGTCGCCAACGCTGCGTCGCGCGAAATCCTGAGCGCGGAAACGAAGCGTCGCGACCAGGTCGCCAAGGCCTATGAAGTGGCCATGCTGCGCTACAACGCCGGCCGCACGTCATTCCTCGAAGTGCTCGACGCGCAGCGTTCACTGCTGGCGGCGGAGACCTTGCGCATCGATGCCGCGCGGGATGCCAAGTTGTCCACCGTGGATTTTGCGAAGGCGCTGGGCGGCGGCTGGAGTCCGGCGGAGTTCGCGGCGAGACGCTGACCCGCGACAAGCACACGCGCCGCCGGCTTCGGCAGCACGGCGGATTCGTGACAAAATGCGGAGGTTTCCACGCAACGACGGACCGCCGTGACCGCCTTCCCGCTTCGAACATTGCCGCGCCTGCTTGTGCTGGTCATTTCCTGCATTGCGACTGTGCCGGTGTTCGCGCAGCAGCAACCCATTGTGGTCCAGGGCCTCGACTGCCGCGGTGAAGAGCCGTTCTGGCGCGTGGATGCCAATCGCGTGTCGGCGCAATACAGTTCGCTTGGATCCAAAGGCAAGCGCGAAGTGGTCTTTCGCGGCGCGCTGCAATCCATGTCCTTCCTGACGCCGCCGATCACCGTCTGGCGCGGCGACTCCACGCACCTGCCGAAGGAAACGCTGGTGCTCACGTTGCGCGAGGAGGCGTGCGATTCGACGATGAAGGAAGGCCCCGCACGCACACACCGGGCATTCTTGTCGCTCAAAACCGGTGAAGCCACCACCGGCTGCTGCACGATCAAGGCCGGCTACGATGCCAAAGCCGCACCAGTCGCCAACTCTGCGAAGAAGAGCGAAGACGACTGGTCGCGCTTCCTCCCCGACCTGCTGCCCGGCATGAATTTCTGCCTCACGCGCGACGGCAACAAGTCCAAGTGGATCTCGAAGGCCTGGCCGATGAACCAAGGGATGGGTCTGGTGCGCGTCGTCCAGACCGATGGCAAGTCCGTCGATTGCGTCGCCGACCTCACGGGCCGAGGCAAGATCCAGATCGACCCCGTGAACCCCGCCGATCCGCCTCTGCCCAATGTCGGCAACCCGCTCTACTATCCGGCGCGCGACATGCCACCGATGGTGGCGTGCGGCCGTCTGGAACGCGTGCTCGACAAGCGGGGCACGCTGGCCGGCTACCTGCACTACGATCCGTGCTGATGCGCGCGCGCCTGCTTGCATTGCTGGTGTTCGCGCTGGCCAGTGTGCCGGCCGCAGCGCAGGTGCCGCCCACGCCCGCCGAAACGTCCGCCTATGCCGGCTTGTTCGCCGCCGCTTCGCGCGGCGACGCCGCACAGATTGCGCGACTGGCCGCGGAAGGCGCCGACGTGAAGGCACGCGATGGCTATGGCCGCACGCCATTGCACGTCGCCGCCTACGCACGACAACAGGACGCAATGCGCGCGCTGGTCAAGGTGGGGACGGATCCCAACGCCCTCGAGTCCGACAAGTACGACATCATCACGATCGCGGCGGTGGCTGATGATCCCGTCACGCTGCGGACCGCGCTGGAATTGGGCGGTAAAGCGGGCAACATCACCAGCCGCTACGATGGCACCGCGCTCATTGCCGCCGCGCACCTTGGCCACGACGAAGTGGTGCGTATCCTGATCAAGGCGGGCGCGCCGCTCGATCACGTCAACAACCTCCACTGGACCGCGCTGATCGAATCGATCGTACTGGGCCAGGGCGGGCCGCGTCATGTCGCCACGCTGAAGGCCCTGGTCGAGGCCGGAGCCAGCACCAAGCTTGCGGACCGCGGCGGCAACACGCCGCTGGCGCTGGCCAAGGGCCGCAACTACATCGAGATGGTGGCCATCCTCGAAAAGGCCGGGGCGCGCTGACGTTCATGCTCGATTCGATCCGCAGTTTCTTCGACCAGCATTTGTCGGCGCCGGGCGCCGCCGCTGACAAACACACGATCGAGCTGGCCACGGCCGCGCTGTTCCTCGAGGTGTCGCGCGCCGATGGCGCGGTGTCCGACACCGAGCGCGCGGCTGCGTTGCACGCGTTGCGCGCCAAGTTCCACCTGACGCCGGACGAAGCCACCACGCTGGTCGCGCTGGCGGAGGCGGAGGTGAGCAACGCCATCGACACCTACCAGTTCACGTCGTTGGTCAACCGGCGCTTCACGCGCGACCAGAAGATCCGGGTGGTCGAGCTCATGTGGGAAGTGGCTTACGCCGACGGTAATCGTGACGTGCACGAGGACCACATGATCCGCAAGCTGGCGGAACTCATCTATGTCGATCACGTCGATTACATCGCGGCGAAGCTGAAAGCGCGGGACGCAGCGAAAGGTGAATGAACCGATGCAGCTGCAGGACATTGACCGGCCACTTTCCGACGACGACATCGTAGCGCTCGGCGAATTGCTTGCGGCGATCCCCGAGGAGAACCATCCGCTTGACGTCGCGTTGCTGGACGGTTACCTCGTCGGCGTGGTGTTGCAGCCCATACTTGTTCTGCCGGCGCAGTGGCTACCTTACATTTTCGATGAGAACGGCAAGGCATCGGCATTTCCCGATCTCGATGCCGCGCAAAAGGCCTTGGGATTCATCATGCGTCGATACAACGAGCTCAACGCCTGCATACTCGCCCGGGAACCGATCGATCCGATCGTGTTCGAGGTCGAGGACGAGGCCGCAGAGCCGCTGTCCGGGAAGGCAGGCATTGTGGCGCTTGCGCCGTGGGCCATGGGTTTCGCCATCGCTCTCGAACAATTTCCTGCGCTGGCTGCAGCACTTGATCAAGACGACGCATTGGCAGCCCATGTGGCCTGCATTTTGCGGCACCTGCCCGCCAACCCAGACGCCGATGCCGCCGACCTGCAAGATTACAATGAGCTGCAACAGGTAATCGACGGCGAGTCGCCGCTTGCCGATCTCGACGAAGCGATTGCCCACCTTTCGTTGCAGGTGTTGGACGCCGCTGCCATCACGCGCCCCAGTCACCCGCAAACCCGATCGTCACCAAAGATGGGACGCAACGACCCATGCCCCTGCGGCAGTGGGCGGAAATACAAGACCTGCCATGGCAAGGACATTCATTGACGCGGCTACCGGCGCGAGGCGCATCGTGCGAGCGGCGCAACCGCCCTACATGCTGCGCCGATACTGCCCACCCACGTCGAACAGCGCATTGGTGATCTGACCGAGCGAACACACGCGCACGGTTTTCACCAGCTCGGCGAAGACATTGTCGTTGGCGATGACCACCTGCTGCAGCCGCGCCAGCGCCGCTGGCGCTTCCGCTGCATGCCGCGCATGAAACTCCGCCAGCCGCTTCAATTGTGACTGCTTCTCGTCGTCGGAGGAGCGCGCCAGCTCGATCTTCTGCGGCGGTGCCGTGTCCGCATGCGGATTGCGGAACGTATTGACACCGATGATCGGATACGAGCCATCGTGCTTCTGGTGCTCGTAGTGCATCGACTCTTCCTGGATCTTGCCGCGCTGGTAGCCTGTCTCCATCGCGCCCAGCACGCCACCGCGCTCGGAAATCGCCTCGAATTCCTTCAGCACCGCCTCTTCGACCAGGTCGGTCAGCTCGTCGATAATGAACGAGCCTTGATTGGGATTTTCGTTCTTCGCCAAGCCCCACTCGCGGTTGATGATGAGCTGGATGGCCATTGCCCGCCGCACGCTCTCCTCGGTGGGCGTGGTGATCGCCTCGTCGTAGGCATTGGTGTGCAGCGAATTGGTGTTGTCGTAGGTGGAGATCAGCGCCTGCAACGTGGTGCGGATGTCGTTGAACGAAATCTCCTGCGCATGCAAGGAACGCCCCGACGTCTGCGAATGGAACTTGAGCTTCTGCGAGCGCTCGTTGGCGCCATACCGGTTCTTCATCGCCACGGCCCAGATGCGCCGCGCCACGCGGCCGATCACCGTGTACTCCGGATCCATCCCGTAGCTGAAGAAGAATGACAAGTTCGGCGCGAAATCGTCGATGCTCATCCCGCGCGCGAGATACGCCTCGACGAACGTGAAGCCGTTGCTCAGCGTGAACGCCAGTTGCGAGATCGGATTGGCCCCCGCCTCGGCGATGTGATACCCGGAGATCGACACCGAGTAGAAGTTGCGGATGTTGTGCTGCACGAAGTACTGGGCGATGTCGCCCATCACCTTCAGCGAAAACTCGGTGGAGAAGATGCAGGTGTTCTGCCCCTGGTCTTCCTTCAGGATGTCGGCCTGCACCGTACCCCGCACCGTGGCTACCGTCCACTCGCGGATCTTGGCATCCTCGTCGTCGGTGGGTTCGCGGCCGTTGTCGGCGCGGAACTTGTCCAACTGCTGGTCGATCGCGGTGTTGAGGAACATCGCCAGCAGTGTTGGCGCCGGACCGTTGATCGTCATCGACACTGAGGTAGCCGGGTCGGCCAGGTCGAACCCGGCGTACAGCGCCTTCATGTCATCGAGCGTGGCGATCGACACGCCGGAATTACCCACCTTGCCGTAGATGTCGGGCCGGATGGCTGGGTCGTTGCCGTACAGCGTGACCGAATCGAAGGCGGTGGACAGGCGCTTGGCCGGCACGCCGTCGGCCAGCAGGTGAAAGCGGCGGTTGGTGCGGAACGGGTCGCCCTCGCCCGCGAACATGCGCGTGGGATCCTCGTTCTCGCGCTTGAATGCGAAAACGCCCGCGGTGAACGGAAAGCTCCCCGGCACATTCTCCAGCAACTGCCAGCGCAGGATTTCGCCATCGTCCTCATAGCGCGGCAGCGCCACCTTGCGCACACGCGTGCCCGACAACGACGTCGTGGTCAGCGCGGTGCGGATCTCCTTGTCGCGGATCTTCACGACGTATTCGTCACCGCTGTAGGCCGCCACCATCTGCGGCCACATGTCCAGCAGTTTCCGCGCCCGCGGCTCGAGCTGCGCGTCGCGCTCCGCCTCGAGCGTTTTTAATGCACCGGCGGCACCGGCGTTCGCTGCACTCTTCGCCTTGCCGTCGCCCAGCAGCATCTGTTGGGACAGCCGCAGCGCCTGCCGCTCGCGCGCGACCTGCGCCTGCTTCGCGGCCCACGCGTGATAGCCGCGCAAGGCATCGGCGATTTCGGCCAGATAACGCGATCGCGCCGCCGGCACGATCACGTGCTGCACGGTCGACTGCCGCGTGGTGACGGTGGGCAGCGCGCCCGGCGCAAGCTTCAGGCCATGCGTGGCCAGCGTCGCGGCCACCGCCTGGTACAGCGCGGTGACGCCATCATCGTTGAAGCGCGAGGCCATCGTGCCGAACACCGGCAGCGCGTCGGGCGGCGTCTTCCAGGCCTCGCGGTTGCGTTGGAACTGCTTGCGCACGTCGCGCAGCGCATCCTGCGCGCCCTTGCGGTCGAACTTGTTGATGGCCACGAAGTCGGCGAAGTCGAGCATGTCGATCTTTTCCAACTGGCTGGCCGCGCCGAACTCCGGCGTCATCACATACAGGGAGGTATCGACCAGCGGCACGATCGCCGCGTCGCCCTGCCCGATGCCGGAGGTCTCGATGATGACGAGGTCGAAACCCGCCACCTTGCACGCGGCGATCACATCGGGCAACGCCTTCGAGATTTCGCTGCCGGCGTCACGCGTGGCCAGCGAGCGCATGAAGATGTTCGGATGTTCATTGGCATTCATCCGGATGCGGTCGCCCAGCAACGCGCCGCCGGACTTGCGCCGCGACGGGTCGATCGAGATCAGCGCGATCTGCAGCTTGTCCTTCTGGTCGAGGCGGAAGCGGCGCACCAGCTCGTCGGTCAGCGAGCTCTTGCCTGCACCTCCGGTCCCGGTGATGCCGATCGTCGGTACCTTCGACGCCTCCGCAGCAGCCAACAGTTCCGCGCGGAGCGGCGCGGGTACCGTGCCGTTCTCGAGGCCGGTGATGAGCCGCGCCAGCGCATGCGTGCGCGCGAAGCGGTCGTTCCCCCGTAACGGCGACAGCGACGTCGGCAGCGTCACGGCAAGATCGGTGTCGCACGCCGAGACGATTTCGTTGATCATCCCCTGCAGGCCGAGACGTTGGCCGTCCTCGGGCGAAAAGATGCGCGTGACGCCGTAGTCGTGCAACTCGCGGATCTCGTCAGGGACGATCACGCCACCGCCGCCGCCGAAGACCTTGATGTGCGCGCCGCCGCGCGCGCGCAGCAGGTCAAGCATGTACTTGAAGTACTCGACGTGGCCGCCCTGGTAGGACGAGATCGCGATGCCCTGCACGTCTTCCTGCAGTGCGCAGTTCACCACCTCCTCCACCGACCTATTGTGGCCGAGGTGGTTCACCTCGCACCCCGATGCCTGCAGGATCCGCCGCATGATGTTGATCGACGCATCGTGACCGTCGAACAGGCTGGCGGCCGTGACGAAGCGCACCTTGTGCACGGGTTTGTAGACGAGCGGC
>Ga0105046_10005737_pt1 | contig 19614 bp, 14 predicted proteins | sample MAT03_FD_78385 | JGI IMG/M metagenome (GOLD analysis project Ga0105046, IMG submission 78385) | Freshwater microbial communities from Lake Fryxell liftoff mats and glacier meltwater in Antarctica - MAT-03 (megahit assembly) | ecosystem: Environmental > Aquatic > Freshwater > Ice > Liftoff... | reverse complement strand
GCCTCCGTCAGCCGCACGAACTCGGCGACCCATGCCGCCGTCGCGGGGTCGACATCGTGCACCTCGACGCGCGCCGACGAGGTCTCGACGACCAGCCCACACGAGCCCACGCGGATCGAAGTCGCGCCGTTGATGGTCACCGGCACCAAGCCTACCGAGCCCGTGGTCCGACCGAGCCGCTTCTGCCATCGCGACAACCGCATCGGGTGCAGGCCTCGCTCCCGCTCGAACTCCGCCATTGATTTTCCGCTCGCCTGGAACTCCGCGAGGACCTTCGCCGCGTCGCTCGTCGTCCATCGCGTTCGCCGAATATCGCTGCTGCTGCGCCTTTTCACGTTGCCTGTTCTCCGTTTCACGCGTTCGTCGCGCGTCCGGGCGTTCAAGGCTTTTCGCGCCCCGTGTCGGGGTACCGTTGGGCGGAGCCCCACGGGTAGAGAGAATGCCACCAGGGCCGACAGGGTCGGCACGCGCGCACCGCCGACCCCCTGTAATCGTTTCTCGCGTCCGGGCGATCGTCGCGCGGACGACGAGCGTCTCCACCAGCAGCGCCACGGCGACGGCTGCCTGCACCGGCCAGAGGCCGAGGCCGAGCAGGAGTATCGTGCAAGCAGCGATCGTGCTGACCACTTGCGCGCAGAGCTCCGAGAGCTGGGCCCACGACGCGACCACGGGCGCGAAGGTAGGAGCTGCTGACGCGGACGCCCACCCAGCAGCGGAACGTGCATCGGCGCGTAGCTCACGACCTCGCGGTTGACCGCGTCCGGGAACCTGTCGATGAACCTCAGAGCCACCAGCGCCACGAATGCGGCAACTGCCAACGCCGCCACCCAAGAGAATGCGCGGATCACGCGGAAGACACGGCGCGCGCTCGCGCCGTCGAGCGAGGCCGCGAAGCGATGCAGACCCTGGTGGACTCGGCAACTCGGCTGGCCTACCAACCTCGCCCGTGGCGATGACCCCGACCCGAGGCTCCCGATGAAGACGGCACTCATCACCGGCATCACCGGTCAGGACGGGTCGTACCTGGCCGAGCTTTTGCTCTCCAAAGGCTACGAGGTCCACGGGATCAAGCGCCGCGCGTCGCTGTTCAACACCCAGCGGCTCGACCACATCTACGAGGATCCACATGTGGACAACCAGCGGTTCATCCTCCACCACGGCGACCTCACGGACTCGTCGAACCTGACGCGCATCCTCCAGCAGGTTCAGCCAGACGAGGTCTACAACATCGGCGCGCAGAGCCATGTCGCAGTCAGCTTCGAGGCGGCCGAGTACACCGCCGATGTCGACGCGATGGGGACGCTGCGCATGCTGGAGGCCATCCGCCTGCTCGGCATGGAGAAGAGGGTGCGCTTCTACCAGGCGTCGACCTCGGAGCTGTACGGCCTGGTCCGCGAGACACCTCAGAAGGAGACAACGCCGTTCCACCCGCGCAGCCCCTACGCGGTAGCGAAGCTGTACGCGTACTGGATCACGGTGAACTACCGCGAGTCTTACGGCATGTTCGCGTGCAACGGCATTCTCTTCAACCACGAGTCGCCGCGACGGGGCGAGACGTTCGTCACCCGGAAGATCACCCGGGGCCTCGCTCACATCGCCCAGGGCCTGGAGAGTTGCCTCTACATGGGGAACCTTAATGCCCTGCGCGACTGGGGTCATGCCCGCGACTACGTGAAGGCGCAGTGGCTGATGCTGCAGCAAAAGTCGGCCGACGATTACGTCATCGCGACAGGTGTCCAGCACTCGGTGCGCGACTTCATTCGATGGTCAGCTGCGGAGCTCGGCGTGACCCTCCGCTTCGAGGGCACCGGGGTCGACGAGAAGGCCGTCGTGGAGAAGGTCGAGGGCGAGCACGCCCCGGCGCTCAAGCCGGGTGCGGTCGTCGTCGCCATCGACCCGCGATACTTCCGCCCGGCGGAGGTGGAGACGCTGCTTGGCGACCCGACGAAGGCGCGAGAGAAGCTCGGTTGGGTCGCGGAGACGTCGGTCCAGACGATGTGCGCGGAGATGGTTGCGGAGGACCTGAGGATCGCACGGCGCCATGCGCTGCTGAGGCAGCATGGGTACGACGCCCCCATCGCAGTGGAGCACGGCGGATGACTGCATCCCCGATGCGGCGGGTGTACGTCGCTGGCCACCGAGGAATGGTGGGGTCGGCGATCGTCCGCAAGCTGCGGGCGCTGGGAGGCTGCGAGCTCATGACCGCGGGCCGGGACGTGGTCGACCTGCGGCGGCAGGAGGCCGTCGAGCAGTACCTGCGCGACAACCCAGTGGACGAGATCTACCTGGCGGCGGCTCGCGTCGGCGGCATCCACGCGAATGACACGTACCCGGCGCAGTTCATCTACGAGAACCTGGTGATCGAGGCCAATGTCGTCCACGCGGCGCACCTCGCCGGTGTCCAGCGGCTGCTCTTCCTAGGGTCGTCCTGCATCTATCCGCGCGCCGCCCCCCAGCCGATGGCGGAGGCCTCGCTCCTGACTGGTGTGCTGGAGAGCACCAACGAGCCGTATGCGATCGCGAAGATCGCCGGCATCAAGCTCTGCGAGAGCTACAATCGCGAGTACGGCCGAGACTACCGCAGCGTGATGCCAACCAATCTCTATGGTCCCAACGACAACTTTCATCCACTGAACAGCCACGTCATCCCGGCGATGATGCGTCGCTTTCACGAGGCGGTGGAGAGTGCAGCGGAAGAGGTCGTGGTCTGGGGCAGCGGACGGCCGATGCGGGAGTTTCTCCACGTCGACGACATGGCGTCGGCCTGCGTCCACGTGATGAGCCTGGAGCCGGCGACCTGGGGCGCGCAAAGTACGCCGCTGCTCTCGCACGTCAACGTCGGCACGGGGCGGGACTGCACCATCGCGGAGCTCACGGAGACTCTGGCGCGCGTCACCGGTTTCACTGGCCGCATCGTCTTCGACGCGACGAAGCCGGACGGGACGCCGCGCAAGCTCCTCGACGTGTCGCGCCTGCGGGCGCTCGGGTGGTCCGCCTCCACCAGCCTCGAGGAGGGCCTCCAGCAGACCTATGCGTGGTTCAAGGCCGAAGTTGCGGGGCAGGCGATTCGCCGCTGACCACCGCACCTACACCGTGCCCTCGGTTCGTCGGCAGACACGCGTCCTACGGTCGAGGTGAGCGCGCCTGGACGCCGTGGTGCGGTGGGGCCACGGCGGCACCGGAGGCCGCGAATGACGACCGAGCAGCGGATCGCTGCGACGGATGACGGATGGGCAGCCCGACAGCTGACTTTGGGACTGGAGCGTGGCGAACGCTTCAACCTTTCGGCGGAGGCAGAGGGGCAGTTATTGCGAGTGCTGGTGGAGCTGCTGACAGCCGCGGCACGCCGCCCCGCGCCGTGACGACGGGCGCCATGAGGCGCGCCATGAGGCCAAAGTCCGAAGGGGCGTTCGTGCTGGTCTGGGCCGGGCGAGGCTCCGACGAGGAGGAGGAAGTCATCGGCATATCGAATGGGAAACAGCGCCCAAGACGCCGGTGCGTGTGCCGGGCGCCACTCGCCCGTTCCTCCGGCGGCGCAGCATTGCGTCTGGAAGATGCTCCAACGCTCCGTGAACCGACTTGCCAGGCCGAAAGCCATACGAAGCGGGAAAGAAGTCCGCCTCGAATTATGGGCTCCAAGATGGCCTTGACTGCTGCCTGAACGTACCCTGTTTTTTACGGTCGGAATCCGAAAGGTCGGAATTCCCAGGGGCAAAACTTCCCAGGCGCTCCGAGTTTGGGAATCAGGGCCGTGCGCGGTTTCGTCGAACAAGCGACGCCTGTCTTAGCTTCGGCACGGAGCGTCGGTCACAGCGTCGCGACCGCCGCCGCGAGCTTGTCGAGGTCCACGTTGGCGCCGCACAAGAGCACCCCCACGTGCCCGCCACGTGCCCGCCACGTCCCCGCCGGTGGCAGGCCGGTAGCCTCACAGAAGGGCCGCGAGCGCGGCCGCACCCCCCGGCTCGGTGGCGACTCGCAGCTCGCGCCATGGCGCACGTTGCGCACCGTGCGCCCGAGTGGCTGCGACCTTGGCCGCGCTCGCGATCGAGGGGACGAAGATGCGCGCTGGCAGCTCGAGCACGCGGGCCGCACGCCACAGCGACGCCGTGATTGCCGCCCGACGCCGCGCTGACCCGGGCAGGGGGCGCCGGCTGCGACAGCAACGTATGGCAACGTATGGAAGGCGCCGCGTGTCTTGAACGATCCGGCGTGCTGCAGCAGCTCGAGCTTGAGCGATACCGACGGGTGACCGAACAGGCTCTGCGCGGCGAGCGACGGCGTCCGTCGCACGTGGCCGCGAATGAGGACGTGCGCTGCGCGAACGTGATCCGGAGTGACGGGCAGGCAGTTCATCGTGTTCGCACGCTCAGCAGGTCAGCTCGTAACGTCGTTCGGTGCACCCATAGGCGTTGGGTACAAGCTCGATGACGGTGTGCAGCGGCATGGGGAGGAAGGGACACTCCGCCGGCGGCGAATCCATCAAGTAGGCGTAGAGCGCGCGCAGCACGGCTTGATGTCCGACGATGAAGATGGGCGTGTTGCAGCGTTCGACTTCGATGATGATCGGTTCGAGGCGCTGGATGAGATCGGCGTAGCTCTCCCCGCGTGGGTAGCGATAGCCGAGCTTGTCCTCGGCCCGCGCCGCGAAGTCGTAAGGGTACGATCGGCGAATCTCGGTGTAGGTCATCCCGTCGCAGACCCCCGCGTCGATCTCGTCGAGCGCGCGCCACGAGGTGGCCGACTCTGGCAGGTACGAGCCCGTCTGGATGGTGCGGCGCAGCTGGCTCGTCCACACGGCGATGTCGCTCTCCGCGCTTTCGCGTCGCGACTCCATGAAGGCGGCGAGCGAGCGGGCGTAGGCGACGCCGCGCGGCGACAGCTCCGAATCGCCGCCCACACGGTCCTCCACGTTGTAGACGCTCTCGCCGTGGCGGGTGAGCCACACCGTCCGGGTGCGCGTCTGCAGGTTCATGATGAAGAACACCGCGCGCGCGGGGATCGCGCCGTCGATCCGGTAGGCGACGAGCTTGTCGCCCTCGTCGATGAGCTTCACGTAAGTGCCTTCGTCGTCGGTGACCGTCTCGTAGGCACGCTCGTAGTGCGCGATGCGCTGGAGGAAGTCGTCGACTGCGCGCTCGGGCGGGATGCCCGCGTAGTCCGGCGAGTGCAGCTTGGTCTCGCGAACGTTGCGGTCGACGACCGCCGGATCGCCGCAGATCGTCTCGACGAAGATGACCTCGATACCCTTGGCTTCCAGGCGTGAGCGCAGGAACGCGCGTCGCTCGCGGGTGCTGTTCGTCGCGTCGTAGATGCCGATGGCCAGGCCCCGCTCGAACCAGCCGATCATGTCTTCGAGCGCAACTTCGGCCACCTTGAGTCGGGCCGCAGCGCCTTCGGGGTTGTCCGGCGAGAAGAACTCGCTGGGCTTCTGCGCGCCGACCAGCTCGCGCCGGTAGCTGCCGACGTTGAAGACGCGGGTGTCGTGGCCGAGCCAACGCAGATAACGGGCAAGCTTGCGCGCGATGTACGACTTGCCGCGCGCCGGGAGGCCCACCATCACGAAGGCGTGTTTGTCAGGTGTGGCTTTGCGGTGTGGCACGATGGCCTGGCTACCGCGATGAAGGCCCGAGCGCTACGCGCTCGTTGCGGACGGCCTGCTACCGTAGGTCGGTGACCCAACCCGATGGCGGCACGCTGCCCCAAGACGTGCTGCCCTTGGAAGACCCTCCGGCCGAGGCGCTTCCCGAGCCGCCAAAGGCCGACGAAGCGCCGACCAAGGCGCTCGCCCACGCCAAAGCGACCCCCGACAAGCTGGGTCGCATCACGCTGATCGTCGCTGCTGCGCTCGCCGCGGTCGCAGCGATCGCTGCGCCATTTCAGCTGTCGCTCATCGCCCACACCAAGATGAAGGGCGCCCTCGTGGCCTTCTTCGCCGCGCTTTCGCTCCTCCTCGCGCTCCGAGCGTTGCTTCTGCGACGCAAGTCGCCGTCCGGCCTTCTGCCGGGGCTGTTCGCCGTCGTCGCAGCTTCGCTGGCCCTCACCGCCGCGGGCTTTCTCGCATTCCAGGAGCGCGGCGCCGCGCTCGAGTCGCACGAAGGTGGCAGGGCGCGTGGCGCGGATCTCATCGCCTGGGAGCTCGGTCGCGACCAGCAGCGTTCGCGCGATCTCGCGCTTTCGGGAGGTCTTTCGTTTCCGGGGTTCGGGCTCGGCGCGCTGGCGCTCGGGCTCGGCATCGGCGCGCGGCGTCGGGCTGGAGCCGCCCTCGAAAAAGCGGCAGATGATGCGAAGGCTGCCAAGGGAAAGCGCCGCAAGATGGTCGCTGCGGGCTGGTCTGCGCTGCTTCTGGGTGCAGCCGTGTTCGCCGCGGGCCTGGCCATCGACGGGCTCGCGATCGCAGCGCCGGTCGACACGGCCGTTCACCCGCGGATCGCCGATCTCGCGAAGGTGCGAGAGCACCTCTCGAGCGCCCACCTCGATGAGGCGTGCGGCCTGCTCGAGCTCGTCCTCGCCGACAAGACCCCGATCGATATCGTTCGCGCGGAGCTGCCCAAGGTCGACGAGATCGCGCACCGCTGTATCGGTCATCGCATCGAACGCCTTCCCAAGGGGTTGAGCTGCGTTGAACGGGCCGCGACACTGGCCTCCAGTGAGACGGCCAGGCTCGTTCACGCCGAGGACCGCGCGAAGGCAGGCTGCGATGGCGCGCTGGTCGGGGACTGACGAGAGGCCGTATTCTCGATGTTTACGGCAATGGCTCCAGCCGCGGCGCGCAGCACGTTCGCGGCGTTCGCGTGAGAGTTGTCGTTTGCTGTCCTTCGGGCGCACGCCCTCCCTAACCTTGGTGCGATGCAGAACTGGCAAGGGGGGCCGCCTCAGGGCGGGGGATACCAGCAAGGCGGTCCGGCGCCGCAGCAAGGGGGCTACGGGCAGCCGCAGCAGGGGATGAACCCCCAGCAGGGCATGCCTCAACAAGGCATGCCCCAGCAGGGAATGCCTCAACAAGGCATGCCCCAGCAGGGAATGCCTCAACAAGGCATGGGGATGGGAAATCCCCTGCAGGGACCGAGCGACCCGGCCGCGCAAGGGAAGGGTTTCGTTCGCGCGCTCTTCGATTTTTCGTTCCGGACCGGCATCGGCCCCCTCATCATCAAGCTGGTCTTCGGCCTCGTGTGCCTGGGCGCGATCGGCACCCTCTTGCTCGGTCTTTACAATGCGGGCGACCGCCTCTTCGGGACCGACTACCGCGGCGACATGCGCTTGGATGTGGAAGGTGCGATGGTGAGCCTCGTCGCGGCAGTGGTCAGCCCCGTCGTGAGCCTGGTGGTCGGTCGCCTCTTCTGCGAAGTGCTCGCGTCGGTGTTTCGCATTGCCGACAACCTGCAAGAGATGAACGACCGCCAGAAACGGGGCTGAGGTCGTCTTTTGCCGTTCGGTGGCCCTTGCATCGATGGCAAGGGGGCGACGCCGCACGACCTCCCGAAAAGGGCGGGTTTCGACTACGGTAAGGCACCTCGTCGAGGCTGCCTTCTGCAGCTTCGGGCGCGCACACCTCGCACGTTTGGGCCCTCACCATGGACCGAAGCTTCTCGCTTCCCGCTCTCGGCGCGGTCTTCCTGTCCCTCGCCGCATGTGATGCAGCTGCCCCCGCAGGATCGCTCGGTCGAGACGTCTCTCCCCAGCGCGAGCCTCGGCAGGCAGGCCCCGACGCAATCAGGCCGAGCACACAGCGGGTGAAGTCCTCGGTTGCCGAGCGACTGGTCGAAAAGGCGGTGGTGTGGCCAGCGCGCAACGCCGTCGACGAGCCGTCACGCGCGCGGTTCGCGGCGGCTGATCTCGACAAGGTCGACGCGTCCGGCGTGCCGGTTCTCGCGCCTTCGCACGGGCTCGAGGCGGGCGACGCAGATGCCGCGGGGGCAGGCGCCCCGCGGTTCGCGCGCGCAACGGTCGTCGCCAAGGCCGACTGGTTCACGCTCGCCCTGAAGGACGCCGACTTCGAGGCACAGCGCGTGGCCGGCCGGGCGAACGGAGCGAAGGGCGCGGGCCTCAGCGTGTTCGTTCAGGGTCAGCGCCTCGCTCGCCGACGGGGCGACCTGCCGCCGACGCTCGGCCGGCATCAGGTTCGCGGGCGACCCGCCTGGATCACGCGAAATGAAGGGATCTGGAGCGCCACCTGGGAGGAGCACGGCGTGAGCTACGTGGTCGAGCTCGAATGCGGTGACCCCGACGATGCGCGCTGCGAGAGCGACGCGCACCTGCGCGAGATCGCCGAGTCACTCGTCTTCGTCGGCGGCCGCGGCGCGCTCGCCACCAGTGGAGGTGCCCAGTGACGCACGTCGCCCGGCCGCTTGGCACGCGCGGTTCGGTCTCCGTCTCGCTCCTCGCGCTTCTTGCTGCATTCGCGGTGACGGGCGCAGCGGCTGTCGCTCAGGCCGACGAAGCCGACGATTTCGAGTACCTGCCGCCCGGCGATCTCATCCCGGGGTCCGGCACGGGTCGCGCCGACGACACCGTCTTCGTGCCCGGCATGCGCTATCCGGTCGAGAGCGCGCCGTCCTTCCCGAACTCGCAGGTCTACATGAACGGCGGCGGCCTCGGCCCCGGCGGCGGCCAGTGCGACGCGGTCAATTTCTCCTATCCGTGGCGCGACAACTATTGCGAGTCGCGATCGTGGGACATGCCGCTCTGCCCGTCGGGCACGGGGCATCAGGGCCAGGACATCCGCGGCGCCACCTGCGACAAGAGCGTGCACTGGGTCGTCGCCGCGGCCGACGGCGTGGTCACCAGCATCGGCTCCTACTCGCTCTACATCACCGACGCGGACGGCACCCGCTACGACTACCTCCACACCGACAGCCTCCAGGTCTCCGAGGGGGACACGGTCACGCGCGGCCAGCGCCTCTCGAAGATCTCGAACGAGTTCGGCGGCACGCCGACCACCGTCCATCTCCACTTCAACCTGCGCCAGACGGTCGACGGCGTCGGCACCGTTTACGTGCCCCCTTACACCAGCCTCGTCGAGTCCTATCGCGCGCTCATCGGTCCGGCGGTCGAGCCGCTGCAAGGCTCGCTCGACGAGGTGAGCTGCGACGGCATCCGCGGGTGGACGGCCGCGCCGGAGGCGCTCGAGACGCCCATCGAAGCGAGGCTCTACTTCGATGGCGGGCCGGGCGGCGATGCGGTGGTCGGACACCCGGTGATCGCCGATCGCGATCGACCCGACCTCTGCGATTCGGTTGGCTGCGAGCACGGCTTCGAGACCGGCCTGCCGCTCTCGCTCCTCGACTCCACAGCCCACGCCGTGCGCGCCTTCGGGTCGCGCGGGACGCCCAGCGACCAGCTGGAGCTGCAGAACAGCCCGAGCTCCTTCACGTGCGCGCTCGAGATCCCCGACGGCGTTCGCCGCGCGGTGCCCGACGCCTCCGCCGAGACATCCTGGCGCTTTTCCTCTTTTTGGGACGTGGCCGAGGTGAGTCAGGGCATCCTCGACACGATCACAGCGAGCAACGATCTTCCGGCCGCGCCTCGCGTGGTCGCGACGGACGCCGTCCCCGAGGATCTCTGGCTGATCGACGGCGATGTCCGGCGTCGCGTGCCCGATGCGATCGTGGCTGCCGCGTGGGACTTCTATCCCGAGCAAGCCGAGCGCATCGACGCCGCGACACTGGAGGCGATCCCCGAGGGTCCCACGGTGCGTCCGCGTCCTTTCGTCCTGCGTGGACCGAGCGGCGCGTTCTTGATCGACGCGCCGTCCGACGAGCCCCCCAGCGGCACCGGCGGCGGCACACCCGGCAGCGGTGGAGCTTCGGCCAGCGACGGCGACGGGGACGGAGACGATGGCGATGGCGACGGCACGGGCGACGAGGACGACGGCAGCGTCGGCTCGGGCGCAGGCGGCGACGCCGCCGAGGACGCTGGTGGTGGCTGCAACTGCCGCGTCGGTGCGGGCGAGTCGGCGACTCGTTCGTCCGGAGCGCTGGTTTTCCTGGTTGGCGCGGCCGGCCTCGCGTTCCGTGCGCGTCGCCGCAGGGCCTGACGCGCCTTGGGCGCGACCAGCGAGGGCGGAAAACCGGCCCTCGCGCCGAGGGGCCGTCCAACAATTGTTGGACGGCCCCTAATCGAACGGACGACCTTGGCGCGTCGCGCCGTCTGCCCTAATACTTCGCATACGGACCATTCGTACGCGACCTGACGCGCCGCGCCAGGGAGCCTCATCTGCTCCGAGCTCACCCAGTTCCGCATACCCCGTGCGGAAACAGCGCCAGTTAACCGTGCCTTCGAGCCTGCCCCCCCGCGGCGGACCGCCCCCTGCGGCCGCCAGCCAGGGACGCCGGATCGAGGAGGAGGCTTTCCGTGTCGACGCTCCCCCAGAACCGCTACAAAGCCGACCTTCGCGACTTCAAATTCCTCCTGTTCGAGCAGTTCAAGCTCCAGGACCTCCTCGGCAAGCAGCCTTTCGAGGCCTGGGGACCCGACGAGTGCTCGATGATCATCGGCGAGGCGTTCCGCTTCGCCACCGAGGTGATCGGCCCCCTCAACGCCGTCGGTGACCGCCAGGGCTGTCGCATCGAAGGCGGCCGCGTCATCACGCCGGACGGCTTCAAGGACGCGTGGACCAAGTACTTCGAGGGTGGCTACTCCGCGCTGTCCGCCTCGATCGAGTACGACGGCCAGGATGCACCGCACTCGCTCTACGTCTGCGTGATGGAGCTGCTCTGCGGCGCCAACCCGGCCTTCAATATGTACCCGGGCCTGGCGCATGGCGCGGCCGAGGTCATCGAGCACTTCGGCACCCCGCGCCAGAAGCAGGTCTTCGTCCGCAACATGCTGCACGGCACCTGGGGCGGGACGATGTGTCTGACCGAGCCGCAGGCCGGCAGCGACGTCGGCGCCGCGGCCACCAAGGCGAAGCGCATCGGCGACGGCAAGTACGAGATCACCGGCACGAAGATCTACATCTCGGGCGGGGATCACGACCTCGCGAGCGACGTCATTCACCTCGTGCTCGCCCGGGTTGAGGGGGCGCCTCCCGGCACCAAGGGTCTGTCGCTCTTCATCGTCCCGCGGGTGCGTGTGAGCGACGACGGCACCCTGGGCGAGCTCAACGACGTCTCGGTCGCGAGCATCGAGCACAAGATGGGAATCAATGGATCGGCGACCTGCGTGCTGTCGTTCGGCGAAAACGGCAAGTGTGTCGGCGAGCTGGTCGGCGAGGCCGAGAACGTCGGCATCATGCAGATGTTCCACATGATGAACAGCGCCCGCATCTCGGTGGGCATCCAGGGCGTCGCCGTCGCGTCGACTGCCTTCCTCAATGCGCTCGAGTACGCCAAGGACCGAAAGCAGGGCGCTCCCATCACCAACTGGAAGGACGCGACTGCGCCTCGCGTGCCCATCGCCCACCACGCCGACGTCCGGCGGATGCTCCTCGAGATGAAGGCCAAGGTCGAAGGTTGTCGCGCGCTCGTCATGAAGCTCGCGCACCATGGCGACTGCACCGCCGCGCTCAAGGGCAAGGACGACGCGGCGGCCGCCTACCACCAGGGCCAGGTCGATCTGCTGGTCCCGCTGGTGAAGGCCTACTCCACCGACCAGGCCTTCAAGGTCTGCGAGCTCGCCATCCAGACGTTCGGCGGCGCCGGCTACGTGAAGGACTACCCCGTCGAGCAATGCTGTCGCGACTCGAAGATCTTCAGCATCTACGAGGGTACGAACCACATCCAGGCGATGGATCTCGTGGGTCGCAAGCTGCCGCAGAACGGCGGCCAGAACCTTCAAGCCTTCCTCGGCGACGTCGCCAAGTTCGTCTCCGAAAACGAGAAGCACGAGACGCTGGGTCCCCTGGTGAAGGAGCTTTCGCAGGCTCATGAGGCCTTCAGCGGCATCGCGATGAAGCTGCTCGGCTGGTTCCAGCAGGGCAAGATGCAGATGGTCCCGCTCGCCGCCAACCGCGTCCTGGACATGATGAGCGAGGTCACCATCGGCTGGCTCCTCCTCGAGCAGGCGAAGATCGCCCTGGAGGCAACGCAGAAGCTGCCGGCCGGCGAACCCGGCGCTGCCGATCGCGCGTTTTATGCGGGCAAGGTGCATGCGGCGACCTTCTTCGCGAAGAACATCGTCCCCAACGTTCGTGCGACCGCCGAGGTCCTCGGTCGCGAGGACACGTCGGCCATTGACATTCCGCTGGAGGCATTCGCCAGCGTCTGAGGTCGTTACGTCGCAGAGACCCCCGTCGAGGCCTTAGGATGGCCCCGGCATGGGGGTGACCGTAGGTCCCGGCGCGACCATCGCCGGTCGTTACCGACTCGAATCGCCCATCGGAGCAGGCGGGTTCGGCGCCGTCTTTCGCGCCACCGACCTCCAATCGGGAAGTCCCGTCGCCGTGAAAGTCTTGATGGAGGGCGCTGTGGAGAGCGGCGCCCGATTCAAGCGTGAGTCGGAGCTCGCCATGCGCCTGTCGCACCCCAATACGGTGCGCACCCACGACGCGGGAGAGGACCCGGCAGCCGGCCTTTACATGGTCCTCGAGCTGCTCGAGGGCGGCTCGCTGGAGCAGGTGCTTCGCGCCCGGGGTGGTTTCGGGCCAGGGCTCGCGGCCGAGGTCGCGCTGGCTGTTCTCGGGTCGCTCGGGGAGGCCCACGCGTTGGGCATCGTCCACCGCGACATCAAGCCGGCCAACGTCTTCCTCCGGCGCGCGCCACTCGGCGGGGTGAAGGTCCTCGACTTCGGGATCGCAAAGTCGACCAATGAAGGCACGCGGGCCGGCCTGACGCGCGAGGGCCAGACGATTGGCACCCCGGCCTACATGGCGCCCGAGCAAGTGAAGGGCGGCGAGCTCGGTCCGGAGACGGATCTGTACGCCCTCGGACTGGTCCTCGCCGAGGCGATCTCTGGCAAACCGGTTTACGCCACGAATGGCGGGCTCGCGGTGCTGGTCGACAAACTCAGGAACGTGGAGCCTCCGCTCCCCGCGGAGATCCTCGGCTCGCCGCTCGAGCACGTGGTGCGTCGAGCGACCCAACACCATCGCGAGGATCGGTATCGCACGGCCGAAGAGATGAGCCGCGCCGTGGAGGCGGCGCTCGCCGCGATACCCGACTCCGGCCACCGGCACAGCTCGATGCGTGCCAGCTCGCAGGTCGGCGGCGAGTGGGGCACCGAGAGCATGCCGATGCCGTCGCCTTCGTCGTCCGCCGCGATCGCAACGGCCGAGACCTACGGGATGGACGTGCCTTCGTCGTCCACCGGGATCGCTACGGCCGAGACCTATGGCATGCAGATTCCCTCCTTGCCGCCATTCTTCCCCGGTCACTCTTCCTATCTGGCCTCGCACGATGCGATCTCGAGCGCTCCCACCGCGGCGATCGCGTCGATGAACCTCAGCGAGCCCTCGCCCGGCACGGCCGCGACCCGTGGTCCCGCAGCGAGCGCTGCCACGGAGAGCACGCCCGCAATGCGCGCGTCGACTCCCAGTGGCCCCGCTTTCTCGGAGCAGAGCCATTCCACGCCGTTTGCGTCGCGGTTCGCATTGCCATTCCCCGAGCCACGGCAGGGGCTCGCCGCCGTCCCCAAGAAGTCGAGCCGGGGGCTCCGCCGCGTCGTCGTCGTGCTGGTCGCCCTCGTGGCGCTGGTCGGAGTCGGAGGTCTCATCGCGTCCTTCGTCGTGCCACGTGGGCCAAACTCATCCAGGTCGTCGAGTCCTCGCGCGCCGCGACGGTCGTCGTTGGCCACGAATCCAGGGGCCGCGCCTAGCGCACCGCCGACAGCGCCTGCGGCGGTTCGACCCGCAATGCTGTTCGCGTGCGCGGCGCTGCACCAAGTCAACGCGAATAACTTGAATTCTCGGGTGAACGGGGCGCCAGGATTCACGGTCGTGGATCAATCCACGAATCGAGGCGGCAACACGACGGTCGAGATGACGATGCGTCAGAACGGGGTGGATGCCGGAAGGCTCACGTTCATCGACGGGGCCTCGCCGGGCGTGCTGCAGGCCGCGGAGGCGGCGCGCAGGCCCGACGAGCTCGACGCCGTCTATGCGCTGCGCGGACCGAAGTTCCTCTACATCACGCTGTCCCTCGCCGGCGCCAAAGATCTCTTGCCGTCCTTGTGCGGAGGCTGAGCTCGCCCTTCCAGCACTTCGGCTTCGGATGGCTACTTTCCAAACATCTTCAGGGCGAAGAAGATGAGGACGGCGCCACCGATGCCTCCGCCGAATAGCAGGTAGAGGAAGGACCAGCCGGCAGCGAGCATGGGAGGAGCGACGGAGATGGCTTCGAGTATCATGGTGAAGCGTCTCAGCAAGACCTCGGCCATCGGTGATTGACGTGACGGCACCGCCCGCGCGCGACAGGAACGATCTCGCGCCGGGTTGGCACACCGCCCTTCTGGTCGGCCTGATCGTCGCAGTGGCGACCGCGGGAAGCCTCCTCGTGGAGCCCAGCGTCCCACCTCCCCCGGCCAATCCAGGCGCGTGGCGTCTCGCTATGTTCGCGCCGCTTATCGTCATGCAATGGGGCCTGGTCGTGTACGTAGCGAGGGTCGGGCGCCGTCGCTGGGCCCTCGGCGCGCTGATGGGCACTCGATGGCCGACCGCAAGGCGCGCCATCGTCGATGTCGGATGCGCGGCAGGCGTGGCGCTCCTGATAGTCGCCCTCGAGAGCGCTTGCTCGAGCTTCTTGTCGGGGAGACATGGCGCCACGGTGCGCGCTGATTTGCCACACAGTGCCGTCGCGGTCGCTGCATGGCTCGTCGTCGCGCTCAGCGTCGGCTTCTGCGAGGAGGTGGTGTACCGCGGCTATCTCCAGAAACAGCTCGCCTCAGTCCTGCGTTCACCGGCCGTGGGCTGTCTCGGGTCGGCGATCCTCTTCGGGGTGGCGCACGCCGAGCAGGGCGCGGCAGCCGCGGTTCGCGCCGGGATCTACGGGCTGGTCCTCGGCGCGACGGCGCACTTCAGGGGCAGCTTGATCCCGGGGATCCTCGCCCATACGAGCATCGACATTGCGGCAGGGCTCGTGATGCGGTGAGCGACGGTTGCGTTCGACCCCGCGTCGACGATCCAGCCCGCTTGCGCCGTGGACCTGCCCCAAGCGGAAAAAGGATTGAAGGAGAGCAGGTCAGTCGCCGGCGTCCCACCAATCGACCTCGTCGGAGAACATCCGCAAGAGCCGATCGCCCTGGTCGAGCCCCCACGAGTAATCGGCCGGGAAGTTGTTGCGAATGGGCGTCCGCCCGAATGCCGGCATCGTGTCGAGAATGGTCTGGGCGTCGAGGCCGGTGCCCCCATGCTGATGGCAACCAATGCAATTCGACGAGGCGTTGCCGTGCCCCTGCTCGAGGTAAGGATTGGAGCACCAGCTGGGCGCGCCGTCGGCCCCGTCTTCCCCGTCGGCCTCGGCGAAGGCCGAGACCACACACATCTTGTAGCCCTTCCAGGGGCCGTCGAGGTCGGCGACCGCGGCGGGGCGATCGGCGCCCAGATCCTCGTCCGGATCGGGAGACCACCACAACGACACCCAGAGCCAGTGGTCGAGCTCCTTGGTCATGAGGTGGAGCCCAGCGAGCCGGTAGGTCGCTCCGGAGGGCGTCGTCACGGTGTAGATCGATTCGGGACCGGGGTCGGCGAAGCCGTCCGCGACGTTCCAGCTGGCGTCGCCTTGCATTCGCGCAGCCAAGGCTGAGGGCGAAGTCTCATAGGTGGGTAGCGGGTCGCCCGGCCACACGCGGCTAAAGGAGGCCTTCACGATGGCAGCATCGAGAGGAAATGGACCTTTGAGGCAGGAAGCCCACTCGGGATTGGCTTCTTCGTAGTCGATGTCGAGGGTGACCGGGCCGCTCTCGAACGCGGTTGTGGCGACGTGCAACGCGCCCGGCCCGCCCGCCTCGCAGCTCTCCCCTTCCAGGGCGGTGCAGACGATGGCACCCTCGTCGTCGGTCACCTCGAGGCGCGCCGCGCCCGTCGCCGCGGCGACCAAGGTCTCGCCGTTTCCGACGAAGTAGGGACCCCACGTGCGTCGCTCGCAGGCCTCCAAGGAGACCGCTTCGTGGACCATGCGCCGCGGGCCGGTGCTCGGCGCATCGGTGACGGGTGGGGGAGGGGTCGCGCCGTCGCAGCCGACGATCTCGGTGTAGCTCCGCAGGAGATGGCGGGCTGCCGCGGGACTGTAGGCGGTCCGCGAGATTCCCCCGATACCGGCGATCTCCGCGTCCTCGTCGAGCGAGGCGACGTACGCGTCGAAGCGGTCTTCTGGCCAGGTCGGGTCCTCCTCCACGGCGTGGGGATTCCAGACGAATGCGTCGTCGAGCTCGTCATCGGTGAACGGATCCCGCGCGGCCCGCCGGCTATCGCCGATTGAACCATAGAGATGGTGGAAGAGCCGCGAGACGTCTTCCTTGGTGTACCAAGTATGAAAGCGAGGCAGCGTCGCATCCGGCGCGCCGGGTAGCGGCAGGCCCAGCTGCACCGGTGACAACGCGCGCAGCGCCGCCGACCAGGCGACCTCTCGCCGAATGATGGGCGAGGCGGCAAGCTCCGCTTCGCGTCCGCGCAACGTCCCGTCGGCCGGGTAAGGCGATGCCTCGCCCAGGAGCGCGCGGTCAGCGACCGTCGCCGCGCGCACGGCTTGGCATGTCGGGTCGCCACCGTCGCCACCGTCGCCACCGCTCGCGGCCGTTGCCGTCTCCTCGCCACCCGTCCCCGATCCCGAGCCGTCGGTCGCGGTCGGGGTCGACGGGCCTTGCGCCGTGACGTCGCTCGAGCCTCCGCCGCCGGAGGCGTTTTGCCCGGTTTCGGCGGGCGCGGTGCACGCCGCCGCAGAGGCGACGATGAGCGCCGCCGAAGCCAGGGCCGCGCGCTTCACTTCACAGCTCTTCGGCGCGCAGCGCGGCGTCGCTGGCCATGATGTTCTCGCCGTCGTTGTTCTGGGCGGTGCGGCTGATGAAGTAGATCCAGCCGTCGCTCCGGAAGAACGGAAAGAGGGCGTAGCGACCGGCCGGCATGCGCGTGATCCGTCGCTGCTCGCCGCTCACCAGATCGATGAGGTAGATGTTGGAGCCGCCCTGGTTGCGATAAGGCGCGAAGCCCACATCGCTTTTGCCCGTGAAGCCGAGCTCGATCGCATCTTCGTCGGTGTTTTCGATGTAGTGATGGAGGACGATCCATCGTTCATCGAAGCTGAAGGCCGGCTTGCCGCCGGAGATGCAGTAGCGACCGACGGAGGTCGTCTCGACGTCGAAGCTTCCTTGACCGTCCGGCTGGGCGTCGACCCGGCGCAGGTGATAGCCCGAGTTGGCGCTGCCACTGCCGTCGGTGCGGCTCACCAGGAGGCCTGCCGACGGCGAGATGACGGCGTCGCCGTCGAACGGAGTATCGATGTGGATGCGATCGACCGCTTCGAAGGTCGTTCCGTTGAACAGCATGGGGATGAGGGTCGCGCTCGACTGGTTGCCAAAGAACGATTCCGGGTTGCCCAACGTCACGGCGTGCCCACCGTCATCGCTGACGAAAGGACCGTCGACTGCGAAGTAGTCTCCGCCCCCCAGGCTGGCGCCGACATGCTGGTAGAGCCCGACCTCTCCGACGCTCGAGCAACCAGGCTCAGTCATCGTGATCTGGTCGGGGGCGCTGGTCAGGACGTCCATCCTGCAGACGTTGCCATTGCCGCCCTGAAAGACGAATCCCGCATCATCAGGGAAGAACGCCGGGTCGTAGGATGCATTGACGGGGATGACCCGCTCGTCCCGCAGGTCGACGATCGCGGCCCCGGCAGGGCCCGTCCAGGCTCCGCTGCCGACGAAGCGACCGTCGGACGATCCGCGGGTCCAGAAGGAGGTGTCGTAGTCGATCTCGGCGAGGACCTTGATGGAACCCTCGCCCTCGACGAGCCAGGCATCGGGCGCCGCCGGCTCCGACGAGAGGCAATCGAGCGGGGCTTCGTCGGCCTCGCAGCCGAACATCAGCATCCCGTTGCTGGCATTGAGCGATCGCCAGCCGTCGACCTGGCGACTGGCCACGTACTCGCTTGTCGCGGGCGTCACCAGGGGCTCGCATTCTCCCGGCCCGGGATCCTCATCGAGGAGCTCTGCGAGCAGCGGCGCTCCGCGCACGAACCACTCGCCGACGATGTCGTACTCTCCCTCGTCCAGGCCAAACTGCGCGTTGGGCGGCATCTTGACCTGCTGGAGGAAGGCCTGGTACCGCGCCTCGCCGTCCGCCGGATAGGCCTTCTGGAAGGTGTACTTCCACCAGTCGCGCTTGGCGCCGGCGGCCCAGAACCCGAGCGCGGGGGTGGCGAACTTCTCGCTGCCTTCGACGCCGTTGCGCGCCTTGACGCATTCGATCATCGCGATGGCGGACTCCTGCGTGGAGACCTCCAGATCGGTCAGGCACTCGCCTAACACCTCATTGGTCAGCACATTCCACGAGGCGAGGTTTCCCTCGGTGAGCGCGTGACACGGCAGGCAGCCGGCTTCGGCGCCATCGATGTCGGCTCCGACGATCTGCAACGCGCGGATGGCGAGCGGCTCGTCTGCCATGTCGACCGCGAGGCGGAACGGTGGAACGGCGCCGCTGCCGCCCTCGCCACCGGCGCCGCTCGAGACCGCGCTGCCGCCCTGGCCTTCGCCACCCTCGCCGGTCGAGCTGCTCGCGCTGCCCGAGCTCGTTGCGCCGGTATTCGCTCCGGTCGTCGTGCTGCCAGTGCTGGTCCCGCCGCCCGAAGAGGAGCTTGCGTCGTCGGTCGTGGCGTCGTCGCCACAGGCGGCGGCGGCGAGCGCTGCGCCCACGAGACAGATCGAAAGTCGCGTCATGAAGGTCTCCGTTGCCGCGCGGGGTCGGACGTTCGTTCGCAAGTGGCCGACCCGTAGAGTCGCGAACTGTAGCCCCGGATCGATGATCTGCGAGGGGTACCTTGGGAGAGGAGCAGAAGTACGTCGTTCAACGTTGCACGGCTGTCACACGGCGAAGAAGAACCCGGGCTTCACCACGCGAGCAGTCGCGCCTCGATCTGAAGTTGGCGCAGTGCAGCGAGAGCGCGGCTCGCGTCATCGATGGCGTCGCGTGTGGGCTCGCATGTCCAGGCGATCTCGGCCCGACCCTCGCCTATGGCCACTGTCGGCACGTCGTGCCAGGCGAGGCGCACGAGCGCGCTTCGTACCTCCGCCACCAGCACTTGCGGAGCATGCTCGGGGCGCGCGGAGACGTCGAAGATGCCGTCGAACTGCGGGTCACCCACCTCGACGTCGACGCCACCGACCGTCTCGGGGGTGAGGTCGACGCGAGGGACCGCGAGCGCAATGTGGGTCGCGGCGCGCATCTCCATCCCGTCACCAGGGCCACGAAACGGAGGCACCTCGAGGAGCAAGCAGATCGGCGCGCCGCCAGCGCGGACCGTCGCTCGACGCGCGAACGGCGCGGGCGTCTCGAAGCGCGCGTCGGGGAAGCGGCGCGACACGACGGCGTCAAAGGCGACGAAGCCCTCCTGGATGCGCGCCGGCCAGCCGCTCAGCCCGAGCTTCGAGGCCGCCTTGCCGAGGTCGAGCGCCATGCGCGCCAAGGCACCGAAGCCGTGTCGGGGCACCAGCTCGGGCGCGCCGTCTGGCGCCACGCCGACGTACGGCTCG
>Ga0105046_10005736_pt1 | contig 19617 bp, 10 predicted proteins | sample MAT03_FD_78385 | JGI IMG/M metagenome (GOLD analysis project Ga0105046, IMG submission 78385) | Freshwater microbial communities from Lake Fryxell liftoff mats and glacier meltwater in Antarctica - MAT-03 (megahit assembly) | ecosystem: Environmental > Aquatic > Freshwater > Ice > Liftoff... | reverse complement strand
GGTGCTGCACAGACCGGCGATCAGTGGCCGATGCTGCCCGTACTGATGTTCATCTCGCTGACCTTGCGGATCTTGTCGACCTGGCCGCCTTTGATCCACACAATACGGTCGGATACAGCGAGCATCTTGTGGTCGTGGGTCGCGGAGATGACGGTGACGCCGAGTTCGGTCGACAGCTTCTTGAAAATGTCGATGATCATCTCGCCGGTCTTTAGGTCGAGATTCGCGGTCGGCTCGTCGGCCAGCAGGATGGTCGGCTTGTTCGCCAGGGCGCGGGCGATCGCCACGCGCTGCTGCTGGCCGCCCGACAGCTCGCCAGGCGTATGGGTCATGCGATCGGCCAGACCGACGTAGTCGAGTACTTCGCTTGCCCGCCGGGTCGCCTCGGCGTCGGACGCGCCGAGAAAGATGATCGGCAGCATGACATTTTCGAGTGCGGTCAACGACGGGATCAGGTTGTAGCTCTGGAACACGTAGCCGATGTGCCGGCCGCGGAAATAGCTCAGCTCGGTCGACGACAGCTTTGGCAGCGACACGCCACCGACCATGATTTCGCCGCGTGATGGACGGTCGAGGGCGCCAACCATGTTAAACAGGGTCGACTTGCCCGAACCGGACGGACCCATGATCGCGAGATATTCGCCTCGTTCGATGCTCAGTTCGATGCCGCGCAGCGCGTACACCTCCTCGGCACCGCTCTTGTAAACCTTGTCGAGACCGCTGACCGTGACGATGGAATCTGCCATGGTGTCAGTAGGGAAGGGCGTTTGCGGACTTGGCGAGGAACACAATGCCGATGCACAGCATCGACACGAGGCCGAAGCCACAGGAGACGCCGGCCGCCAGCACCGGCACGTACTGGCCCCACATCAGGCCCATCTTCTTCTCGAAATAGTAGCGGCCAATTAGGGCGCCAATGATCTGCGGGATGATCACGTGCGGCATGGTCTGACCGATGCCACGCACCAGTCCGTAGCACAACGTTACTGGGGCAGCTACCGCGCTGAGAGCACCGAACAGGACGGTGCCGACCACCAGGCCGATGCCGACCACTTGTCCGGACAGGGCTTCTTGGAACTGGCTGTAGCCACCAGACGTGGATGAGAACACCAAGCATGCGTTCTTCGCGTCCAGTTCCCAGATCTGCTGGGCATAGGGATAGACTGCGGAGGGGATCTCGGCGAGACCCCAGATGAACGATGCGAAGACCAGCGTCATCACCATCATGACTGGGAACACCGCCGCCTCCGCTTTCCACAGCGAGGTGAATTTGGTGCCGGTCAGCTCAGCCTGGCGGTACAGAACGGTCTGGGTACCATAGTTTGCCTGCGGGATGGGGATGAACCACACCGCCACGCCTTGATAACCGGATACGATCAACGACAGCTCGCGGATGAACGGGATTTCGACCACTTGGCCGGCGATACCCTCCAGCCGGGCGGTCACATAGCTGATCAGCGGCGTGTAGACGAAACCGAAGAATACCAGCACCAGCATCACGCCGGTATGCCAGTCGACCAGCCAGCCGGAAACGCCGATGTAGAGTAGGGTGCAGATAAGGTAGATCGCCAGTACCCACCGGTTGGGGATATCGCCACGGCCTTCGGGCAGCCCGGCCACGGTGCGGCCTGCGGCGAGTTCGATTGCATCCAACTCGCGCTTGTTGCGCAGGGCGCGCACCATCCCCCAGATGCCGACCACCGCGACAGCCAGCGAGATGCCGATGCCGAAACTTAGGTAGAAATCGACATTGTTCTTGAACATTGTCTCGACCGTCGAATCGCCTGGCGTCCAGCTGCGCAGGATGCCGGTGTGATAAAGAATCGGATTCATCACGAAGGTGACGATCAGGCCAAGAAACGAACCGACCATGGCCCAGAACGGCAGCACCATGCCGATGATCAACTGGGTGAAATCGAAGCTGAGACCTGTTGCCGTGGCCGGCAGAATCTCCCGGGTGTATTGGGTGAAATCCACAAACGGGATCGGCAGTATGCTATATTTGAAATTTTCGCCGAGGAGATTGGCCGACAGGGTCGGCAGACCAAGATAAACGAGACCGAAAATCAGACCGAGCGCTCCGCCAATTGAGAACACGCGCCAGCGCCAGCCGCCGCTACGATCCTGGCCATCAAGGTCGTCAGCCAGGGCCATCATGCCCTGGGCGCCAATCGGGGCCATCGGGAACGGCAGCTTCTCGACGTCGCTGGCCAGCCGGAACAATCCATAACCCGCCACCGCCGAATCCAGCCGGGTAAACAGGCTGCGGAAGACCATCAGGCCGATGGCCGGCAGCCAGGCACTCGAGAGGAAGCTACGCGTCTCATAGGCAGCCGGATCGCTCGGTGCGAACCAGTCGGGGAACTGACCGGCAAGACCGAAGGACAAGGCAGCTTCACTGCGCACCAGGAACTGGTTCCACAGCGGTGTACTTTGCACGCTTTGGTAAGCGAAGGTACCGGCCATATAGAAGAGCACGAAGATCTGCGCCCGGCCGAGTTTCGCATTCGCCCGCTTGGCTACTTCCAGGAACAGGATCAGGGTCACCCATTGCGCCGCCGAGCCCACTCCTTGGCCGGCCAGCAGCTGCATGTACAGCGCGCCGGGGATAAGGACCATCGCCACCAGGAACACGCCCAATACGGATCCGACCGAGAAGCCTTCGCTGAAGGTCCCCGGCGGCGTCATCAACTGGCGATAGCGCTCCAGTTCAGCATCAACCCTGGCCATGAGCGCCTCCTGCAGCTGCCTCGGCCAGCACACGGCCAGCCTCGGATTGGTAGTGTTCGACGGCCTCGGGTGGGAGTGAACGCCAGACCAGGAACTGCTCGCGCAGGTCCTTGATGAAAGTGCGGTTGCCGCGCAGCCAGGTGGCCTGCGCGCCATTGAGCCGTTCGATCACTACCACAACCTCGTCGATGCCAGCGATATCGCTGGGCCGGGTGCTCATGGTGAAGCGCTGGTAGACCCCCAGGTCGAAGGGCGCCAGCGCGATCTCCGAGCGGATGCCGACACGGTTCCCGTCGACCTGGAAAAGCGCGACCTCCTTGGCAGCGAAGACATCTAGCGAGGCGTCGCTATGGTTGCCGAAATGTTCGCGCACGAAAGCAACGATGCCGCCAAAGCTCTTCTCTGGCACCGTGAAGGGGAAGGTGAATTCCAGGCGATCGCCAACCGGCTTGGGCATTTTCCAGGCGCGATTGATGCCCGGGTTGGCGCTGCGGCTGGCCATCAGGGCCGGATATATGGTCGATAGCAGAACCATCAGCATGACTACCAGAATGGTGATCAGCGACGACATCGAGCTGAAATTCATGTCCGGTACGCTGATCAGGCCGTGTTCTCCGAGCGTGTTCAGCAGCTTCGAGGCTCCTTGTCCGATCAGGTACCCACCCATGCCGCCGACCACAGCGATCACTGCGCTTTCAGCGAAGAAGAGCATGCCGACATCGCGGGGGCTGAGCCCAAGCGCGCTGTACGTGAAGATCTCCTTTTGCCGATCCACGATCGAACCGAGGAGACTGGAAAAAATGATCAGCCCACCGAGCAGTAGGGGCACGATCAAGTCGCCCAAGCCACCTCCGGTGACCTCGCGGGTGTAGTAGAACCGGCGCGATCCCTCGCCGCTGGTCGCGTAAATCGGTCCATTGAAGCTCGCCGCGATATCGCCGGCGGTCCGGGCGATGTCGGCGGTGGCCTGGGGGTAGAGCATGAGAACGTTAGTCATGCCACCCAGTTGCAGTACCGCTTCATTGGTGGTGATGGCGGTCAGGGCGGGCGATGAGAAGATAAATGAGTTAGTTGGCAGGTTCTGCACCACCTGGTTGAACGAACTCTGGTTGCCGACCGACTGGCTGCCCAGTGCGGCGAAGGTCGATTCGAAATCGGGTGGAGTCAGGCGAGTACCGTCAATATTCTCGACCGCCTTCAGCGACTCGTCCTTGAAGCTGCCGGCCAGGGTGAAGATCGCACCCCGGATACGCACTTCTGAGCCCGGCTCCAGGCGTTGGCGGGCTACTATGGTCTCGGACAGCCACAACGGAGGGTGAGCGCCGCCCGCCGCCGGGACCACCAACAGGCCAGCAGGCAGGCGTGGTATCTCGCGAGTATCGAGCCCTAGCAAGGCATCAAGCGCAACCGCCTTGCCGGTGGCCGGGTCGAGAAGCACGTTGACCTGCTGCCTTTCAGTCTCGTTGTTCGCCATCGGATCGCGTAGGCTGGCAGTCCGACGCAGCACGGTAAACTGGTCGCCATGCAGCGATTCGATGGCGTCCGCCAAGCGGTCTGGGATGCGTAGGAAGGATGGCTGGTGCACTTCGATGCGGTCGATTCCGCGACTACGGCCGAGGTAGGTTTCGACCACCGCGCTACCGCTCTCAAAGGAGGCGAACACCAGGATGGTGAAGGTCAGCAAGGTGACCGTGCTGGCGGTCAGAAAGGTCTTCAGCGGCCGATTGCGCATCCCGGCAATGCCGATGATGATCGCAGCGAAAGCCGTCGAATTAGCATTGCCCGCGGAGTGAGATTTCTGCGACAGGCCCTGCATCGCCTTCAACTCATGCTTGAACTTGCCCATCACCACGCTGATTACGAAGGCCGACAACAAGATGATCACGAAGGCAAGGAAGATGATCAGCGGTGCATTCGCCAGGGCGAACGCCGGATGGGTGAAGTACAGGATCGTAAAGGTGGTCAAGAAGATGCCGACGAAACCCAGGATCTGCCGGTAGATCGACACCGCTCCAAGCACCAGTCGCTCGAGCGAGAAGGCGAACGGGATCGACAGGATGAGCAGAATGACGACTGCCTTGAGTAGGTCGTTGGCACCCTCCCGGAGTGGCGCCTGAGCCCGTGATGCCAGCACGGCGGCGATAGCCTCGTGGGCGGCGGCCGAGCGAATGTCCCCCTCTTCGCGCGCCGATTTGGCGCTTTCAAGATGGTCCAGGCAATCGGCATGGACGCGTTCGACCGGACGGTTGACCAGATTCTTGCTGCGCAGGATGGCGAGGCGCTGGCCGTTCAGCAGGGCCGCATCATGTGCCGACGTACGCAGCACATCGGTGGACAGCATGGCCTGGGCATCGGGGTACAGTCCGGCACCGGTGACTCGCTCCTCGGTTGAGCCAAGCAGGAAGAGGCCGCTGCCAATCAGCTTATAGGCCCGTTCCTCGTTGCTGTAGAAGCTCACCCCACCGGTACCCTCGCGGCCGAACTCACGTTTGACCGTCGAATCGGTCCGGCCAACCAAGCGGCTCAGTGATGTCTGGCTGCTGTAATCCTGCGGATTGAACGGGATATAATGAGCATTGCCAAAGCCGGTGAACAGGCGGATGTTGAATGCCATCGCGCCGGTGGAGTTCTCGCCATCATGCAACGCCCGCGGCGCACCATCCTCGCCGAAGCCGATAGCAGACACGCGCTGGAGAATCCATTGGTCGTTGACGTGTGGGCAGAAGACATGGCCCGCAGAGTTGACCCTCGCCATCGGGCCGTTGTAGCGGCCGCAAACGACTTCGGCATCGGTCGCATCAGGGCCAAGCCTGTTGGGCTGATTGACAAACAGGATTGAACCTGCTGCGGGACCAGCGATTTCTTCAGAGCCTGGCGAGAGTCTGTCGACGCGCAGACCTTTCCAGCTGGATCCGCCCCACCGCCAGACCAGTTTCTCGTCATAACGGGTTGCAACATTGTATCCGGTTTTCAATGGCAGGTCGACGCCGGCCAGCGAACGCACCCAGCCGGCCAACGGACCAGCCGCCGGCAGCAGGTCAGGAGCAGCTTCGCCGCGTGGCATCTCATCGCCATCCAGCGGATCGCCCTGAGTGACCAACTGGGCACCCATCAGGCCCATGCTCAGTGGTACTACCGAGGCAACCTGCCGGCGGCGCGGCTGGCTGAGCTTCTCATAGCCGTAGGAGGCCGAAAGGTCAGGCGAGCGCATGCGCAATGGACCAGTGTGTTCAGTGGCGATTCGATCCCACGCCTGCTGCCAGGCGTCGATGTGCTTGACCAAATTGCCGGGCTTGGCTGGACCCTGCTCCAGCGTCATGCATTCGATACCAAATGGATTGGCCAGCCACGGGCGGTCGGCAACGGCAAGATCGATACCGGCGTGCGCAATAATCGCCTTGCCGGTCAAGGCCGTCTCGAGCTTGCCGGCCGCGGCCAGCCGCCCCCGATCGGCCTCCAGCCCTTTGAGCAGCCCGTCCAGTTCGATGGCGACGGCCGACGTCAACGTCTTCAGGTTTCCGCGTCCTCGACGGTGCGCTCGTGGATCTGCCGGCGCATGTCATTGAGCTTGGCGATCCTGGCCCTGATCGTCTTGGCATCGGCATCCAGACGTCCAGCTCCGGCCGTATCGCCCTTCACCGACAGCTCCTTGGCGGAGAGGTTCGCGTGCCGGTAGTCGTAGTTTAGGTTATTCACCCGGGCGGTCAGTTCGCGACGAATGCGCTCGCGCAGCCAGAACGCGTCATCGCCCGACTGCTGCAACAGATCCGACTTGGAGAGCATGTCCAGGCGCCGGGTCTGCACCGCGATCTGTTCGTCCGTCCAGACGACGCGAGAGGCGATGGTGTCATCCTCCTTCGATCCGCGGATGACCTTGTTGACCACCCAGTACAATTGCCGAGCGCCATCTTGGCCACCGTAGTGGCTGCCAAGAAAGCAGATCAGGATGTTGCGATCCGGACGCTGCTGGGACAAACGCAAGGCCAACTCAGCAAGCAGCGCGGCATTCGCCGCTTCCCGACGACCTGGGCACAGCTCAGGAACGGCGCCCGATGTGGCCAGTTCGGCAGCCAGCACGATGGTCTGACCGGCACGCTCTTTGGAGGCAGCTGCGGCAGCCGGGATCATCGCCCAGATATCGGCGGCCTCGGCATCAGCCCAGCGCACATCGATGTGTAGCTTGGCCACCCGCGGCGTCCCGCTATTGGACGTCAGTCCGGCGGCCTCGGCTGCCGACTGCGACAACCAGGCGCGAGGCGAGGCGATCGGCGCCTCAGTAAACAGACGGGCGGCCTGCCATTGGCTCGCATCGGCCCCGACCACCACCACCGCCTTGGCGCCTTGGGCGAACACCTGCTGGATGTTCGAACTGTCCATGCGCAAGACGGAGATCGATCCGGCAACCTGCAGGCCGCGCATGTCCGCGAGCGAGCCGCCGCCCAGCCACACCAGCGGACCTTCGACCGGTCGGCCCCACGAGGTCGGCGGAACGACACCGTTGGGGGCCATCGCCAACAGTCCTGGAACCTGCACTCCGTCGACCTCTAGCTTGCACACCAGGGTCTTCGGCACCAGGGTCGCGTAAGTCAGGCGTTCTGGTGACAAACCACCATCGCGCAGAACACTCTCGACCGAATCCGCCAGAGCATTCCAGCCAGGGGAACCCGGCAGGCGGTTGTGATGGCCGTCGACCGCCGCCATCACCCGACGATAGGCGTCGCCTTCCGCGGCCGGCAGCAATCCGACGAGTGCAATCAGGACGATCAGCAACCTATGCATGTGGCACTCCGGGCGGCTGCTGGGGCACGCGCATGGTCGAGCCGTTGTCATCGATGTCGCCGAGGCTGGCCTTTTCGATCTTCACATCGGTGGTCACCGCGATGCGGTCGATCAGCCCGCCGGCAATCCACACCATGCGGCTGGATACCGCGAGCATCTCATGGTCGTGGGTGGCGCAAATGATCGTCGTGCCCTTGGAGTTCAGCTCGCGCAGGATGCGGTGGACCTCCTTGCCCGAGGCGAAGTCGAGGTTCGCGGTCGGTTCATCGCACAGCAGCAGGCTGGGGTTGTTGGCCAGGGCGCGGGCGATTGCGGTGCGCTGCTGCTGACCGCCCGACATCTGCTTGGGCCGGTGGCTCCAGCGCTCGCCGAGTCCGACCATCTCCAACAGCTTCATGCCGCGCTCGCGCGATTCATCCGCGTGCATGCCGGCGAAGGTCATCGGCAGGGTGACGTTCTCGAGCGCCGTCATCACCGAATTCAAGTTGTAGCTCTGGAAGACGTAGCCGATCTTGCGGCAGCGCAGGAAGGCCAGTTCCTGGGCATTCAACTGCGCCATGTCCACCTCGTCGATGAACACACGCCCGGCGGTCGGCGAGTCGAGTCCGCCGACCATATTGAAGAAGGTGCTCTTGCCCGAGCCGGACGGCCCCATCACGCAGATGTATTCCCCACGGAAGATCTCGAGATCGATGCCACGCAGGGCGTGGGTCGTCTCGGCCCCACGCTGGTACGTCTTGGCCACGCCCTGGGCGCGCACCAGGATGTGCTTACCCTCGGCGTAAGCTGCCGCGTCAAAGGCCGGGGCGTCGGGCAGAGCGGTCATCGACGGCTCCCACCCATGGGGGCTCCATCGCCTAGCGATGGAGCGGGCGCCGAGCGGCGGTGGCGGCTTACCATCGGCGCAGCCGATGCTGCCATGGTTCCGGAGCCTGCGACGATCCAGAGTCGCGACAAAGCCCGGGCGTAGGACCGAAGAGACGTAGGGGCGCAGCCCCTGAATAGAAAAGTATTCATTCGACCCTCATCGCTTCCATCGGCGCCATGCGCGAGGCGATCCACGATGGGTAGATCGAGGCCAGTGTCGCCAGCAGCAGACCGGCGCCAATGCAGGCCAGCCCGCAGAGCACAAGGCCGCCAGCTGGGAAATACCACAACATATGTCCGCCGTACAGCCAGCCACCCTTGGCCAAGGACAGCAGCAGGCCGAGGACCATGCCCATTGCTCCACCAGCCGCCCCCTGGATGCCAGCTTCCATGAGGAACTGGGTGAGGATAAATCCGTCGGTGGCACCAAGGCACTTCATCGTCGCGATTTCGCGGAATCGCTCGGTGATGGCCATGAGCATGGCATTGGCGATGCCGACCATGCAGACGAGGAAGGAGATCGCGACCAGGAACGCCTGACGGGTGGAGACCAGCCCTCCATCAGGATCGATCTTGCCTGCCAGGGCCTTCTCGCGGGCCAGCAACCGGCGTTCGTTTGCAATATGATCATCAAGATTCAGCAGGTCTTCGCGCTGAATGCTGTTGCCGAGCACTGTGACCATGCGCGGATCGGATAGCGACAGCATCTTCTCGTCGAGGGTCAGCTTGGTGCGAAATTCCGACAGCCACCGGCTGCGGCCACCCTCGGAGGCGAGCCCGCTGATCACCTCGTCGCGCAAGCGGTCGATGCGTAGGGCCGCCTGCAGATCGCTGACGGCGGCAACCGTATGCAGCCTGCCGAATCCATGCGCCGCGAGCAGATCGACGAAGGCGCGCAACTCGTCGGACTTGGTCCCGGCAAGCCAGGCAACCCATGCGTCACGATCGACACCCCCGCTCAGTCGCATCACGTCCGCTTCGAGGGCGGAGATACGCACGTGCCAATCCTGCATCAAGGCGGTTAGTTCGACGGCGGTGGCCGGGGCAGCGTCGACCGCTGCGCGGACCTGATCGAGAGTCAGGGGCAGGCGATCGGCGCGGATGCGCAAGGCGGCTGCGGCGAAAGACTGCCAGCGATCGGCCGGGGCCAGCCAGGCCAGGATTTCCTCATCCTTCGCTCGGCGTACCAACATGGCACGGGTGCCAGCATCCTGGCGACCGATCCATCCGATGATGTCGCGCTCGCGGGCACAGGCGGCGGCCAGAGCGGACAATCGCTCCGGCTTCCAGTCAGCGATGGCCGCATAGTCGGCCAAAGGCGTCGCCGGATTGGCCAGACGACCAGCCAGCAGATTCGCATTGGGCCGGCCGAACCACAGATCGGTAGCCACTGCCGACTTGCGCAAGTCGCGCAGTTCCAGACGCACCCCGCCGTCGACCGACTTGGCGATCACGCTGTCGGCCAGCAGGTTCATGAAGAATGCTACCGCCAGGATGATCACCATGGTGGTCAGCACAGAGCGGAACAGGCGGTGCCGGATACCCTTCAGGCACAGCCCGAAGGTGCGGGCCAGCGACAGCTGGGTCTGGGCACGGACGTCGATGGGGGGATGCGCCATGATCAACCCGCGAAGATTCCCATGGTCTTTGGCAGAAGACCCGTGGTGAGATGGTAGATCCAGCCGACCGTCAAGGTGACCACGACCGCCGCCAGCTCACCGACAATGATCCCTATGAAGAGCGGTTTAAGGTTCTGGTAGACCCGTCCGCCGCCGAACCGCACCACCAGTTCCTTAGCCATCCAGCCGAAGAAGAACGACATCCAGACCTGCGTGGCGGGATAGGTATCCCAGACCAGGAACAGTACCGGATGGATGTAGAACCCCGCCCAGCGGAAGCGGATCACGGCGAAAACCACCACGGTGATCATGCCGAATGCGATCCACGAAAGCTCCTTGGCTTTGCCGACGTTCTCGGCGATCAATGGCAGCTTCTCAAGCCCACTGGCAGCGGTGGTGGACGCATATTGCCCGGTCTCGACCAGAGTGTTCACGCCGCGGGTGGCTTCTCCAACGTTGATGCCGACGACCATCTGGGCCCAGGCATCCTTGGTCGATCCGAAATTATACATGCCCCACAAAGTGGCGATGACGCCCACGACCAAAGCTACCGCGATGACGGCAAAGCCGACCCAGGCCAGACGCATGCGTTTTACGCCGGTATTCTCACCCATTTTCAGGGCATTGGCAGAAAAAGGCATAAAGCACTCGCGGGGATCCTGCGACAGCACCACACCCAGGTAGTGGATCATGACCAACGGAGCAGCACCAATCGCGCTGACGCCGAGGACATTCGTCATCAACTGCGCCGGCTGCCAGCCTGCCTGCAGGAACGGGACGCCGGTCTCGCACACCACGCGGGTGAAGACGAGGAAGAACACCATGAGGGTCAAGGCGTAGGCCAGGGCGACAAACCAGTCGATACCGAAGGCACCGACCAGCACGGCGGTAAAGCCGGCAAACGCCAACAGGAACAGCCTCGCTGCCCACACCGGCTCAGCGTGATCACCAGAGGCTCCGCCGGCAAGACCGAGCGCCTTGCGTGCGACCGCCCAGTAATAGGTCCGGCCAGTATACAGCAGGATCAGGGCATAGCCGATGTAGGCGCCACTACGTGCCGAAGGAAGATCGGTCGTGGTGCCAGTCTTGGCGTAGAACATGACATTGAAGATGACGACCACGAACCCGGCGATGCCCATGCTGAAGGACACCTCGGAGCTGATGAAAAAGGCTAGGCCGATGACGGAAAAGAAGATTGCTCCGACACCAAGCGCGCTGGAACCACCAGCCTGACTAACCGACGGAAAGACACTCTGCACAACATCCCACTGGCTCCAGCGCAAGGTAATGTTAGGCACCCATCCCGGGAACCACACGGCACAATAGTTGAGCAAGTGGATGGCAAAGATCGGGACCACGCCAAACCAGAACAGGCGGGCCCGAAAAATGTCACTGATGAGTGACCCCGATTGGCGTTGGATCAGCGAGGTCGCAACGGCGGCGATCGGATAATTCAACTGCTCGTGATGCGACCACTGGCGATGCACGATCAGTTGCAGCATGACCAAGGCGAGGGTCATCAGCAGGACCAGCGGTAGCCAGAATGCGAGGGCCGGAATCCACGCGGCGATAGGGGTCTGCGAAAAAGGCAGCGTCTCATCGCCAACCGGCAGACCCTGGGTCATACCGGTGTAGACGCGCTCATACTCTTTGGTCGCTGGGCCGATGCGTTGGGAGAATTCCACATTGAGACGCTGACGGGCCAGGCTCCAGGAGGCCGGAGCCGCGGCATTATCGGTCGCCAGCGTTTTCGGAATCCCCTTCAGCAACTCGCCAGCCGAGGCCCAACGAGTCGGATCGTGTCCTGCCGCACGCTCGAGTGAGCGCTGGGTGTTCGCGCGGACTAGTTCCTGATCCTCGTCGCGCCACATCTTGGGCGGAACCAGGGCGGCTAGGTCAAGGGCAGCCGCGTAGGCGGCCGCGTCGACCTTGGCGATGGCCAGATCGGCAGTCAGCGTTCCCGCTGCCAGGGCGCTGCGTTCGGCCTCGATGGCACCACCCAGGGCAGATACTTCAGGCGCTCCGCCGAGGGGAAACAACTGCGTCGGCATGTGCCCGAGGACGTCGACCTTTCGCCATTCCGGACGGCTATCGGCCTGCACCTGGGCAGTGACGACAGCGCGTTGAAAATAGCGCAGGAAACCGGACGTCGGCAGCCACGAGACCATCAGGGTTAGGCCGAAGACCACCGCCAGCTCGCGAGTCGACAGGCGCAGGACGGACCATCGACCGAGCGTCGGGTTCCATCCCAACACCAGGAAGAGCGCGATACCGAACGGCAGTGCTGGCAGGAAATTGCCGATCGCCGGCGACTGACCAAGGTACTGGTCGTTGAACCACGCCATGACGACCACGAATAGCGATAGGATTAGACCGAGCGTCAGCGCCTTGAGCGTGAACGACTTGGCCTGGCCGCGCTCGGCCGGTTGCTGGTCTGGGCTGGACGATGGTTCCGTGGCCATGGGCGTGGAGAGGCTGGTGGAGGTCGACCGGGACTCAAGCATTTTGCCCGGCTCCGGTCGATGGGTGCATGAAGTGGACAGGACGAGAATGCTTTACCGGAGGTTCGTGACCAGCTGAGCTCCTGGGGCGGGACACCCATGCATGGGGTGGATGCCAGATATCACGAGTCAGTTATGACCCGCAGCATGCCCGATCGGATCGCCAATAGCCGATCCGCTGGATTTCTCCAGGGCACTGGCGCTCAGGCACCCGAGGAACCATGCCGCCAGGCCGTGGGGGTGAGCCCCAGAACCCGACGGAAGCAGGCGTGGAACTCGTGATCGCTGGAGAAGCCGAGGCGCTGGGCGACGTCCTTGACCCGCTGAGTTGGATCGGTGAGCAGACGGGTGGCTTCAGCAATACGGGTGCGGATCTGGAAATCCTTGGGCGCCACACCCGTCGCACTGCGGAACAGATCACGCAGACGACGTGGGCTGACTCCGGCCTCGCATGCCAGTTCGCCGATGCTGAGTCGACCCGCTGGATCGGCAGAGATACGCGCGAGGCAGCTGGCAATGCGCGGATCAGGTTCGGCCTGGACCGCCAACCCGCCAGCCTCGATGACCAGGTCGGCGAGCAGGCCGCGTAAACCGATGCCTGCCATCGCCACACCATCCGCACCGCCGGCATGCAGCAACTCGGCGAGTCGACGCAACTGCGGCAGGCTGCCGGGCCATCCAGGAACGTCGAAGAAGCGGCACGGTAGTCGGCGGAGCAGATCAAGCCCGTGCGCATCGTCGCAGGTCAAATGCAGACAGAGCAGATCGAAGCGCCGCGGCGGCCGTCCGGCATACCGCGCGGCCTGGGTGATGCCCGCTGGCATCACCGCCAGGCGCCCAGGCGCGATGCGCGCCTGGGCATCACCCACCGTAACCTCGACGACGCGATCAATGGGGATGTAGAGTATGCCGTTCGCCATCACCCGCGGACGCATCTCCCAATCGCTGCCCATGCGCCACCACCACGCGCAAATGGGCCGCAGGCGCGCCGCTTCCAGCTCGGCTAAGGCCCCGTTCAAGGCCAGAGGCTGCCGTGGGCTGGGTGTGCCAGAGGTCAAGGGCGGAATCGATCGACTGCCGTTTCCCATACCGTGGTTCCGAGTCTCGCAGTGGCTCGGGGCCGATCCAGTGGTTAGGCTGCCGGGGTGGCTTTCCCGCAGGGGTGGCCTGACCGCGCTGGGACAGGACGCTGACATGACCATAGTCGCCATCACTCACCCTACCAAAGAGCACGGCCGCTTCTTCACCGACGAGGACCTCGCCCGCTTGCGCGCCGTCGCCGAGGTGCGCGTGCTTGGCGATCTCGACGCCGCTGGTGCCGACGCCGCACTGGCCGTCAGCGACATCCTGCTCAGCTCATGGGGCATGCCCAAGCTGGATGCCGTCTTCCTCGCCAAGGCGCCGCGCCTGCGTGCCGCCTGCTACGCCGCCGGTTCGGTGAAGGGATTCGTGACACTGGAGAGCTACGCCCGCGGCGTGCTTGTTACCACCGCCATGCATGCCAACGCAGTGCCGGTAGCCGAGGTGACGGTGGCGCTGATCACTCTGGCTAACAAGACCTGGTTCCCGGCCGTCGCTGCGATGCGGACGCAGCGCAAGCACGTCGGCGCCCAGGCCCATGCTGGCAACTACCGGACCCGGGTCGGCCTGATCGGCTTCGGAGCGATCTGCCGCATCGTCGCCGAAAAGTTACGGAAAACGGATCTTTTGGTCGACGTCTACGATCCTTACGCCACAGATGCCGACCTAGCGGCGCACGGCTGCCACCGACAGAGCGATCTGGTCCAACTCGCCCGCGAGTGCCAGGTCATCAGCCTGCACGCGCCCAACATCCCGGCCACCCGGCACATGCTGGCAGCGCCGTTCTTCCAGGCGATGCGAGACGGCGCCACCTTCATCAACACGGCGCGCGGCGCCCTGGTGCATGAACCGTCGTTGATAGCCGAACTGCAGACCGGCCGCATCACCGCCCACCTCGACGTCACCGATCCCGAGCCGCCGGTCGCCAACAGCCCGTTTTGGGACTTGCCCAACGTGCACCTCTCGCCCCACCTCGCTGGCAGCAGCAGCGGCGAGATCCGCCGCATGGGCGAACTAGCGATCGACGAATGCCTGCGCGTGATCCGTGGCGAACCGCTGCGGTTTCCGGTGACAGAAGCAATGCTGGCGACGATGGCATGACCTGGGAGCGCGGCCGGCTCGGCCGCCCTTCACCCTGGCCGGCCCGGCCAGGGTTATTCGCCACCAACCCCGGGCGGGCCGCCCGGGGCGACTGGCGGACCAGCGGCCCGCACTCCCAGGAACGACCATGATCTCCATATTTACCGCCTGCACCCCGTGGTACCCGCTCCTCGACCTGCTGCCGCGCCTGGCCGCGGCTGGCTACGAGGGCATCGAGCTCGGGGTCAAGCCGCACGTCGCCGATCCGGCCAAACCGGCCAATTGCTGGAGTAACAACCTTGCTGTGATCAGTGTCGATGCCGTCGAGGCGATGCTGCCAGAGCTTGAGGCGGGGCTGCAACGCCACGGTCTGAAGCTAGCGGCCATTGCCTCGTACCACCAGGCGCAGGAGTTGACTGCACATCGTCGACTGGTCGCCATCGCCCGCCGCCTCGGCGCCGGAGTCATCCGCGCGACGATCCCCGGCCACGACCCGCAGCTGGGCTATGCCGCTCAGCTGACGGCGCAGCGCACCGCCTGGCGCGAACTGGCCATCATCGGCGCCGGCGAGGGCGTTCGCTTTAGCATCGAGCTGCACGACCACACCCTGTCCCCCTCGGCGAGCAGCGCGATGCGCATCCTCGAAGGCCTGCCCACCGCCGGCTGTGGCGTCATCCTCGATGCAGCCAACACGATCGGCGAAGGCAACGAGTCGCTGCCGATGGCGATCGACATCCTCGGCCGACACCTTGCGCACGTGCATGTCAAGCAGCGCTGCTTCCGCCGACGCGAGCAGCCTGTCAACGGCTCGATGCTCGACATGCCAATCACGCCGCTGGTCGAGCCAGGCGACGTCGCCTGGCCGCAGATCGCCACCATGTTGCGCCAGGCCGGCTATGCCGGCTGGTATTCGGTGGAGAACTTCACCCAGCTCGACCGGCCGGAGGAACGCCTGCGCCAGGACGCGGCGTGGATCAAGGCGCTGTTGGGCTGACGGCTGGTGCCGAAGCTGGAGCCTCTAGGACTTTCACTGGTTCCTGGCTGAATGCGGCCCGCACCGCAGCGGTGCCTGACGCATCGGCGAAGGTCAGCTGACGCTCGCCTTCGGCGCGCTGGCCAGTCGCCAGCAGCCAGAAGGCCGATTCAGCCGCATCACCGACGTGGTTGGGGCGTGAGATGGCGAGCGCCAGTCCGGCGCGATCGGCTAAGTCCAGCCGTTTCCACTCCCAGGTCAGCTCGCTGCCGTTGACCAGTAAAACAAGTCCGTCCCCCCCATCGGCTTGCTCCAAGCGGGCCTGGCTGCGGATCGCGCTGATCTGAAACAACGGCCCCTTGCGCGCCTTGGCCAGAGTGCGGATGCGCTCGTGCAGGGCAGCGTCGAAGCGAGCAAGCCCGTCCGGCAGGAGCGTCAGCTTGGGCGGAGGCGGAAGGAGGGGCGCGGCCGGCTTGTCCTTCTCGGTGGCCTTGCGGCGTTCTGCCATGATCGGCTCCATCAGCTTGGCCAGCAGGGCGTCGCTGTAGGCATGGAACAGCCGTTCCTCAATCTCCTTGGTCTGACGCGTCTCGCCGCCGCGCGTCTCAATGACCTTAACATCTTGGACCCGGTCCGGAGTGCCGGCACCACCGTAGGAGCAGTACCGCACCAGCATCGCCGCCGCCGAGTCGGTGAAGCGGAACATCGGGATGCCGTCCTTCATGTTGTGCGGATAGACCACCGCCCCGAGTAGTTCCAGCAGGCTGTCCTTAAGCACAAACTGCGTGCCGTTGCCCTCGGTCTTCCAGCCGCACACCCAGAACGTGCCGCCATTGGCCTTGACCTGGTAGTTGTCGACCTCTGGATTCCACTGCCACGCCCACACGTTGATGGGGTTGGTGAAATCCCACGGACCAGCGCACACGTCTTCAATGAACAGCGGCCCGCTACCCTTGGCGTTGCCGCTGTAGGCGCAACCACGCATGGTGCGCAGGACCAGCGGTTTGGGGCTGCGGTGCTCCAGCCGGCCGCAGGTGAGGAAGCTGAACTCCACCTCTGGCGCAGTGGTTGATTCGTAGATCCACATCGGCGCGTCCTTTGGCATCTCCTTGCCATTCCACAGATTGGTCTTCATGCCAATGATGCGGCGGACGTTGCCACGGATGACCACCGGCTTGTTGAAGGGGTATTCGCCATAGGGGATGCACACTGTAGTCTTGCCCGAGTCGATGGCTCGCTGGGTGGCATCGGAATCGCCGCCCATCGCCCATTCCTTCGGCGGATCCCACGGGATCACTGGCGGATCGCGCACCGGTAGGCCTGGATGGATTTCCGGAATCTGCTCCCACAGACCCTGAGCCGGCTGGTTGGTGTATTCGACCACTGATGGACCCTGGCCCTTGATCACCCCGGCGTAGCCCTCGGACTTTACCCCGCGCAGCCACACAACTGACTCGACATTGTCGATCGCCGGCGTCTCCAGGCCGCGTCCGTTTAATTGACTGTCGATCAGCACCAAGATGCCTGGCACCCATTCCCGGCGTAGATTCTGCACCGCCGGTCCGGTGCACTCGCGAACGCGCAGTCGGTGAATCGCTACCATGTTCGAGTGGTTCCAAAAGGCAACCTTGCGCTGGCGATCGAGGACGATGTTGCGGAAGGTCACACCGTACTCGCGCGTGCCGACCGCAATGCCGGTGTCGAAGCCGACGACCTGGCTATCGGCGACCAGGCACGGACCGGGCCACGCACCGTTCATGTTGATCCCGCAGACACCCTGCCCATCGCCCGAACGAACCGTGCAGTCGCGCATCGAGCCATGATTGCTGGCGTAATAGTTGGTGGCGATGGTCCCGGGATTGCCCGTGCCGGTGTCGATGGTCAGGTTCCAGCACGAGTTCCAGTGGGCCATGTTACCCCATACCGAACCGTTGGATGAGAATTGGACGAAGGTCGCCGGCTTGGCTGGATCCTGAAATCCAGGGCAGGAATCCTTGAGCTTGATGATGGTCTTGTCGCGAAACTCGCCGATCAGCTGCAGGCCATAGCTGGGCTTGCCATCACGCATGCAGATCAGCGGCTTGCTCACCAGATAGGTGCCTGCAGGGAACCAGATCAGCCGGCCGTGGTCGTCATTATTGCTGTTGAACGCCTTCTGCAGTGCCTCGGTATCGTCGGTTACCCCATCGCCCTTGGCCCCATAGCTGCGCACGTTGGCAGCCCCGGCTGCGTCGGGGAAAGTGATCACCGGCCGCGGCAGTCCGTCATCTGGCCAAATCTGCGGTTTGGCCTTCTTGACGGTCTCACCCGCAGGAAGCAAGGAACCCCAGACCAAGGCAAGAAGAAGAAGTGCCTTCATAGGTTGGTTATACGAATTACCGCCGCTCCTGTTGTGGAGCGGAATCGGCACCCACAGATCAGCGATTGTCCCGCAAACCGACCGAAAGTGCGACTCGCTACGTCAGGCTCAGCGTCATGTTATGTCAGCTCGCAACAACACTTACCACGAACTGACTTTCTCTGGGTCGATCGAGAGCAGGAACTCGACGTTGGTCTTGTAGTTCTTGAGCTTGCTGCGCAGGAATTCGACGGCGTCCTGAGGGCTGCGCTCGGCGAGGAATTTGCGCAGGGCCCACACGCGGACCAGTTCGTCCTTGTTGTGAATGAGCAGGTCGTCCTTGCGCGTGCCCGAGCCGGCGATGTTGATCGCCGGGAAGGTGCGGCGGTCGGCGAGGCGGCGGTCGAGGACCAGCTCCATGTTGCCGGTGCCTTTAAATTCTTCGAAGATCACGGTGTCGGCGAGCGAACCGGTATCGACCAGCGCGGTGGCCAGGATGGTCAGTGAACCGCCGTCCTCGATCTTGCGCGCAGCGCCGAAGAACTGTTTGGGCTTGATCAGCGCGCCGGACTCGATGCCGCCCGACATGACGCGGCCGGAGCCGGGACTTTCGGTGTTATAGGCCCGGGCCAGACGAGTGATCGAATCGAGCAGAATGACGACGTCCTTGCCGCGTTCGACCAAGCGCTTGGCCTTGTTGATGGTGGTCTCGGCCACCTGTACGTGGCGGGAGGCCGGCTGATCGAAGGTCGAGGAGATGACCTCGCCCTTCACCGAGCGTTCCATGTCGGTGACTTCTTCCGGACGTTCATCGACCAGCAGAACGATGAGAGTCACTTCTGGGTTGTTGGTCGTGATCGCCTTAGCGATCTTCTGCAGGTAGACCGTCTTGCCGCACTTCGGCTGGGCGACGATCAGGCCGCGCTGACCCTTGCCGATCGGACATGCCAAATCGAAGATGCGCAGGCTGATGTCGGTCGGATCGTTGGGCAGCTCCATGAACAGGCGCTCGAAGGCGTGCAGCGGCGTCAAGTGCTCGAAGTCTTGATACGGCGTGCGCTTATTCTCGGGCTCACCCATCACCTCGGTGATGCCGAGCAGCTGCGGACACTTCTCATTGCCGCGCGGCGCGCGGGCGGTGCCCTTGACCAGCATGCCACTCTTGAGGCCGTAGCGGCGCAGTTGCTGGCTGGCGACGAAGGTGTCGGTGTTCACCGCCTGGTATTGGCTCAGCGGACTGCGGATGTAACCGTGCTGATCCTTGTAGAGCTCCATGTAGCCCTCGACCACGATCTCGTCCTGGCGACCGCTGGCGGCGCGACGCAGGATCTCGGAGATCAGATCGTGCTTCTTCAGCCACTTCACGTCGCGCACGTCCATCTTCTCGGCTTCGGCCTGCAACTCGGGCAGCTTCTTCACCAGGAAGGTTGACAGCTCGAGCTTGACCGGCGGACGTTCGGGCTGCTGTTGGTACGGCTGGCCGCCCTGGCCATTTGGACCATTAGGACCGTTTGGTCCTCCCTGGTTGCCTTGGTTGCCTTGGTTGCCTTGGTTGCCTTGGTTGCCTTGGTTGCCTTGGTTGCCTTGGTTGCCTTGATTGCCTTGGTTGCCTTGGTTGCCTTGATTACCCTGATTGCCTTGGTGGCGCTG
>Ga0105046_10005734_pt1 | contig 19620 bp, 12 predicted proteins | sample MAT03_FD_78385 | JGI IMG/M metagenome (GOLD analysis project Ga0105046, IMG submission 78385) | Freshwater microbial communities from Lake Fryxell liftoff mats and glacier meltwater in Antarctica - MAT-03 (megahit assembly) | ecosystem: Environmental > Aquatic > Freshwater > Ice > Liftoff... | reverse complement strand
CGGGATGCTCACGCGGTAGAGCACGGTGTTGCGCACCGGGTCGGCGCCGACGATTTGGTAGAGGCCGCCGAGCACGTTCTGCCATATCGCCAGATCGGTGGAGTAGCGGAGCACGGTGAATCCGGCGGGCGCGAGCGGGGAGGCGGTGAAATCTGCCACGTAGTTGCCACCGCTGAAGGACGTGGTGACCACGGGCCCGGAGAGGGCGTTCAGCGGGTCGCTGCCGGTGCCGAATTCGAATGCATTCGTGAGACCGTCGCCGTCGTAGTCCTGATTCATCCCGGCGTTCGTCGCGGAGGGGAAAGTGTGCGCGGCCCAATAGCTGTAGCTTTCGGTGAGAAGCTCGTAGGCACCGATGTCCGCCGGGCCGGCGTTGCGCGCAAGGCCGCGCTGGTCGGTGCTGCCGGGGATGGTCGCGGCGGTGTTGATGGCGGCGCTGCCCGCGAGGAGGGCGTGGGTGAAGGTGGGGCCGCCGTTGTATTGCAGCGGGCCGAGCCACGCGTTTGCGCCGACGAGGTCGCCGTTCACGCCATTCGTGAAGCCGGTGCCGCCGCTGATGGTTCCGACGAGGTTGTTGCCGAGCGAAGTGAAGTCGCCCGAAATGTCGTCCTGCTGGCTGACGAGCGCGTCGTTGCCGGAGATGATGGTGTTGCGCACGTTCACGATGCCGCTCACGCGCCGGATGCCGCCGCCGTTTCCACCGCCGCTGCTGTCGCTGTTCGAGCGGTTCAGCGTGAGGGTGCAGTGGGTGAGCGAGAGCACGTCGGTGACGGCGGCGAGATTGAAGATCGCGCCGCCGTGGCTGTTCGCGCGGTTGTTGGAGAAGGTGCAGTTCGTGAGCGTGCCGCCTTTTGCATTCGCGAGGCCGGCGCCCTCGGCGTCGGCGTTGTTGTCGCGCAGCAGCACGCGACTGAGTGTGACGGTGCCGAGGTTCAGGACCGCGCCGCCCTGCGTGGTCGCATGGTTGGCGGAGAAGGTGCAGTCACTCGCGGTGAGGGAGCCGCCCGCGGCGATGTTCACCGCGCCGCCAGCGGTCAGCGCGTCGCAATTCCGCACTTCGCAGCCGCTCATCAGCAGGCTCGCATTCGCGCCGATGGACATGCCCGCGCCGAATCGGTTTCCGGCAACGTTGGAGGCGGTGCTGCCATTGATGATGTCGAGATTCCTGAATTCAACCGCCGCTGGCGCAGCCGGTGAGACGTTGAAAACACGCGAGGCATTGCTCCCGGACACCGTGAGCTGCGCGGCCGGATCGGCCGGTGCCGAGATGATGCACGAGGAATTGATCGGCAGTTCGCCGGTCGTGCCGAGCGCGATGGTGCGCGGCACATTGAAGAACGCAGGATCGAAAACGATGGTCCCGTTGCCCTGCGCCGCGGCATTGGCGAGCGCGGTGCGGAGCGAGCCGGCGTTCTGCGCGCTGGCATTTGAGACGAGCAGGAAATCCATCTCGACCGCGCCGATGTCCACGGTGCCATTGTAGATGCGGGCCAGCCCGCGCTGGTCGAGTGCGGCGAATGAGGCGGCGTTCGCGCCGCGATCGAAGAGAAGGCTGCCGTAGGCAAACTCGTAGTAGATGTTGGTGGGCCGGGTGACTCGGGACAGGCCGGCATCCAGCGGCGAAGCGGAGCTGCCCACGTAGTTCCCTGCCGCGTTCGGCAAGCCGGAAGGAAATGCCGCCGTCGCGCCCGCGTTGTTGCCGATGAAGCACCGCACCTTCGCCGCAAAGCTTCCCACGCCGCTGACATCGGGATTGATCGTCCCAAATCCCGCGTTTCCCGGCGTGTCCCAATTCCCGGCGATCACTGTGTTGTAGCATCCGAGAAACGATCCGGTGTCGTTGTTCAATCCACCGCCGTCATCACCGGGAAAGGCGCTGTTGTCGCTGTCGGCCAAATTCTCTGTGATCGTGCAATTCACAAAATCGCCGTCGGAATTGAAGCAACTGATCCCTCCGCCGCCACGGCGCGCCTGGTTCCCGGCGATGGTCACGTTCTCCATCCCAAAATCGGCTCGCTCAGCGAAAAGACCCCCGCCTTCCCCGGTCGCCACATTGTCCACGATGGCCGAACTGGTGAGCGTGAATGTCGAGGAATCAATCAGGCTGATGCCACCGCCGGAGGTCGCGGAGTTGCCGGTCACCACGCATCCGCTCATTTCCAGACGCGAGCCTACGTCCAGAAGCACACCACCACCCCCGGCGGACTCCGTCGTGGAGCCGCCTGTGATGATGAGATCTCGGAGGATCACCGGGTTTGTGCCACCGTTCGCGACCTTCAGCACCCGGGAAAGGCCGCCGGCATTCACGATGGACCGGTTGCCAAAAATCTGGATGTCGCTCTCGATCGAAAGCTGGCCGCCACCCAGCGTGACGTTCGCGTTCGACGGCATCGTGATGACGCCACCTTCGGCGATGTTCGCGTTCGCGACGGCCTCGCGCAGAGTGCCAGGCCCCGCATTTGCGGTGCTGGTGACGGTGATTTCGTTGTCGTAGATCAAGACGGACTGCGTGTTCACGCCTGCGGAATCGAGGCTGTAGCCGGCACCGGCGGCGAGTATGAAGGCGAGGATCTCCGTGCCTTCGGGCGTGGCGTCCTGGAGCGGCGTCATCGTCAGCAGCACGGATGTTTTTCCCGCCGGGATGGTGATGGTGAAAGTCGTCGGCCCGGTGACGGTGTAGGACGCGCCGGAGAGCGTGAAGTCCGCGGCGGAGGCGGTGGAACTCGCATCAATGCTCAGGTTCACGACGAGCGCCGCGGCGTCGTCGTAGCTGCGGCGGATGCGGAACGTGACGGCCTGCAGCGTCTGCTCGGAGGTGAGGCCCGCCTCGGTCGTGAGCTTCACGAGATTCGAATCGGGATACTCCACCGCGCCGATGTCCACGGCGGTGCCGACGGTGCGGAACTGCCCGCGCTGATCCTGCGCGACGGGCGTGGAAGGCCACGCGGCATGGGTCAACAGCGCCGCGCTGCCGGCATCGCGCGCCGGGCTGCCTGCTTGCAAGGGATGCACGCGCGCCGGGCTGTTGGCGGGGTTTTGCTGGAGCGCATTCAGGCCCGCCGCGAGCGGGCTGGCGATGGTTCCCGAGAGGTCGCCGTTCACGCCATTTTGAAAAGGGGTGCCGCTGCCCGCGTCGAGACCGTCCGTTTTGCCGACGAGATTGTTCCCGAGACTCGTGAAGACGCCGGAGACATCGGGATGCACGGTTGTCGTCGAGCTGTCGGTGTTCCGCGCGACGATGGTGTTGCCCACATTCACCGTGCCGCCCGCGCGCCGGATGCCGCCGCCGTCGCCGAGCGGCGCGGCGTTGTCGGAGTCGGCGGTGTTGTCCGCGACGGTGCAATTGATGATCGTCGCCGTGCTCCCAAGCACGAAGATGCCGCCGCCATTCACCCGCGAAGTGTTCGTCGAGACGGTCGAGTTCGTGAGGTTCATCGTCGCGCCCGCGTTCAGATTGATCCCGCCGCCGTTGTCGAATGCGACATTGCCCGAGAAGGTGGAGTTCGTGATCGAGAGCGTCACCGTGTCCTCCGCGAAAATGCCGCCGCCGCGTCCGGTGGCGGTGCAGTTCGAGACTCCGGATTCGTCGAGCGTGAGGCTCGTGCCGTTGTTCACCACGCGGATGCCGCCGCCGTCGCTCGTCGAGTCGCCGTCTATCACGCGCACGCGCCGCAGCGTCACCGCGCCGCCGGTGATGTTGAAAACGCGCGAGCTGTTCGTGCCCGAGACGATCACGCCGATGTCCGGGGCGGTGAGCGTGATGTCTGTGTTGAGCGTGATCTGGCCGGTCGTGAGCGTGATCGTCCGCAGCGTCGTTCCGAAAAACGCGGGATCGAAGCTGATGTCCGTCGGCACACTCGTGAGCGCGTCGCGCAGCGAGCCGGGGCCGGAGTCCGCCGCATTCGTCACGACCACGACGAACGGAGCCTCGATCGCCCCGATGTCCACCACGCCGCGGATGCGCGGGTTGCCCTTGAAATCCACAAATGGCAGCGCGCCATACGGCGGATTCGTCACGAGCGCGGAATCCCCGGCTTCCACGAGGCGGCTTCGCGGTTCCGGCACAGACGTGCTGAATTGGATATCGGGGTCCAAGCCGCTTGCGCCGGTGCCCACGATATCGCCATCGACGCCATTGGTGAACCCGGTCGCCGTGCCTGCCAGGCTGATGAAATTGTGTCCAAGCGACAAGAAGCTGCCGGATATGTCGGGGGTCGAATTGCCGCCAAACGCACTCGCGGCAATCACGCTGTTGCCGACGCTCATCCCGCTCCTTTCGGTCCGAATCCCGTGACCATCGGATGGACCGGCGTTTTGCGCCAACGTGCAGTTTTTTAGCACCGCCGTCCCGGAGCGGAAATGGATGCCGCCGCCATCGCCGGTGCATTCGTTTCTTACGATGAGGCAGTTCGTCGCCTCCAGAGTGGCGGAACGAATCGAGATGCCGCCGCCATTTGCCGCGTCGTTCGCGTCGATGTCCACGGCGAGGAACGTCACTGCGGAGGAGCCCCCTGCCCGCAAGCCGCCGCCGTCGCCCGTCGCCCTATTGTGGGACAGGCTCCCGCGTTTCATCGCAATCGCTGAGCCGCCGACCGCGAAGATGCCTGCGCCGCGGGCCGCGTCGCTCCCGTCGATCGTCGTGTCCGTGATCGTCGCCGTCGCGCCATCCGCATGCAGCCCGCCTCCATCAGAGGCAGCTTCGTTGTAGCTGACACTGCTGCCTGTCATCGTGACGGTGCCACGCGTGATGACCCCGCCACCGTCTCTCGTCGCTGCATTGCCGGAGACGGTCGTGTTCGTCAGGATCAGATTGGAATCCTGTGCATCGATCCCTGCGCCGTTGCGAGCGTTGCAGAATCGCACCACGCAATCCACCAGCTCCAGCGTGCTCCCCGCCGCGGAGGCCATCTGAATTCCCCCGCCATCGTCCGTCGTGTTGCCGTCCCGCAGGTCCAGGTGCCGCAGCGTCACGGTCCCCGAGCCCGTGAGTTCCACCCGCATCACCCGGCTCGCGTTGTTGGCATCAATTGTCACCCGCTTCGCCACCGCGCTCGGCGCATCGATGGTCAGCGCCCCGGTGATGACAAGCTGCCCGCCGCCGAGCGTGATCGTCTGCGAAGTGCTGAAGACGCCCGCCGTGTCGAAACCGACCGTGTCCGCGCCGGGGTTTGCATTCGCCTGGCCGATCGCATCGCGCAGGGAGCCGGCCCCGGCGTTGCTGTTATTCGTGACGGTGTAGGTCGCGGCCGATGCGAAGGCGGCGAGCGTGAGCAGGACGATGAGTGAGAGGATTCGGGAGTGCATGGTCGTGGATTTTGCGGAGTGAAAAGTGAGGCCCCTTTGCATCCCGGAGAACGGTCCGGAGCCGAAGGTTGCAGGACGATCGGGAAATATGGCGCGGAACGTGCAAACATCGCCCGCTGCCACCGCATGAGCACCATTGACACAGACCGCGCCTTTCCGCCCACGGCATGGACGGTCCTGCTCACGGCGCGGGATGCCGGTGCGCCCGCGGTGGAGGCGGCGCGGGAGACTTTATGCCGGGCCTATTGGCGTCCCGTGGCAGACTACATGCAGGCGCTCGGACTGAGCCGCGAGCAGGCCGAGGATGGCGCACAGGAGATGATCGCCGGGCTCTGCCGCGACGGCGCGCTGGCGCAGATCGATCCCGCGAAAGGCCGGCTCCGCCATTTCCTGAAGGCGTCCGCACGGCATCTGGTGTTCAATTTTCGCCGCAGCGAATCCACCCACAAGCGGGGGAACGGGGCCGCGCCGCTCTCGCTGGACGAACTGCCGGAGGCCGCGCTGCCGGCCAGCGGCGGGCCGACGGATGCGGTCTTCGACCAGAGATGGGCGTGGGCGCTGTTCGAGCAGGCGATGTCTGCGCTGGAGGAAAGCTACGCGCAACGCGGCAAGGGCGCGCTGCTCGCGGCGCTGAAGCCCGCGCTGATTTCCGCGGACGGGCTGCAACCTTACGACGCGATCGGTTCTTCGCTGGGTGTGGGAGAATCGCAGATCAAACTTGAAGTCCATCGCCTGCGCCGCCGGTTCGCCGAACGCCTGCGCACGGCTGTCGCCGCCACACTGGGGCCGGACGCCGCTGCGGCAGAGATCGATGAGGAGGCCCGTTACCTCGTGCAAACCCTCGCGTATGAGCCTGCTGTCTGAACCCACGGCTTCCGTTGCAGCCTGCCCGCGCTGCGGACTCACGACCGCGGATGCGACGATCGGCGGCCTGTGTCCCCGGTGTCTCGCGCGTGGCGGGCTGGAGCCGACGACCGGGTGGCTCGTCAGCACGACCACGGGCGCGACCGAGGACTGGCCGACGTTGGACGGCTGGCGCATCACCGGCGTGCTCGGCGCGGGCGGGATGGGCCGGGTCTTCCAGGGCGAACTGCGGACGGATGGGACGCCCGGTGCGCTGAAGGTGCTCGATGCGCGATGGTCACAGGACCCGCAGGCGGCGGCGCGTTTTGAATCGGAGATCGAGGCGCTGTGGCGGCTGGAGCATCCGAACATCGTCCGCGTGATCGAGATCACGGAGACGGACGACGGGCGGTTGTGCCTGGTGATGGACTTCGTGGACGGCTGCGATCTCGGCCGTCTCCTGCGCGCCGAGCGACTGCCGCCCGAGCGCGCCGTGGAGATTTTCCGCAAGGTCTGCGCCGCCGTGATGCATGCGCACGAACGCGGCGTCATCCATCGCGACATCAAGCCGGCGAACATCCTCGTCGGTGGCGACGGCACGGTGAAGCTCGCGGATTTCGGCCTGGCGAAAGACGTGGCCGCAGACGCGGGAGGCGCTTCGCCCGTCGGCGGGCTGACGGGGACCACGGATCAATTTGGCACCGCGTACTACATCGCGCCCGAGCGCTTTCAGCGCGGTGCCGCAGCGGGAAAACCGGGGGATGTCTTCGCGCTCGGCGTGCTGCTCTATCACCTGCTCGCCGGGCGGATGCCGTTGGGAAAATTCACGCCGCTTTCAAAACTCACCGGCCTGCCCGCGGCGATCGATCGCATCGTCGCCCGCGCGCTGGAGGCCGATCCCGCGCAGCGCACGGCGACCGTCGCGGAACTCGACCGCGCGGTCGGCGCGATGTGGGATGAACATCTTGCCGGCACCGGACGCGTGCGGCGATGGAAGCGGATCCGCACGGCTGCGATCATCGTTTTTTGCACAGTCGCAACCGCCGCGACCGGCGCGTGGTGGCAGCGTCACCGCACGAAGCCCGCACCGCCGATCGTCTTCGCACCCGCGGCATCCGCGACCACGGAGAAGCCGTGGGAGAACAGCCTCGGGATGAAGTTCGTCCCCGTGCCCGGGACGCGCGTGCTTTTTTCCCTCTGGGAAACGCGCCGCCGCGACTGCGAACCGTACATCCAGGCCGACTTCGTAAACGCCAAGAGCTGGCGGGCCGATGAACTCGCCCGCATGCGAAAGCGCGCAGGAGGCAGCGTTCTCAAGCCCGATGACGAAGGCAACCTCGTGCCGAACGGCACCTGGGCGGACCCCGGCTTCCCGGTCACGCCCGACCACCCCGCCGGCGGCATCGGCATCCGCGATGCGCAGCGCTACTGCCTTTGGCTGACGTGGAAGGAAGTCGGCGAAGGCCGCATCCAGCCCGGCCAGCGCTATCGCCTGCCGACGAATGCCGAGTGGCTCGCCGCATGCGGAGGGGAAAATGCCACGCCGCGTCCTGGCAATCTTGCCGGCCCCGAGGCGCGGATCGACAAATGGCCCGACAAATTCGCGACGCTCGCCCGCAGTGATCCCTTCCCGCGCAGCGCCCCGGTCGGCTCCTTCCCGCCGGAACTGCACGGGCTCTACGACATCTCCGGCAACGTCACCGAATGGACGCTCGACGAGGACGAATCCACGGCGAGCCGGGCCACGCGTTCGGAAGGCCAGCTCCGCGGCCCGAGCTGGCTGGACCGCTCCGAGGAAAACATCCGCTTCAGCTTCACTCGCCGCCCCTGGTACGCAGCGCATCTGCCGAACATCGGCTTCCGCGTCGTGCTGGAACTCGCGCCCGATGCGAAGTGACGAGTCGGGGAGAATGGCCAGGCAGTTTGCGGTTGGCGGCGACCGTCCGTCTCGCTGTTTCCACTGCGATGCACAAAGCGTCGCAGCCGTTGCGATTCAGGAAAAGAGTTGGGGCTGGATTTGAACATCCGCCGCGGGGCCTTGTCTCAGGTCATCGTCCGCACTCGTTTCGACCAGTAATGACACCATTCTTTCTCATCGGGTTTATCCTGATTCTTCTCTTTTCCCTCTGGGCACAGTGGCGGGTGAAAAGTGCGTTCACACAATTTTCCCAAGTGCCGGTGGAATCGGGGATGACCGGCGCGGAAACCGCGCAGAGGATTCTCTCCGCCGCGGGGATCGACGACGTGGAGATCACGGAGACGCAGAGCTTTCTCGGCGACCATTACGACCCCACGCACAAGCGCCTTTGCCTTTCCACCGGAGTCTATCACACGCCTTCGGTGGCGGCTGTGGGCATCGCTGCGCATGAGTGCGGGCACGCCATCCAGCACAAGATCGGTTACGCGCCGCTGAAGGCCCGCGCGGCAGTCGTGCCGCTTGCGGTGGTCGCCGGGAACATCCTGCCGTTCGTTCTGATTTTCGGCGGATTCCTGTTCGGAAATGGGATGCTCGCCGTGAAAATCGGCTTCTGGTGCTACGCCGTCATCACCGTCTTCCAACTCATCACGCTCCCCGTGGAATTCGACGCCACCCGGCGCGCGAAGCTGATCCTCGGTGAGATGGGCATCATCCGCCAGGGCGGCGAAGCTGCCGGCGTGAACAAGGTGCTGGACAGCGCCGCCCTGACCTACGTTGCTGCTTTTGTGGCCTCGCTTTTCCAACTGATCCGGCTGTGGCTTCTGATGCAGTCGGGCCGAAGTCGCGACTAAATGACCGCCGTCCCTCTGCCAAATTTCGCGCCGGTGTCCTCCCTCCTCCCAGGCGAATCGGCGTGGCCTCGCGAATCGGCTTTCCCTGCGCCCGCGCTCGCTGGTAGAAGGTCTGCCCGCGAAATGGAGCAGGACCAGAGCCGCCGTGAAGATGAAGAACTCGTCGCCCGGGCGCAGAGCGGCGACTCGTCGGCATTCGATGCGCTCGTCGTGAAGCACAGCCCGCGGCTCTACGTGCTCATCTATAACATGACGGCCAGCCACGATGACACGGACGACCTCATGCAGGACGTGTGGGCGAAGGCGTATCGCAGCATCGGCGGCTTCCGCGGCAAGTCGCAGTTCTACACCTGGCTGCACTCGGTCGGGGCGAATACGACGGTCAATTTCCTGAAGAAGCGTGGCCGGCGCTGGATGATGAGTCTCGACGACGTGGACAACGGGGTGTTGCAGGACAAGGAATTCGTGGAACTGCAAGCCACGAGCACGCCTGTCCGCGAGACCGATCTCGGCGAGATGCAGCAGAAGATCAATGAGGCGATGATGAAGCTCACTCCGGAACACCGCGCGGTCGTCACCATGTTCGATATTCAGGGATTGCCCCACGCCGAGATTGCGAAGATTCTCCGCATCGGCCAGGGCACCGTCCGCTCACGTCTTTTCTACGCCCATAAGCAGCTCCAGGCGTGGCTTTCCGAATTCGCTCCCATCAGTCAAACACCCGCATAGCCATGCAAAACCAGCCGCTCGACGAAAACCAACTCCAGGCCCTGTTGCGTCTCAAACGCTATGAGCAGCCGCCGCCGGGATACTTCGACGGCCTGCTGAACCGCGTCCATCGGCGTCAGCGCGAGGAAATGCTGCGCCGCCCGGCGTGGCACATCGCGCTGGAGCGCATCCGTGCATTCTTCGCGCCCATGCGGGTGGACTGGAGCCATGCCGGTGCGATGGCTGGGCTTCTCGTGGCCGGAGTTTTTGCGATCCAGATTGCGCTGCCCGAGCGCCCATCCGGTTCGTCGCGGCTCGCGGGTAACTTTCAAGTTTCGCAGGTGCCGGCTTCCTCGCAGAGCGGCCCGGCGATCACTCTCCAGCCGCCCACCGCCCCGGCGCTCGCTGTGCGTGCTGACCGGCAGGTGCAGCGCGACCCGTCTGCTCCGACCCGGTTCGTCATCGACGTGCAGCCAGTCAGCTATGAAGCGACTCAGATTCGCTTCTAGTCTCGCGGCAGTCGCGATCGGGTTCGTGCCGCATGTCCGCGGCGCGGAACCCGGCAAGCCGGCTCTCTCGCAGGCCGAAGCCCTGTCGCACGAAGTGGGTGAGATCATTGGCAAAGTCTGTGATGCCATCTGCCGTATCGATGCAGATGATCAGCACGGTCACCTGCGCGGCACGGGATTCTTCGTCGATGCGGACGGGACGCTGCTGACCAGTTTCAGCGTCGGGGGCGCATCGGAAGACATCGTTGTCACTGCCGGCGAACGGCGCTTTCCGGCGACGCGCCTGGTGGCGGACGCACGCGCCGGCATTGCGCTGTTGAAGGTCGCCTCCGAACGTCCATTTCGTTTTCTGAAATTCGGGAGTTCCTCCAAACTCGAGGTTGGCAACCTCGTCGTGACCGCCGGGTACCCGCTCGATCTTCCCCTTTCCCCGAGCTACGGCCCCGTCGCCGGGATGGAGATCGGTTTTGATGGCCGCTTCTTTGCCACCCGCCACATCCGCGCAAACGTCCCGGTGCAACGGGGCGAGGGAGGTTCGCCGGTGATGAATCTGCGCGGTGAAGCTGTCGGCGTCCTCATCAGCATGGTCGAGGAAAACAGCGGCATTTTCGCGCTGCCGGTGGAGGCAGCGCAGAAGGTGATCCACGATTTTCGCACCTACGGCCGCGTCCGGCAGGGATGGGTGGGCGTGGACGTCCGTGAGAGCGAGATCGCGAAAGGCGGCAGCACCGCCCGTGTGCAGACCTTGCTGGAGGATGGCCCGGCATACGCGGGCGGCGTCCGGGCCGGGGACATCCTGCTGCAGATTGGTTCCTGCAAGATCTCGAACCCCGCGGATGTGATGAATGCGGCATTTTTTGTCACCTCCACCGAGGCGCTGAAGGTGCGGGTCTTCCGCGACGGCAAGGTGCGCGAGGTGACCGTTACGCCACAGGATTCCCCGACCGGTTCCGCACCCACAATCGAGCGTCAGTCCCCCAGCATGCTGCTCTCCGAGGACATCGAGCGGGGAATCAAACTCGACAAGTAGCGAGAGCGGTGGGAATCGCCCGCGCATTCGGGCCTGGCTGCAGCAGTGGAAGCGCGCATCTTGCAATCGCGTCCCAGTCCGCCAATCCTCAGCACGCAAACATGGAAACCCTCGGCAGCCTGCTGGACAAACTCTCGATCGAAAACATCCGCCTCACCAAGCTGAGCGAAAGCGGCGATGCGGACCTGCTCGATCAGGTCCGGCGCAAACTCGAAAGTCTCAAGGCCGAGGTGAACGGTCATCTCGCGCTGGCGATTGCAGGCCGGATCCCACTCGAGGAGCCGAAGCACAAATTTTACAAGGGCGAAAAGCCGGCGGGTGATGTCTTCGCTGGAATCGCGGATGCAATCTCGCGGCTGTTCGAGGCGAACATCACGCTCTGGCACCTTGAGGACAGACGCCGAGACCGGTCGCTCAGCGACGCCGACAGACTCGCGGCATGCGATGGCGTGGCGACCTGGAATCGCGTGCGCAACGACGCGATGGACGCGGTGAACCGGATGCTCAAGGGCATGATCTCCGGCAAATAGTCCGCGGGCTTTCAGACGGGCGCCGCTTCGTTGGGCGAAGCGCCTTCCGCTTCGAGTTCGGCAATCGCCGTGAGCACCGACTCGGTGGTCACCATCTCGATCGGCCGGTCCTGCCGCGCCGCGGAGGCTGAAACCTGCCCCCATTCACCCAGTCCCGTAAGGACGCGGCTGGGTGAACGCCACGGTCTCCATTGGCCTGCGGGCACGAGGCCGAACAGCGCAACCGTCGGGCATTGGCATGCCGCGGCGAGATGCATCGCCGCCGTATCCACCGTCACGAGGAGACGCGCGGAATACAGCAGATGCGCGAATTGCGGCCAGCTCAGCGCCGACTCGGTGCAGGATGCACCCGCGCCGATCCCTTCGACGATTCGGCGGCCCAGTGCCAGCTCATCCGCGGCTGGCCCGGTGCTCACCACGATGCGGCAGCCCCGCGCAGTCAGCGCCCGGCCGAGCGCGATCCAGCGTTCCTCGATCCACAGCTTTTCCGGCAGGCGTGAGCCGGGATTGAATACCACGCAGCGTTCCCCGCCCTCGGCCGAGATGTGCGAAGCCTCCGCGCGCCTGCGCTCGAAGCACAGGGGTGGTGGCGTACCGCCGAGATCCAGCTCATGCGCCACAGTCCTGAAGTCCTTCTCGACCCGGTGCATCATCACCCAGTCGAAGTTGGAGACGCTTTTGAAGAACATCCTCCAGAAAGAATTGAGACGGCCGACCCCCGCATTGGTGCTGCGGACTTTTGCGCACGCGAGGGCGCAGAACCACCGCCCGCGATCGCCGTCGCTCAACTCGAACGCGTAGTCGAACCACTGCCTCCTCAGTTCGAGGATCAGCCGGAGGTCATCGAGCCAGTTCAGCCGGCTTCTCCGGCGGCCCTCGGGCGCTGCGGCGGTCAGCAGGCGATCAATGGCCGTGCATCCCGCGAGGATTCCCTCCGTCCCCTTCCGCACGACGACGGTGATCTCCGCTTCGGGATAACGCTCCCGGATCGCGTGGACCGTCGGCGTGATCAGCACTGCATCGCCGATGAGCTTGAGCTTGGTGAGGAGGATTCGCATCGCGGTGGCAATCGGGCCTGTTCAGTCCGGAAAGGAAAACAGCACGGCAGCGGTGGCGTCCACAGCGCGCGCGCGCTCGCCCATGCGGTGGCAAATCGTCCCGCTGTGGGACAGGAGAAACGCCGCAGGGACGAGCAGGCGGATGCCGGTGCCATGGAAAAAAATCTCCGGACCACTGCGACCGAGGCTGGCGGCGAGCGGGAGAGGTTGGAAAGGCATCATGGTCCTTTGACCGAAACGAGCGGTGCGGTCAGTTGGAAAAAGTGTCCGGGGGAGCGTCGCCGGCATGGAGCGCCGCGCGTCCCGCCGGCCACATCGGGCGCCGCAGGCCATGCTTTCTTCCGACGTTTGCGTGTGCGGAAAAATGTGACGCTGCGCGTGGTGTCATGGTCGCCGGCGGGACGCGCGGCGCTCCGCCGCTACAGCCGCGTCACCGTCTCGTGGAGGTTCAGGATCGCCCGTGCCACTGCGGTGTAAGACGCGAGGTCGGCGCGTGAGAGTTCTCCGGGCGCGGGAGCGAAGCCGACTTTGAGCAGCTCCCCGCTCGCGGCGGCGTCCTGATCGATCGCGGCGCGCTGCCGGTCGAGCAGGCCGCGCAGGGCCGCGAGTTCCTCGGGCTTCGCGGCGCGACCGGTTGCCTCGCGCCATGCCCATGCGATGCGCGCCTCGGGAGTTGCACCTCCCTCTTTCAAAATCCGCGCCGCAAAAGCGCGCGCTGCCTCGACGAATTCGGGATCATTCAGCAGCACGAGCGCCTGCTGCGGGATGTTCGAGCGCACGCGGTCGGCGGAACATTCCTCGCGCGTCGGCGCGTCGAAGGCGAGCATCGCGGGATGCACGTAGCTGCGCTGCCACCACGTGTAGAGTCCGCGGCGCCACTGGTTCTCGCTCCTGTCGTCCTCCCACTTGCGCGCGGGAAAGTTGAGGTTCTCCCAGTAGCCGTCCGGCTGATACGGCTTCACGCTCGGCCCGCCGAGCTTGTGGACGATGAGGCCGGAGATGCTCAGCGCGTTGTCGCGGACGAATTCCGCGTCGAGCCGCCAGCGGCTGGCGCGGGCGAGTTCGCGATTTTGCGGATCGCGCTGGAGCAGTTCCTTCGGTGCGCTGCTGCTCTGGCGGTAGATGCCGCTGACGGTCATCATGCGCACCATGTGTTTCACGTCCCAGCCCGATTCCATGAACTCGACCGCCAGCCAGTCGAGCAGCGGCTGGTTCGACGGCAGCTCGCCCTGTGTGCCGAGATCCTCGAGCGACTTCGCGAGCCCAGCACCGTAAAATTGCTTCCACAGGCGGTTGACGAAGACCCGCGCGGTGAGGGGATTTTCCCGGCTCACGAGCCAGTTCGCGAGATCGGTGCGCGAGAGCCGTGCGCCTTCGGGTGCCTGCGGCGCCCCGGGCAGATAGCCGGGCGTGGCGGGCAATACCTCTTCGCCCTTGCCGTCCATCCAATCACCGCGTGGCAGGATCCGCACCGTGCGGTACTGGGCGCTGTGCTCGGAGACGAGGCTGCGCGCGATGGTCTTCTCGAAATTGGCGCGCTCCGCCTGGGCTTCGGCAATCTGCTTCCGCGGCACCGCGAGTTCGGGAGCCACGGCGCGGAAATGCTTCGCGAGTTTCGCGCGCTGCTCGGGTTTGCGCTTCGCCTCGGGGAGCTTCAACGCTGCGGCGATGTCCGCCGGGTACTGCACATTCGGCGCGCGGATCGGCTTCGGTGCGCCCGTCGCGGAGATGCGGAATTTCCCGAGCGTATGCCTGTCGCCGTAAGCGTGCTTCAGCTCGAACACCACCGTCGCTTCACCCGCGACCGGCTGTTCCAGTTCGAAGTATGCGGCTGCGTCGTTGCCCGTGTTGCCGAGCACTGCCCAGCCCTTTTTCGCGTCCTTCTTCTTTTTGCCTTCGATGGCGAGATTCACCGTGTCGCCCTTTTGCTCGAATGTCGCCGTCGCCGTCCCGATTTTCAGCGGCTTGCCGCCGAGCATTACTGCGAATTCGGTGAGGACAAAATTGCCATTCGCCGCGCGGCCCGGGCCCTTTGCCGGGAGCGAGTCATCCGCCAAAGCTTCCAGTTTGAAACCGCTGATCTGCCCGGCAGGCAGCTTTGCGGTGATGAAAAAATTGTCCGCCGCCGGCGCGTCGTCGGACGTGTTGAAAATCGTCCCATCGTCCCGAACGTCGAACTTCGAGCCGCGGTCTGCGTGCGCTTTTTCCGGATGCAGCGCCGTCCACGGCAGGTCGCCTTTGCCGTCGGCGAATCGCTTTTCCCATTCCTGCTGCTGCCGCGTGCGTTCCGCGCTCGGCGCGTCCAGTCCCGACTGGAGCGTGGCGATGCGCGTGTCGAATTCCTTCAACTTCGCCTCCTGCTCTGGCGTCGGCACCGGCATGCCTTCCTCGCGCTTGCCGATGGCGCTTTCCTTGACGTCGGCGAAGAACGCTCCGAGGCCGTAAAAGTCGCGGGCGGTGATCGGATCGTATTTGTGGTCGTGGCATTCGGCGCACATGTAGGTCTGCCCGAGCCATGTCGTGCCGATGCTCTTTACGCGATCGACGACCGACTTCGCCTCATACTGCTTCGCCTGCGCGCCACCTTCCTCGGTGGTCAAAGTGAGGCGGTTGTAACCGCTCGCGACCTTCTGCTGAAGCGTCGGCTGCGGAAAAAGATCGCCGGCGATCTGCTCGATGGTGAAGTCATTGAAGCGCTGGTTCGCATTGAACGCGTGAATGACGTAGTCGCGATACGGCCACACATTCCGCGGATTGTCGGAGTGATAGCCGATGGTGTCGGCGTAGCGGACGAGATCCAGCCACCACACCGCCATGCGTTCGCCGTAGTGCTCCGATGCGAGCAGCCGGTCCACCAGCCGCTCATACGCATCCGGCCGCTGGTCATTCACGAAAGCGTCCACATCGGCGGCCTTCGGCGGCAGCCCGAGAATGTCCAGATGCAGACGGCGGCACAGTGTCGCGCGATCCGCCTCGGGTTGCGGCTTGAGGCCGAGGCTCTGCTGCCGCGCGAGGATGAAGGCGTCGATGGGACTTGTAGCCGACGACGTCAGGGTGCGGGCACTTTTCACCGCGGCCATCGCTTGATCAGCCTGTCTCCTCACGTCAGCAGCTACGGGTGCGACGTAGGCCCAGTGCGGCTGATACTCCGCACCTTGCTCGATCCATTTGCGAATCACCTGCCGTTCCCGTTCGGAAAGCTGCCGGTTCTCCTTCTTCGGCGGCATCACATCGTCCTCGTCCTTGGTCGTGATGCGCTTCCATGCCTCACTCTGCTCCGGCTTGCCGGGGACGATGGGATAAATGTCGGCGATCTTCGCCAGCGCGGCTTCGCGGACATCGAGACGCAGATCGGCTTCGCGCTTGTTCTTGTCGAAGCCGTGACACTTGAAGCACGTGTCCGCGAGAATGGGGCGGACGTCCCGGTTGTATTCGATCCTGTCGGGAATGGGCGCGTCGGCGGCGAGCGCGTGGGAAGCGAGGAGCGTGGCGAGGAGGGCGCGTTTCACACGGGGACTGTTTCCGATCGTGTCGCTGCGCGCAAGGGGCGTGATTTGATTCGTGTCCACAGCGACGTTCTGCAGGTCGCGGCAGGCGCAAGGAGGGGCGCTTTGATAGCGCCCTCTGGCAGCGGTCGCTCTGCGCCGCTGCCAGCCAGGACCGTGGCAATGCGAAAAGATCCAACTCCGCAGATCCCCTGAGCTCCTCACGCCTCTGGCTCGATGCGGCGCGGAGCGACCGCATCGAGAGGGCGCTATCAAAGCGCCCCTCCTTGATCTCGCACCACGCTTTCTTGGACCTGAAATGAATCACACCCTCGTGCAAGGCATGCGTGCGGTCGCACTTGTCGCGCTCGCGGCGGTGCGATAATTCGGAGCATGCCGAAGGAGCGCCCCCGCAAACGAAACCCCAGGGATCCGCGATTCATCCCGGGGATCTACAACTACTGCGACCGGTGGTGCGAGCGGTGTGAATTTTCCCACCGCTGCGCGCAGTTTGCGATGCGCACGCACGACCGCCCGGATGATCCGCGGCTGCGTGCGAACGAGAACCGGAGATTCTGGGAAGCTCTGGGCAACTCGAAGATCGTCGGCGCGACCGGTCTGCGGAAGCGGCGGAAGACGGGGAAGGGTACGGTTCCCGTCACCATCGACGCCGCGGCGGCGCAGGAGAAGCGGCTGGACCGGCGGGCGCGCGCGCTCGGGCAGCGGGAGAGCAATGCGGCGCTCACCTACGCGCACATGGTGGATGAATGGTTCAATAATGAATTGCGGCTGCCGCTCCAGCACGTCCGCGATCTCGAGCGGCGGGTGGAAAAGGGGATGGTCAGCGTCGCCACGGCCAAGGGGGAACTGGTGCGGCTGAATGACTGCGTGGAGGTGATCCGCTGGTACCAGGCGTTCATCTACGTGAAAGTGTGCCGGGCGTTCATGTCGTTGGTGGAGGAGGAGGACGACACGGCGCTGGCGGCGGTGAAGGATTCGGCGGGTTCGGCGAAGGTGGCGCTCATCGCCATCGATCGGAGCCTGGCGGCCTGGGTGTCGCTGCGGGAGATGTTTCCCGAGGAGACGGATTCGATCCTGGAAATCCTGATCCATCTCGGCCGGTTGCGGCGCAGTCTGAAGAAGCGGTTCCCGCGGGCGCGGTCGTTCAAGCGACCGGGCTTCGACGACAAGGCATGAGGCGGGGAGGGAGATTCAACGTCCATTGCCCAAAGCGCGAAGAACGGCGCTCAAACAATAGGACGATCTTCGTCGCGTTCCTTGGGCGTTGGACGTTCAGTCCGCCACAGGCATCTCGCTCCGTGCCCCATCGTCTTTCGCCTCGGAGCCCAGCGCCATTTCGATGTGTTTGCCCTTAAATGATGATCATGGGTGCCCCGGATTCCCTCCCACTTGCTCGTGGCAACTTGTTGCTTCGTCGCACGTTTCCGGCGAGGAAGGGCGTGCCCCTTCTATTCCGCATGTAACTGGCACCCCTGCCTGCCAACCCCCCAATGATTGCCCGTCATGCTCCGCTTCCCGCGAACGGGCGCATCCACCGATCGTCCGCTATAGTTGCACGACCCGGCGGCACGGCGGGCATCCCCCATCCGCACGCGGGGAAAAGGAAACTCATCCTCCGCTGCTGGCATTCCCTTGGGGACATCACGCTTCTCACCGCCGCCGTCCGGGAGTTGCACCGCGCGCATCCCGGCAAATTCCTCACCGATGTCCGCACGCCCTTCCACGACTTCTGGCTGCACAATCCCCACGTCACCCCGCTGCCTGATGCCGATGCCGAAGTCATCGAGTGCGACTACGCGCTGCTGGGCGAAAGCAACACCGCCCCCTTCCACGCCATCCACAGCTTCACCGAAAACCTCGCGGAACAGCTCGGCGTCCGCATCCGCCCCGCGCTGTTCCGGGGCGACATCCATCTGCATCCGCTGGAAAAGGCGTGGACGCCGCAGGTCGCCGAACTGGTCGGCGCGGATGTTCCCTATTGGATCATCGCCGCCGGGGGCAAGCGCGACATCACCATCAAATGGTGGGCCACCGGGCGGTGGCAGGCCGTCGTCGATCATTTCCAGGGCCGCATCCTCTTCGTCCAGATCGGTGCGAATGGCGATCATCACCCGCCCCTGCGCGGTGTGCTCGATCTCCGGGGAAAAACGGACGTGCGCCAGCTCGTCCGCCTCGTCCATCACAGCGCGGGCGTCCTGTGCCCGGTCACCGGCGTCATGCACCTCGCCGCCGCCGTCCCGGTGCGCGAGGGCCACCCGCCAAACCGCCCCTGCGTCGTCGTCGCCGGCGGACGCGAACCGGCCCACTGGGAAGCCTACCCGCACCACCAGCTCCTCCGCACCCTCGGCGCGCTCCCCTGCTGCGACAACGGCGGCTGCTGGAAATCGAGGACCGTCCCGCTGGGAGATGGCGACATTCGGGACCGCGATCTCTGCGTGGACCCCGTGAAAATCTTCCGCCGCAAGGACGCCCTGCCGCTGCCCCGCTGCATGGCAAAGATTGTCGCAAGCGATGTCATTCGCGCAGTCGAGCTTTATCACAAAGACGTCGCTTGCCAGTGTCTCAGCAACGCACAACGTAAGCACACCCACGCCGCACTGGCGGCACACTCCAAAGCAACGTGAAGAAGAAAAAATCCTCAGCCAAAAAACCGGAGAGATGCGATCCTTTAGACAGCCCTCAATGGATCAGCCAGTCCAGCACCCGCTCTGCTGGAGTTGCAACAGCGCCTGCCAATGGATCGGTTTCGCCAAGCCCGCCGCCACCAAATTTCTGCAACCCGGATTCAAAGGCACCCAAGCATGCCAAGAAACTCACCGAAGATCCAGCCAGGCAGACAACCAATCCCCCGAATGGCTACGGGGGCCATACGGATTATCAAAAGTTTCCTGATCCTAATTGGAATGTGTTTTGTGATGGGAAAAAATGGGTAGTTCGACTGACGAAATCAACGTGGCAGCAACGCGAAGCTATCAAGCAGAATCCAGAGGCTATTACTGATGCTAGAATCTCCGACGCGAATGTGACATGCTCTTCGTTGAAAAGGTGGGGGGACAACCCATCAAAGGGTTCCAGCCCGAGCCTGTCGCGGCGCTGACTGAGGGCGGAATCACTGAGGCTCACGCCGAAGAGTTGCCTGATGCGCGCGGAAAAGCAGCCATGAAAATGGACTTGGTGAGCGATGAGCCCGACGAGGATCTGCCAGTCGAGAATCTTCTGCCGCGGCCCCTGATGGCGCCCCTCTCCGGGCGGCACCACGCGGTGGAATTCCGGTCCAAGAACATTGAGGATGCTGGTGATGAGCAGGCTGTTTTCGGGATGCTGAGCGATGGGCATCCACAGCGTCTGAACCACCGGACCCTG
>Ga0105046_10005733_pt1 | contig 19623 bp, 18 predicted proteins | sample MAT03_FD_78385 | JGI IMG/M metagenome (GOLD analysis project Ga0105046, IMG submission 78385) | Freshwater microbial communities from Lake Fryxell liftoff mats and glacier meltwater in Antarctica - MAT-03 (megahit assembly) | ecosystem: Environmental > Aquatic > Freshwater > Ice > Liftoff... | reverse complement strand
CGAGCAGATCGCGAGTCAGGCTCTTGTTTTTAAAAGCCACGGGGCTGAGCGCGATGGTCGTCTCCAGCTTTTCTCCGCTAGCCCGTCCTTTCGCCACGATGAAACCGGCGGCAAGAAGCGCAACACGCACCGCAGTGGATGCGCTGTAGGTGAAGAGTTCGACACTGCGCTCTCCACAAACGCCCAGAAGCCGACGGAAAGCATCGATCGTCCATGCACTGACATTGGTCTTGCCGGAAAACGGATCGTAAAAAATCAGGTCAGGCGGACGTGGAACCTGAATCATCGTCTCCAGAAAATCACCCTGAATGAGCTCCCAACTTAATCCCGTGTGCGTGCGGGAATGCCAGCGTCCACCGTGAAGAATCCCGTAAGGCGCGCTGTGTCGAAGATAGGGAAATCGTTCGTTATGCGAAAAGGCAAGCTGCAGAGAGTTGAGGTCATTTTCAAAACTCACGATATGCATCGGACGCACCGGACCCTCCGCTGCAGTATCCTCGAAGCACCGAATCGCCGCCATGGCATTCGCGGCTGCTCCCAATCCAACATCCCACACCACAAGCGGGCTGGTGTTTTCCGTATCCGCTGGGTCCGCATTCCGAAGATGCCTGGCGAGATTCGACTGCTCGACATAGAGCCGCGTCGCCTCCTCCATGGGAGGCGTGCGCGAGTGCATGATTTCGCCGCTCGGACGATGCCGGATACTAGAAAAACCCTGCGTGGCGAGATGGATTTCGTAGTCACCCAGCGCAAACAGTTTTGCCTTCTTGGGCTTGGAAAGCTGCACCGGATTATCGAGATCGTCCTCATGCAAAAGAACCCGCTTTTCCCGGTAAAGATCCAGAAACCGTTTTTCCAGAATGCTCTGCCTGATCTCGCGCATGAGCTGGTGATAAAAATGGATGTTGTGCTGTCCGATCAGCTGCCAGCCCAAGGTTTCGCGGGTCTTGGTGAGATGATGCAGATACGCACGGGAGTAGCGCGCACAGGTCGGACAGAAGCAGGCAGGATCGAGCTTTTCCTCCGAGCAGCTGTAAACACCACGTCGCAATTGCAAATATCCCCGCGAAGTAAAAGCCCCTCCCCGCTGTGCTACCTGCGTCGGGATGATGCAATCGAACATGTCCACACCGCGATGCACCGCCTCCAGAATATCGAGCGGCGTGCCGACCCCCATGAGATAGCGGGGTTTATCACGCGGCAGCAGATCCGTCGTAAAGCCACAGGTGTCTTCACGCTCCTGCCTGCCCTCGCCGACAGCAAGTCCCCCAATGGCAAACCCATCGAACGGCATCTCGCGCAATCCCGCTGCGCTCTGCTCACGAAGCTTTGGATAAAGCGCGCCCTGTACGATTCCAAACATCGACTGCGGAGAATCTCCCCGTGCAGCCAGACTCCGTAGCGCCCAGCGTTGTGTGAGCTCGACCGCAGCGCGCGCAGTCGCTTCGTCTGCCGTGGAAGCCACGCATTGATCCAACGCCATCATGATATCGCTGCCAATCCCCACTTGCGTTTCGATGCTCACTTCCGGACTCAGCATGATCGTGCGACCGTCGATATAGCTTTTGAAAACCGCGCCGTCTTCGGTCATCGCCCTCGAGTTTTGCAGCGAGAAAACCTGAAACCCTCCCGAATCAGTGAGCACTGAGCGTTTCCAGCTCATAAACTCGTGAATTCCTCCCATGCGCCGGAAAACATCCGGCCCCGGACGCAACAAGAGGTGGTAGGTGTTTGCCAGGAGAATCTGTGAACCGGAATCCTCAAGCGATTGAGGAAGCTGCGCTTTCACCGTGGCCTGCGTTCCCACGGGCATGAAGAGCGGGGTCAGCACTTCATTATGCAGCGTGCGAAATCTAGCCGCACGGGCGCGCGATCCCACAGCCTCGGCTTCAATCTGAAAGTTCAAACGCGACGCCATTCCATTTACGCCGTAATCGACCGGCCGGTGTGCATTTCGATGCAGGGTTGCTTGTTCATGAAGCCGGCGACCCTAGCGGAACTTCGCACCTGCGCAACTCCCGCCAAGCATCCTCAATCACACCAGCATCCCGATCGGCGCCGCCGAACTGCTGGTGCTGTAAAAGTTGCCAATGTTCGGCAGAACCAGCGGGAGCTGACTTTTGCTGACGCCCAGCCAGAGTGCGAGTTCGGCGAAAAACAGGTCGCAGCTTGTAGTTGGGATGAAACGCCCGCGTCCCGTATCGAGCGGATTCACCTCGGAGCCGCTGTCGGGATTCACCTCCAACGATGGATACTGGCCGAAAATCCGGCGCCCCTGCACACCACCGCCAACAACAAGCTGGTTTCCACCCCACGCATGATCCGACCCGCGGCCATTACTCGTAAGTGTGCGTCCAAAATCCGACGCCGTAAACAGCGCCACATTATTCTCCACACCCATCGCAACCATCGCGGCATGAAACGCACCAATCGCCGCGCTGACTTGCGGGAGCATGTTCGACTGATTCACCAGGACCTCGTCATGGTGATCCCACCCGCCCCACTGCACGAAGAAAGTCTGTCGAGTAACCCCCAGCGTATTACGCCCCTGAATTGCCCGGGCGATCATCGCGAGACGCTGCCCGACATAGGTATTTGGAAAAGTCACCCCTGCTGGAAGTGGCGGCGCACTCGCTGCAGCAAATGCCTGATAAGCATCTAGCGCCTGCTTTTTCCGCTGGGTAAAAGTCTGCGACAGAAGATTGGTGTATTGCTGTCCGAGCTGGCTGTCCACGGCAGCAGACATGGCGTTTTGTAAATCCTGATCCTGCGCCCACGCCGCATTGTAGCCGTTTAGCGCCGTCGCACCGGATGGCGTGATGGAGTATTCGGCGACAGTATTTCCTGTCTGCCAGACGTTCGAGCCGTCGAGTGACACCTGCATGGGCACGGTCTTGTTTGCATTAATATCCTTCAACAAACCTGCCATGCGTCCGCCCCAGCCGATGCCGCTGCGTCCATGCGGGATGCTCGTCTGCCACTGTTCGATCTGATCGCTATGCGAATACAAACCAAGAGGGAGCAATTTCAGATTTTGCGCGACCTGCGTGCGATTCTGCACCGGTTCGATAAGCGTGCCGACATTCGCCACAAAAGACGCTTTCTCACTTTCAAAAAGTTGCGCTACTTCAGGCATACCGCCATGCACGGCAAAATCCGGCATTCCGATGGGGTGAATATCCGCCAGTTGCGCAGGCGTCAGTGCGAGGTCGGCCCGAGAGTTTTGGTAAGCCGCATACGCAGCCGCCTCACGAGGCACGAGCATGTTAAAGGAATCATTGCCGCCTGCGAAAAACAGACAGACCAGCGCGCGATACTCGCCTGCGGCTGGCACGCCCGCGCTGGCCACGCCTTCCGCAAGACGCAGGCTCAGCAGGGTATTGAGAATCGGGAGTGAGCTGACGGCAGCACAGCTTGCCTGACCCAGAAAACGGCGACGGGAGAGAGGATTATTCATGGTTAGCGAAGCACATTGAAGTCGGCGGAGGTGACGATGAGATAAACGGCGAGGCGGAATCGCTGACGATGCCACTGCCAGGTCGGCGGGCTCACGCGAAGCATCGCCTCGCGGATCACCTGAAACTGCCTTGGTGCGAGCGTTCCGCCAGTCAGCGCCAGATCGAGACGCCGTAAGAGCGGATCGGGATTGTATCCCGGATCGGGTGGAACATCCGCCGCGATTTGTCCGGCATCCACGATAAGCGCGAGCTCCTCATTCAGATTCAGTCTGACCGCGTAGTTTGCGTTTCCTGCTCCCCAATGATGCAGATCACCCAGCGTATGCTCCCAAAAATAATTCGCCCCGGTCACCGCCGTGCTGGCATTGATGATTTGAAACTCCGGCGCAACGAGTCCTTGCTCGGTAATCGGCCCCGGCGGACTGTGCGCTGGCAGGAAGAAATTAAACACGCTGGGCGAATTCATCGGATCCTGTCCATGCGCCAGCGCGAACTGATCCAGCGGATACCATCCCGAAGGAGACGATGCATTAAACGCACGGGCGAAGTTTACGCAGCGGAGAAACGGTTCGCGCAGCTTACCCCACGTCGGCTGATTCATCATCGCCGGATCACGCGCTTCGGGATCGAGCAGGACAGCTTTGATTACCGCCTTCATATCGCCGCGCACGCCCGAGCCATTGTTTGCAAAGGCAGCCGAAACGCGTCCGATATACGCAGGGCTGGGATTCGATGTCACAAAACGCTGGATCAATTGCTTCCCGATAAATGGCCCGACATTCGGATGATTAAACAGGTTGGTAATCGCGGCATTCACATCGGCCAGACCCGCAGTTCCGGTATCAGCGGCACTGGCCGTCCGCTGCGGGAGTTGCAATCCACCGAGCAGTGTTTTGGGTTCGCAGTCATGAAACGCGTCCCAGATTTTCATCGGGATTTTGTAATCATTCCCATTGGTAAACCCCGTGCCATTCCCAAACCCGAGCCCGGTGAACACCCGCGCAAGCTCGGTAATATCACTGTTGCCATAAGTCGGAATCGGCTGTCCCTGCGGATTCAGCTTCCGGCTCCCGTCCGCATTCAACTCCCACAAGCCAATGCTAAAAAGCTGCATGATCTCGCGTGCAAAATTTTCGTCCGGATAGATCTTCTCCGCAGGATTCGCCTTCTGATTTCCCAAATGACTCAGGTAAATCCCCATCGCCGGATGCATCGCCACATGAAACAGAAGATCGCGGAAATTTCCGAAGGCGTGCGTTACCATCAGATCGTAGTAATTCGCCATCCCCCGCTGCTCGACCGCAAGCTGCTCCGGACGATCCCCCACCACGAGAATCTCGCTCAAAGCAAACGCCACCCGCTGTCGCAAAGGATCGGGGGTGACAGTCGCCGTATCGTCCGGGCGCAATTTCGGCACTCCCATCGCGCGATTCCACCATGAGTTGCGCTTTGCATTTCCATAAAGCTGAAGGCCGTTTGCATTTGTCTCCGCCCAGTCCGTCCACGGCTGCAACAATCCCAGCGGTCTTGTGAACTGATCCTCCATCCACGCGTTGAATCCCGCCGACATCATCGTCTCCACATTCTCGGGAATATCGTCGCCGTCTGCCGACGAATCCTGATCCGGTCCAAACGCCGCCTGAATCAAAAAGCGTGCGGCGGACTTTGCGGAAGGAAGGCTGGAAGCCGTTTCGTTTTCCAATGTCACCGAACCGGAAGTCACCGCACCAGTCGAATAGCCAGTCCCCGTCTGCAAGGTGAGGATGATGGTCTCCTGCCCTTCGGCGTCGTTCACATCCGCAATCGGCATAATCTCCACCGGCATCTCGCGCACACCCGCTGGAACAAAAACCGTCGTCCCTGCAATCCCCGCTGTGTAATCCGTATTGCGAACCGCCGTTCCGCTGAAACTCACATTCACCGTGATCGGAAGCAGTCCACCGCTACGCCGTACGACAAACACACCGGCATCAAGCCAGCGCTCCGAGATGCGGGAATCCAGGACGCCAAGCGTCACGATACTCGGCGAGGAAAGACCGGTGTTGATTTTGGAAGCGTCGAGCGTATCGCTGCGGGCACTGCGGGTCGTGTTCGGATCAAACCCCAGCCAGCGCTCCTCGGCATCCAGCCAGCCGTCTGTGTCACTATCGACATCATCAATATTCAGCCGCCAGAACTTCGCGCCCGACGGGTTTGCCTGCGACAGCACTGTGAAATCGGAATCAGGAGCAACATCCGTAAGTTCCAGCGTCCAGGTCGGATTCAATAGGTCGCTCTTGAATTCGAGCCGGTAGCGCTTCCCCGGCACCGGCGTGTAACCAAGTTGCAGTTGTGTCGGCGCAATCGAGGCAATTCCCAACGAAGGTCTCGAAGCAGGATCAAATGGATTCGTTCCCGCATCACTTTCCTTCAGGTTGCTGAAACCGTCTCCATCCGTATCCACCGAGCCAGTCAGTGCCTGCGCATTGAAGACAATCTCCCAGATGTCATTGAGCCCATCCGCATCGGCATCCAGCGCCGAGGCTTCAAACACGAAGGGAAAACATCCCGATAAGACTACGCTGCAAGTAATGCAGGCACGACGGAAAACAGAGGGAGCGTTCATAGTGCTGGGGTGAAATTCATGGTGACTGGTATATGCTGAATATCAATTGGAAGTTCCTGCTCGTTCCTGCTCACTCAAAACAAAGACATAAGGACGATAAGTGCAGCGCAGTTCTGGATTCACCCATAAAACGGCAGTTCAAGGAGTGTTTTTTGGGCGTTTTTACAGTGAAAAGGCAAACCTGCGGAGCAGTTGTATTGATTCACCTCCCAGAGTCCCTTGGTTTTCTCTAATCTTGCGGCTCAAGTGCCGTTTTTAGGCTGAAATCTTGTCCCGAAGGGACTTAATGACAATAGCCCGGTGTTTCAACGCCGGGGAACGTGCGGTTTGCATTAGTCCCGAAGGGACGGTTGAATCGACGAACGCTATCTGTGGGAATGAATCTCAGCCGTCCCTACGGGACTCGACATTCGTCTGCATCCAACCCGGCGTTGAAACACCGAGCTATTCTCAGTCGTCCCTCCGGAAAGGAAGGCGGCTACTAAACCTAGAATCTCAACTGCCGTTTTTTGGTTCCCGACAAAGAGATAGTGCTCGTTGGTCATCGCAACGAAGTGGCGCTTGCGGGTATTCCGCTCAACGCCTAAAAGCATTCACCATACAGCCTACTTTCCGCATTTATCTGCACTATCTCACATCCCGACTATGAAAAACCCCGCAATCGCCCGCATAATCAACGATGACCTATGGACGCTCGTGGAAGGCGAGTCTGATGGCACGCCTGTCATCGTTCGCTTTCGTGAAGCGCTTCTGACGGTGTCCGACAAAAATGGCTATGGAGAACTTCTCACGATTCTCTGGCCCTACGCTGATGAAGATAGCGGAGCGCTCCCAAATCCAGAAGACAGCAAAGCGATGGAAGAGTTTGAAGAACACCTCTGCGGTGCTTTAGAGCAAGACGCCCACGCGATTATTGCCGCAGTCATCACCACGGATGGAGCTCGTCAGTGGATTGTTTACACGGGTGACATCGACGAGTGCGACGAACGAATTTCCAACATGCCGCAGAACGAGGAACCCTACCCGATCGATATGGAGACAGACGAAGATCCAGAGTGGAAATTGCTCCATCAGATATTGGCGAACTAATTTCAGTTCCAAAACCCAAGGTTTTCAACTCTTTGAAACCCTAAAATGACTCATTTTTTCCTAAAAAATCTCTTCACGCTGTGACACTCTACCTCATAGCCGGAGAAGCCAGTGGCGATGCGCGCGGAGCCGAGTTGATTCGCGCACTCAAGGAGCGGAAGGCAGATTTGAAATTCATCGGAGCGGGCGGTGTGAAAATGCAGAACATGACCGGCGATCACATCCACAATTGGACTGATGAAGCGGTGATTGGCTTGTGGGATGTGCTGAAAAAATACGGTTACTTTAAGAGGCAGTTCAATCGAATGCTCCGCGACATCGTTCAGGAAAAACCGGACGCGCTCATTCTCATCGATTACCCCGGCTTCAACCTCCGCATCGCCGCCGCTGCGCGGAAGCTCATGCCGTCGATGAAGATTATCTATTACATCAGCCCACAAGTCTGGGCGTGGAATCAAGGGCGCATTCCCAAGATGGCAACGTATCTCGATCTCATGCTCTGCCTCTTCCCATTTGAGATACCGCTCTACGAAAAGAGCGGCCTCAAAGCAGTGTGCGTCGGCCATCCGCTCATCGAAACGCTCGCCGCCAAAAAGCAGCCGCTCACGCGTGACCCCAATCTGGTGGTTCTGCTTCCGGGTAGCCGCGAACGCGAAGTTCGCAAAATTTTTCCCGATATGCTGGAAGCCGCACGCGCACTCAAACAAGCGCGTCCGGAAACCCGTTTTGAAACCGCTGCCGCCTCTCCTGCAATCGCCGATGTCATGGAGGAAATTCTTCTTAGTGACAGCGATGAATCACTTTGCACCATGACGCTCGGCAACGCTTACGAACTCATGCAACGCGGAGCCGCCGGGATGGTCTGTTCCGGCACGGCCACACTCGAAGCCACTTACTTTGGACTGCCGATGGTGATTCTCTACAAGGTCGCCTGGCTCACGTGGTTTGCTGCAAGCCGTCTGGTCAAAATCCCGCACATCGGTCTCCCCAACGTCCTCGCGGGACGCGAAATCATCCCTGAGTTTATCCAGCACGATATTCATCCCGACGCGATCACAGAAAAGCTGCTCGCCCTCCTGCAGCATCCCGAGACCCGCGACAAAATGCAATCCGAGCAAGCCGCAGTTATCGCAAGCCTCGGTGAACCGGGTGCGGCGGGACGCGCGGCAGCGGCAATTGCGGAGACGCTGAAGTTATGAAACCAAAACGCATCGTGCTTTTGATCGTTCTATTTGGTCTGGGATTTGGATTGGGGATTTTAATCCATCCGCCGCTGATGCAATGGCTGATAGCTCCAATGAACGGCAGCCTTATCGTATCGTAAGTAATCTCAATGATGCTTTAGTCAGCCGACTGTATTTTGCCTTACTCTGTGGGGTGCTTTTTTCTGCCAACTGTCTTTGCACCCTCATCTCCTGTCCGGAGAACATCGTTCTCACCACTATCGTCTATTTCACAATGGTATCAGCGATAACCATACTCTGTGCGTTTTACTGCCAGAAAAGCGTTGTCTACATCGCTTATGATTTCCAGCTGACTAACAGCACAAACTGGATGAGCGTCACTTGGAAAGCCACAGATCTCCCGCTCTTAAAAATCCCCCTCAGTGGAATTTTCACCATCATTTTCCTCAGCCTCGTCCACCGCTTCTGCTGGCCGCGTAAAGGTTGGGAGCCACTTACCGACTAGACTTTACGTTTGTCTTCATCCAAACCAGCCGCCGTTCAAACACCCAATCATGACTTCAACCGACCGTCTCAATGCCGCCATCCGTAATGTTCCTGATTTTCCGAAAGCTGGGATTATTTTCAAAGACATCACCCCCATTCTTTCCAACGGCACCCTGCTCAGGGAGGCGATTGATACGCTGGCGGAACAGGTGAAGGGCGAGAAAATCGACAAAGTCGTGGGGATTGACGCGCGCGGGTTCATTTTCGGCTCGGCGCTCGCTTACAAGATGGGCGTGGGTTTCATCCCAGTGCGCAAGAAGGGCAAGCTGCCTTGGAAAACACGAGGTGTCTCCTACGATCTGGAATATGGAAGCTCGACCATCGAGATTCATCAGGATGCCATTCATCCGGGTGAGAAAATCCTGCTTGTGGACGACCTTCTTGCGACTGGCGGCACCGCAGAAGCCGCTTTAAAACTCATTCATGATAGTGGCGGGGACGTCGTAGCAGCACAGTTCGTCCTCGAATTAGAATTTTTGCAAGGAAGGCAAAAGCTTGGTAATACGAGAGTTCTTACTCTCCTCAAAGCCTGATAAGGTAACAATTTTATCAACTGGTACAACACTCGCTATTGTGCCTACTATGTATTTCAAAATGCTCCGCTCAAAGAAAGCTGCTTTGTGTTCGGAAAAGCTGCTGAAAATGATAGGTTACGGCCAACCTAGACCCAAAAAACCAACCCGCTCAAAGCCAAAGCGGGTCGGTTTGTTTTTACCCATAATGCCCATGTTGGCGGAAACCGACTTTTCCTCGCTTACCCTCTTCCTCGCCGTAGCTGCGGTCGTTGGCTACTCCTGTCTGCTAACCGTCCATGTGCGCCGCCTTTTAAAGGAAACCCGCACTGCCCGGGAGGAAAAGTCGCATGAGGTAAACCGAATTCTGTCAGCCATCGGCGCCCCTGCTCTCCTCCTCGATCCTAGCGGCAAAGTTACCCAGATCAATGACGACGCCGAACGCTTCTTTGGAAGTTCCAGTCTCGATTTTAAAGGACTCACCCTCAACATCATCTTCCCAAACTCGAATCCTGTTCTGACCCGAAAAGACACCACTTACTTTCACTCCGAGATCAAAAGCCGACTGGACGAGCTCATCGGTGTAAATGTCCGGATACTCCCGCTTAAATTCAGTAACGACTATCTCGCAGTCATGACCATTCGTGAGACCGAAGCCGAAATGGCAGGCGAAGAGATCGTTGAACTCGTCTCCCGTGCGGCCCACGATTTCAACAACCTGCTCACCAGTATCATCGGCAATCTCACCCTTGCTGCGATGAACCAGCCAGAGAGCTACGAACACGCTGAATGTCTCATTGGAGCCAAACGTGCGGCGCTCCGCTCACAAGAGATCATGAGGCGACTCGTCGCAAATGTTCTGGGCGAGGAGAATCCGCCTGCTATTGCCAATCCCCCGAACGTCACAGCCATGCCCGGCATCCATACTCCCAATCCAGCTCCCTCTCCTGTCGCACAGGTAAAAAACTCAACACCACGCGTGCTGATCCTCGATGATGAGGAAGCCATTTGTGACCTGGTCGCCACAGTACTGGGAACAATCGGATGCGAGGTCGTCCAGGCCTACACGGCGGAACAAGCGATGAAATCCTACCAGGATGCGCTTCAGACCGGATGCAGATTTGATCTCATGATCTGCGATCTCCGTCTTCCCGGAAAATTCACGGGAATGGATGTCGTCCAGCAGCTCAAACCACTCGATCCAGGGATTAAAGCGATCGTGAGTAGCGGCTACGGAAACGATCCGATCATGCTCGAACACGCTGCACACGGTTTCTGTGGAGCCATCGCGAAACCATACGAAATTGCCACCCTCACCCGGACTGTCAGTGAGATGCTGGTAAAGGTCAGAGCGGAACAGAAAAGGACCGCTTAGTAGCTGAAACGACGCAAAACTAGAAATAGCGAACGGATGCTTTGCTGCTGTCTGAACCGACACTCAGTCACTCCTGCCGCTTGGTAAGCTCCCCTCTATAAAAACTTGCTGCTTTGTGCGGGGGAATCGGGCTATTGATGGATCAATGTCCCAACAAAAAATCAAATCATCGGAAGCGCTTGCCAGTCTATGTGCGAAAATGGGGAGTGCTGGTAAGAGGCTGGTTTTTACCAATGGCTGTTTTGATCTGCTGCATGTGGGACATGTGCGTTATCTGCAACAGGCGCGCACTCTGGGAGATGCGCTGCTCGTCGCGCTGAATGGTGACGACAGTGTGCGTGTGCTCAAGGGGCCGGATCGTCCGGTGAATGGCGAAGAGGACCGCGCGGAGGTGCTCGCAGCGTTGGAGTGCGTGGATTTCGTGACCGTCTTTTGCACGCCGCGCGTGAACGAAGTCATTCGTATCATCCGCCCGCATATCTATGTGAAAGGCGGCGATTATACGGTGGATTCGCTTGAAGCCTCGGAACGTACGGCACTGGAGGAAGCGGGAACGGAAGTGCGTATTCTTCAACTGGTGCCGGGCAAATCCACGACCAATATTTTGAGCCGATGCAAAAACTAAAGATTGGTGTGCTCGGCTCGGGCAAAGGTTCCAACTTTCGCGCTATCTCAGATGCGATCGTAAAAGGAGCGCTTGAAGCCGAGGTGTGTGTGGTGATTTCCGATGTTGAAACTGCGGGAATTCTCGATCTTGCGCGGGAACGCGGCTACCGGGCGATCTATCTGCCGCCGGGCAAATTTCGCACAAAGCTGGAGCCTGAGGCGGAGGAACAGCTTGTGCGTTTCCTTCAGGAAGCCGGGGTGGAAATGGTCGTGCTAGCTGGCTACATGCGCATGATCAAACCGCCGCTGCTCAATGCATTTCCTCGACGCATTATAAATATCCATCCCTCGCTCCTTCCTGCTTTTCCCGGCATTGCAGCTTGGGAACAGGCGGTGAATGCAAGGGCAATGAAGAGTGGTTGCACGGTTCATTATGTCGATAAAGGCATGGATACCGGTGAGATCATAGCGCAAGCTGAAGTGCCCGTTTTGCCTGAGGATACTGCGGAGACGCTGCACGCGCGGATACAGATCGAGGAGCACCGGCTCTATCCCCAGATTTTGAAACAGTTTATCCGTCAGCTTGCATGATGGCTACGGCGGCCGCACTCGTGCTTTGCGGTTATGCGCTTCTGCTGTTTGCATCTCCGCTGCGGCAGACGCTTTGGAACGCGTGGGGTGCGGTGAGAAGGTATCCCGTGCTTTGGAAGCTTCCCGGAATGTTGGGATTCGCCCACGCGCTGTTTCACTTCGCCGTGAAACTCCGGATGCAAATGCAGCTGCCACCGGGTTCGTATGATGCACTGGTGTGGGCGCGCCCAGCGCTGGCGGACCCTGCGATCTGGCTGCATGGCTCGCCGGATTCCATCTGGTGGCTGCCGCCTTCGGGTATGCGCGGCAGTATGCTCGGCGCGGAAACCTGGCTGGCCACGCTGGAAGGTGTGGCGGGTATTTTCAACAACATGATCACGACCTTTCCTGTCGCGCTCGTGGGGATGATGTGGCTGGTGTTTAACCGCCATTCCGCACGCTCTTTGTTGTACAGTGCTTTGAAAAAACGTTTTGGTTACGGAGCACTGTTGCTGATGGGTGTAGTAGGAGTGTGCGGCGGGTGTGTAGTATTGAAGGCGGTGTTTTACTTTGAGCCGTCCATTATTTCCGGGAGATATTTCTATCAATGGACGCCTGTCGTGGAGTGGCTGGGTTTTATTTTTGAATATCTGTTTGGCGTGGGAGTGCAGATTTACCTCATCCTCCATGTGTATGCGTGGATGCGAGGGATCAGTTTTGATGCGGACGAACTGCGGGATGTTGCGATCCGTCGCATTGGCGCAGGGCTGAAATGGGCGGCTGTCATAGTCCTGCTCAGTTCGGTGCTGATTAATCTTCCGCTTATCCTCCAAAACTTCCCTACATTCAGCGGGGTGTTTGTGGATGACCAGGAAAAGGTGGAGAGCCGACTCATGATTGCGCGCTGTCTGCTGGCATTGTTTCTGATCGCAGCGTGCAGCGTTCAAGCGTGGCTGACGCTTCATGGCGAAACTCTGGGACGTGCGCTGCGTGCACATGCACGTTTCATCAAACAGCATTGGGTATCTGTGCTTTGGTTTATCTCGGTATCAGCAGTGCACCTGTTTGGAATTAATCTCCTGCGTGCTGCGGTGCTTCGCGGGTTGGGTGAGGAAACGGCGCTGGGAGTTTGCTGGAGTTTTTTATGGCCGTGGCTTGCCGCGCCGGTGCTTGCCTGGATGCTCGCAAGCTGGGTGTGTCTGTTTAAGAAGGAGGAAGGAAGAATGACAAAGGAATAAGGGCAGCGCATAGGTATTTAAACAGTCTGCTAGTCATCTGAATACACCTTATCAAATCATGCGCGAAGCGCCACGCCCCTTCTCCTTCTCCTTTTTCTTATTCCTAAATGCTGCTTTCATTGGCATCGCATCGTGGTTACAAAACGATGCTCACTCTCAACCCAATACCTACACCTCATTTTTATGGCAGACATTCCTCTCGACGGTACTGAAATCACCCTCATTAAGGCGCTTGGTATTGGCAGTTCCGCAATGTCAGGAAAAGACCTCAGAACAAAGTGTGGGAATATGCAGTTAGCGGAAATGATGAGCACGCTACAAGGGTTGATGTCCGTCGGGTTTATTGAGGCAGATAAGGATGATTTTGATTCGGATAACTTTGATAAGATAAAGTTTATGGTGAACACGGGTTACGCCAAGGAATTGAAGGAGGCGCTGGATCCAGCACCTGCGAAGTCCAATAAGAGCGAGCGCGTTCGCCGCGAGTAAGGTTAGCGCGAGCGTCCTGCTATGCCGATTATCCTTACCTCACTATTGATTGGAGCTGTGGGTGGAGTGGTCGCCGCGCTGTGTGGTGTGGGTGGCGGTGTTCTCATGGTTCCAGCATTTGTTTTACTGCTCAAAATGGAGCAAAAAACTGCGGTCGCCACTTCGCTCGCCGCAATTATCCTAATGGCACTGGCCGCGAGCTTGAAGAATTCCAAGAATCTCTTTGTGCAATGGAATGTGGCGATTCCAGCCGGTGTGGCGGGGGCCATCGTCGCCTGGTTTGTTGCGGATGCGCTCAAGAAATTTCAAAACGAGACACTGACCCGGATTTTTGCCGTATTAATGGTTTGTCTCGGCGTCATCATGTGGCTGCAAGCGGGGGCGAAGGTAAAAGGAGAAAGGAATAAGGATAAAGGGGCGGCGGTGGAAAAAAAAGGATAGGGAAAATCGCGCGTGCCATTGTGAAGGGGGCTTGTTACTAGAGTGAGGTGAGCAAAGCCGAACAGACTTCTAATCAGCTATGGTGGCAATGCCGTTGGCCGTGGATGGTTGTGCTGCTGATTCTCGCAGCAATTTACTATGGCTCTTACTACAGGCATGGGATCAATTTCCGCGACGAAGGTGGCACGCTCGTTTTACTAGGTAAACGCCTGCATGACGGAGAGGTGCCGTTTAAGGATGTGGTGCTCGGTTACAATGTGGGTTGGTTTTATCCCATCGTGGCCTTGTTTAAGGTGACGGGGGTAAGCTTCGTTTCGTTAAGAGTGTATTGCTTTTGCCTAAGCACGCTTGCTGCCCTGCTGGGTTTTATGACCGTGCATCGAGTGGCGCGTCATGTGGGGATGCGGCAGTGGGCAAATGTCATCGCGTTTGCGGTAGCGGTCATTCTCATCCTGGTGCCGGGTATGACTTTTAAAAACTACAACCCGCTCGCCGTGGTGGCGAATACGTGGTGCATCACCAGCTTTGTGCTGACCGCTCTGGATAAGAGACAATGTTTGCTCCGCGCAGGAATCGGAGGAATGGTGCTGGGAGCGACGTGGCTGACGCGGATTGATCTTGGGACTTTCTTTACGTTTTTGTGGATTGGCGTGTGTGTAGCGCGCATCGTTGCAGACCGTCTCGCACTGGCGCAACGGGCGCTCGTTGTTACCGTGTCGCTGGTAATGGTGCTTTCAGGTGTTGCGTTGATGCATGCGCCGGTGGTTTTGGACGCCAAGTCACGCGGCTTTTACGATCAGTTCGTCGCGCAATATCCGGCTTTTTGGAAGTCTATAGGACTCAATCTTCAGATTCGCAGTACCTCTAAAACGGAGAAGATGGGTTCCGCGCCAGTGACGGAAGCGAAACCTGCGAGCCAGTCGGTGGCAACACCCAAACCAGAAAAGCAGCATTCGTGGAGCGGGGAGATTCTTGGGCGCACCTCCTGGGAGGATGTCCAGAACGCGAAAGAAAAAAATAAGAGCGATGTCATGGGACTGTTTTTACTGACCTGGATTCCGCTTCTTTCAATAGTTTGGCTGATCATTTGGGCGGTAGTCCGATGGATCAAGGCAGCGAGATCGGGGAGCGATGATACAACGGTGGCGCTTGCCTCTCTGGCTTTGATCGGTGGTTCGCTCACGATGTTTCCGCAGTTCTTTTTCTGGCGTCCGGATGCGCCGCATCTCTCGGAGTTTGGTCCCGGTTTTTTTGTCGCGCTTACCGGCACGATCATTCTCCTGGCTTCGAAGTCATCTCTCGTATTGAGGGCTGGTACGGCGGTAGTCATCGTTTTGAATGTCACGTTGTATCTGTGGCGCATGTTTCCCGATCGTTGGACAGGAACGATCGCTGCTCGGGAAAATCGCGAGACTGTGTTTGAAGGGGCAAATGGCACTCGGCTTTATGTGAGTAAGCACGAAGCGGAATGGATGAATGCCGTGCAGGACTTGATCCGAAAGCACAGCGGACCGAAGGATTATCTGCTGGCGTATCCCTATCATCCTTCATTCAACGTGATCGCCGACCGGCCAACCTACGAAAAGAATGTCTATATTGATAATGCCACGGCGAAGCCGGGTTGGGACAAGGGAGCGATAGAGCGGATCAAAAAACATCAGCCTGCGGTCATCATCATTGGAGCCTGGGCTGTAAACGGGACGGAAAAATCGCGTTTCAAAAACTGGGCGGAGACGACGTATCAGTATGTGCGCGCCAATTACTCGTTCGTTGGCGAATACGACAAAAAGGAAAAGTTCGAAGTTTTTGTCCGACGAAAAGAGTAACGATGAAACCGCTCAGACATCTCATTACTTTTCTGACGTTATCACTCTGCTTACTCCATGCAGAGGAGACGCCGCGTGCGACGGAAAAAGTGGAGGGAGGAGGGACGACAGAGATGCGTAATAAGTATCCCGAAAAGATCACCTCCGAGGAACATACGCGCTGGGTGAATTATGTGAAATCGAAGGAACCAGAGGAACAAGTTTGGTTGCAGACTCTCGAGGAAAGGATGGGGATCCACTTCTTTCCTAACTATCAATCCTACCTTGTCCGCGACATGATTGATCCAGAGAAAGATCCATGGGCCTACGTGAAGGATGATCGCGGACTTCCGCGACTGCTGATCCTAGGGGATTCGATCTCGCGCGGATACACGGCGAATGTGCGGCAGCAGTTGAAAGGCAAAGCCAATGTTCATCGTGCACCGGAAAACTGTGGAGCCACGGCACACTTCATCAAAAACGGAGAAGTCTGGTTGGAACAAAACGGCAGTAATCGATGGGATGTCATTACCGTGAATTTCGGAATCCATGATCGTTCCACCAAGCCCGATGTTTATTGGGCAAATCTCAAGGCCATTTTTTCCCGGCTCCGGGAAACAGGTGCGAAGATTCTCTGGGTTCGCACAACGCCTACAGGTTCAATTCATAAAGGCGGGATTGAGGCGGACGAAAGCAAGGGCGTGAATGAAATCGCGGATCTTGTCGCGAGCGAGGAGGGTATCGAGATCATCGATGTGCATGGAGCAATCGCTGCTGAATCAGCCACCTTGTTAAACAAAGAAGACAAACTTCACTGGAGCGAGGAAGGATACCAAAAAATTGGCAAAGCGGTGATTGAAGGAGTGGAGCATCATCTGAGATCCAAGCAATAGTGGGATTTCAGATTGGAGCGCAGTCCGTCACTGAGACCGGAAAACGGAAAGTTTTGCAGAAGATTTAACGTAACCCGGCGAAGCCGGAACAAAATGGGGAGCGCACGCGACCCCGCGTGCAGTTTTTGGCGATCCGCCAAAAACTTCTAAAATACAATGCGAAGCATCACGCCGTCGGAGAGATGGAGGCTACTACTTACGATTTAGAAGTTTTCGGCGAGTCGCCGAAAATGCCTGAGGGGTCGCAGACGCTTCGCGTCTGCAAACATCGTCGAAAACATGTTCGTTGTTATCCAGTAATGTAATAAAAACCGCATTAGGATCCGCGAAACACGCGGAACACGCGAAAATAAAGGCACTTCTGATAAGATGGTCTTTCACCCAATCGGTGCGTTGCACCCTTGATCTAAATTGTTTTCTTTCCGCGTGTTTCGCGGATCCTATTCATGGATTTAGGTTTAAAGGGGTGTGATCAAAACTGGGTGCGGTTGAGGGAAGTGGAGGCGGCGAAGCCGACCAGTGGGTGAGAATGGAAGTGGTGAGAAAAAGATTAGGAAGCGGAGGCGGGCAACCCGGAGGGTTGAGAGTCATTAGCCGTAGGTTGAGCCCATGAGGCGACACCTACGGATACTCAAAACGCAACCCACCCCGGAGGGAGTGGAAGAACCTCTTAACGACGCGTTTGCTTCCATGCCCTCCGGGGTGAATACGAAATGGGACCTTACCCGTAGGTATTCGCTGCGCTCGACCTACGGCTAATGGCTGTCAACCCTCCGGGTTATCTCGACTCCAGTAGGTGTCTTTTCTCACCAGTTCCAATCACACCCCAGCCCAGTGGCGCGAGCTTTCAGCTTGCGCCTGCCCGCATTGCTACGCGAAGCGTTGCAGGCGGGTCCGGCTTTGCATAGATACGGCTCAGGCAAAGACCGTCGCGATTTCTGCCTGGATCGCCTCGGCTGCTGCTTTGGGATCCGTCGCATTTTTGATCGGACGTCCCACTACCACATAGTCTGCGCCATTCTTAAAAGCTTCGGCTGCGGTCATAACACGCTTCTGATCATCTGCGGGACGATTCTCCACCGGACGAATCCCCGGCGTAATAATGATCAGCTTTTCTCCCAATCCTTCGCGCAGGCGCGCTGCTTCCAATCCGCTCGAAATCACCCCGTCGCATCCCGTCGCCAGCGCCCGTTTTGCGCGCGAGTAAACCAACTCTTCCACATCGCACTCAAAACCGAGATCGTTTAAATCACCGCGATCCAGACTCGTCAGCACCGTGACCGCCAGCAGCTTCATGTTTCCTTTCACTGCGATGGAGCTTTCATAAACCGATTGCGTCCCATGCACGGTGCAACAATACACGCCGCGTTTCGCTAGATTCTCCACAGCATTCTTCACCGTCTCGGGCACGTCAAAAAACTTGAGATCGGCAAAAACCTTCTTCCCACGTTTGTGCAGTTCATCGATCAGTCGGAAGTAACCCTCCGTCATAAATAGCTGCAGTCCGATCTTGTAGAAGGTCACACTGTCTCCCAGCCGATCGATCAACCCAATCGCTTCATCCACCGTCGGTACATCCAGTGCAAAAATCAAACGGTCACGGACAGGAATCGGTTTGGCGGAACGGAGCGAGGTTTCGGTCATACCGGGCTTTTTAATAGAAAGGATGCAATTTACGCGAGTCAGTTTTTGTCTATTACGCCGCTCTCGGGCATAAACTTGTGAGTTAATTGGGCCGTTGAATGCAGCACGATAAAGAGCGGTGACATCATCATGCGAAAAGAAGCTGATTCTGCAGGCGTATTCGAGAAGCAGTTGCCTGTCGGCTGCATCTTCCACATTCCCAATCCATGCAGCCAGCCTCACCATGAAGTCGCTGGAAAACCTAGGGCTGTGTGCCGGTAAATAGTTCACCCATTCGCCCATTCCGAGGAATTTCAAATGCTCAAGAATTGCCGTATATTGAGATGTTTTCCCCACATCCTCTTCCGACGAGGTCGCATCCCAAATCCCCACGAGTTCTTGTAACTGATTTATTTTCATGCTCAGCACCCGAGAAGTTGCTTTACAAAGCCTGCAGCCATCTCCCCAAGTGCAGGCGGCACTGCATTACCGATCACACGATACTGCGCCTGTTCACTCCCTCGAAAGACATAGCTGTCGCTAAATCCTTGAATCCGAGCGGCCTCTCGCACGGTGAAACCGCGCTGTTGTGTCGGATGGAGAAAGTATCTAGGAGAGCCAAAGCGGGTGTCCACGGTGCAACTCGGCTTGTCCCACGCTAGTCTGCGGAATTTGCCGTTGAACGTGCCGACGAGATCGATCCCCTCATCCACTCGCTTCAAATACCCCTTGGCAATCAGACTCTCCACAAGCCGATGAAACGGAGCGCCGAGTGCGGCCTCCAAACGAGTCAGAGAAACAGGATCGGCGTCGCCATGATCGCGCTTGCGCTCCTGCCGACGAAGTCGCCTGAGTAATTCTAAAACCGTGCGCTCGTGCTCGGTAACACTTCCGAACACCTCCGGTATGTCCCATGTGGCGACAGCATTCTGTCCCCCACGGACATTGGATAGCTTCTGCCCCGGCTTGATCCTTTGAGCAATATGCCAATCCCGACTGTATTTGGGGAGTCGGCACGGATCATGGTTGGGCATCTTGACCGCGCCAGTAATTCTAATTCGCTTTTAAGATGAGCCTAAATATGCCACAATGTGGCATGCCACGAAAACCTCAAATTGATTCCACGGTCGTAAAACGCGCGCAAGCTGCGTTGGACACGGCCACTACTGTTGATGAACTTCGGCGCGCT
>Ga0105046_10005732_pt1 | contig 19625 bp, 15 predicted proteins | sample MAT03_FD_78385 | JGI IMG/M metagenome (GOLD analysis project Ga0105046, IMG submission 78385) | Freshwater microbial communities from Lake Fryxell liftoff mats and glacier meltwater in Antarctica - MAT-03 (megahit assembly) | ecosystem: Environmental > Aquatic > Freshwater > Ice > Liftoff... | reverse complement strand
TTTTTTGATTCCTGTGTTTTAGGAAATAGACTTGGTGCTGCAGTAGCAACAAAGCATGGCGCGATGTGCGTGATAGAAGATGCTCTGTTAGCCAGTTTGCCCAATCCGCGTTCCATGCGCGATGTTCCGCTGAGTCCGTAGGCGACGGAATATCTTTTCCGAGAAAACTAAGTCACGTTTAATCTCAATCTCTGACCTAGTTTCGGTTCCTAATCTTAGCAAGAAGCCGCCCAAATTTTGTTGCGTGCGTGCTCATAATTTTCAAATTATGAGCACGCGCCGGCAGAATGGCTCAAAAGAGTCGCCCCAAATATTTCTTGTTCGGGAGAATAAACATGGCATAGGCTGAGGCAACCGTGGCAAAGTTTATTGACCTGATCGTGAGCGCCAAGAAATTGAATGCCGCTTAATGATTCTTGGTTGCCTAGATAGAATACGGAGTAGCCAATATTCTTATTTTAGTGCGGCCAAAGCGTTATAAGCGAGTTGCAGCGCAGAGCTACCTAAAAAAAACTAATTTGTGTTTAATTGCAGTCGCTGACTTGATTTTATCTCGGGTCCTCAGCAAAAAATCCTATAAATTTTGTTGCATACATGCTCATAATTTTTAAATAATGAGCATGCATGCAACAAAATAGTTCAAAACGAGGGCCTTAAGCGATTGAGCGAAATCTATTCAGGACAATCAAGTCCGCACCAAAAAGCGTCCTGCTACTGGGCCCCCGGCAGGTAGGGAAATCGACTCTAATCCAAGGTCTAAAGCCTGACCTTACTATTAATCTAGCTGACGAATCAGAATTTTTGACGCACTCAGCAAGGCCGGACGAGTTAAGGAAGTTGATAGACATTGCAAAACCCAAATCCATTTATATCGATGGGATACAGCGCCTTCCAAGTCTTTTAAATTCGATCCAAGTATTAATTGATTCTAACAAATTCTTAAGATTTTATTTGACGGGTTCTAGCGCCAGGAAACTCAAACGGGGGAATGCCAATCTTCTACCAGGACGATTGTTTTCGTATCAAATGGGGCCACTGGTAGCGAGCGAACTCGGGTATAAAATGGATACTAAGCGGGCGCTGGAATTTGGTACTCTACCTGAGATTTATTTAACGCCAGAAGAATCGCTAAATCAAAATAGTTCAGCTGCAACGCCCTACGTTTTAAAATTACTCAATAGTTACACAGCGACGTATTTGCGGGAGGAGATAAAAGCGGAAGCTTTAGTTAGAAATCTAGAATCGTTTTCTAGATTTTTACAGGAGATAATTCTATACCCCGGCCTATTTATCGACTACAGTAAGCTTTCAAAGAAATCTAAAATTTCGCGTCATGCTATTCCGCGTTATTTCGAAATACTCGAAGACACGATGGTCGGGCAACGCATATCTGCATTTCCAGATTGCGATATAGAAGACCTTATCAAACACCCCAAATTCTATCTTTTTGATAATGGAGTTTATAACGCATTTCTTCAAAACCATACCGCAAGTCTTGATCGCATCGGAGTACTAGCAAAGCAGCTTGTATTCACGCAGATTTTACATTCGGCATGGAGTTTTGATCAAAACGCGCAACTTTTTACCTTTACAACGAGATCGGGAATTGAGGTCGATTTTATTCTAAAGCTAAACGGGAAAATCTTTGCAATAGAAGTAGAAACCTCTGAGAATATCTCTACAGACGATTGTGCGGCGCTACTTGAATTCCAAAGACGGGTTCCTAATTGTAAAGACCTATTCATTTTTCACATGGGACATAAAGAAAAAGTATTCGGCCCCGTGCGCGTATTGCCATGCCAAAAAGGGCTGAAGGAAATAGGTCTTTGAGTGTATCTCAGTAACGCTTAATTCGCCCGTAACTCCGCAACTCTCCGCTCCGACTTAACGAGTAAGCCCCCGAGAAACTTTTTGGAGCATTTTTTATGAATACTGATAACAGAGATACACGCGGCATTATTTTAAACGTGCCATACGCAGAGAAAGACCAAGCAAAAAATTTAGGCGCACGTTGGTGTCCCGATCTTAAGAAATGGTTTATCCCAAAAGGAATTGAAGCGAAGCCATTTTCCAAGTGGTTTCCAGATGGTGCCGCACCTTCGCAGACGACACCCCGATGAGTGAATATTCAGAGGATCTTGTCATTATTGCTGACCATCGCGAAGAGCCATCAGGCATCCCTGAAATGCTTGCGGCGGATGGATTATTCCAATCGAAAAAAATTCGGATCGCTCTCCCCGGTTTTCGCCGCGACACAGCGTGAACTTTCAGAGATTCCTGGGGTAGGTTTGAAAATAGCTAGACGGATTAAAGGGTTACTGACTCAGAGTGTGAGCGGGGAATGAATTTATTACAGAGGAAGCCCTTAAAAATTAGTAAAAAAGTAAATTTCCTCATAAGGATTTCTGACCTCGCATGTTGCTTCGCTCGGTATGCAGATAACTGGCTTCGCTGGCGAATCTTAATCAAACAAAACAGAATGCTTCCGAGGTATAACGAGCTGATCAACAAGCCGATTCGTAATACTACGCTGCCGCGCCTTTGAAATATCCGTCAATCCCGCCCAAGCACGGATGGCACCGACATAGGCAGATACATCATCGACTTGCGGAAAATAACTTGGATCATCAAAACCAGATTCAATCGCTTGCAGCGCAAATCCTGCCCCAGTAGGAAGAATTGCCCCCTTAGCCAGCCCTCGATTTACAAACAGCCCCTCCATCGTGGAAAGATGAAGGCCCTCTTCACCACCTCCTGAGATAAGAACTGAATTTCTCATGAGAGCTGGCAATCCAATTCGCTGGTCACCGGTCAACGGATCGCCCCGGAAAACGACCCCTTTGTATCGTTCCTTGCCGAGTACACGCTCGAACTCCTGCTCAAGCCAGGTCCCGTACTGGGCAGAGAGATTATCTCCCCCGCTAGGGTCATTGCTGGTGAACTTAAGATTGAGGAAGAAAAATTTGTATTTTGCTCTTAAATCCAGAGTGCTCTCTCCCTCGTCAAGCCTACTTTGAAGAAATTTATCGATAGCATAAATGACAACATGCAAACGTTTAACTATATCGATTCGGTCAATACACATGAAGGAAGTGCAGTCAGGATTTTGTTGTGCCTTAAAAATTTCACCGATGAACCCTCGTTGGTTAGCCGATAATTCCTTAAAGCCAGGGATCGATTGAGTAAAGTTCGAAGGTGATACTTTAGCGAGGCTAGCGTGCATTAAGCCTTGGTCAATTCCTAGATTCATCGTCTTCAATTCTGGAACTGGTAATCCGAGCGTTTGAAGCTGATTTCCAATGCGCCGAGCAAACTCATCCGCATGAACATAAAATACATCGAGCTTGCTGATAGCAGATAAAAATCCGCGCCCAATTTCGCTACGATAAAGATTATCCGGGTAAGAGGTGTGCCCTGTCCCCTTTAGATAGCAACCCTTGGCTCTTAAAGCGTCGCCGTATTCGTTAATTGCTCCAAACCACAAGAAATCCTGAAAATTGACAATCGAGCCCGGCTCAATGCCCTCTGTACCCGAGTCAGTAAACCGACGCCCATACCGCGAAAAAAAACGTTCCTCCGCAGCTCGGCCAGGAGCAAATCGAGCGACATGCTCAAGCATGCATTCAAATGAGCCTATTTGATGCGAGTATTGGCCAGCATTGTACATCCCGTGCAGAGCTTCCGGCGGGCAGGCTGGCGCGGTGTACGATTTTGGGAATAAGGTGCACCAGTGCCCCCATAAGCGGCGCGACATCGGTACCCCAGCATCTTGTGGCGCGTCGGGAGTTGCATTTAAAACTCGCACTCCACCAATGTCACCGGAATGTGAATCCGCTGTGAGAAAAGTCACATCTCTCAGCCGCTCAGGCTGACCTCTTAATTCTGCGGCAATCACAGAGGCTAATCCCCCAATGTTATGTCCCGATAGGGCGTAGGGATGAGGCACAACGATTTTTGGATTTACCATAAGCCTTCAACCGACAACAAAAAAATTAATAAATTAGCCCATGCACGATACCTAGAACCAAAAGCCTAATCAAACGCGCTACTTTTCAATCTCCTAGCGAATTGTTACGATAGCGTTATTATCAGGCCCAAAATTAATAAGCTGGCTAAATTTTTCTGTAAAAATATGAAAACACCTGTCTCTATTTTACTTGTCGGCGCCGGTCAGCGCGGTCTTTTTAGATACGGAGCATATGTTGCAGAGCATCCCGATGTGGCAAAGATAGTAGCGGTTGCCGAGCCACTTGATTGGAATCGTAAGGAGACTGCTAAACGGTTCAACATTCCCAGCACGTCCACGTTTTTGGATTGGCGCGAAGTATTAAAAGGGCCGCGAATAGCGGATGCTGTCATCATAGCAACCCAAGATCAGTTGCATGTAGAGCCAGCCGTAGCATTTTTGCAAGCGGGCTACGACGTTTTGCTCGAAAAACCTATGGCCCCAAGCGAGGATGAATGTCGGCAGATTGCTGCAGCAGCTGCGAAAAATCCTGCATCAATTTTCATGGTGTGTCACGTGTTGCGTTACACGCCATATTTTCGAAAAGTGAAAGATCTCGTTCAAAGCGGAAGACTTGGCCAAGTGGTAACACTAAGGCACATGGAGCAAGTAGGTACGTTACACCAGGCTCATTCTTATGTGAGAGGCAACTGGCGCAGAGCGGATCAGTCAGCGCCCATGATTCTTGCCAAGTCATGTCACGACCTCGATATTCTTTTATTTATTTTAGGGAAACGATGTACGAGGCTTTCGAGTTTTGGCTCGCTGCGCCACTTTAGAAAGCAGAATAAACCAGCTGAAGCAACGGCACGTTGCCTGGATTGTCCCCTTGCTGAATCTAAGTGCCACTACTCAGCGACCCGCTATTATTTGGGAAAATTACGTGAATCAAATTTTGGTTGGCCGCTTGAAGTTATTACAAATGATTTCACAGAAGCCGGTGTTACTCATGCCCTAAGGGATGGACCGTATGGACGTTGTGTCTACGATTCAGACAATGACGTAGTTGATCACCAGGTGGTTTCAATGGAGTTTGAGCAGGGCATAACAGCAAGCTTTACTATGACAGCATTCGCCCTGCAAACCGGTCGAAAAACAGAGATATTTGGTAGCATGGGTGAACTGCGAGGTGACGGACAAAAAATTGAAGTGACGGACTTTCTTACCGGTAGTAAGGAAATATTTAGTTTTATTGACCCTGAAACTGGTTCAGTAAAAGGCCATATGGGGGGCGACGAAGGTATAATGGCCGACTTCATCAACGCAGTGAGTTCGCGCAACAAAGTCCTTACTCTTTCAGATCCGTCGACCTCGCTTGAATCTCATCTAATGGCATTTGCTGCTGAGCGAGCGCGTTTAGCAGGAACTGTCGAGCAAATTATTCTTTAGTAGTGAGCAAAAATAATTCACCAATAAAAAAGAATGACTCACATGAAATTTGGAAGCGTTGAAATTAGGAAAGGACCAGAGCTCCGGGTTATAACATTTAATATAACCGGCAGCTCTGGCCCTTTCCTAACGCAAACTACAGCACCAGAGATTCACCGCTGAGTGCGGACTTAATCTCTTCGGCGGTGCTGTAGATCCTTAACTTCGGATGTTTGAGTTGGCTTACCCTTGGATGGGTATCGGTGCAGTTAAGATGGTCAATTGCACCATCATCAAACAAACGATCGAGCGCAGCTTGAGGGTCTGTCTCGATAAACACTCCGTGGCTTACGACCACAGAGACTTTTTTTGCACCCATCGCACGGTACGAAAGGGCAGCTTGCTTAAGGCTGCTGCCGGTGCGAACCATATCGTCGACGATGACTACATGTTTGCCGCCAACGTCACCTTGAGTCTGACGGATGGTAGTTTCAGACCCGGAGGCACGCTCCTTAAACACCACTGCAACATCCACATTGCACAGCTTAGCCAGCCGCTGAACTGCTTTTGCGCCACCAGCGTCAGCCGTACCAATCACAAACTTGTCACCATTTACGGTGTCGCGAATCATGTTGGTTAGCAGCGCCTCACACGAAAGATGCTGCACAGAGCAACGCCCCTCAAAATACTGAGGAATACCGTCGGTGTGCAGATGCATCAACAGGAATGTCGTCCTGCGCATGTTGCCAATTGTGCTCAGCAGCACAGCATTGGCTTTCGCCGTCGGCACCTCGCCTTTGTGGTTGGTTCGCTCCATGGTTGAGCAACCAAAGTAAGGTATCACTACCTTGAGCTGTTCTGCGCCGTAACGAATCAAGCCGTAGAGCAGATAGTACAACATCATCGTATCCTTGGCGCTGGGCATGCCAGCCAGCACCGTTACTTCTCGACCTTGCACCTTGTCAGCGATGCACAACCCGGTTTCACCATCAGGAAATGGGTTAAACGAAACATTGCCGGGCTTGTACTCGGCGATCTCGCAAAGACGTTTCGCCAACGGGACGTAATCAGGAGTGGAAAAAATGAGTCGGCTCAAATTTTCTCCTTTCGATAAGAGAGAGACAAAACAAAAATTCAGAGCACGCACCCTGAGCAGGTAACAAAAACCTTACGGAGCTCGGTACCCTTACTTTTGGTAAAGGCACAGAGTAAACTTCTACCCATGAAAAATTTAGAGCGAAGTTATTGCACTTCTGACGCGCAAAACAATCGCAGGCTTTGGTTTGGGCGCGAAGCAGCTAAACCAATTTAGGTGCAACAGGCGTTAAACAGCTGGGTCAACCACTTGGCTGATTCCGAGTATACAAAACCAGGTCTATGACTTTCTCGTGGCCCAGCAACGTTGAGGGACTGAATTTTATGGTCTTTAATCCATTTCTTAAATTCGTCCATTTGAGCTGCCGTGGGCGCAGCCGAAAGATCGAATTGAATATACGGTTTATTATGGATTTTGCAGGCCTCTATGGTCCAATTGGTACCATCTTTGGGCTTGCCTACTGAGACTACCAATGTTCCATCAGAATCCCGCACATTCCATTCGGTGCGTTGATTTACATCCGCACTCGGAGTTTCAATAAGTCCTTCATATTTGCTCGAAATAGGACCATCCTCTGCGCCTCGCCCTGCCGGTATCCAACCAGCAAAAGGGATCTGAAGATTGCTTGCAACATCAAGAGCCGCGCGATCTACGCCGGTCTGTCCCCCAGTTCGAATAGAATTAAAGGCGTATGATATAGCTGGTTTTTTATCGTGCATTTTTGGCTCCTGTTGGGGCGCGCTGGGCGCTTCATTTCTGCTATAGCATTGGCAGCCTGAGAGTCCAAGATTAGCGCCGATCCCCAATCCTAGTATCAAAGCAGGGGCTACGCGCGGCATCGATCCAAACATTGACATGGGTCTTCCCGTAAATCCATTGCAGATCACTTTACCAATTGGCCTTGGCATTCTGAGATCGTGTCCCTAGTCAGACTCTTAGTCAAAGTAGCATGAGAATTGTTAGAAGTTTGTTTGCAAGTCCGACATGTCTCGACTAACAGGCGGTGTCGGGTTAATTGAAACCACGAAACGATATGTTTGTGAGTAAAGCTGATGGTTTATATTTCGGGGGATCAAGCGCCATTTGATGGCTCTACGTTTCCCAACACCCGTTCACCCGTAATTTCAGGGTTAGGCATACCCGCCGGGAATACCTCGTCTGGAGAGGTTCCTGACTTATCTTCGTGTCGATTGCCCGCTTCTCTATTATCGCCCGGTAATAAACTGTCCGCGATACCTTTAGGCACTTATACTCACGAAGAGATTTTAGCGATTCGCAACGCTCTAAAGCTCGCCTCAAAACTCCTAGACGAACAGACGTTATATCTAGGTCCAGGACATCATCTTTGTGCCCGCGAACATGCATTCACTGTGGGTCTTTCTCTGATTACCGCTGGTCAATCAGCTAAGCTTATCCAGGCTGGCATTTTGTCCACCGCCTTTGACGTGACGCCAAAAAAAAGAACGGATGAGCTGATCGCTATTGTTAGAAGTAAGGCGAATGAAGGAAAGCTTCATCGTGAGGTGGCCGACCTGATCATCGCCAGTCGGATTCCGCTTGAAGGTGAGAATATTGAGCAGTGGCTAGTAAAGTACCTCCAAGCATCATTTTTTTCTGATAATACCGATGTTGCAACTCTGGTGTGTGCACGCAAGACAGATCTTATTCTATCACTATTAGAGCGAGCCAAAGAGCTATCTTACGAAACACCTTTAAAGCCTAGCAGCACAGGCTCAGAAGAGATTAAATCCTTATCAATTATTGATACCTTGTTGCGCGCCACTCAAAATCCGACAACCGATGGCGAGTGCTTTATGAAGCAGAGTATATCGGCGTATCTAATTGTAAGTGACGTCAGCTTTCGAAAGGCCAGCGTTGAGCCGATTTTAATCGAGCAGTTTCGCGCTAGTTGTATTGAACTGTGTCACGCATTTAATTATCCAGTACCGTCAGATTTTAGCGCTACCTTAGGCGTTAGTAATCATTCAGATCAGGCTATGCGGCTGCCCGAACGCCTGCATTTTGCAAAACTTGTAGGCTACGCTGCCAATCTATGCATCGAACATTTCGCCGATGCAGATAGACAGTGGGGACCAAATGAGAAGATTCCCTTAAGTTTACACGCCATAGAAGTCGGCTTTCTGCTAGCTTTGGTGGGGGAAAAAACACCAATTGTGGTGGCTGGTACACTACATGATGCTTATGAAAATTATGTGCCTGATGAAAGGCGGCATCTCCTGCGGGCTTTAATTAGAACTGATTTCGGCCAGGCAGTGAATGATTTAATCGAGGCTGTTACCGAGCCTGATAAGAGTTCAGAACCAGGAAATTGGTCGTTTCGAAAGCAGGCTGTGCTCACTAGCCTAAGAGCAATGGATGTCGATGTGGCGACGGTCGTCTGTGCTTCCAAGATTAGTACTCTAGCAGCCGGCAATAAAATGCGATGGATGGAGGCGAGAAGTCAAAAGACTAATCACCCCACACTTGAAAAGTGGTCGAAAGGATCATGGGAGGAGAATTGCAAGCTTTTCGAACAGTATCTGGAGATTTTCGAAGAAAAAGGAGTTAACCCACAGCTGCTCGCGCAGTTTAAGGAGGAGCTGAGAAGATTTACCAACCCTGTTCCGTGTAAGCCGGCTCAAGAGGCATCGGAAGACGAGTCCCGAGATCGTGGGCAGCGTGCTGGATAAGCTGCGGGCTGAATAAATAGAGCAAAATAGATAGTGCCAATTCCTGCTCGCGTAATGTAAGAACCTTATCCCCGTAGTCGGAGAATGCGGGCGCAGGAGAAAAAAAGAATTGCAGGCTTTTGTTTATTCACAATTTACTAATCTGCTATTACTGCTGCCAAGAAAATTCAGTGAAATAAAATGCAGCGTTCTCTTTACTAGCCACGTATTCTTCCCGTTTTGCTGAATTTATTGGATATAATTTTAGAAATTCATCGCGATCTTTCTCGCTTTGCCAAGCTATGCGCCAACGTACTACGGTTTGCCCACCACTACATTTTGTAAGTAACACTGAATCGTTTGCCCATCCGGCTGCTGCATCCGATACCAAGGATTTATCAGCTGTAGCTGCACTTAACAGGGCTGAAATCAAAAATTCTCCTATAGTATCGCGGTGTTCAACAACGCAACCGCGTGCAAGCTCAGCTTCAGAGATAGTAGCAAGCTTTAAAGAGTTATCGAAATATTTTTCTGGATGTAGAATTTCAGTGGTTGAACTTGGGGGGTTTTTAAAAGCTGCGTCGATTGCAGGGTAACCGCCGCGACGCAAGAGTTCATGGGCAAATCGCAATCCGCTGGTGTAGGGAAAAAAAAGCGCTAGTTGAAGCGATTGCGGAACTTTTCCAAGGCTTGGTGAGAAACCACCACCTGCCAAATTTTGCAGCATAATGTTTGAAACACTCGCCTCCGAGGCCAACGGCTGCTGCCCGCTAGCTTTGCGGGTGTAATCCATCATGGCTGCAGTTGCGTCCCCTTCGATCAACGCAGAACGAGCCATGAGCTTATCGCCATTTTCAATCTTCGTACTAGTAAACGTATTCAAATCAAAGTGCTGATCTTGTAACGCATGTGTTAACTCATGCGCAGCAACCGGTACTTGAAACGCTGCTGGAATCCAATCAGCCATTACGAAATAGCGATGAGATGGGTCGTAGTAGCCGCCAAGCTGACTAACATAAAGCTCAATCAGCCCAGTAGCGTAATCAAAATCCTTTGGGATTAGGCCAATCGCCTTATACACGCCACCTTCTGCCATAAGTCTGTTATCAGAAATCTTCTCTTTAACTAGGCTTTTTAGACTAATTGCCACCTGCTCTTTATTCTTAACGAAACACGGCACCGGGCCCATAACTTTTAGTCCACGAATAGCAGCCACCTGCCCGATGATAGCGGGCACCATTCCGCATGGACTCGTTGATTTCTTTTCAGCGTTAGCGGCAGCGGTAAAAAGTAACAAACCGGCAACAATTAAACTGTTTATGTTACGGGCGAGTGTTCTCGTCGGGGATTTTTGAAACATGAGTTATGGTAGAGTTTCAATCGCCGATTGGCCAGAGCCTAGGGTGACTTGCCCCGCCGTAGCCAGCAGGCGAAGGAGGGAGCGCAGCGGAACCCTAGGATCGGGAACCTCCTGCTAAGAGTCCTGTCTTGTCCTGCCGGAGCCAAAGTTTGAAGGGTAACAGACGTGGAAAACGCGAAGGCGGTAGGGACGACACAATTTCATGATCTAAGGTGTCGTCCTTACAGGACTCCCAAAATATGGGGAATGCTACCTAGGACTCCGCGCTCCGCGCTGCATCCTAGGCTATTCAGATTTCGCCCCGTTGGGGCTCCTCCAATAAAATAAATCGCCACGGATTTTCCCCTGCGGCAAAAATGCATTTCTGGCAAACGGATCAAATGTAGTCGGCTGCGCTGAAGGCGCAAAATTTGGTTAGCCTGGGGTGGAGCGCAGCGTAATCCCAGGATCGTAATGGCTCAATTAAGAGTCCTGTAGGGACGACACAATTCGATCAATCGTAGGTTTCGTCACTACAGGACTCTTAAAATGGGGGAATAATACCTGGGACTCCGTTCTCCCCTTTTAGGCCACGTATCACCTCTGTTGGTATCAGTGGTCTGCTTGGTGGCCTAAAAGGGGAGAACGCTGCATCGTAGGCTATTCAAATTTTGCGCCTTCCGCCTTCGCCCTTCGGGCTACGGCGGGACAAGTCAGCGCAATCAATTCTGTATGAATAAGGTTTTTGGCTTCGCTAAAAACCTAGTTATAGTGGGAACATAATGAAAATTATGAATAAAAGTGCGCTTGCTCCGGCCGTCGTTTATTTACACGGCTTAGCTTCTTCTCCACAATCAGCGAAGGCTATTGTTTTTGGCAGGATTTTTAAATCGCTAGGTTGGGATTTTGTTTGCCCTGATTTAAACGAGCCTTGTTTTTTAGAGTTAACTCTTTCGCGCGGCATTGCTGACGCTAATCGCGAGATAGGAAAATTAAAACAGAATAGCGGTTTCATTTTAATGGGGAGTAGTTTTGGTGCCCTCACAGCGCTTCATACTTACGCACGTTACGTTGGGCCGCAAAAAATACTCGCGCTAATATTGCTGGCACCTGCGTTTGATTTTTTCGATAACAAAGAGATGCAACCCGGCGATATTGAGAAATGGAGAGAAACCGGAAGTGCAGTTATTTGCCATAATAATCTGCCGTTAAAATATAATTTCATCGAAGATTTGTGGCTTTATAATAGCTACCAAGTAAAACTCTCCGTGCCGTGCCTGGTAATTCATGGCAGACACGATGCTACTGTTGGCTTTGAGCAAAGCGAAAAATTCAAAGCCATAAATGCTGGCATAGAGCTTGCGCTACTTGAAGACACCCACGAATTAAAGGCTTCGATCCCAACAATGTGGGATGAAGCGGATTTGAAGGCAGGAATAATTCCGCAGTTTTTAAGCGCAAATAACATTGGTTAATAGCAGTGAGCTAACAGCTCGGGTGATGCGATGAGGTGATTTGTAGAGTCCTGGGTGCAGCGGAGCCCCAAGTAATGGGGTCCCCAATTTTTTAGAGTTCTGTTTTGTCTCGCCGTAGCTAGCGGCGCGAAGTAGAGCAGTCGTGGAGAACGCGAACGGGAAATGGGCGAAAGTAGTGCAACCTGCCAATTGTTGAGCAGCTCAAGAAAGAAATATCAGCTCCAATATGGGTTATATGCTAAGTCGGGCGCCGATTTAGCGGTATGTATTAAAACTTTGGCTACCAGTTACGGTAAGATTATGATTCGTTAAAAGCAGTGGAGTCATAGCCCGTCTCGCCGGAGCTATGTGCGCAGAGAGGAATGAGCCGAAGAGCGCGAAGGCGGAAGGGACGAAGCCTGCTATCGAGAATTTGTGTCGTCCCTTCCGCCTTACCGTTGCTCGATTAATTATTTTTCTGCGCGTATAGCTGCGGCGAGACAAGCCAGGACTCTAACAATGGGGAAATGCTACCTGGGACTCCGCGCTTCGCGCTCCCTCCTTCGCCTTGCGGCTACGGCGGGGCAAGCCATCCCAGGCTATTCAGATTTCGCCTCGTTAGGGCTCCAAGAATAAAATCTTTTTCTGCTATGCTATATACCGGCTTACAAAGGAAAAATATTTTTCGGCGGAATGGATTTAAACTTTGGTGGCTAGTTACCAAATCTCTTTGGCCATTGAAGTCCATGGAATGCAGGACACATTCCCATAGGTTCTAGGAGTTGGATCTCTCGATATAACAAACGTGCGCGATCCCTTAGCATCACGCGCGAATTTAGCTACTACTGCGCAATCATCTGAGTTTATCTCGAGACTAGATTTTATCTCAATGCACACCGAGCAGAAAAAATGTGTCATCTTTAGCTAAAATTAAATCTCTGTAGTACATGTACTATATATGCGCGCCATTTATAGTAGATGCACTACAGCATTAATTTAGCGATATATATATTAGTAAGTTAAGTACTAAGTTTCTCTGCTGTTTCGAGTAATTCGCTTAAATCAATAATATTATCGAATATTGCTGCCCGTTTAAGTTCAGGGGTAGCGCCGTTTGCTGATATCAAAACACGGTGAATAGATACTTTGGGAAATTGAGTTTTATAGAGGGCTAGCGCTCGCTCGAATGCCGGAACTATTTCTTTTCCTACCGCTTCTCTAGTGTATTTTATTTCGCAAACGGTATGCACCCGATCTGCTCGCTGAAAGACTAGGTCCAACTGAAATCCCTTATTTTGCCTCTCCAGCACCCGCGAAAAATATGCGCCAGAGGTGTATTGCACGCTACCAAAAGAAAGTTGATGAGCGATGGTAGCACTTTGGGCACGACAAAACGCTTCAAATTCAAGCCCTAGGATCGTTGATAATTCTTCAACTCCCATACCGCGTACCGTTTCATTAGCAAATTCACCCCTCAGTATCGCCTTTAATTTCGGGCGAATTTGCCGGAAATACACCCGCAAAAAAGGGTCGCTTAACTGATATCTTTCAAGAATGCTATCCTCCGCTTTATCAAGCGGTGAATAGCTGGCGATAAATCCACTAGCTTCAAGGTCTGCGAGTAATCTCGACAGCGTTCCGCCGGGCTTTACCCCAAGATGTTTAGCCAGTAACAGTCTGGTCGAAAATCTATGCGCTCCTAGAAATTTAAGAACTTGAAGATAAAGTGGATTCTCAGCAAGTGAGCTAACTGTAATACGATTAAGTTCGTCAACGAAGAAACCAGTTGACGAAAACGCAGCCGCGCAAAATGCAGTATAGATGGAGCTCTTCGAAGATAGCCGTTTTAAATATTCAGGAATCCCACCGACTAAAAGATAGGCGTCGCACGCTTCTTTAGTCGATATTTCAGGCGATAATAACTTGCGAGCGTCCGAGAAAGGCAAAGGTGTTACTTTTAATTCTTGCATAGCGCGATTGTGAAGCGCCTTAGAGCGAAGAACCTTTCCCACCATAAATGAAGGTGACGAGCCACACAGCACAATCAAAAGCTTTGAGTTTTGTCTAAACTCATTATCCCATGCAAGTTTAAGTTCTGAAGTTAATTGATTGCGATACCCGGAAAGCCATTGAAACTCCTCTAGGAATACCGTCCAGGTTCCAGAGCGAATAAGTGGAGCAAGAAGCCTAAAAAAATCTCCCCAAGTTTTTGGACGCCAGCTAGTGATTGCTTGCCCTGGAAAAAACTTAGCTAGTTGTTGCACGGCGCTATATAGTTGCTTCGCTGTAGAATTAGCAGCATCTTCCAGGCCCTCAATTTTTATTAGTCCCCGTTTGGAAAAGGCATGCTCAATCAGTGATGTTTTGCCCACTCTTCTACGACCGTGAACTACTAATATTGCGGCTTCGCCTTTGGCGCTTATTTCTTTAAGAAAATTAAGCTCCTTAAGACGCCCAATGAATAATTGCGGCCTATTAGCTCTCATTTAGGGATAATAGGCCGATACAATAAATAGTACAACGGCCTATTACCTCTAAGTTTGTAAGAATAGGCCTATAAAATACTCTTTAACGCAATGGCCGTGGGCAGTCGCTATTTTTTTAGTTCCACTACGGAAAAAGTATAGACTTTGGTACCTGCTTGCGGGTCTTGGCTTGGGCGTAGGATTCCGAATGCGCCGCTAGTGTAATCTAGCGCCGCCAATCTATCGCTTAGCGCGTTCAGCACTAAAAAATCGGTGTTCGCTCTGGTGTGTTCTGTGGCATTTGATTGTGGAAGCTTTGCTTCAATAATTTTGGCACCACTTGTTAGGCAGCGACTGTCGATTGGAAACTCTAAGCGTATACTACTGACGATTCAGGTTATAACGCAGCCGTTATCGCTGCGATGAGCGAAGAAGCCCGCCGCGGAGAAATTCGTCAGCGATTTTTAGACGCTATCACTGCTAACTCACCGGAAGCACAGTAGAATATTTTTTCCCCAAAAATCTGATTTTGAGGCGGTATTTTAAGAGCCGTTCCCCCTAGATTGGGCCATAACAGGGCTATGAAATTAAATATACTTTTGAATCTGAAATTAAAACTGGGTTCTTCGCCCGTGCTTTTTTTACCTCTCTTTATTTCATCGCTAGCACTGGCGCAGGTTCCGCTTGAATACGGGTGCACCTATGCTGGTACGGCTAGAGCCTGCGGTAGTTCGGGGTGCAGAACAGTTCGAGCCTTCGGCCTCGGATTCGGCGAGACTGAGCCGATCGCTCAGTCGCTTGGTTTGATGAGTTGCGAGAAGCAGTCCCGGATCAATAGAGCGATTTATTTTAGCGGTACTTTCCAAAATATTTCTGAATGCTCGAACGAGAGATGTTTTTCAGCTCCGATGGGCGAGCCTGTAATCACATCTAAATTTAATCCGATATCAGTTTCAATGGGTGGAAGGATATATCAAGAATGCCTATCTTATGGTGGTCGAATTTCCACTAATTGGTATTTAGACCGGACTCTTTTATCGGGAGCGACAGATGATACACTTGTTCTTACAGATCAGGCATCGGCAACTCTACATGGTCAGCTCTTAACCTGTGTAACTCAAAATGAATGGGGCAGGGCGTCTAAGTCGGCGATTATCTCGCTCTCAGGAGACGAACTGCCACCAGTGATCTCCCGCCAAATAGAAGATATTTACGTTGAGGTTGATGCTAGAATTCCTGTTAGTTGTCCAATCTCTGGCTCCGATCTGAACTATCGTTGGTTTGTAGATGGCGAATACATTGATGGCGTAAGTGGAGCGATAATCTCATTCGACAATTTTCTAGAGCCAATCAGCAGCGATATTATTTGCGAGGGCAGTAACGCTTACGGAATATTATCCGCAAGATTTCAACTAAATATCGTAGCAGTTGGTGCAATCCCACCAACACCAACGCCACGTCCTAGAGTAACAGCGACTGCTCCACCGGCCCCCACAATTGTGCCTCCGGCTCCTACAAGCGTCCCGGCTCCAACTCCAACTGTGCGGGTGACGGCTGCTCCTCAAAATACAACTTTCGCTATTATTGGACGTAGCCAACTATCAGTGAAGATTCGCCGCAGTTTTTCCTCGACTTTTACTTTAAATAACAGTACTGCCGCTAAATTTTCGTTGGCGAGGCGAACCGCCCGACTAGCGATTTCAAGTAACGGTAAATTGACCGGCTTAATCAATAAAAGGGGCACTATCAACATAACTGTCTTAGCGCGTGGTACGTTTGGGGAGCGACGTATGACTGTGAAGATTATAGCGAAATAGAATTGAGCAGCGCTCTACTTAAATCTTGCCACTTTTAATTCTTGCGCCAAGCGTACTTAATACTTCATCTTCGTTAGCGAAGTGTTCGTTGCCGACTTCGAACGTCATAGACAGGCGAATGTGCGGGCCTGCTTCTTCCCATGGCACGCTCACGACTCCAAGTTTATTGATTAGATAATCAGTGAAAGATTGCGCAGACTCAAAAGAAAGACCATGAAACGTTTTGGGCACAGGAACGTACAAATAAAAGGACCCTGGCGAGCTCTCAGCATCTAAACCGGCGTCCCGCAAAATTTGCGAAACGTGGTTTAAACGCCTGCGATATTTTTCACGATTTGCGTTGAGTTGCGCTGCTCCGTTATCAAGTGCTTCAACACCAGCCATTTGGATTGCGATAAACTGTCCGTTATCGGTGTTATCTTTAGCCACTGCATAAGCCGACAAAAGAGTTGCGTTACTTACAACAAATCCCAAGCGATAACCTTGCATGTTATAACTTTTAGAGAGGGAATATAATTCAATCGCGCACTCTTTACCGCCTGGATGTGAGAGAAACGATTGGTATACGGAGTCAAATACAAAGTCTGCATACGCAGCATCCTGCACGATCACGAAATTATATTTGTGTGCAAGACCAATAGCAGCTTTACAGAATTCTGCGTTCATAATTCCGCCGGTCGGATTGTTTGGATAGTTAAGCAGCAAAAGTTTTGGACGCTCTTGTTTTGCGATACTTTCTAGTTCGTTTAAATCCGGTAGAAATTTATGCTCTCTGTGCAAGGGGACCGCATGTACGTGGGCGCCTAACCATCCGGCGATAGTTGGCATCACCGGATATCCAGGTTTTGTGCTTATTATACAGTCACCAGGATTTAGAAATGCCAGTGGAATTTGGGCCAAGGCTGTTTTAGTGCCCACGCAATGTAAGATCTCCTTCTCAGGATCGCAGTGCACGCCGCACAGTCGCTCTAAATAACGGGCTGCTGCTTGTTTAAACGGGAGCGTGCCATTATTTGGATAAATCCGATTTTTTTTATCAGCGGCCGCTTTAGTCAGGCGCTCTATAATCTGATCGGCCGCCCGTTCTTCAGGCTCACCAACACCCATGTCGATTAATTTCACGGTAGGATAATCGCGCAAGAATGCCTTCTTAGCGTTATCGATTAAAGTGAACTTGAACGTTTTGTTAACTTTGCCAAATTGGACACCACCGACGCGCTCTGCAAAAAGTTGTTGTAGGTCCATCTGTTTTTCACCCTCGGCTCAAACATTAATTTTCCCAATGTTATTACCAAAGGTTAGCAGCTAAGATCAAACTATATGCAATTAAACGTAGCCGCGGTGCAATTTGATATCACTTGGAACAATCCTGAAGATAACATCAGGAAATTAACACCTTTAGTGGCTGAGGCTGCGAAAGTTGCAAAGCTAATCGTATTACCTGAGATGTTCCCGTGCGGATTCTCTTTGTGCACCGGGGCCGCAGCGCAGTTAGCGTTTGAGCACGGAGTAAAGTTTTTGCGAGAGTCAGCCAAAGTGCATGGTTGTTGGATGGCCGGTAGTTTGCCAACACCTGGTGAAGCTAGCTTTACCCGTCCTCTGAATTCGTTAGTTATCGTTAGCCCTGATGGTGCGGAGCTAAGCTACTCAAAAATTCATCTTTTCGGATTTGGTGGAGAGGCCAAAGCTTATCAATCAGGTTCCAAGGTAATAACAGTAGAAATTGAAGGTGTGAGAGTTACACCGTTTGTCTGTTACGATATTCGCTTCCCAAAGTTTTTTTCATTGGCAGCGCCAGAAACAGATCTTTTTCTTGTGGTCGCCAATTGGCCAATTACTCGCCGTCTACATTGGGAAATCCTTGCACAAGCACGCGCTATTGAAAATCAGGCAGCGCTATTAGCGGTGAATCGCATCGGACAAGGAGGGGGGCTTGAGTATCACGGCGGAACGCGCGGTTACTCAGCAACCGGCGAGGTGATTTTTGATCTGGGCTCTAAGGCTGGTTATGGAGTGATGCAGGTTGATGGCGAGATAATAGCTAAGTATCGGCAGAGCTTTCCCGTGTTGAAAGATACTCGGTCTGATTTAGGCGAGCTTTCATGAGCGCGCCAATTAGCTGTAAATTCTGGAAGTTACACGGCTGCAAAAATAGCTTCGTAGTCGTAAAAGCACAGGCTGGGATTGATTGGAATGCTGCTGCACAGCGTTTGTGTAACGTAAACTCAGGCGTTGGAGCTGACGGGTTATTGGTAGTTTCTCAAACTGCAGTAACGACACATTTCCTGGTTTTTATGTTCAATCCAGATGGCAGTAGCATGGGGATGTGTGGCAACGGTATACGCTGCGTAGTGCGATTTATATTTTTAGAGCAGATGCTCTCAGCCAGCGAGACTGACAAACAAGAAACTCTGCTAACTTTTGATGTGAACGGGCGAGCTATCAAAACACGCAGCTCGCTAGATGGTCGCGAGGTTGAAGTTGATATGGGTGAGCCTGCCTTGCAGGATTCGCCAGGCGGAAAGAATATAATAAGCTTGCCCGGATTCACTTGTGAATTTTTATCTGTTTCAATGGGTAATCCCCATTGCGTAATTTTTGATAGCAGCATCGACTACGAAAAGGCCACTGAGTTGGGCCCACAAATCGAAAAACTTCCATTGTTTCCTCAACGTACCAACGTTGAGTTCGTGAATATTAATTCCGATAATACCCTAAGCGTTAACGTTTGGGAGCGTGGCGCGGGACAAACCCAAGCTTGCGGCACCGGCGCTTGCGCAGTGCTTGTAGCGGCCGTGATACAGAAAAAAAGTGGGCGTAGTAATACGGTGCATCTACCAGGGGGAAAGCTTAGCGTACGCTGGGATGAGAAAAGCAATCATGTGTTTTTAACGGGGCCAGCTGAAGAGATTTGTTTTGGCGAAGTTGACCTGTACTAAAATGCAAAATAACCTTGCCGGTCGGGCCCTACTGTTTTCGACCCTACTGTTTTCGACCCTACCGTTTTCGACCCTATCGTTTTCGACCCCGTCGTATCCGACTTTCAACACCTCACGGCGCAAGGCGCACAGCAGAAACCTAGTAGGACTTAGCTATTAACACATCAACCGTAGCTTCGTTGCCCGTCAAAATACATTTTCCTGTACTGCCTGATTGATCCAATGGGATACAGCGAATGCTTATTTTAAGCTCGTCTAACAGCGTTAAGCTAGCTGGGTCTTCGCACCATTTTGCACGTACAAACCCGCCGTGAATCTCAGGTTTTTCGCTGTTTTTAGGGGTAAAAAACGCTTTTAACTCAGCGTATGTTTTGATGTCTTGAGTTAGGTGAGCATCACGGTGCGCCTTCGCTTCATTAAATAGATTGCTCTGAATTTCCTCTAAAATCCTGGCAACAGCGGCAGTCACATC
>Ga0105046_10005730_pt1 | contig 19628 bp, 19 predicted proteins | sample MAT03_FD_78385 | JGI IMG/M metagenome (GOLD analysis project Ga0105046, IMG submission 78385) | Freshwater microbial communities from Lake Fryxell liftoff mats and glacier meltwater in Antarctica - MAT-03 (megahit assembly) | ecosystem: Environmental > Aquatic > Freshwater > Ice > Liftoff... | reverse complement strand
CATATCGGCAACCGTTCGCTTGTACTCCAGGTCGAGCGAAAACACTTCCAGACGTCCGTTCGCCCGGTCGGCAATGTAGATCTCGGGCTCTTTCTTCACCGTGCTGACCCAGATGCCATGGCAGGTTCGGAACTTGCCATGCTCGTTCCCGGGGCCGCCCATCGTCTTGATCAGCTTGAAGTTCTTGTCGAAGCGGTGGACCTTCTGGCTGCCGTAACCGTCGACGACATAAATGTCGCCGTTAGCGGAAACCGCCACATCGGTCGGGTTGGTGAAATCGAACTTCTGCGAGACATCGTTCTCGGCCGCGACATTGCCGATCTGGTAAAGCACCTTCCCCTTCATGTCGGTTTTGTAGATACGTGCGCCGATCCGTTTGTCCTTCGGCCCGGCGACGTTTTCGGTCCAGTAGAGGAACTCCTGATCGCCCTCTTTGTTGAGGTAAAGGCCATGAGCCGTGCCGGCGACTTCCTGCGGGGTGAAGCCGATCTTGTCGGAGAAGTCTTTCGTCCAGGTCTCGATCAGCTTGCCGTCGCTACCGAAGATGGCGACACAGGGGCTCGACGAACGGGACGTCACAATGATGCGGTCTTTCGAGTCGACAACGATCGCGCAACCCAGACCGTACTTCATCCCCTCGGGCAACTTGCCCCAGTTCCCGTCGAGCGTGTAAGTCGCCTTGCCCGTTCCGATCGTGACCGGAGCGGCACCAGCGGAGCGGTTCAGGGTCAGAGCCGCCGCACTCGCGCCAGCGGCGGCGATGAACTGACGGCGGGTAAACAGTTGGTCGGTCATGAGGATTCCTCGGTAGGAGTGAAGAGTTTGTTAAATTCCGCTTACTTCGCCACTGGCAAGAACCGAATGCAGATCGGCGCTCCGACCTCGACCTTGCTGCCGGTCGGCTGCAAGGCGCCTTGAGCGTCGATTTTGAAGACGAGGACCTCGTTGCCGTCTTGGCTCCCGACGAGGGCGTATTGGCCCGTCGGATCGATGTTGAAATTGCGAGGCGTCTTGATGCCGTCAGTGGCGTGGCCGATGAGGGTGAGATCACCCGTCTTCTCATCGAGCTTGAAGGCGGCGATGCTGTTATGGCCCCGGTTCGAGCCGTAAACAAATTTACCGTTCGGATGCACGACCACTTCCGCGGTGGAGTTGTTGCCCTTGTAGCCCATCGGCAGTGTCGGCACGGTCTTGAGCGTCTTTAACTCGCCTTTCTCGGCATCGAAGCTGAGCGAGGAGAGGGTCGAATCGAGTTCATTGATGACGAACGCCAGCGGGGCGGTGGGGTGAAACGCGAAATGGCGCGGGCCGGCGCCGGGGGCAGTCGCACAGTGCGGGGGCGTGTTCGGCGTCAACGTTCCCTTGTCGGCATCGAGCTTGTAGACGAGCAACTGGTCGAGGCCGAGATCGGCCACCACGGCGAAGCGGTTGTCCTTCGTCACGTTGATCGAGTGAGCGTGCGGTTTCTCCTGGCGTTTCGGATTGGCGCCCTTGCCTTCATGTTGAATGAACGAGGAAGAGGGCTTGAGCTTGCCGTCCTCGCCAATCGGGTAGACGTTGACGCTGCCGCCGCCGTAGTTAGCGATCAGCACATTTTTGCCGGCCCGATCGACGCTGACGTGGCACGGTCCGGATCCGCCGGCCGCCTGTTCGTTCAGCTTGGTAAGCGAGCCGGTCTTGGCGTCGAGTGCATAGGCGATGACGCCGCCGGTCGACTTGCCGTCGACCATCACGCCGCCGACGGCGTACAGGTATTTGGCAGTCGGGTGGATGGCCACGAACCCAGGGGCCGCCGCCTCGGCCGCGAGTTCGACTTTGGCAATCTTGCCAGTTTCGAGATCGAGCTCGGCCCGGTAGATGCCCTTGGCGAGCTTGCCGCCGCCGGTGCCGATGAAGACCCAGAGTTTTTCAGCCTGGGCGACAGACGTCGCAAAAGTGGCGATGGCCAAGACGGCCGCGAACAACAGAAAGTGAGATCGCATGCGCATGGATGTTCCTCAGGAAGGAGATAGTGCGGATTCCGTTTCCCCGATTAGTGTAAAACGATTCCGCACGCCAGTCACGCGCGAAATGCCCACGTGTCAATTTCCCGTCTGTCCGGTATCATGAAGCACATGAGCGATCTCTCCGTCGATGCGATCAACCGGCACGTTCGCGAACAGCGCGATCGGCTGGAACCGTTCTACCGCGAGGTCGGCAAGGTCATCGTCGGTCAGCGCGGCCTGATCGATCGTCTCCTCATCGGCCTGTTGACCGACGGCCACCTCTTGCTCGAAGGCGTCCCCGGCCTGGCCAAAACGCTCGCCATCCGCACCGTGGCCCAGACGCTTCGTCTCGATTTCAAACGCATCCAGTTCACGCCCGACCTGCTGCCCGCCGACGTGCTCGGCACGCAAATTTACAACCCCCGCTCGGGTGAGTTCTCGATCAAGAAAGGCCCGATCTTCGCCAATCTCGTGCTGGCCGACGAAATCAACCGTGCCCCGGCCAAGGTGCAGAGCGCCCTGCTTGAAGCGATGCAAGAGAAGCAAGTCACCATCGGCGATACGACCTTCCCGCTGCCCCGACCGTTTCTCGTGCTGGCAACGCAGAACCCCATCGAGCAGGAAGGGACCTACCCGCTTCCCGAAGCGCAGGTCGATCGCTTCATGCTCAAGGTGGTGCTCGGTTACCCGAGTAAGGCCGAGGAACTCGCGATCCTCGACCGGATGGGCGGATTGTCTCCAAAACTGGACGTTGATCCGGTCTTCGAGCCGGAAGATCTCCAGACGCTACGTGAAGCCGTCGATCGCATTTACGTGGACGACAAGATCAAGAACTATCTCGTCGACCTCGTGCAGGCGACACGACGGCCGAAAGACTTTGGCCTGGAACTCGCCGGCCTGATCCAGTTCGGTGCCAGCCCCCGGGCGACGATCGCCCTCGTCCGTGCCGCCAAGGCCCAGGCGTTTCTCGATGGCCGCGGCTATGTGACCCCGCAGGACGTGAAGACGGTCGTCCCCGACGTGATGCGGCATCGTCTGATTGTCTCCTACGAAGCGGAGGCCGAGGACTTGAATTCCGACGCGCTACTGAAGCGAATTCTGGACAAGATGCCGGTGCCGTGAATGAGGTACAAACATAATTGATTTTAGGCGAGCGTCGAGCCGTCAGGCCGACGTGGCATTCGGATCGCGGTTGTTTTCGGAATCACACGTCGGCCTTACGGCTCGATGCTCGCCTAAAACAACCACTCGATCAAGTGAAGTGAAATGGCTCGAATCGCTCCGTTACCTTGGAAGTTGAGGCTTCATGCACCAAGTTCTCTTCTGGATCCCGGTCAAGTTTAGCTGGTTCCCGGACGGCATCCCCGTGTATGCCTACGGGGCGATGCTGTTCAGCGCCTTCCTCGCGACCGTGATGTTCTCCAGCCGGCGAGCGCCGCGGACTGGCGTAAACATCTCGCGTGACAAGATCCAAGACTTGGCGATCCTGCTCTTCATCGCGGGCCTGGCAGGCGCTCGGCTCACGTACATGATCCAGTTCAACGTTCCGCTCACCAAGTTCTTCCGCATCTGGGAAGGCGGGATCGTGCTCTATGGCGGCATCATCGGCGGCGCCATCGCGTTCATCCTCTACCACCATTTCATGTTGAAGCGATTCAAGATCACCCTGTGGCAGATGGCCGACCTGGCAGCGCCCGCGGTGGCCATCGGTGTCGCGCTCGGGCGCGTCGGCTGCCTGCTCAATGGTTGCTGCTGGGGCCAGGCCGCGGGCGAGAGTTGCCCGGCGATCGAGTTTCCGTTGTTGCCCGCCCCGTCTCGGGAGATGCTCGTCGACAAAGATGGCGTGCAAACCGTCGCGGGGTTCCTCGTCGAGCGAGATCTGGAAGATCCGCGTTCGATTGTCCGCCGGATTGAACCGGGTTCGGCTGCCGACAAGGCCGGGTTGCGCGAAGGCGATCGGATCCTCAAAATCAAAACGGCCAGCGAGTGGCGCTTGAACGCCGAGGTGATGATCGTCGCCGGGCCGAGCGATGAGATCGCCAAGTTCCGGGAAACGATGAAGGAATACGGCAGAAGTGAGGAGGTCGATTCCGGCGCGGCAGAGTCGACGACCTTGAAGATCTTCGTCGAGGATCCCGCGAAATTCCACGCGGCCTACGAACAAGCCAAATCGTTTGCCGCCGCGCACCAAAGGACGGCCTTGAGGCTGGACCTGTATACCGACTTGCTCAACAACTGGCCGCGCGGCCGCAATTCCATTCAGTTCATCGTGGATAGCGACGGCACGGAGATCCAACTCCCGGCCTTCACGCCGCGAAGCATCGGCCTTCATCCGACGCAACTGTACGAGATCATCAGCATGGTATTGCTGCTCCTTCTGGTGCTCGCGTTCTACCCGTTCCGCCAGCACGATGGGCAGGTCTTTGTTCTGTGGATGGTGGCCTACTCGTTCCATCGGTTCTTGAACGAGATCCTGCGAACTGAACCTGTCGAGGGGCTCAACATGACGCTGTCGCAGAACATCAGCGTTCTCGTGCTTGCCGTGGCGATTGGTCTGGAGATTTACTTGCGGCAGACGCAACCAAGACGCACGACGGGCGCGGGTCCCGCTTGACCCATCGCTTTCGCCCGAACACGCTGTAGAATGAAAAAGTGATTTCACCCCATCTGAGGAGAAACCTAATGAAGATGTTCTCGATGTTCACCCTGGCGGGCCTCTTGCTGACTGGAACCGCGTATGCCGACGTCGACTTCGCCGGCATGAAGTCGAAACCGCCGGCCGGTTGGAAAGAAGAACAGCCGTCCAATGCGATGCGTCTCGGCCAATTCAAACTTCCGAAGGCTGAAGGCGATCCCGAGGATGCCGAGATCGCGCTCTTCAAGTTCCCGGGCGGCAGCGGGACGACCGACGCCAATCTCAAACGGCAACTGGCCAAGTTCAAGACGCCCGAAGGCAAGGCCGAGCCGGAAAACACCGTAGGCAAGGTCAACGTCGGCAAGATCGAAGCCACCTACCAGGATGTAAAGGGGACGTTTCTCTCGAAGTTCCCGCCGTTCGCGCCCAACGCCAAGATCACGGAGAAGACCGAGTTCCGCCAACTCTACGTCGTCTTCACGAACGACACGGGTGACTACTACGTGTCGCTCCTCGGCCCCGCCAAGACGGTCGAGAAGCACAAGAAAGATTTCGAAGAGTGGTTGAAGAACTTCAAATAATGATCTGATCCGGGTCGTAGGGGAGGCTCGAACGCTCCCCTACAAGTCCTCGCCGCTTGCGGCGTCGCGAAAAATTGATGCAATGTCCCCTTTTTTCGATTTCGATCTCCCCCCTCATCTGATTGCCCAACACCCTGTTGAGCCGCGTGATTCATCGCGGCTGATGGTGCTCGATCGCGACCACAATACGATCGAACATCGCCAATTTCATCAGCTTCCCGACTGTCTGAGTGCGGGTGATCTTCTCGTCTTGAACGAGACTCGCGTCATTCCCGCACGGCTCATTGGGCGGCGTGAAAGTTCGGGCGGCAAGTGGGAAGGGCTGTTTCTCCGCGAGCACACCGACGGCGTCTGGGAACTTCTCGCCCGCGCCAAGGGACAACCGATCGTCGGCGAAGCGTATCAGGTCGAGCCCGGGCCTCTGCGTTTGATTTATCGCGGCCGGGCCGAAGGCCATTGGTTGATGACGCCGGAGCCGGCGGGAACCGTGTCCGAGATACTGATCAAACATGGCCAGATTCCGCTGCCGCCTTACATCCGCCAGGGACGGGCCGACGACGCCGATCGCGATCGCTATCAAACGGTCTTCGCGCGAACCGACGGCTCAGTCGCGGCCCCGACGGCCGGATTGCACTTCACCCCGGCGCTATTGGCCCGGCTGGAAGAAAAGGGCGTCAACACGGCACGCATCACCCTGCATGTCGGCCTCGGCACCTTTGAGCCGATGCGGACAGACAATCCCGACGAACACGTCATGCATGCCGAATGGGCCGAGGTTTCGGCAGCTACTGTGTCGGCTATCCAAGGTTGCAAAGCACGCGGCAATCGAGTGTTCGCGGTCGGTACTACGGCGGTACGCGCCCTCGAAAGTGCGGCACGTGAGGGCGAACTCAAGCCCTGGAGCGGCGAGACGAACTTGTTCATACGCCCGCCGTACCAGTTTCACGCGATCGACGGCATGATCACGAACTTCCACCTGCCGCGCACGACGCTTCTGTTGTTGGTGAGTGCACTGGCTGGTACGGAGTTCCTCCAACAGGCGTATCGGACGGCCATCACAGAAGAGTATCGCTTTTACAGTTACGGCGACGCGATGCTGATCCATTAGCCGCGACGCGAAATCTTCGGAGCGGAGCGCGTGAGATGAAAATCACCATCGAACAACAACGGCTTTCATCAGCCGAGGCGGAGATCCGGATTGACGTCGAAGTTGATGGACAGCATCGACCTTTTGAAGTGCGAGGTCATCTCTCGGGTCCGCGAAGCACGCATAGCGAGACGATCCAACTGGCCTATCCACTCAAGCAAGTTGTCATGGGCGACGGCAAATACCGGGGGCGCGTGCTCATTCCCGAGCCGAACTTGTGGAAGCCTGAGACACCATTCACCTACGAGGGCGTGATTGAACTCTGGCACGACGGCAAGAAAATCGAGTCGAAGCCGATCGTCGTGTGCTTCAAGGCATCATGACGTGATTTCCTTCAGCGCATCCGCCAACTTATCGATGTCAGCCTCGGTGTTGAATGGTCCGGGGCTGACACGGACAAGACCGTCGGGATACGAGCCGACCGTCTTGTGAATGTACGGGGCGCAGTGCAGGCCAGGGCGAATGGCGATGTCGAACGCTTGATCGAGAACGCCGCCCAGTTCCGGGGCGGCGAGGGCGTCGCAACGGAAGCTGATGGCGCCGACGCGCCGGCTCATATCGCGATGGCCGAAGACTTCAAACCCGCCGATCTCGTCGAGACGTTTCCAGAGGCGTTCGATCAGATCGGTCTCGTGTTTTTGAATCTTGGCCAGTGTCTCTGCTTCAACAAACTGGATACCGGCCGACAAACCCGCGACGCCAAGAACGTTGGGCGTGCCGCCTTCGAGGAAGTAGGGAAACTCGGCCGGTTGGGTTGGCGTCGAGGAGTCGCCTCCGGTGCCGCCCTCGCGCCAGGGGCCAAGCTGGATGTTGGGCGCGACATAAAGCACGCCGGTGCCGGTTGGGCCGAGCAGCGACTTGTGGCCGGGTAGCGCGAGCAGATCGATGTTCATCGCCTGGATGTCGATCGGGATCACCCCCGCCGTCTGAGCGGCATCAACGAGAAAGATCAATTCCCGTTCGCGAGCGATCTTGCCGAACTCCGTAATCGGCTGGACCGTACCGAGGACGTTGCTGGCGTGCGTGATGGCAATCAACCGAGTCTTCGGCGTGATGGCGTTGCGGATGGCGTCGGGATCGATGGTGCCGCCGCCGTCGGCCGTGACGCGCGTAAGCGAGATCAGGCCCGCCTTCTCCATGGCGACGAGCGGCCGGCTGACGCTGTTATGTTCGAGGTTGGAGGTGATGACGTGGTCATCGCGCTTCAAGACGCCCTTGAAGGCCATGTTGAGCGCGTCGGTCCCGTTGAGCGTGAAGACAAATCGCTCGGGCCATTTGCCATTGAAGAAGCGATTGAGGCGATGCCGGCCGTCATCGAGCGCGTGCTCAGCGGCCAACGCCATCTTGTGCCCCGCGCGGCCGGGATTGGCCAGCGAGGAGCGCGCGAAGCGATCGAGAGCCTGATAGACGGACTCGGGTTTCGGGAAAGAGGTAGCGGCGTTGTCGAGGTAGATCATGGATCAAACAATCTCGTACACGTCGGAAATAATGACTTGTCTTTGCGGAGTGTCGATCGAATAGCACACGGCCAATGGCTGCGACATGAATCGAAACAATCTCTCAGATAGGCTCGTCCCACTTCCGTGAGGATCACCGCCCATTAGATCTTCAATTCTTTTTCGCGACGAAGCGAATTCCTGCTTGTTGGATGAGTTCCGCCAAAGTACGTGAAGCATCTTCCAAGCGGACGGTTCCCAAATGACTTGATAAGGAATCACTTGGCGTCAGCCTCAGTTAGATTGGCTAGAAATGCAAACATGTACTCTTCATCAAACCCACCCGTGCGATCCCACTCCATTTGAAGTGTTTTCATCTGTCGGGAAACAACTTCGGCTGGAATTCCGGGCTCGTGCGGTTTGCCTGCACGTTCACGATGTCTCGCCAATGCAACGGCTTCGAACGGATCGACCACGCCGATCATCTTGCCGGAAAGGTCGCGAAACACTACCTTTTCCCGCGCCGAAGCAAACGCTTGAGTCTGTTCGTCGGTCAAAGTGATTTCAGTCATGCGTTGTCCTCCTTCACCACCATCGTATCCGATCCTCCTAGCCGTCTGCAATCTAAGTCAATGCCCAATATACTTCGCATACAGCGTCCGCGCCTTCTCGCAATCGTCCGTGCCCTTGATGATGGCACGACCATCGGGGAAGACGGTGAAATCGTACTCGCCGATCTGGGCCTTTAACAGGAACTTGTTGAAAGTGACGGTGCCCGATTCGCCCAACTGCTTCGAGAGGGCGCCGAAGTCCAGCTTGGTCGCGGCGCGATGCGACACCTGCACGGCGTTGCGGCCGCACAGGCTGGTGGTTTGCGTGCCGTGAACGCCTTCGAGCCATTCGAATTTCTTCTGCTTGCAGCAGGGACAATTCACCTTGCCGAGCAAGGGCGCGATCTTGATGCGTCGGTTGACGTTCTCCCACATGTCGATATAGAGCAGTTCCCGATTGATGGTGTTTTTCTTGCCGGCCAGGAGTTTCAAAGCCTCCGCGGCCTGGTAGCTGGCAATGACGTTGACCATTGGCCCGAGGACGCCGGCGGTCTCGCAGGTGCCGACTTCGCCGGGACCGGGGGCCGCCTCGAAGACGCAGCGCAGGCAAGGCGTCTCGTGGGGAATGATCGTCATCGACTGCCCGACGCTGCCGATGCAGCCGCCGAAGATCCACGGCTTGTTCAGCGACACCGCGGCATCGTTGATGAGATAGCGCACTTCGAAATTGTCGGTGCCATCGAGAATGACATCGGCGTCTTTGCAAAGTTCAATGATGTTGGTGCGGTCGATATCCGTGACGATCGGCTCGATGGTCACCATCCGATTGATCTCGCGCAACTTCTTGGCTGCCGCCTCGGCCTTCGGGAGATTGTTGATCACGTCGGATTCGTCGAACAACACTTGCCGTTGCAGGTTGCTGACTTCGACGAAGTCGCGATCGACGATGCGGACAAAGCCGACCCCGGCGCGGACGAGATTATTCGCCAATACCGTGCCGAGTGCGCCGCAACCGCAAATGGTAACGCGGCTGGCGACGATGCGTTCCTGCCCCGCCTTGCCGATGCCGCCGAAACGCATCTGCCGGGAATAACGTTCGATGGAGGTGAGTTCAGAGGTCATTCGAGATGGGTCTCTTTCCAGTTTCTTGCGCGGAACAGTTTGAATGAGCTCACGGTTCTGAAACGGAGGAGCGGTTCAACAAATCCGACCAGCTATTGGCCTCATGAACTCGGTCTGTGAAGACTTCGAGTTGGTCGATATTGTCGATGTCGTCAATGAAGCGCAGCGTGTTTTCATCGGGCGCTCCGAAGCGGGTTTGCCCCTGGCGGAGGATGGTCCGCTTTAGAGTCTTAATCGCCCCTTCCTCCATAAAGGCATCTGCAATCGTTTTTTTCATGTTTGCCATCTCCTTCCTGCGAGTCTCGTCCTCTTGCGCAGATTCCGCGACCGCTTGCCAATGCGTTTTTTCAACTCCCGTGCGACGACTACAAGCCCATGTTAGCACGGCGCTAAGCATTTCGGACCAGAGTACTCGATCTGTGTCGTGAAACTTGCCCAGACGGCGCATGGCTTCGACGAAGATCGGCTCGAATTCCTCGGCGGGCAAGTCTTCCGCACGGGCGACGGCAAGTAACCGGAAGAATGCCTCCCGGCTATCGAGAAGTTCTTGCGAGCTGTGGTTCGCTAATTCCCAGAATAACGGTTCCCACCTAGGCGCGAACAGATGAAATCCCGCTGGTCCGCCCAGTAGATCGGTGATCGTGCGGGGACTCGTCCAGGTTCGCGGCGAGGTATGCAAGACAATGGGCACAACAGGCGTCATGCGGAATTCCGGCCGAGGTGTCGCCATCGTCTCCCAATTCCGCCATTCGCGCTCCCAATAAAGCACCGAGTAGAGTAGTGTCCGCAGCGGCATTCTAGGATCGGGTCGGCTTTGGTGCTCGATGAGTACGCAGACCAGTGCTATTTGTTCGCCTTCGCCCGATTGATAGGGAATCTCGAAAAGGAGGTCGGCCTCTCGGCCTCGCCAATCTTCGGGCAGAAAGTCTCGTGGCAGCAACTTCGCCCGAGCACAATCAAAACCCTTCGCCAGATCTTTGAGAACCTCTTCCAGAAAGGCCTTAAGATTCACAGGATGCTGTAGCGTTTTCCGCAAGACGCGATCGGCGATGTCGTGCAACGGCGGTGAATCGTCATCGGGCACGGCAGGACCTCGTCTTTCCTGGAAGACCGTTTATTCACCCACACCGTTCTCTTGAAGAAAAGACTTCAGGAACTGCGTGTGCTCTTTCGGCCAATCTTCTTCCTTGGCGTACCCGACCAAGGTCTCCATGTCCTCCCGGGCACGTTGTAGGTCCTTGCCGGTCAGCCGCTGAAGATAGGTCGCCATGTATTCCATCGCTTCGATCGCCCCGTCGGGATGGACGATTTCTTCGTCCGAACCTTCAAGAAAGACGTACGCATGGAGCATCGCCATCAGCATCGGGTTGATGCCCAATTCCTCGGGGATCAGCGGAAAGACCGCCGCACCTTCGGGAGAATCTGACCCATCTTGTTCGGTGTCGTCATTCATGAAAATCACCCGCCTGCCACAGCCGGGATCAATGCGACCAGTTGACCGTCTTTGACGGCCGTCTGCATCTCGTCGAGGTAACGAATGTCCTCGTCGTTCACGAAGATGTTGATATAGGGGCGGAGTTTGCCGTTATCGAACAGTTTGGGGCCGATGTTCGGATACTGCTTGATGAGGTCGGCCAGCGCTTCTTGCACGGTGCCGCCGGCGACATCAATCACGGACTTGTTGGCGGTATGCTCGCGCAGGGGCGTCGGGATTTCGATGCGAACTGGCATGATGAAATTCTCCTTGAATCGGCCGACACGCTCCGCTCGGAAGACTTCGCGTCGCGGCTTCACGTACACTTATACCAACACCGGTTCTCGCGTCCCCGCCGTCGGTGCGTCGACCAGCGGTTCGAACGCCTCGAGCGAAGGCCTGATCACGATGGGCGGCTCGATCGCGTCGTAGAGCGCGTCGAGCGTCTTCAGGCCGTTGCCGGTGATGCACAGGACGATCTCTTCGTTGCGCGGGATGCGTCCTTGCTCGATCAGCTTCCGGGCGACGGCCACGGTCACGCCGCCCGCGGTTTCAGCGAAGATGCCTTCGGTCCGCGCCAGAAGCTGGATCGCTTCAATAATCTCCGGATCGCTGACATCCTCGCCGTAGCCGCCGGTGTCGCGCATCAGTTTGGCGGCGAAGTAGCCGTCGGCCGGGTCACCGATCGCCAGCGACTTGCAGATGGTGTTCGGTTTGCGAACCGGCTTGTGCCGTTCACGGCCGGTCTTGACGGCATCGGTGATCGGGTTGCAGCCCGTCGCCTGGGCGCCGAACATTTTCGTCGTCGGAGCATTCTTCACCAGGCCGATTTTGTGCAGTTCTTCGAACGCCTTGTAGATCTTGCCGATCAGAGCGCCGCCCGCCATCGGGCAGACGATGTGTTGCGGGAAACGCCAGCCGAGATCCTCGGCAATTTCGAAGCCAAACGATTTGGAACCCTCGGCATAGAACGGCCGTAGGTTGATGTTCACGAAACCCCAGCCGTACTTGAAGGCGACCTGGGTGCAAAGGCGGTTGACTTCGTCATAGGTGCCCGAGACGCCGATGACGTTGGCGCCGAAGACGCTGGTGCCAAGCACCTTGCTCCGCTCCAGATCAGAGGGGATGAAGATGTATGTTTCGAGCCCCGCAGCGGTGCCGTTCGCTGCCACGCTGTTGGCCAGGTTGCCGGTCGAAGCACAGCCGACGGTACGGAAGCCGAACTCAACCGCCTTACTCAGGGCGACTGAAACCACGCGATCCTTGAAGGAGAGCGTTGGGAAGTTGACCGCGTCGTTCTTGATCCACAGGCGTTCGACGCCGAGCGCGTCGGCGAGGCGATCGGCCTTCACCAGGGGTGTGCCGCCGACCTGCGGGCCGACCGTTGGTTCGCCTTCGAGAGGTAGCAGTTCGCGATAGCGCCACATATTGCGCGGCCGCTTTTCGATCTTTTCGTGGCTGATGTTTTTCGCGATGGCCACGTAGTCGTAGTCGACTTCGAGCGGTCCGAAATCATCCACGCAGAAATTGATGGGCGACTTGGGGTACAGCTTCCCGCAGACCTTGCAACGAAGGCCTATAGAAAAATCGGGCACGAATCGGACTCCCTGCGATCCACGAAGATCGCGGCTGAACGATACATACCGGGACTCGCCGCGCTTCAAACGAAGCACGAACCATCGAGTGAGAGATAGAGGGGTGTAAAGTCACCACCCGCGTCTGATCTTTCCCGGTTCACCGGGCAGGAGTTAGCACCTTTGCGAATGGAACCATCGGGGAGATGGCTCGATTCACCGGTTGCTGTGGCTTCGAAGGGCCTGTTCCCTCAGCCACTCTGGATCGTACATGAGATTTTGGAATCCCACGGGATCGAACTACAGAAAATCGTATCCTGATCGCGGCGTCGCGACAACCGAATTTCGCGAATTTTCGCCGCGATGCATCTACCAGGTCACTTCTTCCGGCCCGAATACTTGGCGACGGCATCTGGATTCAGCGTGATTCCCAAACCCGGTCCCGTGGGAACCGGCAGCATGCCGTCGGCATCCAGCTTGAACCGGGGCTCGATGAGTTCTTCGATATAGGGAACACCGGTCTGGTACTCGACCCAGCGAGCAACCGGAAGGGCCGCCGTCAGTGCCAGATCGGCGGCGACACCGATCGCGGTGTTCCAGCCATGAGGCACCAACAGCACGCTGTGATCGTATGCCATCCAGCCCATACGCCGGCCTTCGCTCAGTCCGCCGCACTTGGTCAGATCCGGCTGAATGACATCGAGCGCTCGCTGTGTGATATACGGTTGAAACGTCTGCCGACGGGTGAACACTTCGCCCGTCGCGATCAACACCGGCGAGTGCTGGCGGAGCTCCTTGTATCCTTCCAGATCGTCCGGCTTGAGCGCTTCCTCAAACCACGTGATTTGGTAGTTCCCCAGCATCTTGGCGGTCTCAATCGCCCACCGCGCGGTGTGTGGCCAGTACTGCTCGCTGCCGCCGGCGTCTACCATCAACTCGACGTCGGGGCCGACCGTTTCGCGAGCCGTCTTGATCAGAAGTTCGTCGAGTTGCCGGCTAACGCGACCGAATGGCCGCCAGCCCATTTTGATGGCCTTGAAGCCGCGATTCACCTGCACAAGTAGTTTTTCGCGAAGCACCGGCGGATCGTCGAAAAGGATGGATGCGTAAGGCTTGATGCGATCGCGGTAGTTGCCGCCAAGCAATCGCGACACCGGCTGATTGAGCGCCTTGCCCATCAAGTCCCACAGGGCAATATCGATGCCGCTGATGGTGTGCTCGATCGCCCCGCCGCGGCCATACCAGAAACTGAGTTGTCGAAGTTTCTCGCTGACGCGCTCAGCCTCGAAAACCGTCTCGCCGACGAGCATCGGCTTCAGGTGCGTCAGAGACGCCTCGACGAACACGCGATTCGTGAAGCACGACCCGATGCCGATCAGGCCGGAATCAGCCTCGACCTCGATGAGCGTATTCATCTGCTCATTCGGATCGGTGCCGCCTGGCCAACCGGTGTCGTGGGTCGCCCCGCCTAGTGGAATACTGCGAACGTCGATGATCTTCATGTGAACTCCATGTAGCCGCATTCATGAGAACGCGGGGTTCGTCGACCCATGATGCGAGCGCGATTACGGCGATGAATCGTAGACGTCTCGCTCCGCGAGACGACGTTCATCTCGCGGAGCGAGATGACTACGGTAGAAGCCAGACTAATTCTTCCCCAGCAGCCCGCGGCCCTTCATCCACTTTTCGAGTTTCTCAGGCCAAGTAGCCAGTTCCGCGGAACCGTTCTTGCCGTTGCCCAGGCCGACGCCATGAGTGCCTTTTTCCATTTCAACAAGTTCTACCGGCACTCCCGCTTTCTCACACGCCGCTTTGAATAGCCGGCTGTTCTCGATCGGCACCGCCTTGTCTTCCACGGTGTGGAAGAGGAAGGTTGGCGGCGTGTCTTTCGTCACCTGCTTCTCATTCGAGTAAAACTCGACGAGTTTGGCGTCGGGAGTTTTGCCGAGGAGATTATTCTTTGACCCGCCGTGCGTCTTCTCACCCAAGGTGATAACTGGATACGCGAGGATTGCAAAATCCGGCCGACTGCTCACCTTGTCGATCGGGTCGACCGCGCTGGCGTCACCGGCCTCGAAATGCGTGGCGGCCGTGGAGGCCAGATGCCCGCCGGCCGAGAAACCCCAGACGCCGATCCGATTCGGGATGACGTCATAGTCCTTGGCCTTCGAACGCACGAGGCGAATCGCCCGCAGCACGTCGAGCATTGGCCCCGGGTGCAGTGGGGCATCGACCTTGCCTTCGTTGACCGTGCGATACTTCAACATGAAGGCGGACACGCCGCGAGCGTTCAGCCACTCCGCCACCTGCTTGCCTTCATGATCGACGGCCCGACCCGAATAGCCGCCGCCTGGGCAGACCACGACGGCCGTGCCGTTGGCCTTCTCCTTGTCGGCCAGATAGATGGTCAAGGTTGGCACATTCGAGGGGTCCTTGCTCGTCGGCCCGGGGATCTTGTCGCCCCAGAGATTGATCGGGGTCGGATCGGCCCCGAGAAGCATGGCGCAGAGAAGGAGAGACATGGCCTGTTCCTTTCGTTTGGAACTTCGTCGTGAAGTTGCCCTGTTGGAAGAGGGTCGTGTCGCCTATGATAGGAGTGCATTGAGCCTCAGCCAGGGGGCGATCTGGTATCGACCGGGTAAATAGAGGCGTCAGTGGCGTGTCGTGGTTGATCGGTAGGCCACGTAAATAGCCGATCACATGATAACTGCTGAACCGCAGTTCTCCTTGGCAGCCTAATTTAGGCAGCCCCATTGTCCGGATACTCTTCCTGGGAGGCTCCGGCGTGGATGTAATTTCAGGATCGCGGTGGCTTGAGATTCGAGGCGAGCCCGGAGCGTAAGCAACGGGAGTTCTCGAGTTAACTCGGTGGCGGCCACTGCTAAACAACCTGACCGATAGTGGTTTCGCGACCCTGCCTGCTGGGGCAAGAAACAACGAACATGAGGAGTAAGACCTCAAGAATTAACAGGCTACACACGTAGAAGCGGGCGCTGAAGTGCTTCGGGACGCGGGTTCGATTCCCGCCGCCTCCATGACAGAAGGGCTTGCGAATTTGTCGCAAGCCCTTCTCATTTCTCTATTTACGAGTTCAAATCTCTTTATTTCGATCCCGATGATCCAGTTTTGGATTCTGATACGTATCAGATTTACGGCTACGATTTCATCATTCTGATACGAGAATTGGATCAGCCAATGAGGCATGATGGCGATGAAGGAACCAAGGAATCCCGGCGAAACAACTTCCCGATTCAGGAGGGTAATGACCGGTAGTTCTACTTGGGAAGGAAGTCGTCGAAGAGAATGCGCATGGTTTTCTTGAAACCATTGGCGACTTTCTTGCCGGTAGCATTGACCTTGTCCAGGATGTTGACCAGCACGTTCTTCCCCATGTAGTGGCGGACCTGTTCGACCGTTTGCAGAATGACTCCCTGACAAGCGCTGGTCACATATCCTTCCACAGAATCACTTTACGGAAGCCACTCCGCTAACGGCGTTCAGCATCGACAGTGCTGACTCCCGGCCAAACCGCTTCTGCGTTCGGCGAACCATAGGGTAGCCTAAGCGAACCAGGAGATGCTTCGGGCGAGAGAATGCGAGGATGTCGTACCACACGCTGTCGTCGGCATGATCCCACTCGATCAAGAAGCGTTCCTCACCCCTTGCAGCGTGATCTGGCAACGTGCCATAGGCGTAACCAAACCGGGCAATCGGACCCGTTTCATCGACCACGAAAACGATCCGGCAAGCATTCAACCACCAAAGGCCTTTGGCACGAGCGATTACTGCCACGACCTCGCCGGGCTTGATGGACGTTCCCGGCGACCATGCCTGCAACCATCCCAGGTTGAACTGCTGCCATTTTTCCAGAGCCGCTTTCGCCGCGGCAAAGACTCTCTCGCCCTCGCCGATCTTGACACGGGTGTGATCCACGACGTAACCCGCTGGCGGCGTTTTTGCCGTCGCGCCTACTGCCGGGTAGGTGAAGTCCAACTTCGCCTGGGCCGTCAAGAATTGGCGAATCGTTTCCGGGGATGGCTTCCTCAACAACAACATGCGTGACCTCGAACGGCCAATCCTAGGCCGAGGATTCTCGAAACGGTAAGATGCTCTTCAGAAATACTATCCGCAGAAGACGCCATTACCCAACCGGGGAAATAATTGATGCCTCTGAACGAGCCGGACCATGCTGAAGCCGACCGACGCTCTGTGGTGTTGCTCATGGGCGGAACTGGCTACGTCGGCGGCCGGCTGATCGCGCTGCTCGAACAGCAACCCGTGATCCTGCGCTGTCTGGCCCGAAACCCGGACAAATTGCGGCCTCTCGTCAAGGAATCGACGCAGATCGTCCGGGGTGATGTTCTGGACCCTTCATCGCTGGATGAGGCAATGCAAAGCGTCCACACCGCCTACTATCTCGTCCACTTGATGTCTAGCTCCAAGGCTTTCGAGAAGGAGGACCGGCAGGCGGCGACCAACTTCGCCGACGCCGCAAAGAAGGCCGGGGTGCGGCGGATCATTTACCTCGGCGGCCTCGGCGACAACGCCGACCCCAAACTCTCCCCACATCTTCGCAGCCGCCACGAGGTCGGCGACATCCTGCGAACTTCCGGCGTGGAAACCATTGAGTTTCGGGCGTCCTTGGTCATCGGTACCGGCAGCCTGTCGTTCGATCTCGTGCAGTCGTTGACCGACCGGCTGCCCGTCATGCTCTGTCCAAGCTGGCTCACGACTCGAACCCAGCCCATCGCCGTGGACGACGTGCTCGCCTACCTCATGGCGGCGAAAAACTTACCCCCAGGCGGGAGCCGTATCTTCGAGATCGGCAGCCCGGATGTCACGACCTATGGCGACATGATCCGAGAATACGCACGCCAAAAAGGGCTTCGACGTTGGCTGATCTCCGTGCCGATCCTGACCCCTTATCTGTCGAGCCTCTGGCTGGCCCTGGTGACGCCCGCCAGTTTTGAGGTCGGTCGGCACTTGATCGAGGGGTTGAAGAATCCCACTGTGGTCAGGGATCGTTCAGCGCTCGACGTTTTCACGATCAGGCCGATGGGGATTCGAGAGGCAGTTGCAAAAGCATTGTCCTCGACCTGAAGTCAGGATGGTTTTCGACTGCCTAGGCGGTGCATTCTGGGTTCGAGTTCCTTTGCCAGCTTCAAGACCGCCCATTCTTTGGCCGTGGCTTCAACTTCCACCGTAAGGTCCAGTGGGAGCCAACATCTTGGGAAATCGTCCCTATCGATATAGTCGTGATGACGTTCCGGTTTCGGCCCGTTCCAGCCTTTCGAGTGAATAATCCGGGCTAGAAAACTACTTCCGTTCGCCTTGTCGCATGATAAACTATTTGTCAGTGAGTTCCCGTTCCCCGTCCAGGACTGACCATGGCCGACCCGCGCAAGCCTGTCAAAACTGTTACCGGCCCGGTGCCGCCGGTTGCGCCCGTATCGCCCGATACGCATAACTCCAGTGCCAAAGGCAGTTTCGAAACCCTCCCGCCGTCTAACGAAGTCGTGGAAGGGCCCGACTTGCGCTTTCTGTCGCCGCCGCAGGCGAAGGACGAACTTGGCCGGCTCGGCGGATATCGCATCTTGCGCGTTCTCGGCGAGGGTGGCATGGGGCTGGTTCTTGAAGCCGAGGACGTGCGCCTGAAACGGCGGATCGCTCTCAAAGTCATGCGGCCCGAGATCGCTCATCGCGAAGCCAATCGAACCCGTTTCCTTCGCGAAGCCCAGGCCGCGGCGGCCGTCGAGCACTTGAACATTATCCCCATTCATCAGGTGGGCGAGGAGAACGGCGTTCCGTTCATCGCCATGCCGTTCCTGAAAGGCGAACCGCTCAACGAGCGTTTGAAACGATCGCGTCTGCATGTTCACGAAATCCTGACGATCGGCTGGCAGACCGCGCTGGGCTTGGCGGCCGCCCATGCGCGCGGGTTGATCCATCGCGACATCAAACCGGGCAACATCTGGCTGGAAGAGGTTGTTAATGATGCCGGCGATCCGGGCGAGGCGGCCGCGACCTTGACCCGGGTCCGCATTCTAGATTTTGGCCTGGCCCGGCTGGACGACGAGGAAGTGAAACTGACGGCATCCGGCGCGGTGATGGGGACCCCGGCCTACATGCCCCCGGAGCAAGCCGGCGGGGAAACCGTCGATCATCGGGCCGACATCTACAGTTTCGGGGCGGTGCTTTACGAGATGGCGACGGGCCAACCGCCCTTCACCGGCAAAACGATCCTGGCTCTGCTATCGAGCCTGGCCATGGACATACCGGCAGAGCCGGCCCAACTCAACTCGCAGTTGCCACCCGCCCTGTCGCAACTCATCATGAAGTTGCTGGAAAAAGATCCGGCCAATCGCCCGCAATCGACCAAGGCGGTTGCCGAATCGCTGCGAAAGTTGCTTCAAGATGGCAGCAGCAACGTGGCGATGGCCCTGCCGCCGCTGGTCGATGCCGACCCGTGGCAAGATATCGGCGCGATCGAAGACGAGGAAACGGTGACAGCGACCCCGGCCAAGACGGCTGAGAAGAAACGGCCCAACAAGTCGCGATCCAGCAATGAACCTACTCCGGTCATCGCGGCGAGGCAATCCTCCCAACCGAATCGCAAGCGCCCGCCGGCGCCTGGCAAAGCATTTCCCCTTCGCCTGATGGCCATCGGCCTGATGGTGCTGGTGCTCGGTGGCTTGGCGGTGTATCAATTGGCGTTCAAGCCCAAGAACACGGCAAGCCCAACGCAGACTGAGCCTCCGAAAGAGGTCGTCAAGAATGCCCCACCCGAACAGGTACCGAAGAAAGACGACCCGATCATCATCAAGAAGGCGGACGCACCCCCGGTGGAGCCGGTCGTCAAGGGCGAGGACACCAGCTACGACCTGGGCAACGGTGTGAAGCTCGATATGGTGAAGATCAAGTCGAAGGGGAAGACGTTCCTGATCGGTTCGCCGAAGGAAGAGGCGGAGCGGAACCCGTTTGAGGAGAAGTTTGATGCCGAGGAGCAGCACGAGATCAAGTTCGGCCACGACTTCTCGATGGGGAAGTACGAGGTGACTCAGGAGCAATACGAGGTGATCATGGGGACCAATCCTTCGGGCTTCAAAGGGCCGAAGAACGCCGT
>Ga0105046_10005729_pt1 | contig 19630 bp, 17 predicted proteins | sample MAT03_FD_78385 | JGI IMG/M metagenome (GOLD analysis project Ga0105046, IMG submission 78385) | Freshwater microbial communities from Lake Fryxell liftoff mats and glacier meltwater in Antarctica - MAT-03 (megahit assembly) | ecosystem: Environmental > Aquatic > Freshwater > Ice > Liftoff... | reverse complement strand
GTCGGCTTCAAAAGGGTAGCCGGAGGCTTCAGCCTCTGGCGTCGAACGGGTAAGACATCAAAACGGGCTTAACTTAGTGCATCTGGACGTAACTACTCAGCCTCTATTTGAGGGAAGAAATGATGGCTGAGTAGTTACGGTTCTCAACTCATTCAGGGCGTCGTTTGGCAAGGTTCGCGGCCACAATACATATCCCTAACCAGATTCCGCCCGCTGCAAAACCGCCCACAACATCCGAGAAATAGTGGACGCCCAACCTCAAACGACTGATGCCGATTAGGATGATGAACAGGCTGGTAGCGAAAACAATGAAAATTCTGGCATACCGATTGGGAATCGCCGCCCATAAGAAATAGCCGATTATCCCATAAGTAATCAGCGAACTCATGGCATGGGCGCTGGGGAAACTGTAGTTTTGCTCAAGGGCGATGGGGTCGGCAAAGACAGGACGGGGTCGCGCCACAATCTGCTTCATCAGGTTATTGAGCAACCCACCTCCCGCCAGCGCAATCAACCAAAATGTAAAATTCAGCCATTGGCGGCGCAGAACATACACTAGCCCGACCACTACGCCGACCAGCACAATCCCTTGTGCGCCGAACCAACTGATAACGAGGTAGAAGGATGTGCTGAGTGGGGTTGCTTGGCTATGGAGTTGATTTGCCAGCGCCAGATCGAAAACAAGGATCGACTCCCCTTCTAGCACATCTTCAGCAACGCTCCAAAATAACCCTAAGCTCAAGACACTCAAGGCCAATCCCAGCAGCAAGTAGAGCGTAATCTTAGCGAGCAAGGCTTCTTTTAGACGTACAATGCCACTGAATACAGATTTCATTATTTCTCCCCGCCTATATCGCTTGATTATAGGCTAAAACCATTCGGCATGTTTGGGTGCATTTCAGGTTAGTGCAAAATCCCCACGTCGGCGGGCGCACACATGGGTGCGCCCCTACGAACCACGCGGTTTTCGTAGGGGAGGGGCCATGTCCCCTCCCACCATGCAACAATCTGAAATACACCCGCCCGCCATGCCCTCCTTGACACCCCGTAACTTGAAATGCACCCCGTACCTCATGCGTGGGCGCAACGTAGGGAGGATTAGGCGTAGAATAGTAAATATTAGCGTAACGAATGTTTTTCAAAGGCGGTAGGCTCATGCGAGTCCGATTATTGATTTTGATGCTGATATTGGCGATTTGCGCGTCGGTGGGGTGGGCAGACCCAGTGGTGGACGCCACAATCAACGAGGCCGCGCCCCGCCTAGACATCCCAGACGGGACGGAGATTTTTTTACTGGCCGCCTTCGGTGATTCCAACGCCACCACGCCCAGCCTGACCGATGTCCTGATGTTGGTGGCCGTCGATAGGGTCAACGCGCACGTCTCGATGCTGCACATCCCGCGTGACCTGTGGGTGAATATCCCCGGTTTTGGGATGGATAAAATCAACACCGCCTATTATTCCGGCGAGACGCACGCGGTTGAAGGCGGCGGCATCGAAACCCTGCGCCAGACCTTGATTTATAATTTCGGCATCGACTTTGATCATTACGCGCTGATGGATTTCACGGGATTTTTGGGCGTCATCGACCAATTGGGCGGCGTCCAAATCGCGGTGGATTGCATCATCCAAGATTGGAAGTTGACCGAGCGAAACGCCGACAAAACGCTGGAAGAAAATTACGCGATGTACACCTTGCCGATTGGGGTGCATACGTTGGATGCCGATACCGCGCTGTGGTACGTCCGTAGCCGAAAAACATCCTCCGACCTTGACCGGGGACGCCGTCAGCAAGATGTGATTCGGGCGATTTGGCGCTCGGTACGCTCACAAGACTTGCTCAGGACGCTGCCGACACTGTGGGAGGCGACGTCCAAATACGTCATCACCGATTTGACCCTGACTGATGCGCTGGGCTATGCGCCGTTGGGCTTGTCGATTGACGCTGACCGGATTGAGCAATATCGCTTTAAGATGGGGACGCACGTCAGCAACGCCCTCAGCCCTGCGCCCCAATTCAGCAACATCCTCCAGCCCGATTGGGCGACCTCGCACGACCTGTTAGGCGATTTCATCACCCCGCCCACCCTTAATCAGGTTGGCCTGCGCGACTTGCGGATTCAGGTGATTAACGCCGGGGGCATTAACGGCATGGCGACGCTGGCGGTTGACCGCCTCTCGCAAGAAGGTTTCAGCGCCGAAATCATCACCGAGGCCACCTACGAGCGCGAATTCACCGCGATTTATGACTATACCGGTCAGGAAAAAGGCTCGCCCCTCCCGACCTTTCAACGCTTATTCCGCACCACCGACGACGGGGTGATCGTGCAGCCCGACCCTAACCGCGCCGTTGATTACAAGATTTATGTCGGCTCTAGCTACAGTTATTGGGCGTGTACACGCAACGTCATCCAACCCAAATGGCCGCCCGACCCCACCCCGACACCGTGAGTAGGGGCCGGCGAAATCCATAGTCCGTTATGCCTTCCAACGAGGCGAAATCCACCCGTAAAATCCTTAACTTGGCGCATATTAGGGATATTAGGCTGTCTCACCACACGGGAACGCGATTACTCATACCAACCAGATAGTTGCAGATAACATCGTACATCCTCGTCATCTGACCGTTTCCACCATCGGGCAAGAGACAACCTGACCAGAGTCCCTTTTGGAATGATTGGGATAGGTATTTGTCTCAAGCCCACAAAAGGAACACTCAAACTTTGGCCGGCGGTTAAATACCGATACTTGTTATTTCCACTATGATCACCTGTTACACTCAACACTAAATCGTCCGGTGTTTCCCAAAAACATGTGCTAAAGGCGGGGACATCATCCCTTAATATGTGTGCCGCGCCGTTTGGGCTAAATAAAAGCTTGCCCTCATAAAGATGGCTGGGCGGCGTCTTAAAAACAGGCGCGTATCTGGCGATAGAATCGCGTATTTTCTGGGTTTTTCCAACATAGTCTGCGTGTAAGATGCGGACATCTTCAACATGGGGCGGTATTAAATCAGGTATAGATCCATGGTCTATTTTCCAAATCGTTGCAACTTCATACGGTGCGTCTAGCGGTTGATTTGACCCGTCTATCGTCAGTAATCTTAACCCCTTACCCGACCGTGTAATCGCCCCGATACAGGCATGTTGAGACATGCGGGTGCAAGAGACGATGAGGATTTCTTCGGTTATTTTCGCCATATACTACTACTCTCATAAATGTTGAACCGCATAACCTAAGTGAGCCGCTAGCCAATTCGTGACCAATGAACGATGACAAGCGGAGGCCGCTTGCTCAACGCAGAACAACATCACATGTGACGCGCCAATAAACTCTTTGGACAGTATAGAGCAATCTAGTGGTTTAAGAACAGTGCTTTGAAAAAGTAATGTAAAGTTCTCGGATAACATCTCGCGATTCCTCTTTAGGACACCCATTTCTTGATCGACGCTTTTTTGCGCGTTTCTAATTTCGTCTGTTGGTGCGAGCTGCTTCAGATATTTATACGGAATCTGTAGTTCACTTAATTTGCTCTGTAGGGCATTGCTGTTGACAAAGGCATATTGTGAACCCCGCATCCCCCGACGTTGCCGAATGTCGCAAAAAAGATCAATCTTTGCTGAGACTAAATTAGCAAAAAAAGTCCCGGCATCTAACCCGTAAACGCCCATCGTGTAGAGCGTGATTTTAGGGCTATTCATCATCCATCACTTTTGGTTTATAGACTTTATTCGACTTTAACTCATAGCCATACGAGTGGAAGAGCGGAAGTTGTGTGGCGTCTACCCCGCTCAAACTGTTTTCAAGAACGCCCATGACCTGCTTATGAGTTTTCTCCTCGCCACGTTCATCAATGTGAATCGCGTCGATATGCCGTTCGCTCAGCAAAGCTTCCCCAATTAATTTACTGCGGTGGCATTCGTGTGGTTTACCCTCACTGCACATAATCACCACATTATCCTCCAATAGGCTGGCCTTCTCTAGGCGATCTAGTCCCTGAGTGAAGAAAAACTTTGTCTTGATGACCTTATAATCAACACGGCCTTCCTGATCGTAGCATGATGTATCCGACGGGCGGCCTCCCAGTTGATCCCCCATGAAAACGTACCGCATATTATTGCCCCTGAGATGGTTGTCGAGCGCCTCTCGTGAATAATCCGGCTGTATCCTAGAGTAGGGTTGCGACCTCACATCAACCAGATATTTAATGTCATATCGGCGTAAAATGGCGATAAAATCAGCAATTTTTCGTTGACCATAGCCGATGGTGTAAATGCATCTCATGACAATAACCCGCACTCTTGTCTTCTTTGTTTGACGTTCAATAATCATACAATACATCGAAGCTTATGACGATAAGTTGTAACTACTCGGGTGCATTTCAACTTAGTGCAAGATGTCGTGTTTGGCGGGCGCATACACGGGTACTCCTCTACGAACCGCCGCGTATTCGTCTCCGCCCGCCATGCAAAAACTCGAAATCGTAGACACAACGCAAACATGACGCTGATACGGTGTTTACAGAGTCTACTGAATGACCGTGGTATACTATCAGCCATAACTCATCCAGCAGACGATTAAAGAAGGTCGCATGTTTCGCAACCTATTAAGCAAAGTGTTCGGCAACCCCACCGAACGGACATTGAACCAATATCGTGAGCGCGTTGTCCGTATCAGCGCGTTAGAGCCGCAGATGCAAGCCCTCTCGGATGACGAGTTGCGCGCCAAAACCGCCGAGTTCAAAGCACGCATCACGGGCGGCGCGAAAATTGACGCCCTGCTCGAAGAGGCGTTCGCCGTCGTGCGTGAGGCCGCCCGCCGCGTCAACGGTCAGCGCCCATTCGATGTGCAATTGATTGGCGCCATCGTCATTCACGAAGGCCGCATCGCCGAGATGAAAACCGGTGAAGGCAAGACGCTCACCGCCACCCTCGCGATTTATCTCAACGCGCTATCGGGCAAAGGCGTCCACCTCATCACCCCCAACGACTACCTCAGCAAAGTCGGCCTGCAAACCATGGGGCCGATTTATGCGTTCTTGGGGTTGAGCAGCGGCGTGATCCAAAATATGGGCAATGACCCGGCCATGGCCTCGTTCATGTACGATACAGCCTTTGGCAGCACCGATGCGCGCTATCAGAATTTGCGCCCGTGCCGCCGCGTCGAATCCTATAGCGCCGACATCACCTATGGCACGAACAACGAGTTTGGGTTCGACTATCTGCGCGACAACATGGCGATTGAAGAAAACCAATTGGTGCAGCAGCGCGGCCTGCACTACGCCATCGTTGACGAAGTAGACAACATCTTGATCGACGAAGCGCGCACGCCGCTCATCATCAGCGGTCAGGCCGAGCCACCTAGCGGCTTATACGCCACATTCGCCGGACACGTCAAGAAACTCAAGCGCAGCAGTGAGCAGTCGATCATTGACGAAACGCCGGACGCCGATTATGTGGTTGATGAAAAAGACCGCATCGCTTATCTGACCGATGAAGGCATCGAAAAAATCCAGCGCCTCATCCATGTCGATGAAATCTATCACCCCGACCACGCCGACATGGTTCCCTACCTCGACAACTGTTTGCGCGCCCACGCCCTCTATCACAAAGACAAAGAGTATGTCGTCCAAGACGATCAAATCATCATCGTGGACGAGTTCACCGGGCGTTTGATGTATGGTCGCCGCTTCAGCGAAGGTTTGCACCAAGCGATTGAAGCCAAAGAAGGCGTCGAAATCCGCCGTGAAAACCTGACGCTGGCGACCATCACCTTCCAGAATTTCTTCCTGATGTACACCAAATTGGGCGGTATGACCGGCACGGCCATGACCGAGGCCGAAGAGTTCATGAAGATTTACAACCTTGATGTGGTCTCGATCCCGACCAATCAAGAGATTGTGCGCCTTGACGGGGAAGATCAGATTTTCGTCAATGAAAAGGTCAAGTTCGAGGCCATCGTCGCCGAAATCAAAGCCCGCCACGAGACCGGTCAGCCCATCTTGGTCGGCACGGTGGCGATTGAGACCAGTGAGCGCCTCGCCAAAGAACTTAGCCGCGCCAAAATCCCCCACCAAGTCCTCAACGCCAAGCAGCACGAACGCGAGGCCACCATCATCGCGCAGGCGGGTCGCGCCGGAGCAGTCACCATCGCCACCAACATGGCGGGTCGTGGTGTTGACATCCTACTCGGCGGCAATTCGGACGGACTCGCTCGTAAATTGCTGCAAGAGCGCGGCCTTGACATCTCGGCCATCACGCCTGACCAGTGGCAGACCGTCCTAGCGGAAGCCCGTGCCATCACCCTCACCGAGCGCGGCATCGTGATTGAGGCGGGCGGCCTGTACGTCCTCGGCACAGAACGTCACGAGGCGCGCCGCATCGACAACCAATTGCGCGGGCGGTCTGGCCGTCAGGGCGACCCCGGCGAATCGCGCTTTTTCCTGAGCTTAGACGACGACCTCGTGAAGCGTTTCGGCGGTGAGCGGATGCGCGGCGTGATGAATTGGGCGAAACTGCCGGAAGATGAGCCGATTGAACACCCGTTGATTTCGCGCATGATTCAACAGGCACAAGTGCGCGTCGAGGGCTATCACTTTGACACCCGTAAGCGCGTCAAAGAGTACGATGACGTGGTGAATCGTCAGCGCGACCTGATTTATACCCGCCGCCGCGAAGTCTTGACCACCAGTGAGAGTCTACGCGAGGACTATCTCGAAATGTTGGGCGAGGCGCTTGAGGAAGTCCTGAACGATTATTTCGCTCAGAACAGCGTGATGGACGAGGATCAACTTTATCGCCGTCTGTTGACGATTTTCCCTGTGCCAGAGGATATTACCGAGGACACCTTCATCGACATCGGCGAAGACCGCGATGCGCTCAAGACGCTTCTGCACGAAGCCGGCAGCCGCGCCTATGACCACAAAACGCAAGCCCTCGGCCCGATTATGCCGCTGGCTGAACGGCGGATGCTGTTGAGTTCGCTGGACAGCCAATGGCAGCGTCACCTGACCGACCTCGATGTGTTGCGCGAAGGCATCGGCCTCGTCAGCATCGCCCAACGCGACCCGCTGGTCGAATATAAGCGCGAATCGTTCAATATGTTTGATGAGATGGAAGCGCGCATCCGCACCCAAGCCATCAACAACATCTTCCGCGTACAAATCGCGCAAGCCCAAGCCGCCCCGCTCCGCCGCAATTTGCAATTGGGTCGCGCCGCGCCAGCTACCCTGCCCACCTCGGCTGAAGCGACTCAAGCCAGCGCCGGTGGGCGTGCGCCAGAGAAAATTCAGCCCGCCCGCGCCATCAAACGCCCCGGCCCCAACGAGCCGTGCTATTGTGGCAGCGGCAAGAAATACAAAGTGTGTCACATGCGTGAAGACCAGAAAATCGGGCGTTAGCCAATCATAGGACGGGATAGCCTTGCGCGAAATCACCCTCTATCAAGCCCTAATCCTGTTTTCGTGGTTTCCGCTGTCATTCACGATGGTGGTAATGATGCTAATTGGGCGATTTTACGCCCGCTTCTCGGGACGGCGCACCCATTGGCCGTATCTGATTATCCCGCTGATCTTGTACGCCGTCGCCACCGTGCGCGAAGCCCGCATCGGCGCCCCCGGCGACCCGTCATCCGACCTATTACAGGCGATGGCGGGCGCGGGGATGCTGTTGATCGTCATCCGCCTCTATGGGTGGATGATGTACGCGCCTTTAATGCAACCCAACCCGCCCAGCGCCTTGCTCGCATTGCCCTTGTTGGGCGCGGCGGCGTTGGGCGTGGTCGGCCCCGCCGCGGTAGCCGTGATGCTGTGGGTCTTGGGGCGCTTCAGCCATCGAATGCACCATATCTTGCAAGGCCGCACCTATTACTATGGCTACTATCTGGCGGCGGCGTTGGTCGGGGCGGCGGCGCTATTGCGGCTACCGGTGGTTTTCCGAACCGACTGGGCCGTCGCTTATGGCCTATTGATGGTGATGGGTTGCGGACTCGGCGCGATGATGTCATGGCGCGCATGGAGTTGGCTGCTGGCCGAACGCGAATAATGACCTCGCCCGATTCCGTGGGGGCGCACCCGTGCGTGCGCCCGCTACCCCACGTAAGGCCGCCCCTCATAAACGTAGTCTGAATTTTAGTCCGACTATCCGACCCCCAACCCAAGGAACACACCCCGATGGAAAATCTCACCGATGTTTTGCAGCGCCTCCGCAACCGCCACATCACCCTCATGCAGCGTACCCTCAAGACGCTTGAACACGTTATTCGCGCCACTTCGCATGAGGAGTTGACCACTTGGCGCGACGGCGGCGAGGGCGGTTGGACGGCGTTAGAAGCCCTGTGCCATGTGCGCGACTTCAACGCGATTTTTCACGAGCGCGCCCTGTCGGTGATTGAGCAAGACAATCCCAAGTTCCTCCCGCGTAATCACCTTCAGATGGTGATTGACGGCCAATATAACCAACAAGACCCCCTCGCCGTGCTTGAGGATTTGGTCGTCGCCCGCGCCGCTTTGGTCGCCTTTTACGAGGCGCTCACGCCGGAGCAACTTGAGCGTACCGGCGTCCACGCCGAATACGGCTTGCTGACGCTTTATGACTTGATGCAGCAGGTCGGCCATCATGACGCCGACCACACCGAGCAAATCACGCGCATTTTACTGTTGAAGCAAAAATAACGCCTAACAACGTCGTCGCTTAAATCATACAAATCTTGTGGGCGACTCGCGAGTCGCCCCATATAAACCAAGTTAAGCCCATTTCTTGCAGGTTATTCGCATACAGGCAAGGACAACGCCCGCGTTGTCCGCTGTTTTTGCGTCTAACAACCCAAAATCAACCCCTAAAATCCTTAACTTGGTTCGTAGGGACGTACACACGGGCGCGCCCGCCGACAGTAATTTACGGTATCACTTCAAACTGGATACCATAACCCATCAATGGTTCTGAATCACTGTTGGTACAAATGGCTAATCCCGGATTCTCAACCCGAACGGCAATCAGGCTGTGTGTACCCACCGTTGCCGTTCCTAAAGGATATTGCCAAATGAATGATCCCAATATCTGCGCTTGATCTAACTCAATGTACTGTGTTTCCAGATATTCCCCGTTATCGAACCACATCACTGCGATTTGATTGGGGGTTGTTTTATCCATTGAATACAGCGGTTCAACGTAAGGGATAACCACTGGAAGGTCATAATCACCCTTTGACTTTGCGAGTTTTATATCGTTTGACCACGACTCTCCACTGATCGTTGCTATGCCGATATACGCAAAACTACCTTGTAACGGTAAGTAGAGGGTGGCTGTCTCCTCTAAGCGAGTGAATGAGCGCGGATCTATATCCGCTGTTTCACCGACAAGAAGGGTGAATCGGTGACTCAAAACATCTATATCGCCTGAATACGGGGTATTTACAGGATGACCTATCACAAGCACATCGTAAATACCATTATCCATCTCTGGGAGAGTGAAGGGGAGTTCGAATGTTTGGCGGATCGGTAAATCAACGGTTATTGAAGACTGATTCCCTTCAAAAACTTCTTCAACCTTACGCTCATTCACGAACACTGTGAATTTTACTTGTAAGGGTTGTGATTCATTTGTACCCGACAAGGATAGTATTTCCATTGACCAGTTTGTAAAACTGTCTTGAAGGACGTAATGAGTATCTACACCCAAAATCTGCGCCTCATCCGAGACGTTTAATCTTGTTGCAAAGCCAGCCAGAATCGGTGGCCCCTCCCACGCAGCCTCAATGTTGGCCATAAAATCCTCAAGGGAATGATCATTGCTAAACTGACTGATTACACCACGATTTATCAGGGTATCAGGGCAAATTGTTGACGAGTTTTCTTGAAAATAGGTGGGGAAAATTATCGCCCACATTAAGATTGAGGATATTATCAGTGACATCATTACTCTCCAAAGCATCCGTATGGATTGTTGAGACCGCTTGTAAATCTAGTCCGTAGTCCGGTAAGAGTCTCGGTAAAACGATGCGCGCCAATTAACGAGATATCGCGAGCCGTTGAGACATTTGGTGAAACAATGAGGCAATCCGACCAAACGGAAATCTGAGTCGCATATACAACACGAGTCGGACTGATTACGCAACGCCATGGGTTATTGAGCGATGTGCCTATTGCAACCCCATACCGATATTTCTGGAAAGATGAAACGTAATATAAGTTATCGACATGGCAGAATCAAACCAATCCGTAGTTTCTGATTATGTTTGGAGGTTTGCTTGAAAAACCACAAAGGCTGGCACGCAGTTATGTTAATATTTGCTCTTACTGGATTAATTGGCTGTTCAGTGAACACAAGTGCCAATTGTAATCTGTTTTGCCAACTAAATATTGTTCAGGAGAACGAACTTACAGTCGGGGAATTTTTGGAGGTACTTAGAGATAGAAAATGGGTCACAGATAACATCACAAGAGACCTTACAGTAATGTATGAAACGGATGCCTTTTCCAGTGTACTTGAAACAACATTGATCGTACCTTTAGATATAGGGGATTCTAAATCGCAATTGGTTCTTTATATCGGCAATATCGGCGGATCCTATCCTGACTATTCAAATATTCCAAGTGAATTGATTGAGGGCATCAAGATTGATTCTGAATTAACAATCTTCCAGACACTTGTATATTATGGACTACCTCAAGGAGGTAATATTCTACCGATATATATGGAAAATGACCTAAGAGAGACTAATCCCTGTCCTCAAAACAGTCACTACATCGGATACTATAATGAGGGTGGCACCATTGTTCGTGCCACCGTTGATAGACCGTTGCTATATAATCTTTGGATGACGGAAGTTGAAATTATGTATCCAGTTGGCGATTCTTTACAGAGAAGTTCCAGATGGCGGGGCAGATATGAACGCATGGATCATCGCCCATGTTTACCTAATTGAAAAGGAGTAATCAATGATTTTTGCTTTCTCGCCTGTAATTTTATCATAAAATGGTGGCGTGCTGTTACAGGCTATTGACGCCTATGTGAACAACGCCGGTGAGCGTATTATCTCAATCCCGTTGTCGAACGATACCCCACAACTTGAAATGCACCCACCCCGACAACTGTGCATCCAATACGCCGGGGATTACTGGTACACTCTGGGATAATGCTATTTCCCCCAACGTTTGTAAGGCTAATCCCTGATGACCTCCCCCAGTATGTACGGCTCCGGCGCGCTTTTCCTCTTGGTCGGGCCCGGCGGCGTCGGTAAAAACACCCTGATGCAGCACATTCTCCCCCAATTTGAAGATGTGCATCAAGTCCCAACCGCCACCACCCGCGCCATTCGCCCCGGTGAGATGGAAGGCCGCGAGCATTATTTCATCGACCAGCCCACTTTCATCCACTGGCGCGACAGCGATCAATTGGTCGAGTGGGAAGAAGTTCTCCCCGGAAAATGGTATGGCGTTGTGCGCGCCCCACTGGAAAGCGCCTTCCATAATGGCACATTTCTGATTGCAGATGTCGAGATCGCTGGGGCGGAGAAGGTCAAGGCCGCTTATCCCGACAACACCGTCTTGATTTTCATCGCGCCGCCCGCTGAAGGCGATAAAGACCCGCTACAAGTTTTGGGAGATCGGATGCGCGCGCGCGGCGAAAAAGAAGACGGCATCGCCACGCGCATCGCACGCGCTCCGCGTGAGATGGATTTCTCCAAACAATGCGCCTATCGCATCACCAACGACAAAATCGAACGCGCCGCGTCTGAATTGGCGCAAATGCTTGAGTACGAGCGCCAAATCCGTTTAGGCACACAACCGGAGTAACCGTAGCATGACTTCCCTTGCAGACCTCCACCGCACCGCTGGCGCAACCGTCGCCTCCGACGGCATCCCCCAAACCTATACGACGCTGGCCGCCGAATATCAGGCCGCGCAAACCGCCGCCGTCCTGCTTGACCGAAGTCACGAGGGGCGCGTCCGTCTGACCGGGCCGGACGCGCTGGCGCTGATTCAACGTACCAGCACCAACGATGTCCTCAAGCTGACGCCGGGGCAAGGCTGCGCGACGGTTTTTATCTCGCCCATCGCCCGCATCCTAGACCGGGTAGAGGTCTGGCGTATGGGTGAGGATGTCCTGTTGATTGCCGGGCCGGGGCGCGGTGAGGCGGTGAGAGCGTATACCCAACAAAATGTTTTCTTCCGCGATAAGGTCAAGCCGCTAGATGTGACCGGCGAGACCGCCCAATTTTCCCTCCACGGCGCACACGCCGAGTCCATCGCTGAGGCGCTCATCCCCGGTGCTGCTGCGCTGCCCGTGTTTCACAGCCTGACCGGGACGGCGGGCGGCGTCTCGTTCACGATGGGACGCGCCAAACCCCTGATGGGCGGACATTTTCGCCTGATTTGCGCGCAATCGGACGCCCCGGCGCTGTGGTCTGCGATATTGTCCGCCGGTCAGCCGGGCGGATTACAAGCGGGCGGCGCGTTGCTCTACAATCTGCTGCGGATTGAATCCGGCACGCCGGGCTTAGGCCGCGAACTGAGCGCTGACTACATCCCATTGGAAGTCGGGTTGTGGGATGAGGTTAGCTTTGTCAAAGGCTGCTATACCGGCCAAGAAATCATCGCCCGCATGGAAAGCCGAGGCAAGCTGGCGAAAACATTGGTTAAATTTCGCCTGAGCGCGCCCGCCGAGTCGCCCGCCGACTTGACCACCAACGGCAAACGAGTCGGGGCGCTGACCAGCAGTGTGACGACCCCCGATGGCGCGCATTATGGCATCGGGTTCGTCAAGCCGGACGCCGCCGCTGATGGCGAGACTTTCCGCGTCGGCGATAGCGCGGTCACGGCGCAAGTACGGGGATAGTCCCCAGAGTTGTCCGTTGCATTGTCCCGGAAAAATCGGGACATACATCCCTTCTGGTCGGCTTGAGCTTGACATACACTCAAGTTAAGGTGAAGTTCAACTGAACTTCGGAAAAATGACCGGGAGAACTATGATGAATATCACAGATCGGGAACTTTGGACGCTCATTCATGGGATGGGATTCGGCGCACTTTTCTTAGTCGCCTTTGCGGGTGGGTTGGCAGGCATTTATAGTTTGCGCCCGCAACTCGTCACCGCCGAAGGCATCACCGAGCGCGTTAGCCGCTTGCGTTGGGGAACCATTGTTATGGCTGTGTGCGTCTGGCTGACCGTCATCGTCGGGACATTCGTCGTCTACCCGTGGTACCGCGCCGCACCGCCAGAGGGTATTGATCGCGCAGTCCAATCAGAATCTCTATCGCAATACCCACGGTATTGGTTGCTCGCCAGTGAAGAAACCGCCGAATATCACCACTTTGGTATGGAATGGAAAGAACACGTCGCTTGGATTTCCCCACTGCTTGCCACGGTTGTCGCTTACGCCATCTTCGTCTACGGTAAAGAATTGGCCGCCAAACCACAAGCTCGCGCCATTATCATCGCCATGTTCTTCCTCTCGTTCGCTGTTGCTGGAATAGCGGGGGTATTGGGTGCGCTGATTACCAAAGCCTCGCCGCTAACCTGAACCATGGTATATCACCCATCCACACCATAATTACGCGATAGTCGTTCAAGGAGAAATCATCATGGCTACACAAACAACAGAGCGCGAAATCAGCACGGCAGACCGTGCAGTAGGCGCTGCAATGATTGCCAGCGGTATCGGGTCACTGGTTCTCGGCCTCGCCATCATCCTCTCGGAAGCCAGCGCCGGTTTTAAGACCTTTGTGACATGGAATGCGGGTGTTGGGGCGCTGAGTGGTAAAAGCGGCCTGTCGGTCATCGCCTTCGTCGTGAGTTGGGTCGCTCTGCACTACGTTTTCAAGACCAAGCCCCTCAGCTTAATGACCTCGTTCATCATCACCCTCGTCTTGGTTGCACTCGGCATCTTGCTCACCTTCCCGCCAGTCTTCCTGTCCTTCGGCGCTTGATATAATTGCCAGCTACTACCATTAAATCACGGGAAAGTCTGCCATCAGGCGGACTTTTTCCGCTTGGAGCAACAGGGTGATAGTCTCTCTACGCGAGTTCTTCAGCATCAATCGACCTATCGTTTTATTTGTGTATGGCTTGACCTTTTTCCTGATGGGATTTGCGATTTTTCTGCAATCCCGCCGCCGTAGTCAGTTGCGCTTGGCGCGAGATTTATATTGGCTGGCGGCTTTTGGCGTCTTACATGGGATTCGGGAATGGGGGGATATATTCATCCCGATTCAAGTGTCTCATACCTCGCCTGTAATAGTACAATTTTTACAGACCATGCAGATTTTTTTATTGGTCATCTCCTATTTAGCCTTGTTGATGTTCGGCGCTGTCACGTTAGAACGACGCTACCCCCGTTTGAAAAAAGTCGTCTTGATATGGGGCTTCGCATGGGGAGTGGGCTGTGTGTTATTGTTTCATCTGCTCCCGACCTTTGAGTCTTGGCACATCCTATCCGATGTTTGGGCGCGTTATTTATTGGGCTTACCGGGCAGTATCTTGGCAGCTTATGGGTTGCGTTATCAGGCGCTATACAATATCGCCCCATTAAAAGTTGGTAATGTTTATCAAACACTGCGCGTAGCAGGTGGCGCACTGCTCATCTATGCCTTTATCGGTGGACTGACCACCCCCAAAGCCGACTTCTTCCCCGCCAATACCTTCAATAACGCTTTATTCACCGACACTATTGGGATACCTGTCCAAGTCTTTCGTTCCCTGATTGGGTTGGTTTTGGCTGTGACCATCATCCGCGCCCTAGAGATTTTCGATATAGAGCTTGACCGTTTGATTGAGCAAATGGAGATTGAGCGTATCCAATCGGCTGAACGCGAGCGAATTGGGCAAGAAATTCATGATGGTGCGATTCAAGGCGTATATTCGGCCAGCTTAATTTTAGAATCGCTAGAATCGCTCATCGAAACGGGAACAGAAGCCTCGCGCCGCCTTTTACAAGCTAAAAATGTCTTGAACGCAGTCAATCTGGACTTGCGTAGTTATATGGTTTCATTACGTACCGAGTCGCCTCGTGACCCACTCATCCCAAGCCTTAAACAGTTGATCGCGAATCCGCGCTTTCAAGGTTTATTGGACATTGATTTAGCCTATGACACTGAGCCTATCCTCAAGCCGATGCAAGTACATCACCTTCTCGCCATTGTGCAAGAATGTCTCTCCAATACCCTCAGGCACGCCCGCGCCCGCCGCGCCAAAATCACCCTGACACAAAATCATGGTTTAATGGTGTTAACGGTGGAGGACAATGGGCGTGGATTCTCGCCCAAAACCACCTCATCGGGGTATGGATTGCGCTCTATTCGTGACCGAGCGCGATTAATTGGGGGGCTGGTAGACGTTGAAAGCGCGCCAAACAAAGGGACAACTGTGAAGATATCAGTACCTGAGGAGAACTTATGATGACCGTCTTAAAACTTATCTTAATCGATGACCATGAAATTGTGCGGATGGGGTTACGATTGCTTTTTGACCAAATGCCAGATGTCGAGGTGAGGGCTGAAGGCGGCTCCGCCGAAGAAGCTATTGTGCTGTGCGGCCTGCATCAACCCGATGTCGTGATTATGGACATTCGGATGCCACCCGGCCACAGCGGAATCACCGCTTGTAAAACCATCGTTGAGCGTTGGCCTCATATTCAAGTGATTATGTTGACCTCATACGTCGATGACGAGTTGATTGCTGAAGCGATTAAAGCGGGTGCTGTGGGGTATGTCCTCAAACAGGTGGGAACGGGTGAATTAGTGCGGGCGCTAGATGCGGTACGTCACGGGGCAGCGTTGCTCGACCCCGCTGTGACGCGGCGGGTGTTGGCGATGATGCGCCACCACGGGGAAAACAAGCCCGACCCGTTTAGGATGTTGACCGCACGCGAAGTCGATGTACTGCGCCTGTTGGCCGCGGGCAAGAGCAACGCAGACATCGCGCAAGCCTTATTCTTGAGCGATAAAACCGTGCGAAATCATATTAGCCTCATTCTGGACAAATTGACCGTAACCAACCGCGTTGAGGCTGCAACATACGCCATCGAGAATGACATTCATCATTATCAGCAACCGAACAAATGACCTTGAACGAGTCGTAATCGCCGCCCAATCGTCAGGCAAGCGCCTCTCGAAATACGCGCCATATCGCCGTATACTCGCACGATGAGAGGTACTTGCCGATGATGATTCGCCTACAAAAAACGTAATCATGGGTAAAAAAAGACGCGCTTAATACATAAATTATGCTGCGGCATACCGCACCATTAACAAATAATAAATGAAATGGGCGGTTTGGTGGTATTTTAAGAAAATCATGCTATTATTTTCTAAATAAACTAAATCTTCAGTAGGAGACTGTTCTTTGAGACGCTTTATTCAATCCACGATTTTCCTCGGACTGATTTTTACCGCTGGCCTGACGCTGGCCCAGCCAAAACCTTCTCCTACCCCAAGCGCTGCAACACCGAGCATAGATGCAACCGTACAGGCGGTGATTGACCAACGATTCACAGCAACAGCACAGCTTCGAGCCACCTTCGATACTGCTCAAACCGCCCAAGTCGCCCTCGACCAAACCAGTACCAACGCAGCAGGGTTAGAACAAACCGCTGATGTGCTATTTAATGATGCATTGACCGCTACGGCGGGTGGCGGTACAGCAACCCCGTTCCCAACCGATTTTCCAAATCTGACGCCCCTCGCGCCTGACACACTGGCGCAATCACAGAAAGACGGTCTGATTGCTGCCTATGCGTTGCTCATCCGTCAAGATTTTGTCGGCGCTGAGGGGCTTTTCAAACAATTGACTGCCGACTATCCCGATTGGGCAGAGGCACATCGTGGTTTGGGTGAACTCTATATGCAGGAAGGACGCTGGCAAGATGCTGTCCTCGCCTTCAGAGAAGCCAAATCAGCCGGACACAACGATGCCGATTTGTATTATAGCATGGCGCTGGCGGATCTGAATAAGGGGAATTCTCCCCTTGCTGAAGTAGAACTGATGCAGGCGTTGGCTTTGAAGCGCGAGGTCGCCTATATGGAATTGTGGATGCAGACCAATGCGGGAGCTGATCCATCCTACAGAACGGTGGGGTTATATTTTGCAGCGATTGACTTAGAACCTTATAACGCACGTCTGTATCAACGAACAGCGGACATGATGAGTAATCCCAATAGTGTTAATTGGGTTACAGTAGAAGCGGTTTATACCATGCTCGCGCAGGCTACGGCTGCGATGGAAGCTGGTGATGCAGAGGCATCGCTGAACTTTTTGGAGCAGGCTGAACGCCGTACCCCCTCATCCATCAGCCAAAATCCCGGTTTGCACCCTAAAAAGGAATGGGTGTACTACTTATACGCCCGCGTCCACGCCTATCTGTTAGAGGATTATGATACCGCCCAAGATTATCTTGACCGCGCCCTAGAACTAGACCCGAAATTTGTTCACGCCTTTATACTGCGGGCGGATATTATCCGGCGGGGCGGCGGGACGGTGGATGACGCTTTTGCCGCGCTATATACAGCCTACCAATTATCGCGCCAGATCAATAGCAGTTCACCCATGCGCGACGTTTATGAGGTTTTACAAAATTTCCCCGCCAGTTGGCATTTCTCGCAACGAGATCAAATGTACGAGGCGGCTTATCTTGACGCAATAACCACTCGCCATATCCCATGGGCTTACAATCCATCTGGCTATCATCCCTTGCCATATCTGAAACTCGGCTGGACATATCACGTCGCGCTACCAGAACCCGGAGCGAGCATCAATTATCAATATCGTGCTGTCAGCGGAGACTTACGTCCAGTAAATCCGATGATGTCGCTGATTCATGAAAACGGCTTGGTCATCTTGTTCTCGCAGAACAGCCTCATGGGGATCATCTCATTCCCTCAAGGGGCAGGAAATTATAGGTTGAATGTCGCGTTGAGGGAGGATTCTCTAGCGGGCGCGGTGACATTGTATATTGAATCGTCTGAAACCACCGACAATCTTCAATTGATACAAACACTGACACCAACGCCGACATTGCCACCGGATGTGACCGCCACCCCGACTCCGACTTACCCACTTGTATTCACGCGGACTCCATCGCGCACCCCGTTACCAACTTCCCCACGGAATGCGGTCTCTACGCCAACACAGAGCATAACTGCGGAGCCGTCTGCGACTCCAACCGCATCATCTACGCCCAGCCCGACAGGGATCCCGACAACCGTCCCGCGTGACAGTAAAGAAGCCATTTTACAAGCACAAGCCTTATATGCTGAGGCACACCGCCTTTATGCTTTTACCGAGAATGGGGATTATGAACCGGCGCTTGACCTATTGGACGAGGCGCAACGGGTCGCACCGCTTTGGCCGTATAGTTACGTACTAGAAGGTGTCATCCTACATGATGAGTTAGATGAGCCAAGAATAGCGATAACCAATTATGAATTGGCGATGCGATTAGGAGCAGACCTTGATCCTGCCGCCTATACCCATTATAAACTTGCAGAAGCGTATTACACTATCGAGGAATACGACAACGCTCTCCGATTGCTGGAAATCGCTGTTGAGCGTCGACCTTATCTGATATTTGTGATACGGGAGTATGCTTGGACGCTTTATAAGTTAGGAAGATATGCCGAGGCTATCGCTATCAGTCCAGACATACAGAGGCGAGAACCTGACAGTTTGGAAATCATAAAAATCTATCGGGGCAGTCTCCTAGCGACATCGGGTAAGGCTGGAGAAATGCTCTTCCAAACGCATCTCTACAATCTCCTTAGCGCCGATAGAGATGGCTATAAGGCACGCGCAATCTCGCTGTGTGAGGATTCTTTCGAGAATATCACCCACCAAATCCTACAACTAACGCTCTGCACCAATTTCTACGTTAACATCGGGGAATATGACAAAGCTCGGGAACTGGCTGATCAACTGCTTGAGATTTCGCCAGATGACCCCTATTCATTGATGACTCGCGCACGAATTGAGGTCTTTGCGGGTAGGCCGCAAGACGCCATTGAGCTGTACGAACAACTCTATGCACTTAACCCGATTAATTCGGTTATCATCTTCCGGCGTATCAACGCGAATCGGATGGCTGGGATTGAACTACCACCGGAACAATACGCATACTATTTTGATACACATGTTGAGGCACTCTGGCCGTGGTTGTTGGATGAAAACGGTCAAGCAGAACTGACATATAAATCTGCATGGGGCTACATCGTCGAATTTAGCGGTAAAGCAGGCGATACATTCACCATCACGGGTGAGACAGGCTACTACACACAGGATTTGCCACCGATTCTCGTCATCAAAGATGCTGATGGGAATGTGCTTGCTGGGACGAGCAAACCCATGGGGACTGCCAGCATCTATGAGTTGCTTAACACCCAATTGGAAAACTTTGAATTGCCTGCCGATGGCACATATACGGTCTGGGTTGGCCTTCCATATGAGAAAGGCGGTGTGCGCTTGACGGTGAAGCAGACCAATCAAGTGAAGCCATGAGACGCCTCACGATTTGGACGTTGGGCGCTTTGGTCATGACTGCAATTGTCAGCCTAGCGCCCGCCGCACAGACACCATCTCCCAATCCCACAGACAGCCTCCAAATTGGCACACACACTGCCGACGCCAGCGTCTTGCTGACGGCG
>Ga0105046_10005728_pt1 | contig 19632 bp, 14 predicted proteins | sample MAT03_FD_78385 | JGI IMG/M metagenome (GOLD analysis project Ga0105046, IMG submission 78385) | Freshwater microbial communities from Lake Fryxell liftoff mats and glacier meltwater in Antarctica - MAT-03 (megahit assembly) | ecosystem: Environmental > Aquatic > Freshwater > Ice > Liftoff... | reverse complement strand
TATGTTTGGGATGAAATTAGGTCAGAAGTCCGATGGATGACATCTTTCGATACAACCGAGGAAGATATTTTAGAATTTGCTAATTTTATTAAACAAACGATATCACAACAAGTTAGATAACTGCATAACTAACACGCAAATTACCTTTTTCATTTTTTACTTTTCGTATGGTTATATGACCGATATCATTTGTATTAAGAACGTGCGTACCACCGCATAATATTGGCTGGTAATTATTAATAACCATAGCTCGTTTTTTCGGATCATTATCAATCAACATTATTGTTACCGGTAGTGCCAATTGTACCAAATCATTTACTGCTTTTTCTAAAACAGGCTGCAATTGTTCTCTTTCATCTTGTTCCAAAGTACCCAAATATTCAACATAAGGTCCTTGGGGAAAATGATATGCTTTACCAGATATTAATTTGAAACCTAAATTATATAACGCATAATCAACTAAATGACCAGCCGTATGATTTCTATTATGCAAATTACGTAACTCAGCATTAACTTCTAATCTTACCCTCTCTCCACTAGTAAAAGAATCCCCTCGAATAAAGGTTCCCTTGTGAAAAACGATTCCTTCCTCATTAGAAACAGCTTGAACTTCAAACGTTACCTTATCATTTTTTATGAGACCCTTGTCCGAAGGTTGTCCTCCGCCTTGAGGATAGAAGACTGTTTGATCAAGCACTATTTTGGCAAGACTTTCTTCGAGAATTACTTGCAAAATATCAGCTTCACAGCTCAATCTACACGCATCCTCCAAATATAATAATTTTGTAATCATTATTTTCCTAATTAAGATTAGCATCAAACTCTAAATTAGCGCTTGCGTTAGTTTAAAGTTCTTACTCGCTCGCTATTTCAAACTAATGTTTTTGTATTTTAGCATTCTTTAAGCTTCCATAAGAATTCTAATGCTTGCTTCGGTGTCACATTGTCGCAATTAAAATCAACTATTTGTTCACGAAAGTTTTTCAGATCTTTAAGCTCATTTTCTTTTTGATTCAGATAACTAGACAGTTCATTATACTTTTGCAACAGCTGCGAATAATTTTGGTATATCTTATTATCTTCAACAGAACCATGAGCTATCGCTTGCTTAATCACCACATTATCAACATGCAAATCCTCAAGAATTGCTTGAGCTCTGATTATAAGTTCCATAGGCAACTTAGCAAATTTTGCAACTTCTAGGCCAAAACTGCCACTGGCAATTCCAGGTAATATTTTATGTAATAATACTATACCGTCATTAGTTTGAGCATTAGCTGCATAATAACAAGCAATTCCTGGAAATTGGTCGGCAAGAACCGCTAATTCACGGTAATGTGTAGCAAATAAACAACGCGCTTGAATATTAGTATAAATATATTCAACAACCGCTTGAGCGATAGCTAGACCATCGTACGTACTCGTACCACGCCCTACCTCATCAAGAATAACCAAACTATTCTTTGTTGCCTGTGAACAAATAAGCGCAGTCTCTTCCATCTCAACTAAAAAGGTACTTTTGCCCTCAGCTACATTATCAGCTGCACCAATTCGGGTAAAGATTTTATCTATTATTGGTAACTCAGCAGCTTTAGCAGGCACGAAGGAACCGATTTGAGCTAAAATAGAAATTAGAGCTACCTGGCGAAGATAGGTAGATTTACCACCCATGTTAGGCCCGGTTATAACCCACAACGATTGTTCATCAGATAGCAATGTGGAATTTGGAATAAATCTTTGTTGCAAATATGATTCGACTACAGGATGACGACCATCTTCAATTGAAATTTTACTATTACCGTTAAAGGTAGGCCTCACATAATTATTAGCATAAGCAACTTCTGCTAAAGCCAACAAGGCATCTAGATTAGAAAGAGTACTAGATAATCTTCTTAATGGACTCAAATAATTTTCAACCTCGAGTTTAATCGATTCAAAAATCTCTTTTTCCACTTCTTCAATCTGATTTTCGGCACGCGTTAAATCATATTCAAGTTCTTTTAACGCTTGAGTAGTAAAACGCTCTCTATTCGCCAATGATTGAACCCTAATATAACTTGGTGGCACCAAATGAAGATTCGGTTTAGTAATTTCTATGCTATAGCCAGATGAGCCATTATATTTTATTTTTAATGATAAAATGCCAGTATTTTGCTGCTCCTGTTTTTCTAATTCAGCAATTGCTAACGTTCCTTTTTCGGATAAACTACGTAGCCTATCCAACTCGGGACTATAATTTTCTTTAATCAAATAACTATTTTTTTCTTGATTAATAGCATCATGTAATAACTTTTCAAGCGCAGAAAAATCGCCCATCTTGGCAATCAAACCCTCGGTAATTTTATCCAAGCCGCCCTCAGACAAAGTTCGCTTAATGGTTGGCAAATCCTGCAACAGACGCACTAGTAAAGTATAATCATATAATAAAGCTCTTCTTAGTGCTATTCGTCCCACTGTTCGTTCAAAATCACCGACAGTGTCAAGATGCTCTCTCAATTTTTGGCGCAAATTAAAATTATCTAAGAAAAACTGAACGGTACTCATTCTTTGTTCAATCAAATCATTCTTTACCAAAGGTCTTAATAACCACTTTTTAAGCGTCCTTGAACCCATTGGTGTAACAGCTTTATCTAGTACCGCAAAAACAGTATTTTTTGATGTGCCGTCTTGCAGATTTTTAACTAACTCTAAATTTTTTTGAGCCCCAGCATCCAAAATTAAAAAATCATCAGTCTTATAAACAAGTAAATTTCTTAACTGGCTGAGCGCTCGCTCATTGTTTCGCTTTAAATATTTAAACAATAGTCCAAAAGCATAAAGATGCTCACTAAAGTCCGCTGGTCCAAAACTAGAAGTAACAAACTGATTTTGGCACCAAGCTTTGGCTTCTTCTAAAATACTGTTTTCGGAAGGGTCAAATTTTTCAATTGTGGCGGTATATGCCAAAGTTTTCATTAAAGCAATTAAAGGCTTAGCTGTCTTAATATCTGGGATAATAATCTCATCTGGCATGAATCGAGAAAGTTCTGCTTCAAGAAATTTATTAGTTTGGGAATCATTCTTGATATCTGAAATCTGGGTAAAAAACAGTTGCCCAGTTAACAGTTCAGCAAAGAGCAAACTAAAACCTTGATTTACCGGAAAACATACGGCCAAATATGAAGCACATTTTTCATCTAACAAAGAAAGGTCGGTAAGAGTTCCTGGCGTTAAAACCTGAGTTACACCCCGTTCAACAATTTTTTTTGGACGCGCAGCTTCAAGTTGATCACAGATTGCTACTTTATAGCCACCCTTAACAAGTTTAGTTAAATAATGATTAACTACATGGATCGGTACACCACAAAAGGGAATAGGATTGCCACTCGGGTCAAGACCTCTCTGTGTTAAGGTGATACCAAGAAATTTTGACGCTTTTATAGCATCCTCAAAAAACATTTCATAAAAATCGCCGACTTGGAAAAGAAGCAATGTATCTGGATGCTGATTCTTTATTTGATAATATTGGCGCATTAAGGGGGATAGATTCTCACTCATATTTTTAACAATTAACTAGTTAGGGGTATTAAAACTTAAATACTATTAATTTTTAGTTTATAGCTTAAAGCAGTTAAAGTCGACGCTTAAATGTTTTAAATGAAAGTGAAAACGCTGCAACGGAGGGGACTATATACAAGCCTAGAAAGCATCTCACCCATGACCAAAATCCGTAACTCATTGCTCTTCTACCATCAAAAGCATTCACAAGCCAAAAGATTTATGATATCAAACATGATGAAGCATTTTTTTTAGTCAAATGAGATCGAATTTTTTGTAAAATAGCATCCAAGCTCTGGTCTAAATTAAGACTAACTTTAGCGATTCGGCCCTGTTTGTCGTACAAAACAATAAAGCTATTATCCGAAGAAATGGCAAAGCCTCTCCATTGTATAGGAGATCGATTATCTGAAAAAGATTCTTTATCCTTCGTAAAAACAAATTCTTTAACAACCACTCCTGTTTCAGCATCTAAAATTGCTAAAGAGCTAAACTTATCACATGAAGGAGTTCGCATAAGGGTATATTCTCCCTGAGCAGCAAAAAGCATTGTCCCATCCTGACTTCTTTTAAATCCAGCAAAGCTAGAACAAAAATCATAATCTTTTAATAGTATCGATTCTGGAATTGAGAGAAACAAAACTGTTTCGCGTTGAGGGAAAATACCGCGTTGAAGAAAACTTGAATTTATTATTATGGCTTTTCCCTTTAAACCCAACTTTACTTTACTGGCATAATCCATACGCCATTTAGCTATTGCTGCACACTGATACATACCTTTTTTATCTTTACTAAGCTTCCAACTTTTTACATGAAATAAATTAACAGTAGCTAGAACATCACCTGTAAAATCAATTGAATTGATAATTGTATTAGCTGCCTTAAATGAAAAAAGTTCTTTAGCAGTATCTTTATCAAAAATCTTAACCGTACCATCTACTAAGCCACAACAAACATTATCATCATTTAAAAGACAAACTGATTTAATAACATTTGGATTTGATATTATACGAGATATTTTTGTATTTTTCTCTAGATCATAAACTAATACAAAATAACCATAACACCATAAAAACAAAGTTTTTAAATCTTTTGATAATATCGCATTGTATACGGTAATTTTTGGCAACTGAATATCAACATCAACCCAATCCTCAGATCGCATATCCCAAATTTTAATTTTTGAATAATTATTCGATTCTGACGCAGAGCTTTCGTTATAAATTACCAGGAGCCGATTATTAGCCAAAGGGATAATGTCTGTACAGCACATACCGATGTTTTGATGGATAACATCAATAGGCAAACATTGCCATAACAGCATACTTTCATTTTTAAGCAAAGCGCTCACAACACAAGAACTAACTTCTCCATTTAACGGGTAAGAAGCTAAATAATCTTTGTAGCTTTCTTCTTTCTCGCCCTTAACTTCTGCTTTAATATCATGCATCAATTTACGTGCTAAAAATTTTGTTACTATTTCCTTAAGCGAATTTGGTTGATTACCAAATCCTTGTTGTGACACAATCTCTAAATTTTCATGATTTAGTATAGTCTCGCTATCACCTTCTTCCATAGAATTTAAATGCGCAAAGAATAAAGCGAGTACAACGTATAAAAATTTGTATTTCATAATTTCTCCATTAATTTAATTCTCGTTTAAGCATAACACCCAAACAAAACTTTGCAACAACTTCTGAAAATCATGCACTATAAATTACAAACATTATTTTGCGTTGATTGAATCCCATGAAATAACAGGACTAACGGCTGTGTAATCGTCAAAAAGATTGAAATCGAAATCAAGCGAATAATATTTGGCTAAGGTAATCTCAAGCATCTTTAAGGTAGCAATGAAATCATCAGTATTCCCTTTCCGAATTAAGATTTCAGAACTAAAATCTTTGGCTATCATATCAAGCGTGGCTATCATTCTAACCCATAAGCGCACTGCAAAAACCGTTGGATCCGATTCCTTTAGTACCGTTACGTTATCTTTTTTGAGTCCATCTTTTTTAAATTGTCGAATGTCTTTATCGCCAATGGACTGATTATACAAATCCGTTATGGTAATACCCCAATCTTGTTGATCGCTCTTCACGCGTAACAATTTATACTTTTCAACTGTTTTGGTTACCGCATCTTTAGATAAATTAAAGGGGAAATAACCATAAGCAAAAATGCCAAAAAATGTTCCAATATTTTCCCAATCTAAGCAGTATAACTGATCATCTATCTGACTCCAACGTTTTTTCTTACCCTCTGAATCCATTAAATGATATTTAATCGGGGCTTTGGGTCTTTTAGTTTTAGGCTCATTTTTATTTGAAGAATCAAGCAAGGGTAGTCGTTTCTGCAAAATATAAACAGAATCGCCCAAACGCTTTAAGATTAATGGCGGAACATTTTGGCTAATCTCAGCGATCTCTATCTTTTGATCAACCAAGACTCCTTTTAAAATATTTTCTAAAACAGCAAACCACTGAGCTCTTAACACTCTTATAATTTCATTCACCGAATCTTGTTCTTTTGAATCAATATGAACTTTATATTTAATCTCAAGTTTTTCTCCCGAATACAACCTAGCAATCTGCGTTTGATTATCAACTTCTTTTATCTCAGAGTCTAGATTCCCCCAGAGCACATTTAGGGTTTCATTTTCGATTCCTGTTTTCATTAACTTAATCAACATATCGCTAAAATTAAGCAATGGTTCAAATTTGAATTTCACTATATTTTCATAAATTTTATCTAGAAGATATTTATCAGAATAAAGCTGTTTTTCATTCTCTAATTTTTTTGTCGCCATATCTTGAATAACAAAGCCATGCTCATCAATAAATTTATAAATAATATCATTAAGAGCTGCTTCTAATGCCACAGGGCTATCTATTGAAAGCGAGGTCGTCGAATTTGTTAGTTCAAATAACGCCCAACGCAATGCTGTCTCAAAAACAAAATTATCTCGCATTTTATCAAATGCATTAGATAATTTATGAAATATTTCCTGCTCTGGATAAACTTGATGTTGATACATCGTATTTTCTATATCAAAAGTTCCTTTATGCGAGTTAAAGAGCTTGGTTAAATATTGCATAATAAAATTTAACCGCACATTTTCTCTCGAGGATCTTGGATACATACTTAAAAAATCGACAAAAACGACTTTTTTAATATGAGCATCAGCTAATTTTTGATTTAAATCTGTTAAGAAATCATCATATGGCTTAGGAAAGCTTACCCCTTTAGTGAATAACATCATTTCTGGAATAACTTCTTTTAAACCTTTTGAATGAGTTTCAGCAATTGGCGTTAAAACTCTCAATGATTTTCGATCATTGATATTAAACAAAAGAAAATGCTGCTCAAATTCATAGGGAATCCACTTGAGACGTTGATTGGCAAAGTCTTTATTACTATTAGCACCCGGATTTAAAAGCACAAAATTATACGCATAGTGCTCAATAGGGCTATTGGGCTGAAACAACGTAAGATCTTGTGCTTCAAGAGATTTTTTAAGTGCTAAAAAAGCATTTGTTAAACTTTTTGCATTTTTATAAGCATGTTTGATAGCCCTATCACAAAAGCCAGGTTTTAAATCTTTTACCGTATCAACTTCTGCAAATACATAACCGTCAGGCTTAGCTACAAAATGACTCATCTGAGCTGGCATATCAACAAGAAAAACACCGGGTTTTAAACCATAAATTTCTGCAAATTGAGATGACGAATTATCACATCGAGCATAGCTATCTAGATCAAAACCATGTAATTGATAATTCTTAATATTATTTAAAAGAGTACTTTTTCCTACTCCATCAACATAACTACAAAAGAAATAAGCGGTATTTTCGTTATTTATGGGCTCAATACGATTAACAAATTGTTGAACAAATTTTTGTGCATTAGCAGTTGCTCGCTGTTTTTGAAATGCAAGAATTTCAATGGGATAGGTTATATCTGGCCCTAAGAACACTTTTTTAATAGTCACTGAATTATCCAGAAGTGCTTTAGCATAATCTATCGAAAACACTAAATCTTGTGTTGCTATTACCTCATTCGAGCCAGATCTGCTAAACTGTTCATAAATTGCTGTCCAAAAATTTACTAGATCAGCCATAACCGCTTTTATATCATCAGTATAAATTGATCTTTCTAATGAATTTCTAACTTTAATAAAATAATCAAAATCTTTACCAAAAGCATGTTTCTGAAATATAACTGCATAATCATTAAAAAGTTCTATTGGATTAGCTGCAACATGCTCAATTTTTGATTCAATACCGGGATACCATCGATTGTATAACCATTGTGCATCTTTCAAAAGAAATCCTGTAACAAAACCAAAAAGGTTTTTTACCGGAGAACAGAGACCAGCATGCTTTTTTACAACAGCTTCATCATTTATTAATACTCGATTCCACTGCGTTTGGTAAGGCACAATAGCATCCTCTTGGTACCCAAGAATAATTTCATGGCCATTAATCTCATACCCTTTATTTTGTAAATAATCCTGTAATTTCAAGAAACTTTCTTTTGCTCTATCTAATATAAACGGATGATATTCATGAGTATATCTTCCAGACATGTCATAGCTATTGATAAAACTAGAACAAAAGTCGTGAACTTGTTCTTCTTGTGCACCAACAAAGCAAAAATTTAAAAGTACCAACAAAACAAAAAAGCATTTATTTTTGGTTATCAAGGAAAAATCGTTGTAATTAATAAAACATTTCATTTTTGTCATAATTCATTAACCCGCATATGTTTTTATTTTTTCTGCTTCCAATAAAGACAAAATCTTTTTATAGCTATCCAAGGTAAGTTTATAATTCGAATAAAATAGTTTACTTTTTTTTAAAATCAGTAAATTTTGTTTCATCTTGCTTAAGCTTTTTTTAGCCGTTGCTAAAAACATTTTATACAAATTTGCATCATCCAAGCTACCATAACAAGAATAGACCGCTGTACAAAAAAAATGAGATAAACAATCAGTATAAAATGCATAAAATTGATAATATTTATTAACCAAGTTTTCGCTCAACCCTAACTGCTCAATTGTAGTAATAATTTTAATGAATGAAATTTTAGGATAATTAGCATCTTTCATAACTAATTGGTCCTTATCCATCGATAATCCAGACATCCATTTTTCCAAGTAAATACACTGCCACAAACACTCTGGCCAGTACCCTTCCGGATCAAAATTTTTAGGGCTATTAGAAAAATAAAACCAACGTTTTTGCGGCACAGTTAAAAACTTAATCGTTTTGCCAAAAGCCTTACTAAACTGCTTAAGATTCATATCCATAAAAGATTGAGTAATCCACGGAGTATTTGGTTTATATTTATTTAGATCGTCCTTAAAGAGAGCCAACTGATCTATCGGTTTCATCACACTCAGATCTCGCATAGCTTTTAAAAACTGCGTAAGATTAACTGAAATACAATTAAGTGATACCTGCACTACGTGCATTAGGCTTGGTGCTTTACTAGTTACAAGCTGATCTCTTAATGCCTTAGAAGAATCAATTTGATTTATAATTTTGGTAAAATCCAGCGAAAGTTTAGCTCGGTCAAGTTCAACAGCAGCGCTTAAAGAACAAAATAAGTTTATAACTAGTAAGAGAAGTTGTACCGACCAGAATAATCTGATCGGCACCACTGCTAACTGTTTCATACTATCTTTAGTAATCAACTTAAGATAAATTATAGTTCTTCTTGGCTTTGAGCATCCTCGTCAAACATCGGCATACCTTGACCATTTGCTAACATTGCCATAAAAGCTTGCATTTGATTCTGTTGCTCTTCAGCTTCTAAGCGCTTTTCTTCTTCAATCTGACGCTGCTCTTCAGCTAAGCGTTGCTCTTCAGCTAAGCGCTTTTCTTCTTCAATCTGACGCTGCTCTTCAGCTAAGCGTTGCTCTTCAGCTAAGCGCTTTTCTTCCGCACGTTTTTCTAGCTCATCTATCATGATAGAATCTCTTAATTGCTCAAATAGTGCAATATGAAGATCTTCCATCAAATCTGTACCGGCACCTTCACATACATCTGAAAAACTTTCACATTGATCTACTAAATTAGTTAACACTGCCTTGTACTCTTTAATGGCAAAACCTTGTTCTTTTAATTTATGTAAATTAACCAAGCAAGCCATTATTCCATCATAAATTGTTCGTGCTTTCAAACCAGCAAGTTCATCTTGTTTTACAATCAATGACCAAATATAAAGCATAAAACCTGAAACATTTACTATGTCGCGTTGTAATAAATCAAAAGAAATAGCAAACATTTTTTGATCTGCCGAAGTATCCTGAGCATCTAACTTATTAATAGCAGCAAGACTGCGAATTAGATCCTTAATATTTTGATTTATCTTTGTTTTGCTCGACATAAATCTATTAATCGAATAAATACCAATCAGTCTTTCTGCTAAAGGATTTATAACACTATTTGTTATGATGCTTATTCCAACACCTTGCATACCGGCAAAGAAAAGCGCACTACCAATAGTTGTTAAACCAAAGAAAGAATTTTTCATGGTAGTTACAATATATTGCTTTGCGGCCATAGTCCGAGATAATACAGGAGCTTGGACAACAGGAGCATTTGGCACTCTGTTTTGAAGATCAGTAACATCATCTCGAAGTGCTCTATAATCTTCAGCACTAATTGGAGCTCGCTGCTGATTAAGATCAGATCTCCATGAAGAATAGATTAATCCGCCAATCCCCAATAGTCCTACACCAGCTGTACAATAACGCATCAACCGTTTTCGATTTTCAAATGCATTAATGTTCTTAAAGGATGCAATACTTTTAGCTCGCATATCTTTTTTTAATAATGCCTCATTGATTGAAAATGCATTATTAATACTTGAAAGTAGTCCCAAAATCAAGAGAGACTTAATTGTTGTTTTCATAAAAACCTCGTTTAAAATTATAAATCTATTAAATGTTATTTTAACAGATTACCTACCATTTCCCAGTAAATCCATTATATCTCGCTTATTACTACCAGCATCGTCACTCATTTTTTGAAAACTGCCAGACCCTTTAGCAGTTGAATCTGCTAAAAAAGTGGCGATATGTTCAAATGTGGTTCTGGCAAGCGTCAAGCGCATTTTAGTTTCATCGGCACGCTCTACTGCATTATCAAATGAATTTAAACTTTTTAATAACTTAATTAAATCATTTATATAGCCAATGAGCAGTATTATATAGTGCTGTATCTCATTATTATTTTCAGTGGATATTGCATAGAGAACATTTGCCATCTGTCTCTCAAAAAAAGATGTATCGATAGATTGAAATGCCGCACTGTAACATGGCAATACATTCTTAAAAAAAGAAATAACATGCTCAAGTTCACTAATAAGCAATTCACGGCGCTCTAGCCATATAGTATCGACAATTTCTCCCGTTGTTTGTTCACCTTCTATTACCGCAGCTCTTTTTGTTTTACGTAAATTTGCTGTCTGCTGATTCACTATCGGCTGAAATAAGGTATTAATTCTATTGCTAAATTTAGTTAAATCTCGGACACTTAAGCCAGTAGTGCCAAAAGCAATTTTATACCAATAAATTTTGGTCATCGCTATTCCTTTATTAACAGTAAAAGGAATAATTTCTAATAATCTAGAAATTACACGAACAGCTTCATTGGTAGATGCTTTTGCAGCACCTTGCTTAATACCAAATGTAACAGCCTTTAGAAAAGGTGTTTCCGCCTTAACATCTCTATAGGCATAATCTTGATTATAAAGATTATTTCCATTTAGGAGCTGCTGCCAAGGACTATAATCATCATCTCGCGAAAGCTTTGAAAGACCTCGTCCATAACTATAAAAATTATAAGCCAACAACGATAGAAAAAAAATAAAGTATTTTAAATAAAGCTTTTTTAACATGTTTAATCCAATAATAATAACTTATCCCAAAACTATTTTTAAATTGTAATGGAAAAACTTAAATGTTACAAATGGATGTAAATGTTACATAAATGTAAGTAAAAGTTGGATTTTTAGCAAAAGTTTATATATGCTATAGAAATCATGGTGGATGTAGCTCAGTTGGTAGAGCATCAGATTGTGGCTCTGGGGGTCGAGGGTTCGAATCCCTCCATTCACCCCAAATTTAAAAATTCTTGCATTAATTGCAAAATACAGTACATTATTCATGTAATTCGTCGGGGTGTAGCGCAATTGGTAGCGCACTCGCTTTGGGAGCGAGGGGTTGTCAGTTCGAGTCTGGCCACCCCGACCACTTTAAAAAATCTCAACTTAATGTCTTAACAATTCCCCTATTTTATATAAAAACAGGTTCATGTTTTTTGAATTGTTTTTTCTGTCTTTCCTATTTTTAATTTTTTGCAATTAACTATTTACATTTCGGCCAAAATTCTTTAATAATGTTTATAATAGTTTTATTAAAACAGAGGTCGCAAAATGGGGCATTTTATAAAAAACAAGAAAATATTTAATGCATACTTAGACAGGTTACTAAATTTAAATTTTGAAGATAGCGATGATCTTCTTCAATCAGAAGAACATCTTAACGATAATTCAGCAAGCCATCCTCTAGGCTCAATTGATACTCTAAAATCAGACAGATTACACTAATTCAACCAACCGTAGTGCACTTCATTCTAATGGCCTGAAATTATTATTTAGATAGCGGGCAATCTGCTTTATTACTCGAAAATGATTAAATATGCTCTCAGAAACTTTTGCATATTTTTCAAGAAAAAGAGAAGATCATTACAATCTTCTCTTCGTTTATAATCATATTTAAGACACTAATCAGCTAATCTCTTTTTACTTAGGCACACTCCTAGCAGGCAGTTCAGCTGGTCTTGCATATTTTGGAGGTAACCCATAAGAAATATTTGCTATTTTTGCTGACCATATAGTTCCAGGAATTAAATCAACATTAACATTTTTTGACGCACTTCTTTGAAGTCCTAACGCAATAGGAGCTAATTCAAGTGGACGGTAAGGGGCAACCGATCCCATATAACCAGTTTCAGCACCCTTAAATTTTTCAAAATCAAATATTTTAGATTCGCCAACAACTAACGTAAATGATTTATTTCCCGTTTTTACAATTAATGGCTTACCGGTTTTATCTGTTACCGTTATAGTTTTACCTGTTAATGATTCACCAAAAGCATTAAAACTTAATGCTAAAGAAATGATTACTAAAGGTATATATAAAAATTGCTTCATTTTTCGTCCTTCAAGATTAATAAAATTATCATAATTCTTGTCTAGCTAATTTAATTGTAATGTTTTTAGATTAAAATAATCAACAGATGGCAAATGCTAGATGTTTTAAATTTACGCGCTGTATTTGTGTAGAGCTATCCAAGCCAAGCGATAACAGTTCGCAATGCTAACAACCAAAATTAGGGTGGGTAAAACAAAACTAATTTAACACAATCATTGTTTTGTATTATACTAAAACCGTATATGCAAAAAATTCTTATTTAAAGCTGTGAACTATGAAATTCTTTGAAGCAACCAATAAAAAAAATGCTGGTTTAGAAAATATCAAAGAAAGCATGGATGAACAATATGATTTTCATCCAAAGACTTTTGATCAATATTTGGGCCAAAAAGAGCTAAAGCCAAAGCTAGAGGTTTACACAAAGGCTGCCATAATGCGTAATGAGCCCCTGGATCATATGTTGTTTTTTGGGCCACCAGGTTTAGGAAAAACCACCATAGCTCAAATTATGGCACATATGATGAATGTCAATATTAGAATATGTAATGGTCCCATGATCGAACGCACTGGCGATATTGTGGCAATATTGAGTAGTTTAGAGCCTAAAGAGATTTTATTTATTGATGAAATTCATCGAATGTCCACCGTAGTAGAAGAAGTTTTGTATAACGCAATGGAACATTTTAAGGTCGATATTATCATTGGCCAGGGAGCAGGAGCAAAATCGGTAAATCTTCCCATAGCGCCCTTCACTCTTATCGGCGCAACAACAAAAACCGGCATGATATCTGCTCCATTAAGAACTAGATTTGGCATAATGGAACGACTTGATTATTATGATAATGATGAGCTTCAAGCGATAATTATGCAAAATGCAGATTTTTTGAAATTACAAATTACACCAGATGCAGCTCTATCGATTGGTCGAGCAGCGCGCGGAACGCCCAGAATCGCAAAAAAATTATTAAGACGAGTTAGAGATTATGCACAAGTTAATAATATAGGTATCTTAGATAATGATGTAATAATTAAAGCATTACACTTTTTATCGATAGATAAGGATGGATTAACTTCTGTAGATTATCTAATAATAAAAGCATTATTAGAACGTTTCGATGGTGGTCCTGCAGGGATAGAAACCCTTGCAGCAATTGTCGGCGAAGACAAGGATACATTAGAAGATGCCTATGAGCCCTTCTTAATACGATGTGGCTACCTTGAAAAAACTTCCCGAGGACGACAAATTCCCGGCAAACAGATACTACATTTTAAAAAAATTTTCTTAAATCAATAACTGATATAGGAGTAATGTGGCAGGTCATTCCAAATGGTCCCAAATTAAACATAAAAAAGCTAAAGAAGATTGTAAAAGAGGCAAGCTCTTTACCAAGCTAATTAAAGAAATAACTATTGCAGCTAGAATGGGCGGCGGCGATCCTGCTGGAAATGCTAGACTAAGATTATTACTTGAAAAAGCAAAAGAAATAAATATGCCTCAAGACAATTCCGCTCGTGCTATTAAACGCGGTACAGGTGAAATACCAGGCCAAAGTTATGAAAGCTATATTTATGAAGGCTATGGTCCAGGAAATATAGCAATCATCGTTGAAGTTTTAACTGACAACAAAAATAGAGCAATCGCTGAGATGCGTACCACATTCACCCGAAAAGGTGGCATTGTAGCACAAGCAGGCGCAGTAAGTTGGATGTTCGGCAAACTTGGTATTATACGAATCCCATCAAGCGCTGCAACTGAAGAAGCGCTGTTAGAATTGTTAATCGATCATGAAATTCAAGATATAAGCTCCGCTGATAGTGTCACAACAATAACTTGCGATCTTATTTCTATTGAAGATATCAAACAAATTTTATCAGACAAAAAGATTAAAACAGAATCAGCTGAAATTGAATGGGTTCCTCAAAGCTATATCGAAGTTAACCCCGAGAATGAAGAAAAAGCGTATGAATTTCTTCAAGCATTAGAAGATCTTGACGACGTACAAAATGTTTATACCAACTTAGGATAATAATGATCTTCAGTATGACGGGCTTTAGCTCAAAAATTTTTAGCTTATCAGATCAAGAAGATCCAACCAAAGGACCGAAAGATCTTTGTTTAACAATCTCGCTTAAATCATTGAATTCGCGATTTTTTGAGTTTAATTGTAAAATTCCTTTTTGGCTAAGCTCCATAGAAACAGATTTAATTAAACATATTAAATCTAATTTATATCGAGGAAATGTCTTTTTATCTATTTACGCGCCCAATGGAAATACTATTGTTACTGGCGTCGAGCCATCGATACCTATAATTTCAAATTATTTGCGTGCAATAGATCAAATAAAGACATCATTTAATATTGAAGGATCGATAGCTTTAAAAGATATATTGGCTTTGCCAAATATTTTTGAGGCAAAAGAATTTGCTCCTAATCAGGAGATCATAAATAAGGTCACCGCTGAAATAGATCTTTTAGTAAAAGCTTTAGTTGAATCAAGAAAAAGCGAAGGACTCTTTATCGAAAAAGATTTAAAAGGTCGATTAAAAATAATTAAGAGCTTATTAAAACAGCTCGAAGAAAAGGCCGCTCAATTTTTTTCAGAAAAGAAAAGCCTGCTTGCAAAAAAAGCAGAAAAACTTAAAGAAGAGATTCAAGCTTTAACAAATTTAGATCAAAATTTCTTTCAAAACTTAACAGCTTATAATCAATTAGATAAAATAGATATACATGAAGAAATTACTCGATTCGATTATGGTATTAAAAATCTGACTTCACTTTTAAACTCAAAAGATATCCAAAAAGGCAAGAAAATAGACTTCATCATTCAAGAACTATTTAGAGAAATTAATACTGTTTCTTCTAAAAGTTCTGATGCAGAAATCAACCGATTGGCTATTGATATCAAAGTAGAACTTGAAAAAATTAGAGAACAAGCTCAAAACATACTTTAGCCGGCAAGCCGGCTCAGCCGTGTATCAAACGTCCAGTTAGCATAAGTTGTGTTAGCTGGACCAAGCATGCGTAGTTAATCATAAGCTAAAGAGTTCGACACCTCTGGCACTAATTAGATTTTTCACCTAAAATTATATAGTTATAAACCATCTAAAAAAACTAGCAATGAATAAACACTTTACTCATTTACATCTACATACTGATTACTCTCTTTTAGATGGTGCAATTACCATAGAACGACTCATAGATTTTGCAAAAAAAAATGAGTTTAAATCTTTAGCTATCACCGATCATGGCAACATATTTGGCGCGGTAAAATTTTTTCAACAAGCAAAAAAAGCTGGAATTAAGCCTGTTCTAGGTATGGAAGCCTATTTTACCGAAGATGTAAAAATTAAGGACCCCAACAAAAAATATAATCATCTCATACTATTGGTTCAAAATGCTGAAGGATACCGTAATCTTTGTAAACTTATAGCTTATTCATATCAAGAAGGTTTTTATTTTAAGCCACGTATCGACTATAAAATGCTTGAAAAACATTCAGCTGGTTTGATCGTAACTTCCGCTTGTTTAGGCGGACCCATCCCCTCACTATTAATGGCTAATAATTATACAGAAGCTGACAAAAAGCTTGATTGGTTCTTAGATGTATTTGGTAAAGAAAGATTTTATTTAGAGGTTCAACCACCTGATTTAGATGATCAACGATCATTAAACACAAAACTATTCGATATTGCCCAAAAACGGGGCATATCAACCGTTGCTACGGGTGACTGTCATTATATTTTTAAAGAAGATCATGAAGCTCATGAGATAATGTTGTGCGTGCAAACGCATCATAAGATTACGGATACTGACCGATTTACTTTCGGCGGCTATCGAGCTTACATAAGAACATTACCTGAAATGCTAGAGCTCTTTAAGGAGCAAGAAGAGAGTATATGGAATAGCGGCAAAATCGCTGATATGTGCGACTTCTCATTTCAAACAGATAAACTATTTTTTCCAAAGTTTGAAATTCCTCAAGAGTATACTCAGGATCAATACTTTTCAGAACTATGTAATGATGGTTTAAATGCACTTATTGACGATGACCGCATAGACAAAGACCAAGTACAAATTTATCGTGATAGATTAAATTTAGAAACTGATTTAATTATTAAGATGGGATTTGTTGGCTACTTTCTTGTAGTAAGCGACTTTATCAAATGGGCAAAAATTCAGAATATACCTGTAGGCCCGGGACGAGGATCTGCAGCCGGTTCATTAGCTGCTTGGGCTTTAGAAATAACCGATATCGATCCTATAAAATACAATCTTCTTTTTGAGCGATTCTTAAATCCAGAACGTGTATCTATGCCAGATATAGATATCGATTTTTGTATCGAGGGACGAGAACATGTTATTGATTATGTAAAAAACAAGTATGGTCATGATAAAGTTTGTCAGATAATAACTTTTGGTACTATGATGGCCAAAGGGGTAATTAAGGACGTTGCGCGAGTTTTAGGAATCCCTTTTGAAGATTCTAATTCCATAACCGATTTAATTTCGGATCAGCTAAAGATAACACTCAATCAGGCGATTGAACAAGAGCCTAAACTTAAGCAACTGATAGAAAATAATCCTAAAATTGCTCATTTATTTAGCGTAGCCCAAAAGCTAGAAGGCATAACCCGTCATGCTTCCAAGCATGCCGCGGGAGTGGTAATATCACCGGAGCCGATTTCCGAAGTACTACCTGTTTATATTCCTCCTAAAACGTCTGATCTTGTTACTCAGTATGCTATGACCGAACTTGAAAGTCTTGGATTCTTGAAGATGGACTTTTTGGGGCTAAAAAACTTAACCTTGATTAAAAAAGCTGTTGCTTTAATAAAAAAGAATCACGGCACTTCAATAGATTTAACCAAAATTTCTTTGAACGACCTCAAGACTTACCAGCTTGTTTCTCGAGGGGAAACGTCTGGTGTATTCCAGTTAGAATCTGATGGAATCAAAGATGTATTAAAGCGATTGCAACCAGCAGTATTTGAAGATGTAATAGCGGTAAATGCTCTTTATCGACCAGGTCCTTTAGGGTCTGGAATGGTAGACGATTTTATTGAAAGAAAGCATGGACGCCAAAAAATCGTTTATTTATTTCCAGAACTTGAACCAATATTAAACGAAACCTATGGGGTAATTGTTTATCAGGAACAGGTTATAAAGATTGCGTCAACCATAGCTGGTTATTCTTTAGGAGAAGCAGATATTCTTCGAAGAGCAATGGGTAAGAAAAAAGCTGATGTTATGGCCGAGCAACGAACAATATTTGTTGAAAAATCTATCAAACGTAATTTTAATGAAAAAAAGGCCGGAGAACTCTTTGATCTGATGGCATATTTTGCCGGTTACGGATTTAATAAATCTCACTCTGCTGCATACGCGCTAATTGCCTACCAAACAGCATATCTTAAAGCAAACTTTTTTGCCGAGTTCATGGCTTGTTTAATATCTTTAGAAGCAGGTGATGCAGAAAAGATGTCTACTTATCTGCAAGAAGCAAAAGATTTTAAGGTAGAAAATGATAATTTGCGCTTTGGTTTAAAAGGGATCAAAAATGTAGGGACCGCTGCTCTGGAAGATATGATTGCCGAACGCCAAAAAGAGCCATTCAAGGATCTATTCAATTTTTGTTCTAGAGTCGATTTAAGAACATGTAATAAGCGAGTTGTAGAAAGCCTAATCTATGCAGGAGCATTTGATGAACTTCCTGGAAATCGGGCTCAAAAGATTGAGGAATTATCTAAAATTATGGATCTTGCTCTTTTAAAGAAAAAGAGCGAACGCACAGGGCAGATGGATTTATTTAGTGCTACAAAAGATCCAGATAAACCGACTGATGATATTTTTATTTTTCAGCCATTAGAAGAACTAGCTAATGCAATAAAATTGGAAAAAGAAAAAGAAGTTATCGGTTTGTATATTAGTACTCATCCATTAGAAGAATTTAAAAAGCACATTGATTGGCTAGACGCTAAAAAATTCAATAATCTAGAGAATGATCAAGATGTAACCTGTTTGGGTATGGTAAAGAATTTCAAGACTATTACCACTAAAAAAGGTGACCAAATGGCCTTTGTATTAATGGAAGATAATACGGTTAAAGCAGAAGTAATTATTTTCCCTAAATTGTTTGCCCAAGTATCAGACTGGTTAAATAAATATAAAACATTTATTGTTAAAGGCGTAACCGATAGCCTTGGAGCTCAATTAAAAATAAAAGCTCAACTATTTATACCAATTGATCTTCTGTTCGATATGCCAATTCAACGACTTACCTTAAATTTACCAGAAAATTTGGATGAAACTATTTTGGTTAAATTAAAGGAAAGCTTTAGGCCTGGCAACACATTCTTAGAATTTGAGCTACTAGATCAAAATCGTAAAATTAAGTTTGAATCAAAATCTAAAATACAAACAAGCTCATCATTAATAACATTATTAGAGATCAATAATATAGGTATAAAAATCACTCTTTAACTTAGGCTCTGTTGAGTTTGATGAAAAGTTTATTTTACAGCTAAAGCTGCTTTGGCCTGCACAACCACAAGAGCCAATACCTCGCTTGAATCAACACAAGCTTCTTTCTTAATGTGCGAAACATACTGAGCCATGCTATATATTATTATTTAGCATAGGTTTAGGGGCTCTCAATTTGAAAAAGCATTTGAAAAAGCGCTCATTCTGAGGGCTGAGAAGAAACTTTGATTATAAGCAATTTTTGAATTCTTGAAATCTTCTTTCAAAACCTGAATTCAAGTCACAAGTGCAACCTTTAGGTCGTTAAAAAAACTAGCTAATTGATGTATAATCAATGCTAGTTTTTTACGACAAAAACAAAGGTTAGCATGAGAAAATACAAGCAAT
>Ga0105046_10005726_pt1 | contig 19634 bp, 8 predicted proteins | sample MAT03_FD_78385 | JGI IMG/M metagenome (GOLD analysis project Ga0105046, IMG submission 78385) | Freshwater microbial communities from Lake Fryxell liftoff mats and glacier meltwater in Antarctica - MAT-03 (megahit assembly) | ecosystem: Environmental > Aquatic > Freshwater > Ice > Liftoff... | reverse complement strand
TGGACGTGATCAAGCAGCCTAGCGCACTGGACGTGCGCATCGAATTGGGCGACCGAGTGACGCCCCCCACGCCCGGCACCCTTGAAAGCTTGACGCCGGAACCCGTGCTTCAGATCGGGGCTCCCAATTTTGCCTACCAACACAATATCGCCGGGGCCGACGGCTTTGAACTGTTCGCCACGCGCGAAACCCTGAATGTGAACGACTATCTGGTTCACTGGATGGAGGACGGATTGGTAGGTTTGAAGTGGCCGGCACTCTTTGGCCGCTACGAGTTTGTCTGGCCCGCAGACGTGGCCCGCTACAGCCATTACGTCCGTCCGCTGGTAGCGACGGAAAACGAGGCCAAACTCACGGCCGTGCCCTTGCCGACGATGAATGTCCCGACGATTGAGTACCAGGATCCGTTGGACAAACCCCGCGGCAAGCTGACGGAGACCTTCCGGTATTACACCTTCCTCGAACCTTCCAATCCCTTGCACCGGGCGCTGCTGCGGTTTAACTCGGGCGAGAACGTGGCCTTCGAGCGCGTGTTCTCCTGGCTGGATGCCAACCTCAAGTCCAACAACTTCGCCGGCAATGTCATTGCCACCAACCTCGCGGCTTGGAACACCAACAGCCACACCCTCCAATTCCCCGATCCGCTGGCGGCTCCGCGGGTCGTGACCCAGACAGTGGATGTAGGTCAGCGCATCCAGGCCCCCGCGGGCGAGCGCGGCACCGCTTCGGGCGAAGGCTACTATGCCGGTCACATTCACGACCTGGCCGGGCGGTCCTATAACCCGAACGTCTATGCCGATCCGTTCGTGGCCGGCTTCCAGGTAGCCAACTTGGGATCCATTATCCCGGTGAACGCCATTCCGAATACCAACCAACTCGAAGTCTGGTGGTTCCGGCCAAATCGTGCGGATGCCAGCAAGGGCTTCATTACCAACCACTGGCCCTCGGTCATCGGTCGCTATACCATTCAATGGCCAACTAATCCGCGGGAGATTGTGCTGGCGAGCAAGAAGGGCAGCGAAGGCGATGGCCCGCTGAACTCGTTCGAAGCGGCCGGCATCATCTACGCCAAGAACACTCCGGGCCAGACCGGCTATAATCCCAACGAGGAACATGCCGTCATGTCCGGCGGCACCGCGTTCGCCACCCGCGATGACCTCAACATCACCAACACCGTCGGCTATTCGTCGCATCCCTTCGTGCTGGTCCAGTATGTGGCGGCAGACAACCGCCCGGCGATGTCGGTCTTCAAGGTGCTGCGCGAGAAACCTTCTGCGGGCTGGGTTTTTGATTACATCACGGAAGCCGGGCGCAAGCTCCAGGCCCCCATGCCGCTGCCCTTGCTCGCCAAGCCCGTCGAGGGCAGTGGCGACAATACCGTCAGCTACAACACCGAACCCACCGGCGGTGGCGGCGACCTGCCGGGCGGCTGGAACGCCGGCACGTATGGCAGTGGCCCGTTCGGGCACTACAACAAGTTCACGTTCCAGGATCGCAAGCAGGATTTCTGGGTGTATCGCGGCCTGCACGCGGGCCTGCCCGCGTTGCGCGCCGGCACTTATGTGATCACGAATCGCACCTTCGTCACGCTCTCCAACGCCACTGCCGTGGTGGGGCAGAACTTTGCGCTCACGCTGCACGCCTCCCGGCAGGATGAGTTCCTGGCCATTGACCCCGGCAGTGTGCCGGCTTGGTTGAGCCCCGGCGGCCTCACCCTCGCAGGCACCCCCGCGACCAACCACATCGGCACCAATGCCGTTGCCTTGGTGGTGTACGATCTCTATGAAGGCAGCCGCTGGACCAACACACTGACGCTGCGGGTCATCGCCAGCGGCGCGGTGGTGGCCCAAGGGCCGCTGGCGCTGGTCAGCTCCAACAGTTTCACCGGCACGCAGATCACCTTCTCCAACCGGCCGCCCTTCCTCGGCGTTTCACCGAACGCTTCGAACAGTTTCACCATGCGGTTCTACTACAAGACCGAGCCGAGCTTTGCCTGGCCCGGCCTCGCCAGCCCGCCGCCTGCGGGGACGATCGTGCCGTATCTCCGCCCGCGGACCAACGGCGCGTATGCCGGCGATCCGGCCTCGAAGAACACCCCTTCGCTGGAAATTGTTTATCGCCCCGTCTGGCCGGTGCGCGATACCAAGGATGCCACCAAGGCCGTGCCGACTATTCCCTACGGTCTGACCTTGACCACCCCCGGAGCCGGCGGGTTGCCGCTGCCCGGCATTCGCGATTGGAAGACGGCCCGCGTGCTCTACCAGCAGTCCATCGCCTCGAACTTGAACACGGCCAGAGTCTCCGTGGTGCTCCACGACCCGACCCGCGCCAAGTCGTCCGGCATCACCAACTATGGGATGCAAATACTCCCGGCGAGCATCCGCACCGAGCTATATCAGGGGAAAGTTTACTTCCCGAACCTGCCGCCGCACTTGGGCAAGCGCCTGTTCTTTGATCCCGCCGTGGGTGCCAAAGGGAGCCTCGTGCTCAACGGCGAATTCAAGCAGGAGACCCTCGGCGAGAGTTACCTGGTGTTGAATGTCCTGCGCGGCACCGACCTGACAGCGGCGAAGGATCTGTGCCCTGCCGGAGACTCCGAGAATTCGCCCAAGTGGAATGCAGCCATTGACGCCCTGGCCACGCAGGTCGAGACCTTCTATGAAAACCCAGCCGTGCCCGGCACCTACATCCCGAACCCGGCGCGGACGATGTCTGTGGGCGTGTCCGAGTTGGCGGAAGTGTCCAACGACAACGTGGCCTTCGACTCTTTGGCCCTCAGCGCCACCGGACCAGGGGCCGGCTACATCACGCTGGTGCAGGCCAACGGCAACGGGAAATTCGCCCAGCCGGGCGACGCCGTGGACCTCTTTGTCCTCAAGGTCGGCGGCTCGCTCTACACGGGCGAGATGAAGGTGCTCCCCGCGGAGAATCCGCTGAGCGAACTGGTCACCTTCCAGCACAAGCCGGATTTGGCCGGCCGCTACGGCGAATACGAATATGAGTGGAAGATCGCCGCCCCGGTGGACGGCCAACCGCCCGTGGACAACGATGGCACCCGCTCCGCCTACCTGGCCCTGACCGCCGGCACGAATCTGCCCCGCTATGTCCTGGGCGGCTCGGGCATCCAGGTGCTGGGCGATAATTACCTCACGCTTCGCTACCGCGCGAAGGATCCGGCGCACCCGCTGTACAACCAGTGGTCATCCTGGACGGCTCCGGCCTTGGCCGAGGGCTGGATCAAGCGCGTGCTCGCCGGCATCAACCCCTTCAACCAGCGCATCCGCGACCTGTTCAATAACGCGGTCAACACCGACGCCAGCATCCTGACCCAAGCCGGTGCCCGCTGGGAGGGCGACGTGGCGCTGAATCTCGACACCATCAACAACTACGGCCTCATCGAGATTTACGAGACCGTCCTGCGCCGCGGCCGCTCCATCAGCATCGAATCTGGTTACAACTACGGCCCGGCCAATGATGCCTTGCTGCTGGCCGCCGGTTATCTGAACGACCTCTACATGATGGTCGGCAATGAAGCCTGGGCCGATGCGGCGAATCCGACCATCGGCATTGGCACCGCCAACAACACCTATGGCGACATCGCCACCGCGCTCTTCGCGTTCAAAGGCCAGGTTGCTTCGCTGCTGGACGAAGAGCTAACGCTGGTGCGCGGGCGGGACGACTTCCTGGTGCCCGGCGTCGGCGTGAAGCCAGTCTATAACCGGCTGGTCTGGAATTACACCCGCGGCATTGACGCCGGCGAGGTGATCTACGCCCTCAACTACAACATCCAGGAGAACGCCAACCTCAATCCCGACGGCCTCATCGACGCCGAGGATGCGGCGCGGATGTTCCCTCAAGGCCACGGCGACGCCTACGGCCACTATCTCACGGCGCTCAAGGGCTACTATTCGCTCCTGCTCAACAATAACTTCGACTGGGTGCCGCGCGTCGAAGCCGTCAACGTGCTCGGCGTGCCGGTCTCGGTGGATTATCAGGACGAGCGCAAGTTCGCCGCCGCCGCTGCCGCGGTGTCGCGCGCGGGCCGGCAGGCCTTTGACCTGACCTGGCGGAAGGACTTCCAAGCCAATCACACCGCTGGCTGGGGGCACTTCTCAACCAAGCGCGTGAATACCCAGCGCAGCTACACCGCCGGCCTGACCACCAACAACGTCACCCGCTACTGGGGCCTGGATCACTGGGCCGCCCGCACCGGTCAGGGCAACTATCTGGACTGGATCGTCGGCAACGCCATTCTGCCCGCCGTGGATCCGAACCCCAACCACGAAGGCATCCAGAAGATTGACCGCACGACCGTTCCCGAACTGGTCGAGTTGGTCAATATCGCGGACGCGCTCCAGACCGCGATGGACAGCGCCGAAGGCGGCATGACGCCGCTGGGGCTGCCGGCCGGGAGTGTGGCACTGGACATTGACCCCAACGTCGTGGTCGGTGGCAACAACGGCACCCACTTCGAGCAAATCTTTACCCGCGCGAAAGTGGCCTTGAACAATGCGGTGGCCGCCTTTGACGACGCCAAGGATGTTACCCGCCTGATGCGCTCCGAGCAGGATTCGTTGTCGGCGTTTCAAGCCGGCGTGGCCCGGCAGGAACTCGCGTTCAAGAACTCCCTCATCGAACTCTACGGCTCGCCTTACACCGACGACATCGGTCCAGGCAAGACCTACAAGCAGGGCTACAACGGCCCAGACTTGTGTCATTACAGCTACGTGGAGATTCCAGAGTCGCGTTTTGTCAACGGCTTGTCGGCCATCACCAACCCCGCCACCTACAAGATTGATGTCCAGCAATTCCCGAGTTGGTGGACCACTGACTTCCTGTCCACGACGTTCGATTTCTACACGCAGGTAGGCTCCCCGAACTATTCCAATGGGGTGCATTACCTTGAATTCAACCTGAATGCCCACGGGTTCTACAACAAGCCTCCGAGTTGGACCGGTCGCCGGGTTTCGCCCGGCCACATGCAACAGGCCATCTCGGAAGTCATTCGCGCGCACGCCCGCTTGGAGCAGGCTTACATTGACGCCCAATACGAGAGCACGGTGCTTGACCGGCAAGTGCAGGCCTTCAAGTCCTACGTCGTCACCGGCGATGCCACCTGGGACTTGGAACGCGACAAGTTGATTGCCTTGCAGACCCTGCAGACGGCTCAATTTGCCAATGACATGTTCGGCCAGACCCTCGAAATCGTGAACAAGGTCTCGGACATGTATATGAATGCGCTGACGGAGGCATTCCCCCGGACGCTTATCGCTGGCTTGGCAGCCGGCGGCGATCTCACCTCCGCGGCCCGCGCGGCGGTGCATATCGCCAACAGCACCAAGTTCAGCGTCAGTGCCGCCTTGAAATATGCGGCCGACTTCGTGGTCAAAGGGCTGGCGTTCGCCACCACCAGCGCGAATCAGTGGATTGATTTAGAGCAGATACAGATTCTCGACTGGGATCAGGAGTTGAAGGACAAGGTCATCGCCCTCGGTCAGGAGATGGGCAATGTCCAGGAGCAGTACTTCGCGATCAACGCCAGCCTGCGCGCGCTGGATGACGCCCAGCGTAAGCTCGACGCCTTGATTGCCGAGGGCGACCGTCTGCAGCAGGAGCGAGAAATCGCCCGGCAGCGCAGTTCCGCCGTGGTGCAAGGCTATCGCACCCGCGACGCCGCCTTTCGCATCTTTCGCAACGAGAAGCTGGAGCGCTACAAGACCCTGTTCGATATGTCGGCGCGGTATGCCTTCTTGGCCGCTAACGCTTACGACTACGAGACGGGCTTGCTCAACACCACTGCCGGTCGCAGTTTTATCAACCGCATAATCGCATCCCGGGCCTTGGGTGTCGTCCGCAACGGCGAACCGCAATACGCCGGCAGCAACAGCGGCGACCCTGGCCTCTCCAGCGCGCTGGCCGAGATGAAGGCCGATTGGGACGTGCTCCGCGGCCGGCTTGGTTTCAACAACCCCGACGCCTACGGCACCACCGCGTCGCTGCGCACGGAGAACTTCCGCATTCTGCCCACGACCAACAGCGACACGGCTTGGAAGGATCTGCTCCAGCAGAACCGCAAGCGCGACGTGATGGAGGACGCCGACGTGCGCCGCAATTGCCGCCAACTCAGCCGTGGGGACGGCCTCCCGGTGCCGGGCATCGTCATTGAGTTCAGTACCACCATCGCCAACGGCTATAACATGTTCGGCCAGCAACTCGCCGCCGGCGACCACTCCTTCAGCCCTAGTTCGTTCGCCACCAAAATCTTCGGCCTCGGGGCCGCCTTGGAAGGCTATCGCGGCATGGATGAACCGGCGGCCAACGGTGGCACCGGTGGCACTTCCCCGAGTGATCCGCCCCTTTGGTTCACGGATCCACTAGCCCTCGCGGCGACGCCGTATGTCTATCTCGTGCCCGTGGGCGTGGACTCGATGCGGAGTCCGCCGCTCGGCGACGCCAGTGCGATCCGCTCCTGGATGGTCGAGGATGTAGCTATCCCGCTGCCCTTCAACCTCGGGGCGTCCGACTTCGCCAATGGCGGGATGTACACTTCCGGCGACTCTTTGAGCGAGCCGCTGTTCAACATCCGTATGCACCAGGCCTTCCGGCCCGTGCCGAGTTCCTCGTTCTTCAGCACCAGCCTCTACGGCAGCGCCGGCACGCTCCTGCGGTCGCAGTACACCAACAACCGGCTGGTAGGCCGCTCCGCGTGGAACAGCCGTTGGAAGCTCGTCATCCCCGGTCACACGCTGCTCAACGATCCTGACGAGGGCTTGGAGCGCTTCATCAAAACCGTGCGCGACATCAAGCTGCACTTCGTCACCTACTCCTATTCCGGCAATTGAAGCCTGCTCCTGGATTTCGCCATGAAAAACTCCTTTCGCCTGTCCGTCTGGTTGTCGTCCGCGGCCCTTGCCGGTCTGTTCCTGTCGCCCGCAAGTCTGCGCGCTTTTCCGCCGTCGCCACCGCATGTGATCTACGGCATGGTGCGCAATGAGATGGGCCAGCCGATCGCGCTGGCCAACTCTCAGATCATCCTAACCACCACTAACGGGGTTCAAATCACGGGCAGCCTCGCCACGAACCCGGATCCCAGCGTCAATTACCGTCTCACCATTCCCTTGGACGCGGGCATCTCTGCGGACCTCTACAAACCTACCGCACTGCGCCCGCTGGTTGGCTTTCGCATTCAGGTTAAGATCGGGCAGACCGTGTATTTGCCGATGCAGATGACCGGCAATTTCCTCAACCTCGGCAAGCCGGCGCAGAGCACGCGCCTGGATTTGACCCTCGGTGAAGACAGCGATGGCGACGGCCTGCCTGACGCTTGGGAGCGGCTGCTGCTGTCCATGCTCGGTGGCGGCACGTTGGCCGACATTCGACCCGGCGACGACTCCGACGGCGACGGCATCAGCAACTTGGACGAATACCTGGCCGGCACCTACGCCTTCGATCCGACGGATGGCTTCCGCCTGGCGCTCGTGGGCGGGACCACCGCCGCGCCGCTGCTGGAATTCCTCGCCATCACTGGACGGACCTACACGCTGCAAAGCTCGACCAACCTCACCACTTGGACGCCGGTGCAATTCCGTATCCCGGCGGTCGGGGCAGGGGCTCCCCTTCAGCCCAGCTACCGGGCCACTGACGTGCGACTGCTTCAAGTCGAGCCGGCCTTGCCGCCGGGCGTGCCGGCGACGAGTTACTTCTTCAAGGCGCAAGTCAACTAGCGGCCTGACCGCGACGCCCGACGACCGAGGGCTTCCTCGCGCGCCACTGGCTTCTGCCTGGCTTGGGCTTGTGTGTCCTCGGGGTGTGTGGGCGGTGGCGGTCTTCCGGCACCGGCAAGCTTCCGCTCCGGCTTTGGGGGAAGTTTCCCGTAGTGCGGTGGGACTGCGCGATGGGCGGTGGTTCTGGTTGAGCCAATCCAACGCACTCACCGGTCGGTTGTTCAAGCATTACAGGACCGGCCCGGCTAGGGCGCGCTCCATGGTTTCCAACGGCTGGAGCGAGGGACTTTCAGGTGGCTGGCACACCAATGGCCAGCGGCGGGTGGCGAAGTATTACCGCGCCAGCGCGTCCCATGGACGGCGCCTCAAATGGAATGCCGACCGCAGCAAGCTCTCCGAGGCGCAAATCGTGGACGGCAAGTTGGAAGAGACTTTTCGCCGTTGGCAACCGAACGGCACGCTGGCTGAGGATCTTGAGATGCAGGCTGGCCAATCGGGCGGGGTTTCCCGCGCCTGTTTCCCGAGCGGCTGCCTCAGCGCCGAAGCCCGGCTTCGGCAGGGGAAGGTGGTCGAGCAGAGGTTCTGGGAAGACCGCGAGCGGCGGGGAGCATCTGGCGGAGCCTGAGGGCGACCGCATTTCTGCGAGGGCGTGCGACGGGGTGTCGGTTTGGGTGCCGCAGGGGCATCCATGTGGTCGCGGAGCGCGGCTGTCTCAGCCGCAGCCGCGGGGAATAAGGGGCCAGATGTCAACTTCGACGAAGCGCCCACGATCATCAGAAAGCGAGCGCGAACTCGCCGGCAGGCGCGGTTGCAGCCCTGCGCCACCGGTTTGCGAACGCTGCTGCGGCTGAGACAGCCGCGCTCCGACGGCATCGTTACGGCTCAAGCCACTCGTTGGGGAGGAGTTTTGCCCTGGTTCCCTGCGCGAGGCGGGGCTGCGCTCTACAGCCTTCAGTTGCCTGCCTCGGGCGCGTCGAAAGGGCGGGGTTGGCCCACAGTGTCCCAATTTGCAGGCCAAGAGAGGTCACCAAGCAAACCACACGCTGGCTACTTTCGGAGGATAGGGAACCCAAGTGCCAAGCTCAAATACCTCCGTCCGAACGCGAGGTCAAAGGAAGGCAAAACCCTCCGGCTGAGGTTCAAAGTCATCTCAGCTTCGTATTCTTGCTCGTTCCGGAGCGCTGTGCAGCGTGTCCGACGCCTCGGTTCAGTTGCCCTTGCCGGTCGTGTGCTGCTGCAGCCAGACGATGTCCTGGTTGTTCTGGGAGGAGAACTGGTCGTTGATGAGAATCCCGCCTTTCCGGAGCGGTGGAGTTGTGCGCGAGTCGCGCCATCGTTTGGTTTCGGCGTGTCCGTCCGCAAAGGAAAAGCCGCCGGAGTTGCCATGGTAAAAGCCTGGCAAGTCTTCAAATTGAAGTGCCCCTCCATTGTAGGGGTCGGCGCCCACCATGCTGACCAGAAAGTTACCCGTATCAATGCTGTCCTCGCGCATGTCCAAGAAAAGCCAGGTCTTGGATGGACCCGGGTTACGTATGTCTGAGTACTTGTAGTACAGGCTGTAACCCGATCCCATCTCAGCCAGCAGGTTGGCGGTCGCTTGTCTGCTGGAATCGCTCGCGTCGCCGAAGCCGCCAAACCACCAACTCATGGACATGCTGCGAACCCGCGGTTTGACGACGCCGGCAACAGTCACGCTGGACTGGTCCGCCGGGCACTTCCAAATGCCCAAGCTCTTCCCACAGTACTGCCACATTGGGCTCTTCATGATGTCCACGGTGGGATCCCAGTTGGAGGCGTTGTTGGGATTAAAATCCAACTGTCCGCTCACCCAGGCGGGCGTGCCTTGACCGGAGGTATAGCTTGAGCACAGCACCTTGTCCCGGTTGTCCTCGGCATACATGCGCCACGCCATCGCCAGGCCGCGGTGGTTGTTCATGCACTGGATGCCTTGTGCCTTCAACTTGGCGCGGCCCAAGGCGGGAAGGAGCAGGCTGGCGAGGATGGCGATGATGGCGATGACCACCAGCAACTCGATCAACGTAAAACCACCGCGCTTCCTGGGAAGCGGGAGGGCACAACGATGGTGATTGGAAATACTCATAGGGAATGACAACGGGGCTATTTAGCCACACAATGCCGCCGTCGCAAGGACTTTTCTGGATCAGTTTGCTGCGACCGCAGCGCCTCGGGTGAGAAAGCAACAGGCGTGCCGCCGTCCGTCTGGGTGGCGAACGGGCGTTTTTCCAACGAAAAACCAATGCTCAAACGTGCTCCGCGCGGATTTCTTCTCCGCAGGGGGCAGGCCTTGACGCGTGAGTCGCGTTGCATTGCGGAGTGCTCGGTTTCAGAACTACTGTCGCTGCAAATACCGCGCAGCCTGGCGTTTTTGGCGCAGGTTGCAGGGTGAAAATCACCAGCCGCCTGTCGTCGCAAGTGCCGCGGTCGAGCGGTTCAGGTTCCCCCCAATCCGCGAGCTTTCGGGGGGGCGTGGTTTGCGGGAACATCGCGCGGCTGCAGAGTCTCCCGGGTCTTCGCCGTTTCGCCTCATGGCCACTGGAAGGGTGGGTGAAAACTCGACGCGAGTTGGCCCAACCCGGGGAGCGGCTACTGCCCGCTGCTGGGCATGGTGGCCCGCCGGCGGTCGAGGAAGCGGTCTGGCAGCCAGAGGCCCGACATGGTTTCGCCCATCCTCGGTGACCCAACCGCCCCCGCGTCGGCTGGTGCCGCAAGCGGCTCCGTCGAGGTGCCGTGGCCAACTGGTAATGAACTCAGAGGCTGGCAGGAAAATACTTGCTCCTCATGGCCTGTGGGCTATGGTCAGCCGCGTTTGCAGCCGAGTTGCACCTCAACCGACCTCTCCGCTTGCTCTCTTGTCGCAGACAGCGGCAAATCCGCTCGCCACCATCTACCATCACCGCCGTGATCCGCGGCCTTGGTACCCGCAATGCGGTCCCCTTTCCCATCAAAGCATGAAAACAAAAATCATTCACATCACCTCACCGCTGCTCGCAGCCGCCGCTTTGGCGCTCGGAGCAGTTTCAACCGCGCATGCGGATTACGAGTCCAGCCTCCTGTCGCTCAATCCGGTCGGCTACTGGCGACTCAATGAAACGACGGCTCCACCGGCGCCCACGCCTGCTGCCAACAGCGGCAGTCTCGCCCCCGCGGCGGCTGGGGTTTACACGAACTGGACTGACATCAATTTAGGCCAACCCGGTGCCATTGTTGGCGACGCCAACACCGCCGCAAACCTCCCCGGTCTGGTTGACGGCACGCGCATCCGCGTGCCCTACGAGGCCGCCCTCAATCCCTCCGCAGCCTTCACGGTTGAGTTTTGGGCCAAGCCTGGTCAGACCGCGGCCATCGGCTGCCCGGCTGCGTTTGTGGAGTTTATCGCGGATGGTAGCAATAAGCGGAATGGCTGGTTGATCTACCAAGGCAATGCCGCCCTGACCACGGGCAACGGCTATGTATTCCGCCTCTACAACACTTCGAATCCTTCCAACGCGTTCACGGCGGCTACGGCTTCCTTCCTGCTCGACACCGCGAAGTACTACCACGTGGTCGCCGTTTACGACGGCAGTTCGGCGAAGATGTACACCAATGGAGTCCTCGCAATGAGCACGGCGATGCCCGGCGGCAGCACCTATCGCCCCACCGCCAACACTGCCATTCCGCTGACCTTTGGGGCCCGGGCAGACGGCACTTCGGGTTACTTCACCTACAACGGCACCTTGGACGAGCCGGCCATTTATGCCACGGCGCTGTCCGCGGGGCAGATCCTGACCCATTACCAGAATGGGACGAACGCCCTCCGCGGCGCAGCCTACCCTACCGTGGTGCAGGGCGACGGCGCCCTCGGTTACTGGCGCTTGGGAGAGGGCGGATCGCCCGTCGCGGCCAATATCGGCTCCCTCGTGAATGGCAACGGCGGTTACGTAGCTGCCTCGGCGCCGGGCCAAGTTGGTCCAGTCCCCCCTTCGTTCGGTGGGTTTGCGGCGAACAACAAGGCGACTTCCTTCAACGGCGCGGCGGGCTTCGTTTCGCTGCCGGCTTGGAATTTGAACACCAATCGGGTGACCATGACGGCCTGGGTCAAGGGCTTTGCGCCCCAACCCGGTGATGCGGGGATCGTGTTCGCCCGCGGCGGCGGCACGTTGGCGGGATTGCGCATGCTCAGCAGCGGCAACACCTTTGGCTATAACTGGAACGATGCCCCGGCGACCACTACGTGGGACAGCACTTTGGCGCTACCGGCGGACAAATGGACCTTTGTGGCGCTAATTGTGGAGCCGGACAAGGCCACGATTGCCATGCATGACGGCTCCAGCTTCAGCAAGAGCGTGAACACCGCGACCCACGTTTTGCTGAACTTTGCCGGCCCCGCACGCATCGGGAGCGACTCGCTTAACGCCACGCGCACCTTCAGCGGATTAATTGACGAAGTGGCCGTGTTCAACCAGGCGCTCACCCTGTCCCAAGTCTATGGGCTTTACGTGGCCGCGGTGGGCGGCAACTTCCCTCCGGAGATCCTCTCCCAACCAGAGGCTCCGACTCTCCTCTACCGTACCGAAACCCTGACGCTCACGGTGCAGGCTGGCGGCAGTTCACCCCTCAGCTACCAATGGCGCAAAGACAGCGGTTCGGGCCCGGTGCCCATTCCCGGTGCCACCACCTCCGTGTATAGCAAGGTGGTCAATGTCGCCGTGGATGACGGCACCTATGACGTCGTGGTGACCAATGCTTACGGGACGGTGACGAGCGTCGGCACCTACGTTTTCGTGCAGGATCTCCAGGCACCCGCCATCACTGACCAGCCGCAGAGCCGCACGGTCTACGCTGGCGGCACCTTGGACCTGTCCGTAAGTGCCTCCGGCGGTAACCTCCGATATCAGTGGTACAAGGCGGCCAGCGCCATCGCCGGCGCAACCAATTCCCGCTACACCATCGCCAGCGTCGTCGCCTCCAACGCTGCCACCTACAAGGTCACCGTGACCAACATTCTCGGCAGCTTGACCAGCGCCGACGCGGTGCTGACTGTCACCACCCCGGTCACCAATTCCTATGAGGGTTTGGTGGTGGCCGACGCCCCCGAAGCTTGGTGGCAGATGAACGAGACGGGTTCCGGTCCGCTCGCCGACTCCATGGGCCGCCACGACGGCAATTACACCGGCAGCGGCCAGACCTTCGGAGTGACCGGCGCGATTGCGTCCAGCCCAGCCATCAACAAGGCAGTGAGCTTTGACGGCGAGACCTCGAAAGGCTACGCCCGCATTCCATTCTCCACCGCGCTCAACGGCACGAACTTCACCTTGGAGGTTTGGGCTAAGGTCACGGCCTTCGGCAACAACCGATCCTGTCCGGTTTCTTCCTTCACCGCCAACTCCGGCCAACCGCTGCAGGGCAAGGGTTACGGTTTCGACATTGACACCACCGGCTTGTGGCAAGCCCTCTGGGGCGCGAACGCGGACGGCTTCCTGTTCACGATCGTTCCGATTGGCGCCGCCCAGTTGGCCCAGTGGGAGCACTTGGTTTACACCTACAACGACGGCGAGCTCGTTTTCTGGCGGAACGGGGTGCGCTACCCGGAGCCGGGCTTCATCTACAACTCGCAGATTACTCGAAACGTGTCTGCGGACATGTTGATTGCCGCGCTGGAACCCGGCAATGGCTCCTATGACTACTACTTCAACGGCGTGGTTGACGACGTCGCCTACTATCCGCGTGTGCTCACCGACGCCCAGATTCTGGCCCACTACAACACGGCACTCTATGGGGTCGGCAGCGCGCCGACGGTCAGCCTCACGCCGACGAGCCAGACGGTGATTGTGGGCACCGGAGCCACTATCGTGGGCACGGTCGGTGGCACACCGCCTGTGAACAGTCAGTGGTGGTTCGGTGGCAGTCCGCTGGCGGCACAGACTAATGCGACCCTTACGCTGAGCGCCTTGTCCTTCCCCCAGGCTGGGGCCTACCAGTTGCGGGCCACGAACACGTTTGGGAATGCCAGTGCCTCGGCCAGCATCGTTGTGATGCCACAGCCGCAGTTTGTGAATGCCACCAATGGCTTGGTGCTGCACCTGCCGTTCAATGGCGATACCGCCGACGCCTCGGGCCGCGCCAATAACGGCACCCCCATGAACAGCCCCACCTATGTTGCGGGCCAGATCGGTGCCCAGGCCATCCAAGTGGTTTCACCCTCTAACGGAGTGAGTGCCAGCTATGTCACGCTGGGGCTGCGCCCCGACCTGCAGTTTGGTTCGAGCGTGAATTTCTCCGTCTCGTTCTGGCTGAAATTTGCGGGCCTCGCGGGCGACGTGCCCATCTTCGGCAATGCCATTGGCGCTATGAACAACCCGGGCTATTGCTTCGCTCCCGGCTTCTACAACGGGGGCTGGCAGTGGGGTTTGGGCTCGCAGACCTACGCCGGCACCACGGTCAATAACGATCAATGGCACAACATGGTTGCCGTCTTCGACCGCAGCGGCAATGCCACTACCTACCTGGACGGCGTCCAAGTCAACAGCCGGGTGCTGTCGGCGCTAAATCTGGACACGGCTGTGGACACGGTTATCGGCCAGGATCCCACTGGTAGCTACCCGCAAGCGGCCACGCTGCAAATTGACGACCTCGGCGTCTGGCGCCGGACGCTCACGTCGTACGAGGCCTACAGCATCTATTACGTGGGCCAGAACTATGGCCGGTCGTTTGACACAGTGGCGCCGGTGCAACTCCAAATCCAAAAGACCCCGACCGGAGTTGCGCTCGTCTGGCAGGCAGGCACGCTCCTCCAAGCCCCCGATCTGACGGGTCCGTGGACACCTGTCGCAGGCGCGGTGGCACCCTACTACGTCGTTTCCCCCGCCGCGGGCAACAAGTTCTATCGCGCTTCGAACTAGCTCTGAACCGCGCTTTCATCTCTTCGCAAACGACCGGGACGCAAGTCCCGGTCGTTTTTCTTTGGCCCGCGGTGGGAGAATCGCTGGGTCTGAAGCCCGTTTTAGCCCGAAGTCCGAAGGCCGAAATGGGCCGGCCCCTCGCGTCAGGAAAAGTGCGGCCCAGACCGCACGGCGGCGCGGACTTTTCGGGCTTCGATTTTCGGATTTCTTTCGGACCTCGGATTTCGGACTTCGGAATTCGGGTTTAGTTTTTCGGTAGCCCGGCCTCATCAACGACCCCAACCCGCGCGGCGGGGAGAAGCACTGCTGCGCGCCCGCCCTGGCGGAGTGGTTCAGCGAACGTACTGCCGCCGCCCCGCCCTTCAGTTCGCGAATGGATTCTTCTCCCGCTTTGTCGGCGCGGCGCGCTGGCCGGTGAAGGGATTCTCCTTCGCTGGCCGTGCCGGTGCCTGGGGCGTCAGCAGCGGCGCCAGTAGCACGTAGAACCACGCCACGGCAAAGCTCAGCGCAAACCCGTAGCCCAGGCGCAGCAGATTCAGCCAGCCGAACCGATACGAGGCGAGCGCGGCGGCCAACACCACCACGCCCGGCAACTGCGCCGCGGCGGCGAGTTTCCAGGCCGCAGCCGGCGGGAGGTCACGGTTGCTGAGCACTCCGAGGAGCCACGCCGGCAGCCAATACACTGACGCCAACAACCACCAGGCCAGCAGCCAGAACAGCCCCGTGCCCACGCCCACACCGCCCACCAGAAACACCTCCCGCGCGCCCCACCAGGCGGCCACGTCGTCGCGGCGCAGGGAGACGGTGTAGGCCGTCGGATACGGCACCTCCGCATAGCCCAGAACAGAGGCGCAGTAAGCGTTGGTGGCGCCCAGCAGCAGGGTGAGGTCCGCCTCCTGTCCCAAGGCGCCGGTGCGCTCGGGATCCACCGCCACGGCGAGGTAACGATCTTCCAGTAAACGCGCGGGGACTTCGTTGGTCCATTCCAGCCGGCCCCCGCGAATTGCCCCTTCGGCAGGCAGTCGGGCGATCAACCGCCGGATGTCCGCGAACCAGGTGTCCTGCACCGTGGCCACCATGAGCACCGCCAGCGCGGCGGCCAGCAGCAGTTGTACAATCACCACTCGGCGCAGCGAAGCCCCGGCAAAGGCGGCCACGCTGCGCGGCGTCAGGGGCAGCCACGCAGGGCGGTGGGTTGCAAGCGGTGTTTCCATCGGCAGGGGCTTGGGTGCGGCAGCATGCGCGAAACGGCGGCGGGAAGCGAGCCTGCGCGCAGGGCGGGCGCGGGGACGCGATGTCCGAAGTTCGAAGTCCGAAGTTCGAAGTCCGAAGTTCGAATCTGGCTCCGCCAGCACCTGCGGAGCGCGGCGGTGTCGCTCGATCAGCCACCGCAAGCTCGCGCTCGGGACGCGCCCCCCGCATCCGAACCCAGCGAGCGCCTGGGGAAGCACCCGCGTCCCGTGCGTCCGGCAGGTAGGGCTTTCCCGCGTCGGCGCAGAGTGGTCTAATGCCGCTGCGCCGCTCCAAACACAGCCACACGATGAACCCACTTCCATTGACGGCCCTCTGCCTGCTGACCGCCCTCGCCGGTGCTTCCGCCGAAGCCTTGGTGCGCACGGTTCCCAGGCCCATGTCCAGTCACCCCGGCAACATCTTTCTGACCGGCGAAGACATTGCCCTGACCGTGGAAGCAGATCGGCCCGGCCCTTGGCGCGTTCTGGACTACGAAGACAAACCAGTAGCCAATCTGCCAGCGACCGCTGGCCAACTGAAGTTGGGCCGCCTTCCAACCGGCTTCTTCCGACTGGTTCGAGATGGAGAATCCGACTGGGTTTCCCTGGCCGTGATCGAGCCGCTGAAAACACCAACGCCGAAATCCTCCCCAGTGGCGCTCGATGTGGCGATGGCCTGGTTCTACCCGAAAGAGAAGATGGATGCTGCGTCCAGTCTCTGCGCCCTTGCCGGGGTGAACTGGGTGCGCGACCGGCTCTCCTGGGGTGAAATCCAGCCGAAGTCGGGCCAGTGGCTGGCGACCAACCGTTACGAACACTCGGCCCAAGCGCAGGCACAGGCCGGCCTGCAAGTCCTGCAAGTCAACCATTCCTCCCCCCAGTGGGCGAACCCCAGCCACAAGCGTTTCCCGCTGGACCTCCGCGACGCCTACCGCTTCCACCGCGAGTTGGCCCGTCGCTGGCAGGGGCGCGTGGAGGCCTTCGAGCCTTGGAACGAAGCGGACATTTCCGTCTTCGGCGGTCACACCGGAGCCGAGATGGCCTCGTTGCAGAAAGCTGCCTACCTCGGACTCAAGGCCGGGAACCCGACCGCGATCGCCTGCTTGAATGTTTTTGCCTCCCATAACCGCGCCCAACTGGAGGATCTGCGCGACAACGCAGCGTGGCCCTATTTCGACACCTTCAACCTCCATCACTACGCCGGCTTCGACGAATACCCCAGACTCTATGCGGACTTCCGCGCGGTGTCGGCGGGAAAGCCGCTCTGGGTTTCGGAATGCGCCCTCCCGGTCAAGTGGGCGGGCGATGAGAAGCTGAAAGAACCGAGCATCGCTGACTCACGCACCCTCGCCGAGCGGGTCGCGAAAGTTTTCGCCTGCTCGCTGCACGAAGGCTCCATCGCGACGTTTTACTTTCTGCTGCCGCATTACGCCGAAGACCAGACGCAGTTCGGCATTCTGCGGCCCGATCTCACGCCGAGGCCCGGCTACGTGGCGCTGGCCGCGGTGGGGCGCTTGCTGGCGGACGCGAAAGCGCTCGGTCGCCTGCATCAGGTGCCTGAAACCGTGCGCGCCTATCTCTTTCGCGCGCTGCCGGACGGCAATCCATCCGACGTGCTGGTCGCGTGGACCACGAAAGACGAAAGCACTCTCAGCCTTCCCTCCACGCCAGTTTCAGTTTTCGATCACCTTGGGCGAACACGTCCAGCGACAACCCAACTCGCGCTGACCACGGCCCCGGTGTTCGCCGTGCTGCCGAAAGGAAGCGCCAGCCAGTTTGTGCTCCAAGCCCCGCCCCCAGCGCCCGAATTGCTCGCGGAAACTCCCTCGACCGTTGTGCTCCAGGCGCTGTGGCCGGAAGACAAGGTTTTGCTGAAACGGTCCGCCTACCGCCTCTCCTCAGAGCGCACCGAATCCGTGCCGTTGTTGGTTTACAACTTCGGCAACACCCCGGCGACCGGTTCGCTCGAGGTCAAGGCTCCCGATGGATGGAAGGCGAGCCAGTTTTCCAAAATTGACGTCCCTCCGCAGGGCCGCGCCGAACTCCTCCTTGAACTCGACGGCCGCAACGCCGCCCGCCCCCGCTTCAGCGACACGGTGCGAGTGACCGGCGACTTCGGTTCCGCAGGCGAACCCGTGCTCTCCCTCGTCTTCACGCTTGAGCCAAACCTGCTCACGCGCCAGACCGGCACGGCCATCGCGGGCGCGGACGACAACGCGCGCTGGCAGAAGATGATCTCTGGCGACGGCCCGATGACAATCTCCAGCCAGGACAGCGCGGTAGTGGTCGAAGCCGAGCCAAAAGGCGCGGACAAGTGGGTCTATCCGCGCCTGCCTCTGCCACTGGGCCAGGCTGCGCCCGCCGGTGTCGCTGGCTTGTGTTGTACGCTGACGCTGCTGGAGGGCGACGCGCAATTCAAAGCGATCTTCGATGAGGAGAACGGCAGCAGCTACGCGGCGGATCTGGACACGCAACCCAAGCCGGGCCAGACCGTCGAGGCCCTGGCGCTTTTCGAGAATGCCACACACGGAACCGGTTGGTCCAAACCCGATCCCAATGGCCGGCTCGACGCAGACCAAATCCAGACCTTGAAGATCGGCTGCAACCTCCAAGCGGGCAGGGTCAAGTTCACGATCAAGAACCTGCGCTGGGTGAAGGATTGAGCGTGGCCAACGGCGGGATCCCGAGCGCCTGGGCCGGAACCATGCGGAGGAGTCGGACCATCCAGGCTTCGTGCAGAAGAGCGGCGAGAAAGCCGCGCCCCAGAAGCCCGCTTTCAGCCCGCGTCCACGGGCCAAGGGGAAAACTGTTCGGCAACTGCATTCGGCCCAGCCTTTACGGCTTGAACAGGCGATAGAAGCGATTCCCCGCGAGCGGACTGATGATAACGAATCGGTTCGTGCTGTTGTCGGTCACGGTCTCCGGCACCGCCTCCCAATTCGTCGGGCTCACGTCGGTGCTCTGTTGCAGCGTGAACCCCGTGGACGGCAAAGGCCAGAGGACGACCACGGTGTTGGTGGGGGTGAGTTGGACGGTCAACCGCGGCGCACCGGGCGTCTGCACGGCGGTGAGTGCCCAGAAGCCGCCGGTCAGGGAGAAGTTCCCGCCCGACATCGGTCCACTCGCGTCGTGCTGCCCGATGGTGCCGCTGACGGAATAAACGCCGCCGGTACTCGTGTCGCCACCACCGGCGATCTTGAACCAATCAATGGAGTAGGACTGTGCCCGCACAGGAAGCGCCCCGAGCACAAGCAGGCCTGCGAGCAGGGATTTTGCGATGAAGCCGTTCATAGTAGGAGTTGGGTAGCGTTCAGCTTGAGGAGCACCTTTTAGTTGCCCAAAGTCACCGCCCCGTTGGGGGCCATGATCGTGACGGGCCGGCTGTGAGTGCCGACGGCACTGTAGGTGTTGGCGTACTTGATCAACAAAGTGCCGCCGTTAGGGGTGCCAGACAATGCACCAGCCAGAGTGGTGTTATTATAGGGCTGTTGAAAATTGCCATTGGCGGGTGCCCCGTGGGTTCGGTCCAGCCAGCGGTCGCCCGCAAACGGGTAGAGCCCGCGGCAGGTAATGCCGTCGAAGTACGAGAAATGGTTGCGCTGGCCGATGCCATTCTGCCATGCGGTATCCCAGGGGCTGTTAACCGTGATCGTGTTCGCGCCGTTGCAGGAAAAAGCGGTGGGTCCGTAGTGCATGAAGGAATCAAAGTCGTATAGCCCGTAGGTGCTGGTGCCATTCTCGATGTTAAAGTTGAAGACACAAGGGATGCAGTTGCCCGC
>Ga0105046_10005725_pt1 | contig 19636 bp, 19 predicted proteins | sample MAT03_FD_78385 | JGI IMG/M metagenome (GOLD analysis project Ga0105046, IMG submission 78385) | Freshwater microbial communities from Lake Fryxell liftoff mats and glacier meltwater in Antarctica - MAT-03 (megahit assembly) | ecosystem: Environmental > Aquatic > Freshwater > Ice > Liftoff... | reverse complement strand
GAAAGAACGTGCAGCCGGAAGTGACTTGTTGGCCCACATGAACCGTTCGTTCTCGGAGGCAACTCCTGGCGATAGTACACTCGCCGCCCGGATCCGCTCCTACGAGATGGCTGCCAAGATGCAGCTTGATGTGCCGGGCATCGTGAATCTTGATAGCGAGACGGCGGAGACCCAGCGGCTATATGGCCTCGACAACAAAGTAACCGAAGGGTTTGGCCGGAACTGTCTGTTGACCCGCAGGTTGCTGGAAAAAGGCGTGCGCTTCGTGCAACTCTGGCACGGCGGGGCGTTTGGCTCGCCACGCATCAACTGGGACGCCCATGAAGACATCGTCGATAATCATCGCAAGCAAGCGGCCGTGCTAGACAAACCAGTGGCCGGGTTGCTTGCGGACATGAAGCGTCGTGGCTTACTAAAAGACACGCTGTTCGTCTGGTCAACGGAGTTTGGCCGCACGCCGTTCACGCAAGGAGTGGGCAAGCCAGGCCGTGACCATCATCAACACGCGTTCACGGTTTTTATGGCGGGTGCTGGCTTGAAGCCCGGATTCGCCTATGGGGCCTCGGACGAACTCGGCTACAAGACGGTCGAAGGGGAAGTGACGATTTACGATTTCCATGCTACGCTGTTGCACTTGCTCGGCATCGATCACATGCAACTGACTTACTATCACAATGGGATTCAACGCCGATTAACGGATGTGCATGGGGAAGTGGTGGGCGACATCCTGGTGTGAGTGGTGTCGGTTTTTTACCAATCCTTCAAGGTACTTAAACGACTGATATAACCGATCGGTCCTATCAGACCGTACTGCCAAGATCGCCCACACAATTTCAACCGATGATTATGAATACAATACTCTCCCGATCATTTCTCGGCTTCTTGATCGCGGTGTGCTTCACATGCATCGCCACCGCCGACAGTCGAAAGATCGACTTTATCAAAGACGTCCAACCAATCTTCGAACAATCCTGTTACGAATGTCACGGGCCGAAGAAGCAGCTCTCCAGCTTTCGACTGGAGCGGAAGGCCGACGCTTTGAAAGGCGGCGAGATTGGCAAAGCCATCGTGCCGGGCAGAGCTTCGGAGAGCCCGCTCATCAAGTACGTCTCCGCATCCGCCAAGGATCTGAAGATGCCGCCGAAGGGCGAGCGACTCACGAGCGAGCAAGTCGCGATCCTGCGTGATTGGATCGAGCAGGGGGCCGATTGGCCGGCATCCGCGAGCCTTGATCCGCGGAGCCACTGGGCGTTCAAGCCGCCCGTTAAATCGCCCCTCCCCAAGGTGAGCGATGCGAAATGGGTTCGCAACCCGATCGACGCGTTCATTCTCGCTCGACTCGATCGCGAGGGATTGAAACCTTCGCTGGAAGCCGAGAAAAGCACGCTGCTTCGCCGATTGCATCTCGATCTCATCGGCCTACCGCCGACGGTTGCCGAGTTGGATGCATTTCTCGCGGATAAATCGCCCGAGGCCTACTCCAATGCCGTCGAACGATTGTTGAAGTCCCCCCACTATGGCGAACGCTGGGCGCGCCACTGGCTGGACGCGGCACGCTACGCGGATTCCGATGGCTACGAGAAAGACAAATCTCGCCAAGTGTGGTTCTACCGGGATTATGTGATCAATGCGTTAAACCGCGATCTGCCCTACGACCAGTTTGTCCGCGAACAGATTGCTGGGGACCTTCTCCCGAAAGCAACGCAGGATCAGATTGTCGCGACGGGCTTCCTGCGGCACTCCATGATCAATGAGGAGGGGGGCGTCGATCCGGAGCAGTTCCGCATGGATGCCATGTTTGACCGCATCGACGCACTCGGTAAAGCAGTGCTGGGACTGACAGTCGCCTGTGCGCAGTGTCACAATCACAAGTTCGATCCGATCACGCAGGAAGAGTATTACAAGCTCTTCGCGTTTCTCAATAACGATCACGAATCTCAGCGGGTGGTCTATTCGCCGGAAGAACAAAAAACGATTGCCGCCATTCGCATGAAGATCGGCGAAATTGAAAGCAAGTTGCGTGAATCCACTCCCGATTGGCTGGAACGTATTGCAAAGTGGGAGCAAACCGTTTCCAACGGTGCCAAATGGGAGACGGTCAAGCTTGCCAATCAGGGTGATAACGGCCAACGTTACATCGATCAGAAAGATGGCTCGATACTCTGCCAGGGATACGCTCCAACGAAATTCACCACTCACATGCGTGGCACGACATCCCTAAAGAGCGTGACCGGCTTCCGCCTGGAGTTGTTGAACGACCCGAATCTGCCGTGCAATGGCCCCGGTCGATCGTCGATGGGGACGTGTGCCTTGACCGAGTTCAACGTCGAAGCCTGGGATGCGAAGGAGCCGAAGACTAAGATCAACGTGAAGATGGTAAAAGCTTCCGCCGATTACGGCAACCCGGAGCGGGATTTGGAATCGACGTATGACGACAAATCCAAGAAGCGGCGAGTGACTGGGCCGATCGCCTATGCGATCGATGGCAAGGACGACACCGCCTGGGGAATCGATACCGGACCCGGCCGACGCAATGTGCCACGCAATGCCGTGTTTGTTCCTGAGAAACCAATCAACTTTCCGAATGGCGTGGTCTTCGATGTCCGGCTGAAGCAAATGCACGGCGGCTGGAACAGCGACGATCACATGAACAACAACCTTGGCCGCTTTCGGCTGAGCGTGACAAGCGATCCGGAGCCTGTCGCCGACCCTGTTCCCACGAATGTTCGACACATTCTGTCGATAACGCGAGAAAAACGTTCGCCGGAGCAAGTCGCCAGTGTCTTCAGCTACTGGCGAACGATGGTGCCGGAGTGGAAGGCCGAGAATGCTCAGATCGAGTCGGAATGTCAACGCTGGCCGACGGGATCAACGCAACTCACGCTTCAACTGCGCGATGAAATGCGCGACACCCACATTCTCAAGCGTGGCGACTTTCTGAAGCCGACGCGAGAAGTTTCCGGTGGTGTGCCGGCCTTTCTGCATCCGCTGAACGATCCGAAAGCCGATGGCTCTCGACTCACGCTGGCCAATTGGCTGGTCGCTCGTGATTCGCCCACCACGGCACGCGTGATAGTCAATCGCGTTTGGCAATCGTACTTCGGCACGGGGTTGGTCAGCACGAGCGAGGATTTCGGTTTACAGAGCGAGAAGCCATCGCACCCGGAACTACTCGACTGGCTAGCGGTCGAATTCATGGAACGTGGCTGGTCGCTCAAGGAACTCCATCGACTGATTGTGAATTCCACGACTTACCGGCAATCGTCCAAGGTCAAGCCCGAATCGATTGCGAAGGATCCTTACAACCGCTTACTGGCTCGGGCACCGCGCTTGCGTGTCGAAGGGGAAATTGTGCGTGACATCGCCTTGCACGCAAGCGGCCGGTTGAATCCAAAAGTAGGCGGGCCGAGCTTGTTCACCCCGGCACCCGCGTTTCTGTTTCTACCGCCCGCCAGTTACGGGCCGTTCAACTGGATCGAAGTCAAGGGCGAGGATCGCTATCGCCGCGGGCTGTATACGTTTCGCCGGCGTTCAACGCCTTACCCGGTGTTCACGAACTTCGATGTGCCGAACGGAGACGCTTCATGCGTGAAACGAACACGTTCCAATACGCCCCTCCAGGCGCTCACACTGTTAAATGAATCGATCTTCGTCGATTGTGCCCGAGCGTTGGCCGTGAGAACGCTCAGCGAGGGTGGCAAGAATGATGCGGATCGCATCGCCTTCGCGTTTCGCTCATGTACCAGCCGAGAACCGACGCCCGAAGAGCGGAAGATCCTGATTCAACTTCTTGCTCAGCAACGCGAACGTCTCACAAAAAACGAAATCAACGCGAAGGAGCTGGCCACGGGCGAAAAGGATGCAAAGCCAGCATTGCCGAAGAATATCACTCTCGAAGAAGCGGCCGCGATGACCGTGATCGCACGTGTGATATTGAATCTCGATGAAACCATCACCAAGGAATAATCCTCAACCTCTGGAGTCTCAAATGCGATTTCTCTCCGCGTTGATTGTGTTGACGGCGGTCTCACTCGCCTCCGCAGCCGAGCCTGCCGACAAAGAGTTGCGGCCAATCTTCAACGGCAAGGATTTGTCCGGCTGGGAATACGTCAACACGCCGACGAAGACGTTCTTCGTGAAGGACAAGGAAATTATCACAACGGGTACGCCGACCGGCTTCCTGCGAACGGATAAGCAGTACGAAAACTTTGTGCTCGAATTCGATTGGATGCACGTGGAAAAAACCAAGATGGCCAACTCCGGGCTCTTCGTTTGGGGCGACCCGATTCCCGGCGTTGGAACACCTTACACTCGTGGCATCGAAGTGCAAGTCCTCATCAATTACAAGCCGGCCGATGGTTGGGCGACAAGCCACGGCGACATTTTCAGCATTCACGGGGCGCGCTGCGTTCCCGATCGACCGCACCCGAAGGGCATTGAACGCTGCCTGCCCAGCGAGGAACGCGTGAAGGGCGGCGGCGAGTGGAACCATTACAAGGTGACTGGGAACGATGGCGCCATCAAACTGGAAGTGAATGGCAAGGAAGTTTCCGGCGTAAGCAAGTGCTCCCCACGCAAGGGATATTTGGCACTGGAGAGCGAAGGGGTCGAGTGCCACTTCAAGAACATCATGCTCAAGGAATTGCCGAGCACGAACCCGAAGCCGAACGAAATTGCCGACGAGAACAAGGGACACAAGGCACTCTTCAATGGCCAGGATCTGGACGGCTGGGAGCTCTACCAACCCCCCGGCATCGATGCGGACAAGGAGTGGAAAGCCGGCGGCGGTCGCATCGCGGCCGGCGGCAAAAACTTTCTTTCGACCAAGGACAAATTCGCTTCACTCGAGTTAATATTCGATTGGAAGATCCCCGCGAAGTCGGACAACACCGAGTGCGTGATCTCGGTCGGCGGCAAGACGCACAACGTGAAGCTTCCCGAGGGCATCAAGCCAGGCGGCTATCATCGTGCGAAAATGAAGTTCGACGAAAGCGGATTGGCCCCGATCCAGTTCATCCCGCGGCCGGGATTGGAGATCATGAACGTGTATGTGCGCGAGTTGAAGTAACGGTTCGACTCGGGTGCTGGTACAATATTCGTTGAAGCCTGAAGGAGAACACAATGTCGATAGCAATTGATCCAGGCGGGGCGATACCGTCAAACGTGCTAGATACTGTGCTGGGCTTGCCATCCTCTGTTAGAGAGAGGCTCGCCGAGATTCTGTTCGATAGTGTCGACCAAGATGCGAACGAATCGGCAGCTCTGCGCGAGGAATGGCGGGCTGAGTTTGAAAAACGCATCAACGACATCGAAAACGGAAAGGTCCCACTAGTTGACGGGCGAGCAACCCTGGCTCGCCTGAGGAAAGAGGTCATCGAAAGGCACGGGCTATGATGAGTGTCCCGTTCCATCCCGAAGCCGATTGCGAGATGGAAAAAGCGGTGGCCGATGTGGAACGAGCCAATCCACGGTCGGCCATTCGACTAGTCAACGAGATAAACCGCGCTCTCGACACGATTGAACGAACGCCGAAAAGTCTTCCACTCGCTGAAGATGCACCGGCTGGTTACGAAGTGCGATACGTTGCAATCCGCAGGTTCAAGTTTCGAGTGGTGTTTTGGCTTGGACACTTGGGAGTGATCGTAGTTGCCGTGGCGCATTTTCGACAGAGACCGGGCTACTGGAACTATCGGCCGAGCCATTTCAGACCTCCTGGGGGTGAGCCCGGTACTGGTACAATATTTGATGAGGATTGATGTATAGCTTGATGTGGTTTCGACGTACGGAGTTGCCAATGTCCACGATACTGTCCCCCGTTCAGGATCGCGCGCTCGGCTCAAAGTGAGTTGTTTCGCCAGATCCACGAGATGTCTCGCGATCAAAAGGAGCATTTGCTCGTGCTCCTTCAGGAAAACTTAGATGGAGGTCCATTCGTTAAGGACATCCCGGACCTTCCGGGCGACGCCGTGGACGATGCGGAGAAGCCATGGAAGGAAACTATCGCACGACGAATCGATGAAATGTTCGAAGGACGAGTCGAGGAGATCGACGCCCAGGGGTCCGCCCATCGACTGCTTAACCGGATGTTGAGAAAATACTCCCAATGAAGTACCGGATTCATCCTGAAGCCGAACTGGAAGCTGGCGAGGCTGCCGATTGGTATGGCGAGGAGGATCCTTCGCTCGGTATCGAGTTTTCACGAATGTATATGGACGCCGTCGACGAGGTACTTGAAAACCCACGCCGTTTTCCCATTGCAGAGGATGGGTTGCCCTCTCACGAGTGCCGAAACGTCATTCAAATTGGCAGGTTTCCTTTCGTCTGGTCTTTGCAATTCGGCCGGAGCACATTGTTATCGTAGCCGTTGCGCATCATCGTCGAAAACCGAAATACTGGAACTATCGTCTACAACATCGACAAACTTAGCCCGCTTGGCTGTAAGAATTTGACCTGTGAGAACTCGAATGCTGCATCAAAGTTTGCTTGCTCGTCGCTGGTTCTTCAAGGACTGTGCCATGGGCCTCGGCTCCGTGGCATTGGCATCGCTCTTGAATGAGGGGGTCGCCGCGCCCAGCGTCCCGATGGCCCCCAAGAAGCCGCATTTCCCCGGCAAGGCGAAGTCGGTCATCTACCTGTTCATGGCCGGCGCTCCAAGCCACCTGGAGTTGTTCGATCGCAAGCCGGAACTGGCGAAACAGGACGGCAAGCTGCCTTCGCCGGAATTGCTCAAGGGCTATCGGGCCGCGTTCATCAATCCGAACTCGACGTTCCTGGGCCCGAAGTTCAAGTTCGCCAAGCACGGCAAATGTGGGGCGGAACTGTCCGAATTATTGCCGCATCTCGCGACCGTCGTGGACGATATTGCCATCGTCAAATCGATGGTGACCGATGCGTTCAATCACGCGCCGGCCCAGATCTTCATGAACACCGGCTCGCAACTCTTTGGCCGGCCGAGCATGGGCTCGTGGGTGACTTACGGGCTTGGTAGCGAGTCGAAGGATCTGCCCGGATTCGTTGTCTTCTCTTCTGGCAACAAGGGTCCAAGCGGTGGTCAGTCTAACTGGGGATCTGGTTTTCTTCCGAGTGTTCACAACGGCGTCCTCTTCCGCTCGGCCGGTGATCCGGTTCTGTTTCTGTCGAATCCGCCGGGCATCGACGCCAAGACCCAGCGCGATTCACTTGATGCCATCAAGCAATTGAACGAGCAACGGCTCGGCGTCACCGGCGATCCGGAAATTGCCACGCGGATTAATTCGTTCGAGATGGCGTATCGGATGCAGTCCAGCGCCCCGGAACTCATGGACCTCTCGAAGGAATCGAAGAAGACGCTGGACATGTACGGGGCTGAGCCTGGCAAGCCATCGTTCGCGAATAATTGCCTCTTGGCTCGCCGGCTCGTTGAACGCGGCACGCGGTTCGTGCAGCTTTTCCACGAGGCCTGGGACCATCACGGCGGACTTGTCAACGGCCTGAAGACGGAGTGCAAGAAGACCGACCAGGCGAGCGCCGCCCTCATCAAGGATCTGAAGCAACGCGGCCTGCTCGACGATACTCTCGTGATCTGGGGCGGCGAATTCGGCCGCACGCCGATGGTCCAGGGCGGCAACGATGGCCGCGATCATCACCCGAATTGCTTCACCATGTGGATGGCCGGCGGAGGCGTGAAGCCTGGCGTCACACTTGGCCAATCGGACGAGTTCGGCTTCAACGCGACCGAAGACAAAGTCCACGTACACGATTTGCAAGCGACGATCTTGCATCTGCTCGGCTTCGATCACACCAAGCTAACGTTCAAATTCCAGGGTCGGGATTTTAGATTGACTGATGTGCATGGCGAAGTGGTCAAGAAGTTGCTGGCCTGACAAATCTCAAACGCATACGAGCCGTGCGAACGACGTTCGCACGGCCCTTTCGTTTTGATAGCGGGCTTATCGACGGTAACCCCAACCACCGCGATAGTAGCTCGGCTGCACATAGTAGCCGGAAGCGGAGTACCCATAAGACGGGTAACCGTACGCCGGATACCCGTAAGACCCGTAGCTATAGGCCGGATAGCCGTAGGAGTAGCCGGACGAATAGCCGAGGTTGAGATAGCCGCTGTTGCCGACGCGGGTGCCGTAGGAAAGGCCGTACCCTGAGTAGCCGCCATAGCCGCCACCGTAATAGCCGCCATAGCCGCCACCGTAATAACCTCCACCGCCTCCTATGCTAATGCCGATCCTGGGACCGGCGGATGCCGTCTCCGTTGCGACTAATAGAAGAGCGACGGCGGCAATGCCGAGAAAAACGCGTTTCATCGCAGTACCTCTTGATGTTGCGGGCGAAATTGCGGGAACTGAGTTCCCGGTTACAAGAGTAGAACGATTGTAAAAGATGCAACTTGCGCGCCTCTGTTACGCCAGAATCGGCTTGATCACATGCCCATGAACATCCGTGAGCCGCCTATTCGAGCCGTTGTGCCTGAAGGTGAGCTGTTCGTGATCGATGCCCAAGAGATGCAAAATCGTCGCGTGAACATCGTGAACGTCGTTCGACTTGTTGCCTCGCCAGGACCATTCGTCGCTTTCGCCGTGAGCGACTCCGCCCTTGATTCCCGCCCCCGCAAGCCACTGCACCGACGTGCCACCATTGTGATCGCGTCCATCGGCCCCCTGGCTAAACGGGTGGCGGCCGAACTCCGTGCTCCAAATTACGAGCGTGTCTTCCAGCAAGCCGCGTTGCTTCAAATCCGAGAGTAAAGCCGCAATCGGCCGATCGACGGAGCCTGCAATCGCAGGAAGTTCCTTCTTGATATTGGTGTGGTTGTCCCAGTTATTGCTCGCACCGCCGGCCCCGCTCCAGACCTGCACGAAACGCACTCCCCTCTCGACCATTCGTCGCGCGGTCAAGCATTGCCGGCCAAAAGTAGCCGTCGTCGGTTCGTCGATGCCGTAGAGACTCTGAATCGCCTTGGTCTCGCGTGTCAGGTCCAGCATCTCCGGAGCGGCAAGCTGCATCTTCGCGGCCAATTCGTAAGCGGAGATTCGCGCATCGAGCCGGCTATCTCCGGGGTGGCTCGCCGCGTGTTCGCGGTTCATCTGCTGGAGAAGCAGACGCCCGTCGTCTTCGCTCCTCGGCGTGATGTACTTGGCCGATTCAGGCGGATGCAGATCCGCGATCGGCGTCGGATTCGTGGGCCGAATGATTGTGCCTTGATGCAGGACCGGCAAGAAGCCCGCCGAGAAATTGCCCTGGGCGTTGTAAGGCAATCCCTTCGGATCGGGCAGCACCACGAACGTCGGCAAGTTGTCGGTCAATCGGCCCAGGCCGTACGACATCCACGCGCCCATGCACGGAAAGCCGGGCAGCGTGAAGCCGGTGTTCATCAAATAGCTCGCTGGTCCATGCACGTTCGTCTTCGATTTCACGGACATCAGGAAGGCAATATCGTCGACGTGCTTTGCAACATGTGGGAACACCGAACTGACCCAGCGGCCGCTCTGCCCATGTTGCTTGAACGGGAAGGGGGGCTTCATTACGTTGCCGGGCACGGACGTGACGGCTTCGACATGCACCCCGGCACCCGGATCGAATTTCTGGCCGTCGCGTTTGAACAACTCCGGCTTGTAATCGAACAAGTCCATCTGACTAGCGCCGCCATTCATGAAGAGCTGAATGACACGCTTGGCCTTGGCGGGATGGTGCAAGCCGCGGCTCGATTCCGCGACAGAATCCGTAGCGAGCAGATGAGCCAGGGCGAGACCGCCGAAGCCGTTGGCGAGCGAGAAGAGTGCTTCACGACGATTCATTTCAGTCCCAACTGTAGGACAGGCCTCCCGGCCTGTCATAGCTCAGACAGGCCGGGAGGCCTGTCCTACTCGACGAACAAAAACTCGTTGCAATTGAACAGCAGCCGGCACGCGTTAGCCAAGCCGTGGCGTTCCGCGAAATCGGCTAACCGCTTCGTTTCTGCCACGGTCGGCGGACGGCCAAGAGCCTCTTCATGGGCGAAGCCGATCTGTCGCGAACGATCCTGGCTAACAGCCTCAACACGTTTGGCAAAATGCTCCGCATATCGCACCGTGAAGCGGTCGTTCATCATCGCCAGTGCCTGAAGAGCTGTCACGGAGGACGCTCGGACGGGCGTGAACTGCGAGGCGTCCGGGCAATCGAGTGCTTCGTAGAACGGATCGGGCAGCGTGCGGAACACGAAGCGATAGACGCTTCGCCGATGGGAGGCGGGGCTATCGACATCGAATTTTTCATATTCCACTTTCGGCGTAACGTGAATGCCTGGCGAAAGTGCAAAGTGTCTGGCAGATGGCCCGTGCATGGTCGAATCAAGCTTGCCGCTGGCCGAAAGGACCGCGTCGCGAACGGATTCGGCATCGAGCCGTGTGCGGTTCATTCGCCAAAGATAGGCGTTGTCCGAATCGACTTTCGCATAGTCGGCGTTGTGCGTGGACGCTTGCCGATAGGTCTCGCTTGAGACGATCAGGCGATGAATATCCTTGAGCGAACCACCACGATCGCGGAACCACACGGCCAGCCAATCGAGCAACTCGGGGTGTGTCGGCGTCGCACCCATGCGACCAAAATCGTTGGGCGTATTCACGATTCCCCGGCCAAAATGGTGGTGCCAAACGCGATTGACGATCGATCGCCAAACCAAACCATTCTCGCGATCTGTGAGCCAGCGCGCGATCGCGGCTCGCCGTTGTCCCTCGTCAGCCGGGTTTGCGATCGACAACGGCTCGGGGCCTTGAACGCACGCGATCGTGCCAGGATTTGCCGATGCGCCCGGTTTGGTAATATCTCCGCGCACGAGCATGTGAACGGGACGCGGTCCCTTCGGGGCCTGGAAGCTGCCGATGGTCGCGAAGTCGCTGGCGGCCGCATAGACCATCTGCGGTTTCGGCATCGCGGCCAGGCGTGCTTCAAGTTGGAGTATTAAGAAATGCCGGGTAAGATCCTTGCGTTGACCTTCTGTTCGCTTGTCGACGGCAATCGCCAGAATCTTCATGATCTCGGCCGGCAGCGGACTCGACGACGCGGTTGGAGGCGGGTCCGATGTGCCGCTCAATCTGGCCCGGCCGATGAGATGGCCTGCTCCGTGAAGCTGATCCAACTCGATGTTGAGTCTGGAATTCGCGGCAATCGGCTCCTTCAGGATGAAGACAGCTTCGTGCGATTTGCCGACGGCGGGATGAATACCCCAGGCGGTCGCGGGGTTGCCGTCGATGGCCCGCGTGATGTCCCAACCCGCCTGATTGAAGTCGGCCACTGCCGAGACGATCGGAACGATCTTTCCATCCGCCAGCTTGATGCGAATCTCGCTGAGATGCAGGTTGCCATTGTCCTGGCGACCGGGGCCCTTCATCGGCAGCGACGGATCGGCCAGAACTTCGAGCCGAATGGCCGTGACGACACGATCGGTCGTGGCCGTGAACGTGTAGACATCCTTGTCCGGCCGAGTGCCAGCGAATCGAACGGAGCCATCCGCCTGCGGTTCGACTTTCGATTCCTTCGCCGCCGCCGAAACGCTGAGAGTTTTCCACCGCGTCAGTCGCTCCGCGATGTCTTTCTCCCATGCCACGACCTTGGCTCGCTCTGTATTGAGATCGAATTTCCCAGCAAGAATCTCGGCCTTCCTGGCTTGCAGTTCGCCGCGAATTTTTGCGAGGGCCGGGTCGGCTTCGTAAGAACGATTCGCTCGTTCCACACCGGCGAAAACCGCTTGGAGGCCGTAATATTCTTTCTGCGAAATCGGGTCGAACTTGTGGTCGTGGCAGCGGGCACAGTGAATCGACGTGCTGGCGATGGCCGTGAACACCGTCGTGATCATGTCGTCGCGATCGATGTACTGGGCCTGTTTCTTGTCGATGGTGTCGTCGCGGATACTGCTCTGGGAACTCTCGTCCCACGGCCCGGCCGCGAGAAAGCCAAGTGCGGCAATCGCCGACGCATCGCCCGCGTTGAGGACATCGCCAGCGACCTGATCCTGCACAAAGCGAGCATAAGGCAAGTCGGCGTTGAATGCCCGAATGAGATAATCGCGATACGGCCAGGCGTTCTCACGAATGACGTCCTGATCGTGCCCGTGCGTCTCCGCGAAGTGTGCAATGTCCATCCAGTGCCGAGCCCAGCGTTCGCCATAGCGCGGCGAAGCGAGTAACCGCTCGACGAGTTGCTCGTAAGCCAACGGTGAATCGTCAAGAACAAACGACTCGACCTCGGCCGGCGTCGGCGGCAGACCGTGCAGGTTGAACGTCAGGCGACGAATGAGAGTTCGCCGATCGGCCGGAGCGGAATGGGATAGGCCCTTCTCGCGAAGCTTGGTCCGAATGAATGCATCGACCGGATTGCGAACGTCGGAGATCGGAACCGTGGGAGCAGTTAGTTTCTTAAGCGACCAATGTTCTGCCTCGCTGGCCGGCCAGTTCGCCCCTTGATCGATCCACAGCCGCAACGTTTCGATTTCCTTCACGGAAAGCATCGGCCCATCCGGCGGCATGCGCTCATCGGCGAGCTTGCCGCTAACAAGTTGAAACAAGCGACTCTCGCCACTCTTGCCCGGCACAATCAACTTGGCCAACAAAGCATCCGGCCGCTTATCGAGCCGCAAACCGGCTTTTTGCTTCTTCTCGCTGTGGCAGGTGTAGCAGTGCTTGGCGAAGATAGGGGCGACAGTTTCCGCGAAAGCGTTCGTGCGTGGGTCGGCGGCCCACGAACCAGTCGCGATAACCAAAACAAGAAGCAACGGAACGACTCGCATCAAGCAGCCCTGCGATAAGCATGGAAAAACGAGTGACCTTCGGTCGGCGGGTAGGGTTATTGTAACCAAGTAGGCAACCGACTTGCAAAGGCTTATCCTCCGCCGGCCGGATTGTGCCGCAAAGCGAGCCAGGCCCGCCCCTTCTCGGTTATCCTCATTCTTTGCTTCTTGCTCTGAGGTTTGTCAGGGATGGTGAGTTCGATCAGTTCAAGAGAACGGAGATGGTCAACCGCTTTGTAGAAGTTCCCGCTACGGCTTCGCAATCCCAGATATTCCGCTAACTCCAATCGACTCCTCGGATTTTTGTCGACAAAAGCAAGTAGTCGCGTTTCAGACCCTGTTAGTCCATCATGCGCCCCATCATGCGCCCCATCATGTGCCTCAGAGATCCCGGGCATATCCGGATGTACAGGTAGCTCGACAAGAAAATGAGTTCGGCCGGCGTCGGTGGAAAACTTTGGGGAAGGCGAGCCGTTCTTGGCCATGGCTTCGCGCATGGTTGGGATGCCTGTGCATCGACCTTCGGTTAAGTCGAGTTCCTTCAAGAACTCGCCGATACGGCGATTTCGGTAACGGCGCGCGACAATCTTTTCGCCGTTCAAGGCATCAATTCGGATCGAGGCATCTGGGCCTGGATAACTGACGATCTCGATGCCGTCCGGGTTGACGCGGACTTCCACCGGCTCGCGCAATTCGTAACCCCGGTGGTAAACGGCGTTCACGATGCCCTCCTCGATTGCTGCGAACGGATAGTTGAAGGTGCGCGTTGCCTCGGGGCGGTCCTTCCGCTTGACGACCTTTTCGCGAAGGACGTGGTTCTGGATGTAACGCAAAGCATCGCGGAGCTGCTCGTGAATCGGCCCGATGAAACTCTTCTCCAATAGTTCGCCGCCGCCGGCCCCCTTTGGGAAGATCACCACGTCGATTTGTGCTCCAGGCAGGAATTTCCTTGGCTCTTCGTGGAAAAAAGAGTATTGCGACGTTGCGTGGTTTGACGCTCTCATTGGCCCCATCCGCGATGTTCATTTGCCGAGCGAGTTCAATAATCGGCATCTTGGCCGCGTCGCGATAGAGTTCGCTGCCAATCTCCTTCAGGTATGCCTGAACCAACGGCAATCGCAAGTCGGAGATTTCCGCTTGACGACATTGCCGATCGTCGAAAGGAACGGTCGCGGTCAACCTCAAAAGTTCCTGCTCATCCTCGCTGTTGGACTTAAGTTCGACCGTGCTCGAGTATCGACGGATGTAGTAGTGATACTCCTTCACCTTCGCGGTGACGGCACGCGGAGCCTTGTACGGCCGGTTTTGCCCGCCGGGTGCCCACAGCACGATCAGGTTTCGACTCTCGAACTCCTCAACGCTCAAGATGGGAAAGTACGTGGGCTGGATCAGATTGCAGTGGGCGAGTAACTCACGCTGGATTTTGTCGAGTTGATTGGGCCGTAATCCAGCGGGCGGGAAAATCGGCTGTCCATCATCATCGCAATCTTGCCCGATGACGACATAGCCACCGCCCAGATTCTCGAAGTCGTTGGCGAAGGCACAAAGGGTTCGAAGGATGGCATCCGGGTTCCAACCGGCCTTGAACTCGATGCGCTCCCCTTCCACCCTTCGCTGGTGAAGCAGATCGCGGACGTTGAGGGGAAGTCTGTTGCTCACTGTCGGGTCCGAAATGGATAAAAGGTGTTCAAACTATCGGCTAATTTCCATTCAGTCCGAATTCGCGAGTGTGCAAGCGATCCTTCCACGATTTTTCGATCTGCTGGACCTCATCGACATTCATGTCGTGTGGGAGGATTTGGAGGATGTTAAAGCGTAAGTCATCCGGATTTCGGCCTTTCATCTTGGCGTTTCCGCCGTGCCCACACTTTGAATAGGTAAGCCACCTTCCGTAGAGATTTTCGGGGCCATAGGCCGCGCCGACATACCCCTTGCCGTCCGAGTGGTCCAAGATGAAATATACTCCTCGCCACCGGGAAAGTTCCTCCCGCCAACTTCTCGGAAGAATTCCAAATTCATTCCATTCGACTATCAAGCTACGCCAGTCGGGCATTGGAGGGACTAAGATCGATTCCTCGGAAAAATTCCATTCATGATTCTCGTTCGTTCAAGGCATTAACTTGCCTCTTCGCAGACGATGCCACGCCCAGGAAACGCCTTGATCAGCTCGCCAATTAGCTCAAAGGTGTGTGTCCCCCATTGATTGGACAATGCCCATGTCTTGCCACCGCTTTGGATCAGTTCATCGTCCCCGCAGAAGAAACGGATCCGAAGATCGTCCCACGACTTTCCACCCTTGGCTGCCTGTTCCTTCTGCCACGCCACGAAGTCGGCACCAGAATTGAAGGTCGAATCGGCACTTCGAAAACGGTTGGATCCCCAGCCTTCAACTTTGCAAATCTGATCAGGTGTGATTCCCGAATCGCAGAGAAACTTCACGGTTCGAAGAATCGTCTGTCGCTTGTTCAAGCGTTGATAGCTACTTCCAGCCAACGTTACATTAAACTTGGTAAGGTCTCTCGACGACTCTCGGGCACGCTCACGTTGCTGCTTATGCTTGATGCTTACCACATAATCTTGAGCTTCCGGCAACGGAATGATTTGCTGAACATTTACTAGAACTCGGCCGTTGTCCGAATACGGCTTGATTCGAACGCACCGGACGTCGAGGCCTTTGTCGTTGAGCCACATGACCGACGTTGTGAGTTCCTTTGAGAATTCCGCCGAAACCAGAACGATTCGCACATCCTGGGCGAATGGGCTGTCCTCAGCATCTTCCCAATCCAGAAACTCAAGAATCGCTGTCCGCGCGTCAACGTCCTTGCCCGATTTTTGAAGCAATCCAGCGTATAGCTCCGCTACTTTCTCGAAGGTCATCGTGGAGACCATTGCTGCGTAGCGGATGGCCTGCAGATCCATGTGCCCGCCATCTTCGGTTCGTTTCAGCTCGAACACAACGAGGTTGGCATCTTTATCGAGGCCGAGCAGATCGATTCGCCGATTGGAGCCGTCCCATTCGCCGAACTCTTCTGCAACCACCAAAGTATCTTCGGCGACGATTCCAATCTGTGTCCGCAGCAGTCGTTGTAGATCGTCGCGTTCACGAATACCGGCGGCTGCGAAAGTCGTGTCGGGTATTTCGCGAAGATAATCTTTGGACATTTCAAAGAACGCCATCTGTAGGCTCCGGTAATCGGTGGTGATTTTTCGACGGGAAGCCAACTATTCGGTAAGAGGCTTCCACGACCAATCAGCCATAAACTCATGCGCCCAGTCTTGCCGATAACTGCATTTCGCACAGGACCATCCGTCAGAATCCGCCTGGAGAACTTCCCGGCATTCTAAACTTCCGCAAGTGAACGGGTGGAACGAATCGGAAGCTTGGTAGGCGTTGAGGCTTGCCACCTGATCGTCCGAAAACGGTGCTGCTATTTGATTGCTCATTACGCCGTCTCCAAAATCGCTCGTACTTGCTTGATTCGTCGTCAAAAATGAACGCTCACGGTAGATAGAGCCGGCCAGCCCCAAGAATGTCCGACTCGGACAGTAAGAAGACTAATAACTTCTCGACGACACGCTCCAAGTACTCGGCGCTACCGAAAATTCTCTTGGAGTCCGAAATCGTGAATACCGGCAATGAAGCGTCCGTTCCTTCTCGCCTTATCGTTGATTCCAGCGAATCGTCCGCGTGCATATTGCGGTTGGCAGTCAACAGAAAGTACCCGTTTTCCTGACACAGCCTCCAAACGATGTCATCCGGCGAGTCTCGATCGAGTCCGACCTCTTCGAGATGGAGTATTTGCAGTTCCAAGTCATCGCAGAACAATTTCCAATTCTCGCTCTCTAGTCGGTTGAGGAGCCGGTCGGCATGCCCGTCGAGGTTTCCATCAACGAGCAGAGTGGTCACCGTTCTTCTCCGTTCTTCTCGCTTTGTAAATCCGAAGCTTTTCCAGCAGAATTGCGTATCGTTCTTCAGGGGATTCGTTTCCAGAAAATGCATCCAAGCCCTTACTCGTTTGCTCGGCACGACCCCGACGATGGAACTCCTCGACTCGCTCGTCCTCCTCGATCAGTTCTTGGCGGTGGCCGTTCACATACTCGACAACCGCATCGAATTCTTCACGCGTCAGGCTCGGCATCGCTCGATGGATGAACTCGAAATCGGAGCCACGATGGAGGTAGTAGAAGACGTCCATCACCGTGAGTCGATTGCCCTCGATTTGCGGTCCTCGCCCTTTATCGATAATGCGTACTGCTGTTTTCATGTTGCTCTCCCACCCACATTTTGCCCTCTCATCGTATCAGATTGAGGAAGAGTGCCGCGATTGGAATCATTTGGGCCATTTTGTCGGCAGAAACAGTCGCCTGGTGCCGCACGATTGATGTGCAAAGCATCCTGCCTCAAGCCTTCTGCCTTTTGTGCCCGTGCCAAGCGCGGGCTAGACTCACGGGAGTTGCCAATCTTCAATCAAAAGGCCCGGAACGCGACTGAATTCAGTGGTATTGTGTGTGACAAGGGTACAGTTGTGTGTCAATGCAATGGCCGCAATTTGTGCGTCGTATGGGCCGATCATGAGTCCGGACTTTTCAAGGTAATGGCGGATCGTAGCAAATTGGTCTGCAGATCGATCATCGAACGGAAGGCTGATGAAGGGAGCTAAAAGCGCATCGACCGCAGTGCGATTGGCCGCCGGCTTGGCACTGCGCAGGCAACCATGACGTAATTCCGCGACGACAACCGAACAGATCCTGATGTCCGAGGGTACTACGGCACGAAATCGATTCACCAGCGTTGATGTTGGCTTGCGAAGTACCGTGATCCACACATTTGAGTCGAGCAGGTAAGTCATCACAACTCGACAGGAGGGGGCAGCTCTCCCTGGGACGGGCGAACAAGTGTGTCATCGTCGACAGAGCCAAACAAATCGAAATAACCCGGCGGCCAAGCTTCACCCGTGGAGTTCTTGGGACGCACAACGACTTCAACATCGAATTCCGTGTCGGGTTGCCCCACTGGAACTTCGAGATGAAGTTTGCTATCCGATCCGCTACGCGAATGCATCAGAAGAGTACTCACGCCCGCTCCTTCATAACCAAGCTCATTCTGCCCGAGCAGTTTGACGCAACAATCTCACCTCACCCATGCAACCCCCGGATCGGCTCGTGCTCCGCCATCGTCAGAATCTCTCTTGGAACGCCGCGTGTGACTCGCAATTGGCCGACGTCGAAGAGGGAATGCATGATCGTCGAGATGAGGTGCTTGATGCGGATGGGGTCAGTGTTGGGTTCGCCGCCGTTTCTGGCGGAGCGGCCGATGACTTGGCCCATGTTTAGGCCGCCGCCGGCGATGAGGAGGGGGCCGAGGTTGCCCCAGTGGTCGCGGCCGCCGGTCTTGTTTAGCTTGGGAGTGCGGCCCATTTCTCCGCAGCAAACTAGCAGTATCTTGTCGGACAGGCCACGAGCTTCGAGGTCTTCGAGGAACGTGCTCACCGCGTGATCGAGCGGCGGGCCCATGTAGCCCATGCCCTCGGCACAGGGAGCGTTGTTCACATCGGAGTGCATGTCCCAGACGAAGTTCGTGGTGACGGTCACGAAGCCGGCCCCGCGCTCGCACAGCCTGCGACTGAGCAGCATCAGCTTGCCGAGCGTCTTCGCGTTATCGACATAGTTGTTGTAGTTCTTCCATTTCTTGTCGATGTTCTCGGGTCGCACGAGCGGGGCCGTGTCGTAGCGTTCGACTGTCCGGGCATCTTCCTTCGACAGGTCGAACGCATCGCCGACGCCGCCGAGCAGGACGCCAAGCGCCTTATCGCGGGAACTTTCGATTCCGGAACGCTGGCTTTCATCGAGTGAATTCTGCACGCGGTCGAGTTCCCGGAGCAATCCGCGCCGATCGTCGAAGCGATCGATGGCGAGTTTCAGCTTCATGTTCTGCTGCTGCAACCCGCCGGCACCTGGAAGAAACGGAGCCGTTGCGGAGCCGAAGGGGCCAGTCGCGGAGAAGTTGCCGAACTGCATGGTCCCGGCCTGCGTCGCCGGATCGACCGCACGCGGGAACAGGGCCAAGTTGCGAGGCATGCCGGTTTCGGGATGATTGGCACCGGCGATGTGCGAATAGGCTGCGCCCAGATTCGCGCCGAACGAGTCCTTGCCCATGACAGGCTTGATGTCGTGATTTGCATCACCTGGCACGAACGAGCGGATGATGGTAAAGCGGTCGGCCAGCTTGGCGAGTTTTGGGAATGATGAGCCGAAAGTGATGCCCGGAAGGGCGGTCTGAATTTCTCCGGTGGAACTTCGAATCTCGGCGGGTGCCTCCATGTGCGGGTCGAACGTTTCCATCTGGGACGGCCCGCCATGCAGGAACAGGAAGACCACGCTGCGGTCGGCCAGCGGGCGGTACGAAGAGGCCGTCGCCTTGCCGAACATGGGCAGCGACAGGCCACCTAGCGAGAGGGCCCCGACCTTGAGGAATTCACGGCGGCCGAAACGCGAAGGATCGTGAAAAGTGAGCATGGGGGAGAGGCCTTACTTGGCTGAATGTTGTCGTGAAACTTCAATGGTCTTGAGGTTCGATCTAGAGGATAGCCTATTCGCGACGCCCAATCAATCCTGTGCCCAACTTTCGTGAATGCATGCCCATGAATCTGCACTGCCTTGCTCCTTCGTCGTACTGATCGCGCCGACTACGCATTTCGTCGAAAAGCGTAGTCGCCAGATTCACGCTCGATCGGGGTTTTGGGCCAAGTCTCAAAACGCGTATGCGATTTAGCGAAGTGAAAAACGCGGCAACCTTTGTGGCAGCAAGGTGTTCAGACGAGTGTCGTGCGAATTCATGCTTTCGTTTCATTTCATTGCACATAAGCAGCGTGCAAGGCTTTG
>Ga0105046_10005723_pt1 | contig 19637 bp, 18 predicted proteins | sample MAT03_FD_78385 | JGI IMG/M metagenome (GOLD analysis project Ga0105046, IMG submission 78385) | Freshwater microbial communities from Lake Fryxell liftoff mats and glacier meltwater in Antarctica - MAT-03 (megahit assembly) | ecosystem: Environmental > Aquatic > Freshwater > Ice > Liftoff... | reverse complement strand
GTCCCGACGATCTCTTCCAACTCGTCCACCACCTTCTGTCCCCCAACGCCGAGACCAGGCTCATTGTCTCGTCCCACTGGGTCTGCTGAAGGTTTGGTTGACTCAGATGACCTGCCCCACGGATTGGTTACCTCTAAGGCTGCGGAGTTCTGGGCCTTGCTGGAAGGCTGTGAAGCATGCCAAGACCGTTCCCCGTCGAATTCCGAGCACGCGCTGTTGCTCTCGTTCGTGCTGGTAAACTGATCACCACCACACCACTGCCACTGAACTGGGCATCAGCCAGTCGTGGCGACTTGCCTCATGCCACTTTGCGCCGAGCGAAAGTCGACGTGCTCGCTACCCTGGAGCGACTCGATGTACGTCTGTTCAGCTTTGCTGCTCCCACGAAGGGCCGTGAGCCTCGCCACCCCTCACCGCGCAACGGATCTAACCCCCTGATTGGCGACAAGCTTTATCTGACCTGACTGGTTCGGTTGCACGCAGACCGCGACTCCAAGGTAACCGAAGCAAGATACGTTGGTAGATACCTTGACTTGGACATAGATAGCAAGCACCGTCCATGTTCCCGGCTGGGTACAGTCGGACGACGCCACATCGATAGCCCAAAAGTTTTGGGGAGAGATCTCCCTCCCAGGGCACTCTGTGCTCCTGCACATGATCAGGGCCACCGAGAACGAGACGACCCGCCTCCGCCCAGAGGACATCGCTAACGCAGTTGATCACCCCAAAGGTAAGTCGGGAATCGCCGGCATTTTTGGAGGGGTCGGGAAGGCGGTTCGTCGCGCTGGTTTGCCAATGTACAGCACCCCGACTGGTGGCAAATGGCACTACGTCTGGGACTGGGACGGTGAGTACTACTCCATGACGCCGGAGGTTGCCGATCTTCTTCGCAAAGCTTCGGTCGGACCGACTCGCTGAACGCTCGCCTCACGGCGGCGGCTCAAGGGGCGGGGGCGCTGCGCGAGCGAGACCAAGCCTGATGCGACCGCCCGGGGTCTTTGTGATCACCGCGAACCCGACTCGCACTCATAGCGAGATGCTCATCAGCCCAACGGAGCGCGTATAGACCTCAGCAGCCGGGAGGATTCGAGACGAAACCCGGGAGGATCGGTAGGAACGCGATGTGAAAGTTCCCAGCAATGGCGCGGCCAACCGAGTTGCGCAAACTGCCCACCGTGGGAAGAAGGACGCTCAGCGGGCGTCCTTCTTCTGTATTAAGCCGCATCCACGCGGGTAATGTGAGCCGCATGAGTCAGATCGAGACAACCACCGTCGAGCACACCCTGCCGGTCGACACCCCGGCCACGAGCGGCGCCGACTTCGACTGTGAGACCGTCGCAGTCGAGGCGCGCGCAAGTGACTGGACCGACATGCTCAGCCGAGTCGACATCGACCAGATTCTGGCTGATCACCCACTGTCACGGTGACTGCCGACGTTCGCAGGATTGCTGCCGCTCTCGCAAATCCTCGGGTGCGTGAGGTGTACGCCCGGATCGTGTTGGGCAGAGATCCCTCTGAGGGGACTACCGCTGCGAAGGTGGCCCGCGCGATTGCGACTCTTGAATCTGCGGGACTTGTTGACGACCTCGGCAGCTCTTGGGCGGCATCCGATGAGGTGTTTCGCGAACTGCTGGCGCAGCAGCCGGCCCGCGTTGTCGCCACCGGGGTCGAGCGGTTTCTCGTCGGCGGACGCATCGACAGATACCCGTCGTCGCAGGATGACCGGCGCTCGCTGCTGGAATGGGTTGTCGACCGCGCCTTCGCGCCGGGCGAAGTTCTCGACGAGAAACAGGTGAACGAGCGACTGATGCAGTACATCGATGACTTCGCGGTGCTGCGGCGCTACCTCGTCGACTTCGGGTTGCTCGAGCGCACGGCATCCGGGTCGACATACAGCCGCGTGGTGACCGGATGAAACTGCAACCGGGTCAACGGTTGCGCAACGCTCGCGAATTCGATCACCCGGCGATCGCGACGGGCCTGGGCAGTCGCGCGTCACGATGACACGACCCCTCGTATGAGGCCTTGTCGGGGCGTGCTCGTGCGGACATACTGGGGCACATGAAGACTTCACGTGTGCTCGTCGCCGCGATCATCGCCGCCACCGCGCTGCTCGGCCTTGCCGCCTGCGCGCCGACCCCGGCGGTTGCCCCCGTCACCGTCAGCGCCAACGATTTGCAAGGTGAGACCGTTGAGGTTCCGCTGAACTCGCTGCTCAACATCAACACCGGTGATCTCGCGGTCGACAGCTACACCGCCGAGATCGCGGATGCTTCGGTCGCCGAGTTCGTGCAGGGCCGTGAAGACGGATCCGCCACGTTCAACCCGGGCCTCAAGCCACTCAAGGTGGGCGAGACGAAGGTCACGCTAACGAACGCTCAGGGCGGTATCCAGCCGCTCGAGTTCACGATCAAGGTCGTGCCTATTCCGGGTGGCTCGAACATCCTTGGCGGCGACGGGCGTTAGGCCCGCTGTCAACCCGTCTGGTAGTGGCACCGGGCGTGCTACGTTCAGAAAATGACGCGCATCGCCGCGGTCGCACCCGTTCTGCCCGCGTTCTCGTATAGCCAGGCCGAGATCACCCAGGAGCTTGCGCCGCTCATCTCATCGGCACCCTCCCGAAGGGCAGTGCTTGAGAGAATGCACGCGTCGAGTGGCATCGCGACCCGGCACACGGCGCTGCCACTCGAGCGGTATCGCGAGCTCGCGAGCTTTCGTGAATCCAACGATTTGTTCATCAGCGTCGCCACCGATCTGGCGGAACTGGCACTGCGAACTGCGCTCGCCGATGCCGGTCTCGAAGCCCCCGATGTCGACTTCATCATGTTCACGTCTGTCACCGGCATCTCCGCGCCGTCCGTAGACGCGCTGCTCGTCTCGCGACTGGGATTGCGGCCCGACGTCAAACGCCTGCCGTCGTTTGGGCTGGGGTGCGTCGGCGGTGCCGCGGGGCTCGCACGCGTGAACGACTATCTGGTCGGGCATCCCGATCAGGTCGGCGTTGTGTTGAGCGTCGAGCTGTGCTCTCTCACCCTGCAGCGAGACGACGAGACGATAGCCAACTTCGTGGCGACAGGACTCTTCGGCGACGGCGCCACCGCGGTCGTGATGGTGGGTGACGATCGGTCTGAACCCGGCGCGCGAATCCTCGATACCCGCAGCTCGTTCTATCCGGACACGACGGGAGTGATTGGGTGGAACATCGGCGGCAGCGGCTTTGAGATCGTGCTGACCGCGGGTGTTGCAGACCTGATCGAGCGGCACTTTCCCGGGGAGGTCGCCGCGTTCCTCGCCGACAACGCGCTGACCATTGATGCCGTCGACTCCTGGATCGCGCATCCCGGTGGCCCGCGCGTGCTTGAGGCTTTCGCGAGTTGCCTCAACGTCGACGCGAGCGCCTTTGCGCTCAGTTGGGCATCCCTCGACCGGGTCGGTAACCTCTCGTCTTCTGCGGTGCTGCACGTGCTCGCGGACACAATCGCGACGAATCCGGATGCCGGATCACACGGTTTGCTCTTCGCGCTGGGCCCGGGCGTGAGCGCCGAGTTTGTGCTGCTGGAGTTCGCGTGAGCGTAATTCTGTACGTCGCACTGATTGTCGCGACCGGCGGCGAGCGCATCTACGAACTGGCCGTCTCGCGCCGCAACGCGGCAGAAGCATTTGCTGCCGGTGGGCGCGAGTATGGTCAGCGGCACTTTGGGTGGATGGTGGCACTGCATACCCTGTTGCTCGTGGCATGCATTGCCGAGGTCGTGCTGCTTGAACGCCCGTTCATCCCGTGGTTGGGATGGTCGATGCTCGCGATTGTCCTCACCTGCCAGGTCGGTCGGTACTGGGTTATCCACTCCCTTGGCCATCAGTGGAATACCCGCGTGATCATCGTTCCCGGTGCCGCACGGGTAGTCGCTCGTGGCCCCTACCGCTGGTTCACCCACCCCAACTACGTGATCGTCGCGGCCGAAGGAATTGCGCTGCCTCTCGTTCACACAGCGTGGATCACCGCGATCGTCTTCACCGTGCTCAATGCGGTGCTGCTGTTGGGCTTTCGCATCCCGGTCGAAAACAAGGCACTGCGGCAGTTGTCATGAGGGTCGATGTGCTCGTCGCGGGCGGGGGCCCGATTGGTCTTGCCGCGGCCATCGAGGCGCGTCTGGCCGGGTTGACGGTTGCGGTGATCGAGCCTCGGGATGACGCTATCGATAAGGCCTGCGGAGAAGGCCTGATGCCCGGCGCCCTGCCGTTGCTGCAGCGTCTTGGGGTGGACCCCGGCGGCATGCCATTGCGCGGAGTGAGCTACCAGAACGGCACCCGCCGTGCCGACCACTACTTTCGCACCGGGCCAGGACGCGGGGTACGACGCACCACACTGCAGGCGGCTTTGGGCGCACGAGCCGACGCGCTCGGCGTGCAGCGGATCGTGGGGCGAGTCGACTCCGTGTCGCACGACGCAGACGAGGTTGTCGCCGGCGACATCAGCGCGGGGTGGCTGTTTGCGTGCGATGGCCTGAATTCGGGCATCCGGAAACTGGTGGGACTGGAGCGCACGGTCTCGCGGCCCGGCCGACGGTATGGGCTGCGACAGCATTTCGCGATTCAGCCGTGGAGCGATCTGATCGAGGTGCACTGGACGCCGAAGGCGGAGGTGTACGTCACCCCGGTTTCACCGACCGAGGTTGGCGTCGCCGTGCTCGGCCCGCGTGGCACGGACTTCGCCTCGACGGTGGCGCGCGTGCCCGCCCTTGCCGCCCTGCGGGGAGCGGAACCGGCAAGCACTGTGCGCGGGGCCGGACCGTTCCAGCAGCGAGCGGCCAGGCCGTCGAACGGGCGAGTCTTGTTGATCGGCGATGCGTCTGGGTACGTCGACGCGATCACCGGGGAGGGTCTGCGGCTCGGGTTCGAGCAAGCGGCCGTCGCGGTCGCGGCGGTGTTGGGCGGGCCGTCGTATGACCGTCAATGGCGGAGGGTAACGCGCGACTTCCGCGTGCTCACGAGCGGACTGGTGCGGGCGGCGATGAGCCCCTTTCGCGGCGCGATCGTGCCGACCGCTGCGGCACTCCCCAGCCTTTACGGCTCGGTGGTGGAGCGACTCTCGCGGTAGGCCATGAGGTGCTTCAGTGGCCAGCGGATGCCGCGATGAGTCGAGTAAGCCCGTCGCGGATTTCTTCCAGGTCACTCACCCGCATCCCGAGCCGCGACACGATCTGACCCGGTACGACCTCGGCCCGTGATCGCAGCTCGCGCCCCGCGGAGGTCAGTTGCACATCCAGCGCCCGCTCGTCGTCGGCGTTGCGCGAGCGCGTGATGAGCCCGGCGGTCTCGAGGCGTTTGAGTAGGGGCGAGAGTGTCGCCGATTCGAGCAGCAGGGCATCCGCGATGTCGCTGACGCGCCGGGGACTGCGCTCCCAGAGAGCCAACATGACGAGGTACTGCGGGTGGGTGAGCCCGAGGGGCTGCAGGCCAATGTAACTAAACGTCGCTGGTGGGAGAACCTCAACCGCGCCGTCTTCCCGTTTATGGGTCCCGCACAACTGGGTCCATTCAATGAAGAACCACTACCGCCGACCGGCGTGAAGCCGTGCCCGCTGTGCGGACAAGCAATGGAGCTACACACCTTCGATCGCAGCCAGAATCACACGGCTACGCGTATGCACTGCCCTCGACCGGCTATAGGCCCAGCAACCGCGTGAGCTGCGGCGCCGTTGTGGCAACTCCGATCGTGCCCACCTCTTCTACCGGTGAGCCGTAGCCCCAGCGCACGAAGATCGTCGGCACGTTGTGTGCGGCCGCCCCGAGCACGTCGTGGTGGCGATCTCCCACCAGCACGGGATTGTCGATTGAGGCCCCGAAAGCGACCAACCGCTCGAGGGCCTCAGCCACGACATCCGCCTTGGCGCTGCGAACCTCATCTTCTGAGGCGCCCGTGATGACATCGAAGTAGCTGAGCAACTTGAAGTGCTCGAGAATCAGCTTGGCCGGGTACTCAGGCTTCGAGGTGGCCAGCGAGAGCGGAATGTCGCTCTCGTGAATCGTGCGCAGGGTTTCGGCAACGCCCGGGTATAACTTTGCGTGAAACACGCCCGTGCTGAGGTATTCGCGCTTGTAGATCACCAGGGCCTCGGCCGATTCCGCGGGCGTGAGATGCGCGAGGTCACGAAACGAATCAAGGATCGGCGGGCCCACGTACGCAAGCAGCTCGGCAGGCGACGGGATAGGCCGACCCATCTTCCCGAAGGTGAAGGCAAGCGTTTCGGTGATGCCCGGGGCCGAATCGACGATCGTGCCGTCGAGATCGAAAAGTATGCACGAGAACTCGGATTTCACCCCATCAGGCTAACGTGGGCAGAGGAACAAGGAGGTTTCGCATGTCTGAAGCTGTATCAACCCCCCAACGATCACGGCTAGCAACTCTCGCTGTTGCGCTGAGCTCGCTCGTGATTGCGCTTCCGTTGTTCGTCGGTCGATTGGTCGAAGCGATCCTCGACACCGCCAACCCCGCCAACGTGGATGTCACCCAACCATTGGCCTACCTGCGCGAGATACTGGGGTGGGGCTTCGGCTCTCTCGGGGTGCTGCTCATTGTGATCATTGTGATCCTCGCGGTGCTGTACCGGCGGGCACGAACACTGGACGCGATCGCCCTGCCACTGCTCATTCTCGCGATTCAGGTCGTGGTGGGCGTGGCGACCCTGCTGCTGTCGGGGCTTACGAACTAGGCAGGCTGCCCCTCGACGTCGCGGGCGGCACCGCACTGCTTAAAAACGCACCATCTAGAACAGTCGCGAATGGGGGTCGTCGAGCCCGCGCATCTGGTCGTAGTCGAGGATCACGCAGCGGATGCCACGATCCTGCGCCAGCGTGCGAGCCTGCGGTTTGATCTCCTGCGCGGCGAAGACACCGGTTACCGGGGCGAGCAGCGGATCGCGGTTCATGAGTTCGAGATAGCGAGTGAGCTGTTCGACACCGTCGATGTCGCCGCGGCGCTTGATCTCTACGGCAACACTCGCGCCACGGGCATCCGTCGCCAGAATGTCGACCGGGCCGATCGCGGTCATGTACTCGCGACGAACGAGTCGGTGGCCCTCGCCGAGCAGCTCGATGTGATCGGCAAGCAGCTTCTGCAGGTGAGCCTCGACGCCATCTTTCTGCAGCCCCGGATCAGTGCCGAGATCGTGGGAAGAGTCGTGCAGAATCTGGTGGATCGAGATGACGAGCATGTCGGCAGTTTTGGCCTGCGCGACCTTCCAGATCTCGCTGACCCCTGCCTCAACCTGGGCGGTATCGGGATCGATGATCGCGATCGTGCAGGGTGGGCTCATCCAGTTCAGCGGCTTGTAGCTCAGGGAGTCAGAGTGCACGAGCACGCTGCCGTCGGCTTTGACGACAAGAAGCCGCGTGGCCAGGGGAAGGTGGGCGCTGAGGCGTCCGGCGTAGTCGACGGAACACTTCGCAATCACCAGACGCACGGGTTAGAGCTTAGGGCGCGAGGCGGGCCTGCACCTCGCGCAGTTGATCATGGCTCAGTGCCATCCACGGACCGGATGGGTTCAGAACCAGCGCGGTGAATGGATGCTGAAGGGCATCCGCGACGACGGTCGCCATGTCGATGGTGCCGAAGGCGTCGGCCGAGTCCCGCGCCGTCACCTCTGCCGCAGACGTGAATGCGAGCCGCACCGGTTCGGCCGCGGGGCTCACCGAGGTGCGCACCTGTACGGAGCCGTCGGGTTTCTCGGCGACCGCGTAGAGCAGCACTCCACCGAGGGCGAGCGCGTCGACGACCGCCGCGGCATCGCCCGTGGCGAGCGCCTGCTTCACCGCATCATTGCGTTTGTTGCGCAGCACGAAATCGATGTCCTTGAGGCCGATTGCGCAGGTGGGGCCCGACGGATCGATGTACACCCAGTCGTAGCCCTGGCTCTGCGCGAACTCGAGAAGGCCAGCGGCGGGTTGTCCAAGAGTCTTCACCTCGTCGTCGGTGCCCGCGTGCACCTTGGCGGCCTCATCCTGGCGGGTGAAGGCGAGGAGAGCTTTTGCGCCGTCCGGACCGGATCCCTCGCGGAAGTGCAACACGGATCCCTTGGCCATGGCCGAGCCATCGTCGGTCATCGTGATGGTCGAGCCCGTGGCATCCAGAAGCAGGTCGCCCTGAAAGCAGTTGCGCACCACCTCGAGGTAGGTGCCTTGGTTCGGGGTCGCGGCGAACGCCTCGACTGCGGTGCGGAGAGTGAGGTTGTCGACGAGGTGCATGCTTCGAGCGTAGGCCGGGGTGGCGTGCGGGAAACGTCGGCGGCTTTTCCGAAATGAAGGAGATTACGTCGTCGACTGGCCGGATTGCGGCGAATCCCGCGCGCATCGCGAAGAACTCCGTCGTTTCGAAAGGGAACGACAGATCCTGGGCAGGCGCGCGTCCGAACTACCGCACGTCGCCGGGGTCGGCGAACGTGTCAACCGAATTGGTGTGCCCGGATGCCCGCCCGGTGCCTTCGGGCTCGCGCGCGGCACCGGCAACCGCCGCGCCGATGGCACACAGCACGAGCACCACGAGCAGGGCATTGAGCAGCCCGACCTGCTCGCCGAGGAAGCCGATAACGGGTGGGCCGACGAGGAAGGCGAAGTATCCGATCGTAGCCACGGCGCTCACCCGCGCGGCGGCGGTCTTCGGGTCGTCGGCCGCAGCAGACATTCCGATGGGGAATCCGAGCGCGGCGCCAAAACCCCAGAACACCGCGGCGATCGCGGCCACGATCGGGTTCGGAACGAAGAGGATCACCAGCAGCGCCATCGAGGCGAGAACAAACGAGGCCCTCAGCACCGGCACTCGACCGAATCGGTCGAGAAGTAGAACGCCGGCCAGGCGACCCACCGTCATTGCGGTCACAAAGATGCCGAAGACCAAAGCGCCCGTGGCGTTGGCTACATGATGTCCGTCGACCATGGCGAGCGCGAGCCAGTCGTTGGCTGAGCCCTCGGCGAAGGCCGCGCTCAGCACGATCACGCCGATCAGCAGTGTGCGTGGGTCGCGCCAGATGCTGAGGCGTCCGCGCCAGGTCTTTGAATGGTCGTCGGCCGCGACCGGCTCCGTGCCCTCTTCGATGACGTGTTCAGACTGGACGTAGCCCTGCACGACTATCGCGACGATCACAGTTACCGCCGCGATGATGCCGAGGTGCACGACTATTGGCACGCCGGCGAGCTCCGCGAGCGCGCCGAGGCCGGCGCCGAGCATCGTGCCGAAGCTGAAGAACGCGTGGAAGATCGGCATGATGGAGCGACGGAGGGTGCGCTCGTTGGCGGCACCAGAGACGTTCATCGCGACATCCGTAATGCCCATTGCGCACCCGAAGATCAGCAAGCCAGCGAAAGTAACGAAGAATACCGGGCCGACGGTCGCGCCGAACCCGGTGATCGCGACCCCCGCTGCGATGACGACCAGGCCCCAAAACATGGTGAAGCGCGCACCAAGGCGGGCGACGATGTGGCTCGAGAAGACCAGGCCAATGATGGAGCCGACGGCCATTCCGAGAATCAGGATGCCGACCTGGTCGATGCGAATGTCAAGAGCGTCGCGTGCTGCGGGCAGTCGCGAGACCCAGCTCGCGATCGCGAGGCCAGGAAGCATGAACACGACGAACGTGGCGTTGCGCCAGGTGATGACCTGCTTGCGGCTGAGGCCGCCCGCGTAGGCAGTTGCGGCGGTATCAGTGGTCGACATTGGGTCCTTGCTGGTGGTTCGTGGTGGGGTGGTGGTGCTCCGACAAAGCTATCAATCCCCCTGCATTCCGAGACATCGAGGGGCGACCCCCTCGATTCGCGCAGGCCGGCATCCACCGAGCAGCACATCCCACCCAAACTAGGCTGGGCGCATGAGTGCCGAAACACCCCTGACCTCCGGAATTATCGCCAGCGAACTCGACCCGACAGTGCGCCCGCAAGATGACCTCTACCGCCACGTCAATGGCAAGTGGATCGAACGCACCGAGATCCCAAGCGACAAGGCGAGATACGGCTCGTTCCTGGTGCTGGCGGAGGAGTCCGAGAAAGCCGTTCGCGACATCATCATGCAATCGCAGTCCGCGGATCCCGGTACCGAAGCGCGCAAGGTCGGCGACCTCTACGCCAGTTTCATGGACGAGGCGCGGGCCCAGGCTCTGGGGGCCGAGCCGATCAAGCACCTCATCGCGCAGGCGGAAGCCGTGACATCCATCGACTCGCTTCTCGAGACTCTCGGCAAGCTAGAGCGTGGCGGTTCGAGTGGCTTCTTCCAGCTGTTCGTCGACAATGACCCGGGCAACCCGGAGCGCTACCTGGTCTTCATTGAGCAGGCTGGCATCGGCCTGCCTGACGAGTCGTACTACCGCGAAGAGAAGTTCGCCGAGATCCGCGCCAAGTACGTCGACTACCTTGAGCGGATGCTGGCGCTCGCCGGTCTCTCAGAGCCCGCCGCGCGGGCCGCCCGAATCTTCGCGCTTGAGACGGAGCTCGCCTCGCACCACTGGGACAACGTGGCCAACCGCGACAGCGAGAAGACCTACAACCCGATGCGGTGGAGCGCGGCGAACGCCCTCGTGCCCGGAGTGGACCTGGACATGTGGCTGAACGCTCTCGGGGTTCCCGATGGCTCGTTCTCGGAGGTCGTCGTCAGGCAGCCTTCCTTCATGTCGGGTCTGGAGTCAATGCTGACGGCCGAGCACCTCGATGCCTGGCGCGACTGGCTCGTCTGTGGCGTCGTGCGCTCGAACGCCGCGTACCTGTCGCACGACTTCGTCGAGGCCAACTTCGACTTCTATGGCCGCACGTTGTCGGGCACCCCGCAACTGCGTGCGCGCTGGAAGCGGGGCGTCTCACTCGTCGAAGGTTCGCTGGGTGAGGCAGTGGGGCACATCTATGTCGAGCGGCACTTTCCCGAGGCGGCCAAGACCGCAATGGACGTGCTCGTTGCCAACCTCGTTGAGGCCTACCGGCAGTCCATCACCACGCTCGACTGGATGACCGATGAGACCCGTTCTCGCGCGCTCGACAAGCTGGATAAGTTCACTCCGAAGATCGGCTACCCGGTTAAGTGGCGCGATTACGGCGCGCTCGCGATTCGCGCGGACGACCTCATCGGCAATGTGCGAGCGACGAGCGAATACGAGTTCCAGCGTGAGCTCGGAAAGATCGGCAAACCGCTCGACCGCGACGAATGGTTCATGACGCCCCAGACCATTAACGCGTACTACAACCCCGGTTTCAACGAGATCGTGTTTCCCGCGGCCATCCTGCAGTTCCCGTTCTTTGATGAGACTCGGGATGCCGCCGCCAACTACGGAGCGATCGGCGCGGTAATCGGCCACGAGATCGGCCATGGCTTTGATGACCAGGGCTCGAAGTACGACGGCGACGGCAAGCTCACCGACTGGTGGACCGAGGCGGACCGCACGGCGTTCGAGAATCGCACGAAAGCCCTCATCGCCCAGTACGACGCGTTGGCCCCCGCGCAGGTTCCCGACCATCACGTCAACGGCGCGCTCACCATTGGTGAGAACATCGGCGACCTCGGAGGGCTGTCGATCGCGTGGAAGGCCTACCTGATCTCACTCGGAGGTGGCGAGTCCCCGGTGATCGACGGGCTTACCGGTGCCGAGCGCTTCTTCCTTTCCTGGGCGCAGGCCTGGCAGCAGAAGGGACGAGATGAAGAGGTCATCCGCCTCATCTCGATCGACCCGCACTCGCCCAACGAGTTTCGGTGCAACCAGATCGTCCGCAACATCAACGAGTTCTATGGCACCTTTGGTGTAACCGAATCCGATGCTTTATGGCTAGACCCGAAGGACCGCGTAACCATTTGGTAGAAACAAGTCGTACCCGCGAGCGCTGGGAGAAGGTCCGTGCACCCAGGGCGGCCCGACACTCAGCTACTGGAGACGTCGAGAACTTCTCCGGTACCTTTGCTGCGCTCGGAAAGCTGGCGTACGACGGCGCGCAGGTTTCGGCCAGCGCGGTCGATCTCAACACTGGCAAGACGCTGCTCGCGATCGATGACCGCATCGTGCTTCCCACCGCGTCCATCGGCAAGATTCTGTTACTGATCGAGGTATCTGCGCGACTGACCTCGCGCGACTTCTCGGGCTTCGGCATCCTCGACAAAACCCCTCGGGATGCCGTGGGCGATTCGGGAATCTGGCAGCACCTGCAGGCTCCCGCGCTTCCGGTCTCAGACCTCGCGGCGCTCGTTGGCGCCTCGAGTGACAACCTCGCCACCAACGTGCTGCTGCGGCAGGTCGGCCTTGCAGCCGTGCGTGCGCGCACCGAGTCGCTCGGGCTCATGCGCACCGCGCTGCTTGACCTGGTGCGCGACAGTCGGGGTCCGGATGACGCGCCCCAGCTGTCGGTCGGATCAACGGCCGAACTCAGCTGGCTTTTTGGCGCTCTTGCCCGCAACGAAATTGTAGACGCGCTCACAAGCCAACGGGTGCTCGGCTGGCTTTCACTGAACAGCGACCTCTCGCTGGTCGCGAGCGCCTTCGGGCTCGATCCACTCTCGCATCGCGGAGCCGATCACGACACCCTGCTGGTCAACAAGACGGGAACGGATGTCGGCGTGCGCGCCGAGGCCGGCGCACTGCGCGGTTCTCACCGCGCGGTGTCATATGCGGTATCGATCCAGTTCAACGACGATGGACTTGGTGCACGGCTGCAGGTGCTCGAGGCGATGCGCACGGTCGGCTTTGACCTGCTGGAGTATGTGCACTAGCGGATCCCGGGCAATAATCGGGGCGTTCGGCGCTGTCGGGGTGCCCCCCTTTGTGGGCGTTGGTCCTCACGTAGGGGGACTGCTCGATTAGTGAAACATTGTGCCGGCGGCACCCGAAATTCCGCTGAGCAACCCCCCGCAATGCAGTAGGCCCTAGCGATCTACCCGCGCGCTCACCCGAGGCGCGTGTGGCTTGATTTGGCTGAACTCCCTTTACCCAGGAGCTTCACCATCGTGTTCCGTAAAATCATCGCGGCCGCAGCGACTCTTCTTGTTGCCGCCGGACTGTCCGTCGTTGCCGTGGCCGCCCCCGCAAGTGCCCACACCGCAAACTATGACGCGTCGTGCAGCAGCCTGTGGGTGAACCCCACCAGCTACGAGACGCGCAAGGACAACGCCAAGCCGAACAAGATCACCGTCACCATTGACGGCGCCGTTGTGCTCGACCAGACGTTCGGCGCGAACATTGGCGGCAAGAAGACGTTCCCGTATGACGGCGCAACCAGCCACACCTGGAGCATCGTCATCGACGCGGTGGGTGGCACGAACAACACCCAATACGACAAGAACCTCTCCGGCGTCACCACGCCGTGTACCTACCCGACCAAGAACATGCAGGTCACCTGTTCTGCCGTGGTGCTCGACTGGGGCAGCGCGCTGGAGAACGGCATCCACTTCAACATGGAGATCGACGGGCTGTCGGGCCAGCTCAACGCACAGATCGATCTAAACGTTGCGGGCGGATACAAGGGTCTGGGGCTCAAGGTCAACGGATTCCCGGCCGTTCCCCTCACCGAGCAGCAGGTCAAATCTGGCCGTTTCGAGTTCACGTACCCCGATTACCTTGGCACGCTCAAGAGCTGGTCGGTGAAGTGGGTGCAGGTCAACGACATGCACTTCAACCAGGACGGTAAGACGGCGTGGATCGGCTGCGATAGCCGCACTCCCGTTTCGGTGAGTACCGAGCCCTACGCCGTGGCCCCGACCTGTGAGGTTGATGGGTCGCTCGTTATCCCGACCAAGGACAGGATCGCGTTCAGCGGCGGCACGAACAATGCCGGCCCCGGCACCTACAACGTGACGGCGGCTGTCACTGACGGCGCGTACCGTCTCGACGGTGCGAAGGAATGGACTATCAAGGTGCTCGCCAAGGGCTCCGGACTGAGCTGCGAGAAGCCGCCGGTCTGCATCCCCAATAGTGCGGTCAGCTACACCTACCTTTCTGACAGCAACAGCGGCGTTATTCACGTCGCGAACGTTCCCGGCTCGACCGGCGAACTGTGCCAGGGCTTCTGGGTAACCGCAACGAGCTGGAAGTACACGACCAACAAGGTCTGGCCGCAGACGCTCGACGTCGTGCAAAAGCTCGATAAGATCACCACCCCCGGCGACTATCCCTACAAGGCCGCAGTCACCTGTGGCCAGGGCGACATCTATGCGTCGACCGTCGCTCAGCCCGTCCCGACCGCCTACCTGAACGGCCCGAACGACCCGTTCGCCGAGCACTTCCTGCACGACATGCACTTCACGGGTCCGAGACCGACCTGGGTGCAGCAGCCCACAAACTGCAACGACGCCCCGGTAACCCCGCCCACCGCGACCTACATCACGACCTGCGGGCAGTACGGATCGGTAATCGTTCCTGCCGACACCGCTCAGATCGATTACACGGTGACCGGTTCGGGCAACCAGGGCACGTACAAGGTGACTGCCACCGCAACCGCCCCCGCAGTTCTCAAGGACTACCCGAAAGGTGGCTGGACTTTCAACCTAGGCACCTACGCGGACTGCACCCAGGCCTGTGATACATCCTCCGATGGTGGCAAGTCGACTGACCTCAACGCCAACGGTTGGGACTTCGCAACCGAAACGCGCTCCGGTGGTCACTACGAGTATGTCGAGACCGGTCTGCGCATCTACACGGATGCCGCCGACAGCAACGGAAAGTCCGCCGGCTACAAGGCGGTCAACTTCGCCCTCGAAGACGCAGGCGTGCCCAGCATCGACTACGAAAACACGAGCGGTGGGTCTGCCCCCGGTATCAACCTGTCGCTCGAAGTGAACGGCAAGTGGATCGGCAACCTCGTCTACGAGCCGCTGTACCCGAAGTGGTGGATGAGCAAGGCCGTAGCGGGAATGCCTGCTGGCCCGTTCAGCTACCAGAAGTCGTACGGCGCGCTGGACGATTTCCTCTTCGCATACGCCCAGCAGGGCTTCACCGGTGACGAGGTCAAGGTTGTCGCAGTGGGCTACTCACTCGGCTCCGGCGCCAAGGGCGACGGCATCGTGAAGTCGATCACGGCCAACTGCGTTACCTACACCTTCGGAGCGGAGAAGGTTGGCCCAACGGCCACCTACCGCCTGGGTGTGTGCTACCCGAACGGCCAGGAGCCTGACCGCTTCTCGTCGAAGAACCTCTACATCACGCTGAGCAACACGGAGTCGACGGTTCCCGTCACCTTCACGGTTGTGGGCGCCAAGGATGTGGGCGGTGTTGACCCTAACGCCGACATCGTGCGAACCCTCCAGCCGGGTGAACTAGTCGAGGTCGAAACGACTCCGACCTGGGACCAGGGCGTGAGCTACGTGGTGAAGTTTGCCGCAGACGGCGCGACTATCCCCGATGGCTCGATCGAAGTTCCGAAGTTCGTTGGATGCCTCGACGGCCAGCCGGCCGATCCGAGCCACACCGACCAGCAGTGTGTTGACGGTGTCACCACCGGCGGCTCGATCACTGTCGCGCTGCTCGAAGGCTTCACGTACAAAGTGACCGGCCCCAACGGCTACGAGTGGTTCCCGACCGATGTCGACACCGCAACTGGCCTCGGGGCGGGAACCTATGAGGTCACCGTGACCGCCGACGAGGGCTACGTGCTCGTTGGTCCGGACAAGTGGCCATACGAGGTCATCATCGACGAGCCCGTGCACTGCGCACTCGTAGACATCCCTGTTATCCCGACGATCAATCTCGAGTGCACGGTCGCGGGTAGCTTCACACTTCCCGAGACCGAGGGCGTCAACTGGTTCATCAACGGTGCGGCTGCTGAAGCGGGCCCCCACCCAGTGACCCAGGCGGCCACGTACACCGTGACAGCCGTGCTCGTGGACAGCACGTGGGGTTGGACCGGAGGTGTCGCGCCCGAGCCATGGGTGCTGAACTTCCCGAAGCCTGCTGGCTGCAACCCGCCCACCCTGACCGGTTCCGCGGCGTCTGGTGTCTGTGAAGCGGATGCTCCGTGGATCACCTACACCGTGACGCTCACCGATCCTGACAACGTGTCGCCGTCGAACGAGGCTCACCTGATCATCACCGACGGCACCAACACCGAGACCATGGCTCTCGGCACGTTGGTAGACGGCACGCTCACCGGCAAGATCCTCTGGCCCGGTTCGACGGTCGGTAGCAACGGCAAGGCTGACGGATGGCCGGGCTGGGTTGATAACGGAAACGGCAAGCTCGTCTTCGACGCGACGGCCAACTTCGGCTGGACTCGCGACGTGACCCAAGCCACCCTGAAGGTGAACCCAGAGTTGCTCGTCTCGTTGACCTACCCGCCGGCAACCTCGGCGTGTGCGAACCCGCCGTTCAACCCACCGACAGAGCCCCTGATCACACCCGTGGTTACGTTCGTTGACCAGACCTGCACCACGGTCGGCAGCTACACTCTCGGCCCAGACCTCGGTGCCCTGTGGACCGTCGACGGATCCAGTCTTAAGCCGGGCACCTACGCGGTGAACGACTCGAGAACGGTCAACGTCAGCGCAGTGCCGGATGCTCCGGGATACGGATTTGAGGACGGCATCGCTAACCCCAGGATCTGGTCACATATCTTCACCACACCGACCGCGGCATCCTGTGGTAAAGAACTCACGACCCTCGCCCTGACCGGCGTGGCGACGAGCGGGTCGCTGATGCTCGCTGGAGGAATCCTGTTCCTCGGAGCCGGCGCCGTGTTCATCGCACGCCGTCGTAAGCCCGCCGCGGAGTAACACCACAGCAACGACTCCCCCGGATTCCCTCGCGCAGGGGAATCCGGGGATTCGTGCTTTCCAGGCCCGAATTCGAAGTACATTCGGCACTGCGCTCGTCCTCAGGTGGAACGGGCAGCCCACTCGCTCGCGAGCAGCGCGTAAATACCCGTGTCGGCCCAATCGCTACGAAACCACAGGTCTTTCACGTGGTACGCCTCTTCGCGCATGCCGAGCCGCGCGCACAGGGTGATGGAGGCACCGTTTCTCGGGTCGAGTTCGGCAATCACGCGGTGAAGGCCGAGCTGATCGAATGCGATTGCCAGCACCGCGGCCGCGGCCTCGGTCCTCGAGTTCAACCCCGAGCTGCCAGTAGTCGCCGTCGTTCTCGAGCCGAGTCGCGACCGCATGCTGCGTCAGCTTCTCGGCCACCTGCTCGCGCGTGCGCGCCTCATAGAGCAGGTACTCACACACGTCGACGCGACCCTGATAAGCGAACACATCGTCGATGTCAGACTCCCGCAGCCGTCGCAGCACAAGCCGCTCGGTCACGACCGGCACCTCGAACTCGAATGGGGTCATGCGGACTCGGAGCTCGAGATCCTCTCGAGCACCTTGGGCACCTCGAGTACTTTGGGCACCTCGAGTACTTCGAGGCTCGCAAAGCGGCGGTCGGAGTTGACGCACAAGAGCACCCGTCCAGACTATCCCGCGGTGCATGGGCGACGCACTGCACCGCCGCCTAGGCTTGAGAGGTGCCACCGCCTTCCGATCGCTCGCACCGGCGCATCCCCCGGGATGGGGCCGAGTCGTCGAGCTCGTCGAGATACACCGTCGTCGGCGGCGGTATCTCCGGCCTCGTGGTCGCTCGCCGACTCGCGATGGCCGGCCACGCGGTCACGCTGATTGAAGCGAGCGATCATCTTGGCGGCACGGTCGCGAGACAGACCGTCGGCGGTATCGATGTGGATGCCGGCGCGGAAAGTTTTGCGACCCGTGGCGGCACTGTGGCAGCCCTCGCCGCAGAGCTCGGGCTCGCGGCAGACGTCGTGGCTCCCGCCACCGCCGAAGCGTGGCTCCAGCCCGCGGTCGGCCCCACCGTTGCGTTGCCCGCCGCGGCGATGCTCGGCGTTCCGGCCACACCGCTCGCGCGCGACGTGATCGACGTGGTCGGCTTCCCTGGAGCGCTGCGGGCTCAGCTCGACACGATCATTCCGTCGCTGCGGGTACCCAAATCGATCAGCCTGGGCGCGTTCGTGCGCCGACGGATGGGTCGCGCGGTGCTCGACACGCTTGTGGCGCCGGTCGTGCACGGCGTTTACTCCATGCATCCCGACGACCTGTCGATCGATCGGGTGGGCGGGCTGCGGGCAGCCCTCGCCCTCAACGGCTCCCTCGCGGCCGCGGTGCGCTCGCTGCTGGCCGCGGCACCGGCGGGAGCCGCGGTCGGGGGTATCGTCGGCGGCGTCAACCGACTGGTCACCGAACTAGAGGCCGACCTCGGGACGTACGGCGTTGACGTGCAGTTGGGTCGACGCGTCACCACGCTGGGCGGGCTCGCCGGCACGGTGGTGGTGGCGGCTCCGGGCGTGGTATCCCCGGTGGATGGGCGCAGCGTGGTGCTTGCCACCCTGGTGATCGATGAGCCGCGGTTGGATGCCGCGCCGCGCGGATCTGGGGTGCTCGTCGCTATGGGCGCGCCCGGCATCCGAGCTCGGGCATTGACGCATTCGACCGCCAAATGGGATTGGCTACGCGAGCGTGCCGACGGGAAACACGTCGTGAGGATGTCGTACGACGACGACCCACAGAACCTCGCCGAGGTGGCGCGAGAGGATGCCGCAACGCTGCTGGGTGTGCCAATCGCGGCAGGCAGCGTGGTCGATTTCGCTCGCGTCCAGTGGATTCGGCCGGCAGCGGTTGCCGCTCCGCCGGGCATCACGGTGGTGGGTGAAACCGTGGGAGGCACTGGCCTTGCCGGCATCATCGCTCACGCCAATCGCACCGCGGACGAGCTGCTTCACGGGCACAATGGGTATTCGACAGTGCAGTTGTGACTAGTCGGATGCCCGCCCACTAGTCATTACTGCGGACTCGGCGTCCAACCCTGCGTGATCAGGGCGCGGCGAGTGCGTTCGGCGAGCCAGCCCTGCTGCCATAGGAGTCGCCGCGTCACCTGGATTACCGTCCACCGCGCTTCGTGGAACTGCTCGAGGCGAAAGATATCGTTCTCGAACTCAGACTGCTCGCGATGACCCTCGCCCTGATACTCGAATGCGATCCGGTACTCGGGGTATGCGAGGTCGGGGGTTCCGATGAAAGCGTGGTCGTGGTGCACCCGACATCCCACAATCGGTTCGGGAAATCCGGCGCGCACGATGATGAGGCGCATCCACGACTCGGGGGGTGAGTCCGTTCCGGCGCGTAGCTGGCCGAAGGCCGTGCGCGCGCTTGCGAGTCCCCGGTGCCCCGGCGAGTTTGAGAGCTCGCGCTGCAGAAGTGCGAGAGAGGAGAGCGGCTGCTTGCGCCGCACCAGGTAATCACCGGCGACAATCAGTTCGTCGAGGCTGAGTAGCGGCGCGAGCTGAAGCCAGACGCGTTCGGATGCGATGACCGGGAGGCCGTCCGCGAATCGATGCGCGTCCCGCTGCAGCTGGTGGCCGATCACTCCGCGCCGTCGTGGCGCTGTGCCTGCCGTCGAGACGTGCAACTCGGGGGTCAGCAGGCGGTCTGGAACGGGCATCCGCAACAATCTCGCAGCCGTGGCATGCGAGAACGCCGCGTCGGCTGGGGCGACGGGCAGGTAGCCCGCGGCGAGCCGACGCAGGTCGTAGTCGAGTTGTTCGCAGCGCCGGAGGCCCGGCGGTGGCGGCACCCTGCGCACACGAACGCCACGAAAGGGAGCGTCGAGATCGCTGGCGTCGAGCCGGCGAGCAGG
>Ga0105046_10005722_pt1 | contig 19637 bp, 17 predicted proteins | sample MAT03_FD_78385 | JGI IMG/M metagenome (GOLD analysis project Ga0105046, IMG submission 78385) | Freshwater microbial communities from Lake Fryxell liftoff mats and glacier meltwater in Antarctica - MAT-03 (megahit assembly) | ecosystem: Environmental > Aquatic > Freshwater > Ice > Liftoff... | reverse complement strand
CATAACGATCAAGATAGCCGACAGCGGGGAGCGCGGCAATGACGCCCGCCCACGCTGTCGAGCCGAACGCGCTCCCCGCTGTTCGGCTCATCGAATGGTTATGCCTTCTCATCCTCTATACCGTCTGATACCAGCCTCGATAGCGATAATGAACAGAACTAGGGTGTCAATGACAGCCAGCAAACCAGCGAGCAAGAAAACAAGGATGGAAAAACTGCTAATCGCGCCGATGTCAAAAGAATCCGCTCCCTTATACGTGCGATCGCCGTACCACGAAATGAACCATGCTGTCAGTCCGAGGACGGGCATCCAAAGCGACAACCAGAACAGGACAGCACGCAAATCCGAGAGCATGTCACCCTTGATTCGGGATTTTGCCGTCCCATAGATTAGCCCTACCACGATGACGAAAACTGCCGCTACGAGCAGTGCGATTCCGCGTCTCTCGGTGCCATCCATGGTCAGATCAAGTCTCCAGCGAACGCTCAAGCTGAGGCACGCGGCGCAGCCGCGTTGCCTCCAGCGGATGGTGGGGCTTCCCTCCTCAATCTCTGTGCCTTCTTGTTGAAGTACCATGATGTACCCAACACAATGGCCGCAACTAGAATGCCGAAGTAATTTCGGGACATCATGCCGTCACGGTAGTGCTCTCTCCCCAACAATGCCGGATTGATAACCGGCAGGAAGGTGATGACGAGGATGACTGCGCCGATGATGGCGAGGAACATCCCAATCCAGTCAAACAAAGATGCCTTTCTCATAACGCCCAACAAGTACTAGACGCCATAATGGCGTAAAAAAAGACGCCACTTTGGCGTCTATTTCGGCTTCCAGTTGGTGTTTGCATTGGGTACAAACTTCCTTCGTGGCGAGCACCTTAGCAAGTTCATTTAGCTCCGACAAGCCTTAACTGCTAGACCGCGTTCGGGACACCTGCCGCTTCCGGCAGTTGATGTCTCACGCGTCCGCGTGAGCCACCCTGCGGGCCTCCGAAACGACGCGGAGTTCCTCTCACGGCTACCCGCAGTATGAAACGGCAGAGATGCTTCGACAAGCTCAGCCGGGACGATGCAGACGGCCACGCCATCCCGCCCCCTCACCGGCGCGTGCTGGCGCGCGCCCGGCCTCTCCCGCAGGGGGCGAGGCAATCCGGAACCTAAACAGTGAGGCAGTTGCCCGATCTGATTCGATCCCCTCGCCCCTTGCGGGAGAGGGTCAGGGTGAGGGGTTCAGGCCGATCCAATTGCATCGTTCCGGCTGAATCGGCTTTGTGATCGGGCATGCGGGTATGAACGGGCGCTTCACAGAAGCGCCCTACAGTGGCTCTCGCAGGCGGGAATGGGGTGATCGGCCGGTTTGGCAGGGCGGCCGGTTTCGCCGTGGGGAGTTCAGGCTTTTGGCTGTCGGGAGCGTCACAGGCTTTCCAAATCTCCCGCGCGCTCTATACTGACGGGCATGGCCGATTGGAAATATGACGTGGTCATCGTCGGCGCGGGACCGGCGGGGATCACGGCGGCGATTGCGCTGGCGAAAGCGGAGATTCCCGTGCTGGTGCTCGAAGCCGGGGTTTTCCCGGGCGCGGAGAACTGGTCGGGAGCGGTCTATTTCACCGAGAACCTGGCGCAGCCGGATGTGCTGGGCGAGGAGGCGGTGCGCGAGTCGGCTTTTGAGCGGCCAGTCACGAAACGCGGGGTGCATCTTTACAACGGTCATTCGCGGATCGGGCTGACGTATCATCACCCGGAAACGTTCCGTCATTGTTACACGGTGTTGCGGCCGACGTATGACCGGTATCTCGCCGAACTCGCCCAGTCGTTCGGCGCGACGATTCTTCCCGAGACCACCGCGACCGGGTTGCTGCGGGATGCGACAGGCCGGATCCGCGGCGTCCAGACCAGCCGGGGCGCGATTCAGGCGGAGGTGGTGTTTCTGGCGGAAGGCGACGCGTCGCATCTGGTGACGAAGGAAGGCTACGAACGCGTCAAGGAACCGGCCCGCCCCCATTTTCTGCAAGGGATCAAGGAAGTCATCGAGATGGAGCCGGCCGAGATCGAGCGGCGGTTTCAATTGCCGCGCGGCGAGGGCGCGGCGTACGAAATCATTCTGCGGAATCCATCGCTGCGCCAGCGCGCGGCGCAGCTCAACATGGGCGGATTCATCTACACGAACCAGAGCAGTCTTTCGCTGGGTCTCGTGCTCCCGCTCGATAATCTCGCCCGCGAATTCAACGGCGATCACAACCGGCTGATGGAATGGTTCAAGTCGCTGCCGGAAATCCGGCAGTTCATCGGCAACGGCCGCGCCACGGCGTACGGGACGAAAATCATTCGCGGCGGCGGCTACCGGGAACTGCCCCGACTGATTGATGAGGGTCTCGCTCTCGGTGGGGCGTGTACCGGCATCGGGATTGATTTCCCCTTCCCCAACTTCACCGGTCCCGCGACGGCGATGGGCCGGTTGTTTGCCAATGCGGTCAAAGAAATCCGCGCGACCGGCGGCGACTACACCCAGTTGCGGCTGGAGGAACTGTACGAACGACCGCTGCGCGACACGCATTATTTCCAGAGCGTCGCGCAGCTCGAAAAGTGGCCGCATTACATCGAGCACACCCGGGTGTTTTTCGGTCGGCTGGTGGATCTCAACTGCGGCAGCCTCCACATCGCCAGTCACCCCGACCTGCACGCCGGCCAGAAGCTCTGGCAACTCGCCAAACACTTTCGCGAAACGCTCCCCCTCAAATCCTGGCCCGAATTCTTCCGCGATCTGCTCACCCAGCGCGCCGCCCTTGGGCTAGACCGCAAATCCAACGCAAGCACCCAAGCACTCCGGCACTTCGGCACGCAGCCACCTGCACACCCCGGCACCGTCTCCCTCACCTTCTCCGTGGATGGTCAGGCCCGGGATTTCCCGCTCTTCGCCAAACTCGCCCCCGCCCTCCGCGCCGCCAGCGACCAGCTTTACCGCAACGACACCACGCCCATCGCCACCAAGTTGGCCCAAGCCCTCCGCGCCGCCCGCCGCGACATCCCCTTCCCCGCCATCTTCCCTCTCCTACTCCGATTCATGCTCGTAATCTTACTCTCCCCGGTCCAATGGATCTGCGAAACTTTCTGGCTCCTTCTCACCCGCCCATCCCCCGCCAAATTCCTCAGTTCGTTCTTCCAAAAAACCCGCACCCTCATCCGCCAACGCCTCAATCTCGATACCGTCGTCATTGCGCAACCCATCGAGGAGAAACTCGCGCTCATCCGGTACTTCTCGGAAAAGACCAGCCACATCCGCGTCATCCGCCCCGAGAAATTCGAGCAGCGCGCCGAGATCACGAAATCGTCGCTGTGGCACGTCTGCCCGGCGAAGGTGTACGAATGCCACACCGATGATCTCGGCCAGTCGCAGGTCGTGGTGAATTTCGAGAACTGCATCAAATGCGAATCCTGCTGGCGCGCCGCCCCGGCCGATGTGGATTGGACGCGCAACCACAACCAACGCCTCATCTTCCACGCGCCCACACCGGCCAACCAGAAACTGCTGACCCTGCTGCAACGCAACAGTGGCACCGGCTGCGCGCCTGTTCGTGTCGGTGAAACAAACGGGCGCGACGCCCATGCCGATGTTTTCCTGCGCGAACTCCACACCGGCCCGCGCTATCTCGATACCCAGCGCCGGCTCTGGCTGACGTCGCTCGTCGCCCAAACCGGCAACGCCCGCGCGCTCGCTTACGCCAAGCAAAACAAGTTCTTCTGGGCCGAGGCGGAGTTGCGACCGGCAGCCAAGCCGCCGAAAACCGCTGCGCCACCACCCGCTTCCCTGCTCCGGCTGCGCGCGCGGATGCACCAGCTCTTTCCCCGCCAAGCCATCAAGCAACTCGACCACGGCACGCCGCTCAGCACCGAGCAACTCAACTTCCTGCGCATGCTGGCGGAAGCCGCCGCGCCGCCGCGCGCCGTCATCCTGCGCGAACTGGCCCGGCTCGATCTGTCGCTGGCGTTGCTCGTGAGCGGCGCGTATTCGGCGCAGATCGCCGCGCAGCCGGCACTGGCGGAGGTTCCGTGGATCGGGCTGCACACGGCGCGCGCGCACGGGAAAGATTTCGCACCCACCGCCGGCGGAGTGGATTTGCGCGCCATCGCGCTCGGCGCCACGGAAATGTTGCTGGAACGGTGCCGGCAACACGCGACGACCCGCGTCCAGTTCCCCGGCTTGTTCCAGGACGAGGACGCTCACGATGGCATCGTGAAATTCGGCGCGGTGAAACAGTTGCTGAGTCAGATGGAGGCCGCCCGGTACGCATTGGAGACGCAACCCGACGTGGACGCGGCTGAGTTGCTGCGGCTCGTCACCTACAACGCCGGCCAAGTCATCGGCGGCAGCGCGTACAGCGAGGACGACATTTTTTCGAAGTACTACCGGGACGCCGTGTGTCTCACCCACTTCCCCGCGCAGAACAGCCCCGCCCAACCCAAGCCGGTGGAGACGGAACTCGACCACGAACTAGCCAAACTGCACCCGGCTCCCCCGCCCCCCACTCCGGCACTCAGCCACTTAGGCACTCAGATCCTCACGCACGGCTACATTGAACGTCCCCTCCCCACCCCACCGGCCTTCTCCTACCGGGACGCGCTGAAATCGGCGCAGCAATATGACTACGGCGATTTCCTAGTGAAACCGCCCGCGCCCGGCGAGTGGCGATTTACGCCGGAGATGTTGCACGCGGACGCAGAACTGCACGCGTATCACGACCGGCTGTATCGGTATTTCACGGAACGTTTTGTGAACCGGTCCGGTGAGAAATATCACCGGCTCGTCGAGCGATTGCACATGGTGCCGCTGGAAGATGTGCGGGACATGGTCGCGCAAGGGTTCACGCGGATGTACATCCCCACGGAACTCGGCGGCGAAGGGTTGTTGAAGGCGCAGTATTACATTCTCTGTCCGCTCTCGATGCGCTACGCCGATCCGTCGTACGCGCTGACGATCATGGCGCATTCGAGCATCGGCACCACCCCGATCTTGCTGGGACTGAATCAGGATTTGCCGCGCGCCAAACAAGACCTCGAAGAATTTCTCGGCAACCCGGTCTTCGTGCCCAATCTCCGCTCCCACATCACGAACATTTTGGGAATGCTCGATTCGCCGGCGGTGTTGAAAGTGAAAGAGGCGTTCCGCGCGCTCGGCGAACGGGTGCGCGATGACATCGGCAAGAAACCGATGCTGCGCGCGGTGGCGGCGGAGTTTCTGACGCATTTCATGGAGGCCGGGCGGGCGGGGTTGCGGTTGGACCTCGCGACGTTCCGCACCGAGTTGCAGGCGGCGCTCACCACCCTCGACCAGCTCCGGCCGAATGCCGAGGCAGTCGTCACCGAACTCGACCGGCGCGCCGCCGCTGCCCGGCTGTATCTGCGCTGGATCAGCGCCGGCCAGATCAGCGCATTCGCGTTGACCGAGCCGAGCGCGGGGAGCGATTCCGGCGGAATTCAGACCCGGGCAGAATTGAAACGCGTGGAAGTGTTCACGAACCCGGACGGCACGAAATACTTCCTGCTCGGCACCGAGCGGAAACCGTTGCTCGACGCGGCGACGTTCGACGTGACGCAGACGACCTCGCACGACGTGGCACAAATTCGCCGGGAGACCCCTGAGCCGGTGGCGCAAGCGTCCCTGCTTGCGGGGGATTCACCTTCCGCAAGCAGAGACGCTTGCGCCACCACGACTCGTGAATTTTACGAGTACTACGAACTCAATGGCGCGAAGATGTGGATCACCAACGGCCACGTGGCCGGCGTGTTCTGCCTTTATGCGCGCACGAAGGAAGGGCCGACCGGGTTCCTCGTCAACCGGCACGCCGAAGGGTTGGTCGTCGGTCGTGACGAGGAGAAGATGGGGCAGCGCGGTTCGCCCACCAACGAACTCAGCCTGACCGGCGTGCGCGTCCCGCGCGAGAACATCATCGGCATCGAAGGCCGGGGTCAGGTCAACGCGCTCGAAACGCTGAATGTCGGCCGGCTGGGGTTGTGCGTGAGCGCGGTGGCGATGATGGCGAAGGTGGTGGAGCAGACGCGGGCGTTCGCGCAGGAACGCGCGGTGGATGCGGCGGGGATTCTCGGCGAGATGGCGGCGGAATTGTACGCCACCGAATCGCTCGCGTACGAGCTGATCGGCCGGTCGGATCATCACGGCACCAAGTCGGTGCGCACCGAGTCGGCCATCGGCAAATATTATGCGAGCGAAGCGTTGCACCGGTGCCTGCGGAATGCCGAACGGGTGTTCGGCATCGAGGGCGCGACGCAATGGCATGAGTTGGAAAAACACCGGCGCGATGCGCGGGTGTTGAACATTTACGAGGGCACAAACGAGGTGCAGCGGTTCCTGATTCTGCGCGATCTCGTGGACACCGTGCTCCCGAAATGGAGTGGCGCGGACCGGCACGGTCTGAAGGCAGCGTTACAGCAGGCGGTGGCGACGTTCGGCGCGCAGGTCTGGCAGAATCCGAATTTCCAGCCGACGATGTTCAAACTGGTCGAGATCGCCGGGTACATCAAAGTCCTCGACGCGGCGACGTGGCGAACAGAATGGCTGCGGTCGGTCACACCGGCCGACAGTGCGCATCGCCAGATCGCCGAAGAATGCTGCGCGCGGTACACCGAACATGCGACGGCGGAGCTCCAGCGATTGCAGGCGGAATTTGACCGGGACTTCGCGTTGTTAAAACAAGGTTTGTATCCGCCGGAGATTCGCGTGGCGCAGTTGGCGTTGTGGGAAGCAGCGCCCGGCAGTGCGTCCGTTGTGAAGCCGACCGGCCATGCCGTGGTGGTGATGAACGTGGTGCCGGTCTTATCGCCGCAGCCGCACGTGGCGGATGGCGAGTTGCGGGAAACGTTGTTTGATTTCGACGCCGCGAGTTGGGAAGCGCTGGCACGCACCGCCGGCGCGACAGTGATTACCGTCGCGCCGCGATTGGCGACCACGCTGCTCCGGAAAGCCCTGGCGGCGGGAGCCGGGCAGGCGGTGTTGCTGGAGACAACCACACTGCCCGATGACATTCATGCCGTCGGCCGGTTGGTGGCCGACCAGATTGTGCTTCATTATTTGCCGTGTGACCGGGTGTTGTGCGGCGACGCAACGCTCGCGGCGGTCTTGAACGGTAATCTCGGCGGGATGCCGGTCGTGGAAACGGTGGCGCCGGGCGAGACGCGGCCGGATTTCACCATGGATGATTTCTGCGCGGCGCTGGCGAAACCGTTGGCAATTGTACCGGCTCATCAGGTGGAGGCCGGGCCGGCCGGTGTTTCGCGGTTGGTGTTGCCGCAGCCGGTCGCCACGGGGGTGACGATTGAGCCGACGCCGGCGGCGGTAGCGCGATTTGTCCGTGAGGCGACCGGGGTGAGCGGCGGTGGCGCGGCGGCGAAATTTACCGGGACGATTGAATTGGCGGAGTGGACGCGGTTGCCGCAGCGGGACGCGGCGGTGTTCGTCGGCACGCCGGAACAACTCGCGGGCGTGGGGCTGGCGGCGGCGTGCGCGCGCGATTTGTTGTTGCCGTTGCACGCGGTGATTCTCGGCCGGCTGTCGGAAGCGGAGATGCGCCAGATCGCGGCGCGGTTGCCGGCGGAGTGCGTGTGGTTCGTGACCAACGCCAACCTGCCGGGCAACGAGCTGCTGGCATTGCAACGTTTCTGGAAAGATACGCTCCCGCCGGCGGTGCTGGCCGGGGAATGGGCGAATGGGTTGCTGGCGGAGTTTGCGAAGACGTTCCCGCGCGTGCAGGCCCGGTACGGCGTGACGGCCGTGGCGAAGGGCGAGTTGTTCGTGCCGGTGTTCGGCGGGAAGGTGCAGCGGGTGTACCCGGTCGCGCATTTGCGGGAGCATCCGCTGGTCGCGACGTTTGGGAAGGATGACGGCGACGGGATGAAGGATGATTCACGGCGGGTGTTTCATGTGCCGTTGGCCGGGGAGTTGCCGGGACGGATGACGGCGGCGGTGGCGGCGGTGCGACGCGGGATTGCGGATGCGGAGTTCATCATTGATGTCGGGTACGCGATTCGGAATCGGGAGAACTTTGATGCGGTGATCGTGCCGTTGCAAAAGCGGCTGCAGGAAATCGGCGTGAAACATGTGACCATCGGCGGGACGCGCAAAGTGGTGGAAGAATTGAAATTGTTGGAAGCGACCCAGCAAATCGGTCAGACCGGCACGGCGGTGAATCCGCAAATCATTCTCGCCATCGGTGTCAGCGGCGCGCCGCAACACGTGGATTACATCGGCGACCGCGCGACGATCATCGCTTTCAACCAAGATGCCGCCGCGCCGCTCATGACGTTGAACCAACGCCGCGCGCAACCCAAAGTTGTCCCGATCGTGGGCGACTTGTTCGAGACCGTGCCGGCTTTCACCGCGGCGTTGCAGGCCGGGTGATCTGCTGGGCGGCGCCCCGCACCCCATTTTCTGCGTGCGCTCCCGGCCGCTGTTGGCTGTTCTCTTACCCGGCATGGACATCAACTGGAGCGAGTGGATCAACCTGTTGACGCAGTGGCTTCACATCCTCTTCGCCATTTCCTGGATCGGCGAGACCTACCTCTTCATCTGATTCGAACGCAGCATGGAGAAACCGCCGGGGGAAAACTCCCCGACAACGTTGCCGCAGATGTGGATGGTGCATGGCGGTGGCTTTTTTATGGTCGAGAAACTCACCGGCTTGACCAAGCTCTCGTTCAAGCAGCACTGGTTCAAATGGGAAGCGTTCTTCACGTGGCTGACCGGGGCGATTCTGGTCGTGGTCGTTTATTACTTGGGCGGTCGCATGGTGGGTTCGCCGCGCTGCTGGAGTTCGGCGAGTTGGTGGTACACGGCGTCCATGCGGGGGATTGTACGCCAAAAAAATGCGACTCCACAATGCGGCACCGGTTTGTTAAGCAAGGCGGCATGCGATGGATTTGGTTGCTCGGCCTCACAATCAGCACGGTGGCGGTGGCGCAAAGTAATGAGATTGTCGCGCTGCAAATCACCCTCAACCGGCTGTGGTACTCGCCCGGCTGCATTGATGGGAAATTTGGTTCACTCACGCACCGCGCGCTCGCGGCGTGGCAGGCGGCGAACGAGCTGCCGGCCACGGGTGAATTGGACGCGGCGACGGTGGCGGCTTTCCCGGCCAGTCCGCCGTTGTATGTGGAATACGAAGTGACCACGAACGACCTCGCGCAGATCGGCCGGGCACCGCAGGATTGGCGGGAACGTTCCCAGGTGCCGGCCATGGCTTATGAGACCCTTACCGAACTGGTCGCGGAGAAATTTCACACGAAAGAGAATTTGATCCGCGCCTTGAATCCCGGCCTGACCAACGACGTGACCACGCTGCGGGTTCCGAACTCGCTGGCGGCGGCGTACCGGCCGGGAAAGGCGGCGCGGTTGCATGTGAGTTTGGCGGAGAAGACGATTCGGGCGTTGGATGATAGTGGGAAAGTAATCGCATTGTTCCCCTGCTCCATCGCAGCCGCGCAGGAGAAGCGGCCGGTGGGGACATTGACGATCGTGACGGCGGCGGCGAATCCCAATTACACGTATGACCCGGTCAACTTCCCCGAGTTGGATGCCGTCCAGCGCGGGTACGGCAAGTTGATCATCCCGCCCGGCCCGAACAACCCTGTCGGGACGGTGTGGATCGGGCTGAGCCGACCCGGCTACGGCATCCACGGCACGCCCCACCCCGAAATGATTGGCAAGACGGAGAGCCACGGATGTTTCCGCCTCGCCAACTGGAACGCCGAACGGCTGCTGCAGATCGTGAGCATCGGGTTACCGGTGGAAGTGGAAGAAAATTAACGAAAGGAAATCATGCATTCCAAGTTCGCAATCTTGTCCGCGCTGTTGTTGACCGGCTGCCTCGTGCAATCGCTGCAACCGTTCCACACCCCGGCCACCACGGTCGAGGTGCCGGAACTGACCGGCCAGTGGGAACTCCTCACCGCCTGGGGTGAGCCGGTGCCGGCGAGCGTGCCGGCGTGGAAGTTCACACCCGACGAAATCCTGACGTGGGATCACAAAACCAATTCCAGCCCGGTCAAAGTGAAGTACTTCCGACTCGGCGACAACCTGTTCGCCAACACCAGCGTCGAACCGACCGGCAACTGGTACCAGCTTTGGCACCTGCGCCCCGTCCACACCGTCGCGCGGGTCATCCTCGCCGGCGACACGGTGGAGTTTCGCCCGCTGGACTTCACCTGGTTCACGAACTGCGTCGCCCAAACGCCACTCGCCATTCCCCACATCACGGCGGATGATTTCCCGCTCTACAACTGGTCGCCCCGGCAATGGGAACAATTCCTCACCACTCACGGCGACACCAACGCCTTTCCGCCCACCCACCGCTACGTGCTGAAGAAACGGTGAGCATGAACTCCCCGCGCCGTTCGGGAGGGCTTCCAACGACGCGGCGCGATACCTAAACGACAGGCATCGCACCATACAACACGCAATCCTAGTTGGCCCGGCGGGCGGGAACTTCGGTGTTTCTCGCGGGGCGGAAATGTTTTAGGATTCGCGGATGCAGACATCTTCGACAGATACACCGGCGTTGGCGCGGACGATGGGGTTGGGGGCGCTGATAATTTATGGCGTGGGGGACATGTTGGGGTCGGGGATTTATGCGTTGATCGGGAAGACGGCGGGGGTGATGGGCGGGGCGGTGTGGTTGGCGTTTTTGATGAGCATGGTGGCGGCGTTGTTGACCGGGTTGTCGTATGCGTCGCTGGGGTCCCGGTATCCGCGGGCGGCCGGGGCGGCGTATGTGACGCAGCGGGCGTTTGGGTGGCCGTTCTTGTCGTATCTGGTGGGGCTGGCGGTGATGGTGTCGGGACTGACTTCGATGGGGACGCAGACGCGGGCGTTCACGGGATATTTTGTGGGGATGCTGCCGGATTTTGAACCGCTGCCGGTCATGTTGGGGTTCATTGGCGTGCTGACGTTCATCAATTTCTGGGGGATGCGCGAGTCCACGTGGTTGAATGTGCTCTGCACGCTGGTCGAGGTGGGCGGGTTGCTGATCGTGATCGCGGTGGGCGCGCGGTATTGGGGCGGCGGGGAGTATCTGGCCACACCGACGCCGCTCGGGCCGCAGTTGGTGCTGACGGGGGCGGTACTGACGTTTTATTCGTTCATCGGGTTCGAGGACATGATCAACGTCGCGGAAGAAGTCAAAAACCCCCGGCGTAATTTTCCCATCGCGGTGATTCTCGCGCTGTTGATTGTGACGGTGATTTACCTCGCGGTCAGCATCACGGCGGTGTCGGTCGTGCCGCCGGCCGAGCTGGCGGCTTCTCCGCAACCGCTCGTGGAAGTCGTCCGGCGCGCTGCGCCGGCGTTTCCGTCGGTGATCTTCTCAGTGATTGCGCTATTTGCGATCACGAACACGGCACTGCTGAATTACATCATGGGATCCCGCATCGTGTATGGCATGGCCCGGCAGGGATTCGTGCCGGCGGCGTTGGGGGCGGTGCACGCGCGGCGGCGGACACCGCATCGGGCGATTTTGGTGTTGATGTTGATCGTGACCGGGCTGGTATTTGTCGGTGACATTTCCGCTTTGGCATCGGCGACCAGCGCGCTGTTGCTGGCGGTGTTTGTGGTCATCAACGCCGCGTTGATTGTGTTGCAACGCCGGCCGAACGAGGCGCGTGGTTTGTTTGAAGTACCGGCGTTCGTCCCCGCCGGCGGGATTCTCGTCTGTCTGGCGTTACTGACGCAGGTAAGAGGCAAGGCGCTGGGCATTGCCCTGGTGCTGCTGGCCGGCATTGCGGCGCTCTATTTTATCTCGCGTCCCCGGCCGATTTCAGAAGAATCAACGCCATGACGATCCTCGAGGTGATCAACAAGACCACGCCCTACTTTGAGAAACACGGCGTGGACAGTCCCCGGCTCACGATTGAGTTGTTGCTGGCGCACGTGCTCCAGAAAAAACGGATGCAGTTGTACTTGGAATTTGAGCAGGGATTGGACGAGCCGACGTTGGAAAAACTGCGGCCCTTGGTGAAACGCCGCGTGGACGGTGAACCGCTGCAATACATCACGGGCGCCACGGAATTTTTCGGTCTGAAGTTCGCGGTGGACCGGCGCGTGTTGATTCCGCGCCCCGAGACGGAGTTGCTCGTGGAAACCGTGATCGCCCGCGCGCCGGCAACCGTCGTTGAGGTGGGTGTCGGGAGCGGTTGTATCGCCGTTACGCTCGCGAAAAAACTCCCGGCGACGGAGCTCTGGGCGGTGGATGTGAGTGCGGATGCGTTGGCGGTTGCGCAAGCCAATGCAGCGCGTCACGAAGTGGAAAAAAGGATTCGCTTTCTCGAAAGTGATTTGCTATCGAATCTTCCCGTCAGCTTGCAGGTGGAGGCGATCGTATCCAATCCACCGTACATCGCCAGTGGGGACTGGGCGAAGCTGCCGAAGGAGGTCAGAGATTTTGAGCCGGCGCTGGCGTTAACAGCGGGTGAAGATGGGCTCGAAATTATCCGACGCTTGGTCACGACTGCCAGGCGTATTCTCTCTCCCACCGGCTTCGTGGCGCTGGAAATCGGCGCGGGACAGCGGGGCGCTGTGGAAACGATTTTTGGTGGTGCGCAATTTGTTGTGCGTGACGTGGTGAAGGATTTACAGGGGCATGAGCGCGTAATGGTCGCCCAGCCCGCGAAACCAGTGGAGTAATGGAGTGCGGGAGTGAAGGGTCAGGTTGGGGAACCTGATACCAGGAATTCACCCGTGCTCCTCGTCGAACAAGGAGGAAGTATGGACAAACTCATCGTTAGCGGTGGGAACCGGCTGCGCGGTTCCGTGCAAATCAGCGGCTCGAAAAATTCGGCGCTGCCCATCATTGCCGCCACATTATTGACGGCGGAACCCTGCACCATTCGCGGCGTTCCCAACCTCAGCGACATTCAGTTCATGAATGACATTCTCAGGTGGCTGAGCGTGGACGTCCGCCATCACAAAAACGACGGCGTGGTCGAAGTCCGCGCGCAACATCCGCTCGGCGTCGCGCCCTACGAACTCGTCCGCAAAATGCGCGCCTCGGTCTGCCTGCTCGGCCCCCTGCTCGCCCGGCTCCACAATTGCAAAGTCTCCCTGCCCGGCGGCTGCGTCATCGGCGACCGGCCGATTGATCAACACATCAAAGGTCTCAAACGCCTCGGTGCCGAAGTGGAAGTCCAAAACGGCTACGTCCACGCTCGCTGCACGGAACTGATCGGCACCGATGTATTCATGGGGGGCCGGTTCGGCTCCACCGTCCTCGGCACGGCCAACATCATCATGGCCGCCACGCTGGCGAAAGGCGTCACGTACGTCGAAGGCGCGGCCTGCGAACCGGAAATTGAAGACCTCTGTGATTTCCTCACCAAAATGGGCGCCCAGATCAAAGGCGCCGGTCGCCACATGATTGAGATTGAAGGCGTTGAACAACTTCACGGCGCCGAACACACCATCATCCCCGACCGGATCGAAGCCGGCACCTTTATGGCGGCGGCAGCGATCACCGGCGGCGACATCGAAATCAAAGGCGCCCGCGCGGAGCACCTGAGCGCCGTCCGCGACAAGCTCGAAGAAGCCGGCGCGACCGTCATCCGCAACAACGGCACCATCCGCGTCCAATGCACCGGCCTGCTCAAGCCCGTGGATGTCATCACGATGCCCTACCCCGGCTTTCCCACGGACATGCAGGCGCAAATGAGCGCCCTCATGACCGTCACTCCCGGCATCAGCGTCATCACCGAAAAAGTATTTCCCAACCGCTTCATGCACATCAGCGAGATGGCCCGGCTTGGCGCGGACTGCTCGCTCGAAGGCAACAGCGCCATCGTCAAAGGCGTCCGCCATCTGAGCGGCGCCCCCGTCATGGCGAGCGACCTGCGCGCCAGCGCCGGTCTCGTCCTTGCCGGTCTCGCCGCCGAAGGCGAAACCGAAGTCAACCGCATCTACCACGTGGATCGCGGCTACGAACGGATTGACCAGAAGCTCCGCTCCCTCGGCGCCAAAATTGAAAGGGTCTCTGAATGAAGAAGCTTCTCTTCCTCGCCATCCTCGTCGGTCTGGCTTACGGCACGTGGAAATACCTCGAACAGGTCAAAGACAAAACCGCTGAACGCTCCGACATCCTCAAGCCCAGCGAAAAAGCACTCAAAGAAATGGACGCTGAGACAAAGTAACCGCCGCCGGTAGCCCATGGATGTGTTGGCACCGCTGATCGGATTCGCGCTGGCGATCCTCTGCGTTGTGGGAGCCGTCACCGCCGGCCGACGCCGGCGACTCGTTCAAGATGTCCCCACCTCCAAGACCACCGGCGTCTTCATCGGGTTTGTCGAGCTGACCGGCACCGCCGAGGCCGAACAACCACTCACCAGTTACCTCGCCCAGCAACCGTGCGTTCACCATGCGTGGCGTGTTGAAGAACATTGGCAACGCACCGTCACCGAGACCTACAAAGATAAAGACGGCAAGACGCAGACGCGGACGCGCACCGAGAGCGGCTGGCAAACCGTCGCCAGCGGCGGTGACCTGACCACCTTCTATCTCCGCGACGATTGCGGCGTCATCCGGATCGTACCGACCGGCGCCAAACTCGAACCGCAGCGCATCTTCGACCGGGCTTGCGAGACACTCGATCCGCTTTATTTTGCCAAAGGCCCCGCCGACAGCATTGCGAACTCCACCGGCCGCCGCCGTTTCACCGAAGACGCCATCCCTCTGCACGCCCCGATCTTCGTCCTCGGGCAAACGCGGGAACGCGCTGACGTGATCGCCCCCGAAATCGCCCACGACGAGCATGCCGAAATCTTCCTCATCTCCACCCGCAACGAAAAACAAGTCAGCCGCAGATTCGCGCTGACGTTTGGGGGCTTGGGAATTCTGGGCCTCGTGCTCACCCTCGCCGGCCTGGCCATCGGCGATCAGATCACCGAACCACCGCGCAATCCCCGGCCGCTTTGGTACGCGCTCGCGGGCACCGGCTATGGTGTGGTCTGGCTCGCGGGCTGGGTGATCATGACGTTCAACAGCCTCATCGCGCTCCGGCAACGCGTCACCCAAGCGTGGGCGAATGTGGACGTCCAACTCAAACGCCGCGCGGACCTGATCCCCAATCTCGTTCTAGCCGTGTCGGCGCTCCGCGACCACGAACACGAAACGCAAACCGCCGTCGCGGAGTGGCGCAGCCAACTCGCCGCCACCGCCCCCGGCCAAGCTGGCCCCGACGCCTCCGCCATCACACCGCAACTCTTCGCGCTCGCCGAACGGTACCCCGAACTGACCGCTGATCGGTCGTTCAGTCATCTCCAAGACACGCTCGTCGAGACCGAGCAACGCATCGCGCTCGCCCGCGCCTACTTCAACGCCATCGCCACCTTCTACAACACCCGGCTCCAAGTCGTCCCCGACCGCTTCCTCGCGGCCCTCGGCGGACTGCAACCGCGCGCCCTGATGACTGCAAACGATTTCGAGCGCGCCGCCGTACAGGTCAATCTCGCCACCTAACCGCGCCGCTAATTTCCTTGCGCCGGCGGTGACTGGGCTGATATTGCCAACGGCGTGTTCACCACCCTTTCAGACAAGCTGCAATCGGTTTTCAAGAACCTGCGCGGCTATGGCAAGTTGACGGAGAAGAACGTCGCGGACGCGCTCCGCGAGGTGCGGCTCGCGTTGTTGGAAGCGGACGTCAATTACAAGGTCGCCAAGGATTTCATCGAACGCACCAAGCAACGCGCGTTGGGGCAGGAAGTTCTCGCGAGCATCACGCCCGGGCAGCAGATCGTCAAGATTGTGCATGATGAATTGGTGGCGTTGATGGGCGGCACGGGTGAATCACCGCTCGCCGGTGGCCCCGCGCCGACCGCCGGCAATTGGATGATGTGTGGGTTGCACGGCTGCGGCAAAACCACGACGTGCGGCAAGCTCGCCAAATGGGCGGCGAAGCAAGGTCGCAAACCATTGCTCGTCGCCTGTGATGTGTATCGGCCGGCCGCGGTGGATCAGTTGGAGACACTCGGCCAACAGTTGAATCTCCCGGTGTTCGCCGAGCGCGGGGAAAAAGATGTGCTCGTCATCGCCCGCCGGGCGCTCGAATTCGCCAAGACGAACCAACGCGATCTCGTGATCTTCGACACCGCCGGGCGATTGCATATTGATGAGGAGTTGGTGCAGGAATTGGTGCACTTGCGCGATTTGGTGCAGCCCAAAGAAATTTTGCTCGTCGCCGACGCCGCGACCGGTCAGGAAGCCGTCAATATCGCCGAGCATTTCGACAAGGCGTTGAACATCACCGGGATTGTCCTTACCAAACTCGATGGCGATGCGCGCGGTGGCGCGGCACTTTCCATGCGCGCCGTGACCGGCAAACCCATCCGCTTTGCCGGCGTGGGTGAGAAATTGGATGATTGGGAGACGTTTTATGCCGAGCGGATGGCCGGCCGGATCCTCGGAATGGGCGATGTGGTGGGGTTGGTGGAGAAGGCGCAAGAGGCGTTTGACGCCGATAAAGCCGCTGCTTTGCAGGAGAAAATTGCGGATCAAAGCCTCAATCTGGAAGATTTCCTCTCGCAACTCCAACAACTCAAGAAACTTGGCCCCCTTGAAAATCTGCTTGGCATGTTGCCGGGAATGGGTAAGATGCCCGACCTCAGTGCTGGCGAAGGTGAGATGAAGCGGGTCGAAGCCATTATTCATTCGATGACCCCGCAGGAACGACGGCAGCCAGAGATTTTGAATGCGAGCCGCCGCACCCGCATTGCCAAGGGCAGCGGAACGCAGGTGGCAGATGTGAACGGTTTGTTGAAACAGTTCGGAATGATGAAAAAAATGATGAAAGATATGGGCAAGATGCAAAAGACGATGGCCCGCAAGGGCCTCCTTGCCAAAGCGCCGAAAGGTTTCGGCGCCAGCCCATTCGGGAGGTAAAGCCAGTGCCAGTTAGAATCAGACTTCGGCGAGTTGGAACCAAGAACGTGCCGGTGTACCGGATCGTCGTCGCAGACGGGCGTAGCCCGCGCGATGGCCGGTTCATCGAAAATATCGGCACGTACGATCCCAAAAAGGTCGAGAATAACTTCAGTGTGAATCTGGATCGCGCCCAGTTTTGGATCAAGCAAGGCGCGCAACCCAGCGACACGGTGCGCAGCATTTTGAAGAAAGCCAAAGTCGCGGTGCCGGCGGCAGCGTAGGCGCCTCGACGACTCACTTGCAAAGTGCCGGTCGGTGATGGGGGAAAGATGGGAGTGCAATGAAAGCATTCATTGAATACGTGGTCAAAGCCCTGGTAGATAACCCCGATCAGGTTTCCGTGACGGAAGTTGATAGCGAACGGGTGATCGTGTTTGAGGTTCGCCTCAACCAGTCCGATGTCGGCAAAGTCATTGGCAAGAGTGGCCGGACCATCACCGCCATTCGCACCCTGCTGACGAGCGCCGCAGGCAAACAGGGCAAGCGCGCCGTGCTGGAAATCATCGAGCCGCCCGGCGCACGACGACCGGCGGAAGTCGCTCCCGAAGCACCGGCGGAATCGGCCGAACAGCCCGCGCCGGCCGAGCTAGCGGAACCGCCGCCACCGACGACGTAACGGCGGCACGGGAATGCAGTTTGACTTGTTGACGTTGTTTCCGCGGATGATCGAAGGTCCGCTCGAGGAAAGCATCCTCAAACGCGCTCGGGAGCGCGGTTTGGTGCAAGTGCGCGTGCATAATTTGCGAGATTTCACTCACGACAAACACCGCGTCGTGGATGACAAGCCGTATGGCGGTGGACAGGGTATGTTGTTGAAGCCCGAACCGATCTTTGAAGCAGTGGAAAAGTTGCGACGCCCCGAAACATGCGTCGTGTTGATGAGTCCGCAAGGACGGCGGTTGAACCAGTCGCTCGTACAAGCACTGGCCACCCGCGCGCACCTGCTCATCATCTGCGGTCATTACGAAGGCGTGGACGAGCGAGTCCGGGAAGCGTTGGTGGAAGAGGAAATCAGCATCGGCGACTACGTGCTGACCAACGGTGCCCTCGCGGCCGCCGTGCTCGTGGATGCCGTCGCGCGCTTGGTACCCGGCGTCTTGGGCGATGCCCAGAGCGCGCCGGATGATTCGTTCGCAACCGGGTTGCTCGAAGGACCCCAGTACACGCGGCCGCCCGAGTTTCAAGGCCACCGCGTCCCCGAGGTGCTCTTGTCCGGCCACCACGAGGAAATCGCCAAGTGGCGGAAAGAACAAGCGCACCAGCGCACGAAAGAACGTAGACCAGATTTATTGGAAGGATCAGAAACATGAACGTCATCGAAAAAATTCAACAAGAACAACTCCGCACCGATGTCACCCCCTTCAAAGTCGGCGACAGCATCAAAGTCCACACCCGCATCCGCGAAGCCGACCGCGAACGCATCCAAGTCTTCGCCGGCCTCGTGATCAATAAACAAGGCCGCGGCGTGGCCGAAACCTTTACCGTCCGCCGCATCAGCTACGGCGAAGGCGTCGAGCGCATTTTCCCCCTCCACTCGCCGTTCATCCAAAAAATCGAGTTGGAAAAGGCCGGCAAAGTCTACCGCGCCAAGCTCTATTACCTCCGCGACCGGATCGGCAAGACCGCCACCAAAGTCCGCGAGGCCTAATTCGCATGACGCCGATGCTCCGTTTTGAGCGCCAAGCGTATCAAAACGGAGCCGCAGTCATCGCCGGCGTGGACGAAGCGGGCCGCGGCCCCCTAGCTGGCCCGGTCGTGGCTGCCGCCGTCATCCTGCCGCGCGCCTACCATCACGCCACGCTCACCGACTCCAAACAACTCACCGCCCGGCAGCGGGAAACCATCTACGCTGAACTGACCGGCCACCCCGACGTAGTCTGGGCTACCGGCATCATCGGCGTGGACATCATTGACCGCGACAACATCCTCCAAGCCACCGGTCAAGCGATGCTCGCCGCGCTGCGCGCGCTATCGTCACAGCCCGACCGCATCCTCGTGGATGGCCGGCCAGTGCGCACTCTCCCCTACCCCCAAACCGCCATCGTCGGTGGTGACGGCCTGAGTTTCTCGATTGCCGCCGCGAGCGTCATCGCCAAAGTCACGCGTGACCGCCTTATGCTGGAATTGCACGCGCAATTCCCGCATTACCATTTTGCCCAACACAAAGGCTACGGCACCGCCGACCACCTCGCCGCGCTGCGGCAATTCGGCGCCTCGCCGCACCACCGCCGATCCTTCGCCCCCGTGCGCCATGTCCTGGAATTGGCTCAGACCCAAGTCGCAACGTCCCACCGCGAAAATTGAGCTGGGCGAACGCGGCGAAGAATTCGCCGCCAAGTTCCTCAAAAAACGCGGCTACAAAATTCTTGTCCCGCGATTCAAAAGCCGGTCGGGAGAAATTGACCTCGTCTGTCGCGATGGCGAGTGGCTCGTCTTCGTCGAAGTCAAAACCCGCGAAAGCGAAAAATTCGGCATGCCCAGCGAAGCCGTGAATCGCGAGAAACAAAAGCACCTGAGCAAAACCGCGCTCGACTACCTGCGGCTGCTCGACAATCCCCCCATCCGGTGGCGTTTCGACATCGTCGTAGTCATCCTCCGCCCCGAAGCCGACCGGCCCGATGACATCCGCCTGTTTCAAAACGCCTTCGACTTGAGCGAACCGTACATCT
>Ga0105046_10005721_pt1 | contig 19639 bp, 12 predicted proteins | sample MAT03_FD_78385 | JGI IMG/M metagenome (GOLD analysis project Ga0105046, IMG submission 78385) | Freshwater microbial communities from Lake Fryxell liftoff mats and glacier meltwater in Antarctica - MAT-03 (megahit assembly) | ecosystem: Environmental > Aquatic > Freshwater > Ice > Liftoff... | reverse complement strand
GTCGCCTCGGCGGCGCGGCGCGGGGCGTCCGGAATCCGCTCGACGTCCAGCCAGGTGGCCATCGCGCGGAGTTGCTTGTCCCAGTATTCCTGCTCCGTGGGGCTTAACCCGGCGATCGGGCGGAGCGCGTCCTCGCGACGGCCGGCCGCCAGGTAGAGCAAACGCAGATAGGCGTGGCGCGGTGCGTCGCTTGGGTTCTTGATCGGTTCTTGCAGTGTCGATTCGAGCGAAGTGATTGCCGCCGCTAGGGACGCCTCTTGATTCAGAGGCGCTGGAGCAAACGACGCGGGCGTGACCGAACCAGCCGCCGGGGCGAGCGAGACTGCCGGGACGATCGTCGCCGGCGCCATGTTGGCCGGAGGGACATTGGCGAGCGCGATACTCGTCGGCGCAGTAGATGTAGGGTAATGCGGCTGGGCAGGCGTTGAGATCAGCGGAATCGGCGGCGTAAACGCGGCCGGTTGAACGGCTGCAGGAACGGCCGCGTTGGGTTGCACGGCGGTCAACAGTTGTGGCTCGCCAGGTTGACCGGGTTGAAACGGGGGAGCGTCGCCGCCGGAGGCCGCAGTCGCTGGCGCGGATGTTGCCGCTACGAGCGGCGCGCTCGCCGCGGTCAGTGTCGCGAGCATCGCCGCTTCGCTGGGCGAATCGGGCGGTGGCTGAGGCCAATCCTTCAGCACTACCTGATCGTTCTTGGTGATCGGCGGAACCGCGAGCGCGGACCACGGTTCGGTCGGCGGCGTGGCGTTATTTAGCCGCGCGGTCAGTGGCATCGCGCCGGCGGCGTCGAGCGGCGAGGAAGGCGCTGGTCCTGCAATTGCATAATTGTTCGTCGCGGCGACTCCTGTCACAAGTCGGCCGTTTTGCATCCCTTCGGGAGCGACCTTCACATCAACCGGGATCCCAAGGGGTGATTGATGGAACGCTTGGCCGGCGATGGATCCGGCGCGATCGGGCGATTGCCCAGCGATGCTGATCGGAGCTGTGCGCTGAGCGCGGAAGTTGTTCATGACTTCAGGCCAGAGCGAAGGGTTGGTCCGCTCCAAGGATTGCACCAGGCGATCTTGCGCGGCCGGATCGACGGCGCCGATGGCGTGGAGCTCGCCCATCACCGCGCTGAGGGCTTGTGGATCGGGCGTTGGTTTTGCCGCGGCCAGTCGGCCGGCCAGCACGCTGCCAGCCCGGGCGCTATCGGGGCCGCTGAGCGCTGGATCGCTACTAGGAAGTGGGCCGGGCTGATGGAGCACGGCGGGCTCGTTCGGCCCGAGCCAAGGGCGACCTTGCCGGCCTGCGCAGCCACCTGCGGCAAGCGCAGCCGCGCACACAATCACGCGCAAGGCGAGCGACCAGGCGCGACGCGGAGTCAGGCGATCATCGACACAGGCCATACGATCATTCAACAAGCGTGCAGCAGAACGACAGACAGGCAAGTCCGGTCCCGCATTGGATAGGGCGCTACAGAGTGGCCAAGGCGGCGGGAACAATACGCCAAAGCGAAATACGCCGCAAGCCATGCGCGACGGCTCGGAAGCCACGGATGCCGATTGCAGGTAAACGAGGAAAGCGACACGAGCTAGGTGGCCTGCTTTAAAAAGCGACGAAAAGTTGCGCCGCATGCAATGCTAGCAATAGATTGTGCAAGCCAGCGGGCGAGTCCTGTCGCGCAGAACGATCAACTCGCCACAAACGCCAGGCAGTAGAAAATCCAACCGGTCAGCGCAGTGAAACCCATGTCGATCGCCGCGATCCACGCCCAACGCTTGTGCGGCACGCTGTAGGCGCTTGGGCCGGGCGGATCGGGAATTTTGCGCAGTGCCTGCACGATGACAAACACCCACAGAAATGCCGTGGTGACCGCAAAGAAGAGATGGACGTAGAGCGCCGTGAAGACCCAGCCGGGGACGGCGGCGCGACCGAGCATGCCCTGGTAGAAGTTGACCAGTAGCGTGGGAGGATTTTCCATCGCCGCGAAGTAAGGCGAATCGGCAGCGCGGGCTTGCCAGCCATTGACCCGCATGTCGATCTCAAACAGCGTCACCGTCGCCAGCAACACCAGGCCCAGAACGACCTGAATTCGTTTGTGCAAACCGTAGCGCTGGCGATTGCGGACCAGCCAGATGCTGAAGGCCAGCACGACGAGCACGAAGAACATCGCCAGAAAGACCACGTCCAACATCAGCGACGCGCGCGTGCGTAGAAATCCATCCAAGCCTGGCATGTTCGGGTTCCGGTCTTTCAAAAGGCGCCGCGAGCGTTGTGGTTGCCACGCAGGAACGTCATCTTCCTGAAGTGAGGCGAGTGGCACAAGGGCGCGCAGGCGGTCCGTGGCGCGCGAATACGCTCACTCTGCTGGCGCAAGCTCCACGCAGACCAGTTCCTGGTCGTCGCGGGCGTAGGCGTGGCGGCCGGCGTACGCGGGGTGGGCCCAGGTGGGGCCGATGATTTTGGTGCGAGACTCCTCGTGGTAGCCCTGCGAGTCGAGCCGCGCCAGCACCAATTCTCCTTCGGCGTTGAGCGCGATGATTCGGTTGCTGTCGCCCAGCCACACCAGGCTGGCCTGCGGGTTGCGGCCGCGCGGCGTGAGGCGGTTGCCGTCGTCCCACAATTTTTTGCCGGTGGCGATCTCAAAGCAGGTAAGCCCAAATTGTTTTTCGAGCAAGTAGACAAAGCCCTCGCGCTCAATCGGCTGCGACATCAGCCCGCGCAGGCTTTTGGCGTCTTCCCACGCCAGGGTTGCCTCGGGCAGTTGCTTGCCGAGGCGAATCGCCTTCGACCCTTCCCAATAGCCGGCGACAAAGACGAGGTCTCCAGACACGATGGGCGTGGCGATCGAGACGCCGTACGTCACTTTGTACGGAACCTCCCAGGCGAGCTTGCCGCGCGCGAGGTCAATGCCCACGACATGCTCCGGCGTCCAACCCACCAGCAGCGGGCCGGCGGGGCGTTCGACGATGATCGGCGTGGCGTATCCGGCCGGATCATCGCAGGCGCGCCACCGTTCTTCGCCCGTCCGGCGATCGAAGGCAATGAACGAACCATGCGGCAGTCCGACGTGAATGATCACCTGGTCTCGCCAGATCACAGGCGACGCGGCAAAGCCCCACTCCGGCAGCTTGGCCTGCATGTCCGCCATGCAATCCTTGCTCCACAGCACCGCGCCGGTGGCGAAGTCCAGGCAACAAACGTGCCCCATGGCGCCCAGGGTGTAGACGCGACCATCAAAAATCGTCGGCGCGGCGCGAGGGCCGTTGCCGTAGCTGAGCATGTTGTAGCGCACGGAATAACTGTGCTGCCATAGCGGCTTGCCGGTGGCAGAGTCATAGGCCAGCACGCGCTCGACCTCGTCCGGCTCCGTCTGGCGATCCATCGTCAGCGCGCGACCCTCCGCCACGACGACTCCGGCATAACCACCGCCGATCTTCTGCTTCCACGCTACCGGCAACCCAGCGGCGGGCCACGCCTCCGGCAGCTTCGGCGCCTGCCACGTGCCATCCCCCCGCGGCCCACGCCAACGCGGCCAATCCTCAGCGCGCACGGTGGATGTGCAAAACGACGCGCAGGCAAACGCGGTTGCAAAGAGCATGCAGAGAGCCACCGTTCGCCGAGCGGGCATTGGTTGAGCCGTCGCCGGTTGAAAACGTGCAACCACTAGTTGAACTCCGGTGGATCTTGGAAGCGTCGACGTCCGACGGTCACGCACATGGAGAAGGGAATCGAACCCGTAACCCCCGCATTACGAATGCGGTGTTCTGCCAATGAAAGCAACGCTGGCTGAATGAGATCTTACTCAAAAAAAAGACCCTTAGGGAGCGAAGGCAAAGCAAACTGAAATTGGCACTTTTTTGAATCAACTTCCGCGTTCGAACAACGCCAGGCAGTGGCGTGAGCGTCCTACGACCGTGACTCAATGGCGCCCCGGTGGAGTCTTGAGTCCCGGCAGGGACGCCCCACGGTAGCCTGGCACGAAGTGAAACGCAGTGCCAGGAACGTGGGACTTTAAGTCTCGTCGTGAGTCCCGGTAGGGACGCTCTAAACGTGGCGCGAGATGATCGATGCAACGACGTCACAAGCTCGCTGACATTTGCGATGCGGCGTCGTGATCTTAGGTCGTCCATACAGGACTACGACAAAGAAGGACGCACTCGGACCCAGGGCTGCGCCGGCGTGGCCGGCTGACCCCGGGCTAAAGCTTGACCGCCCCCGCTGGGGGCTCAGGACTTGCGGCGTCAGATTGCACTTAGAACGCGCGCTGCACGCCGCCCTAAATCAATTCCGGAATCGGTCGCGCCGTTTCTGGCAGGATGGTCGCGGGACGTTCGGACATGTCTTTGACGATCGTGTGCGGATCGATGCCCAGGTTGTGGTAGATCGTGGCCAGCACGTCCAGGTAGTGAACGCGGCGGGCCGTGGCGTAGGCGCCTAGCTTGTCCGTGGCGCCTACGACTTGCCCTGTTCGCATGCCGCCGCCGAAGAGCAGGGCGCTGTTGACCGGGGCCCAATGGTCGCGGCCGGCGTCCTTGTTGATCTTGGGGGTGCGGCCGAATTCGCCCCACACCACTACCGTGCAATCGCGGTCCAGGCCGCGCTGATAAAGATCCTCGACCAGCGCAGAGATCCCGGTGTCAAAGGCCGGCAGCCGTTCCTTGAGAGCGCCAAAGTTATTGCCGTGCGTGTCCCAGAAGCCAAACGCCACGGTCACGCAGCGGGCGCCAGCCTCGACCAGACGGCGGGCCATCAGCAGTTGATCGTTCCACTGCGGCGCGCCGTCACCTTGATGTTTGGGCGAGCCGCGGCCGTAACGCTCGCGGACCGCTGGGTCTTCTTTCTCCAGGTCCATGGCGTCGACCAGTTTGCTGCTGGTCAACACATCGAACGCGCGGCGGTACGTGGCGTCTAACCGCTCCACGCCGGCGCTATCGACCGTGCGGCGGAAGTCGTCAAAGTTATCCAGCAGTCGACGACGCGACGCGAATTGTTCGTCCGACACATAACGCAGCTTCATGCTGGCCAGGTCTTCGCCATCGGCCTTGACCGGCGCGGAACTGTGTCCCAGCATGCCGGGGCCAGGGCTGTTGTACGGGCGATGCTGCATCGTCGGAAAGAGATCCACAAACGCCGGGATCACCGGATCCACCGGGCCGGCCAGGCGCGAGATCACGCTGCCGACACTCGGCCGGCCTTCTTGCTGCGCCACGCCCATCGGGTAGCCGGTCAGATTCTGAAAGCTGGAATGCTCGTCGCGCAGGCCGACGATCGAACGCAGCAGCGCCACCCGATCCATCACGCGGGCCATCTTCGGCAACAGTTCGCAAACCTGCAAACCGGGGACGACCGAATCAATCGGGTTGAACTCGCCACGAACTTCGCTGGGCGCCGACGGCTTGAGATCGAACGTGTCCTGATGCGCAAGTCCGCCCGACAGATAGACCATGATCACGGACTTGTGGCCGCGCCCGGCCTTGGCCGGCTGGTTGGTCTCTGCCTGCAATAGCTGCGGCAGCGCGATTCCGCCCATCGCAAGTGAGCCAATCCGCAAGAAGCTGCGTCGGCTGACCCCGTCGCAATATCGGTTCTTTGGTCCCAGGACCGTAAACATGGGAAAGACTCCGGGCAGGTCGAAATTCAGGCGAGGCAATCGGGGCAGGCGAGGGCGTAGGGCGGGCAGGTCGAAAGCGGGGCTGATACCCGCGGTTCAGTCTACCCGGGCGGCAAGTGCGGATAAAGACCGGACCGCCGGATGAATGTCCAAATTGGCCGCGAGAAAGGCTTGCTTTTTCGCTTTGCCTGGCCGTTGATAGTAGATTGAAGCGGGTCCAACACCCGGCAGATTCTTCGCCATCCCTTCAGGCGCACTTTTCTATGTCTTCGTCTCCTACTCGGTCTTCGCCCGTCCCGGCCACGGCGAAAAAAATCATCGCCAATGTCGAGCGCGTCATCATTGGCAAACGGCAAGAAGTGGTGCTGGCCCTGGTCGCGTATCTGTGCGAAGGACACATCCTGCTGGAAGACGTGCCGGGGGTCGCCAAGACGATGCTCGCCCGCGCGCTGGCCAAGAGCGTTGGCTGCACGTTCAAGCGCGTGCAATGCACGCCCGACCTGTTGCCGACCGACATCAGCGGCGCGTCAATCTTCAACCAGAAATTAAGCGAGTTCGAATTCCGTCCCGGTCCGATCTTTGCGCAGATTGTATTGGCGGACGAAATCAATCGCGCCACGCCCCGCACGCAAGCGGCGCTGCTCGAAGCGATGGCCGAGCGGCAGGTGACCGTCGACGGCGTCACGCACTTGCTGGCCGCGCCGTTTCTGGTGGTCGCCACGCAAAACCCAATCGATCATGAAGGGACGTTCCCGCTTCCCGAGGCGCAGTTGGATCGCTTTCTGATCCGGCTCAGCCTGGGCTATCCCAGCCAGGAAGAAGAGAACAAGATGCTCGAGCGGTTGCAGCGCGGGCATCCGATCGACGATCTGCAAGCGGCGGTCAGCGTCGAAGAAGTGTTGGCCTGTCAGCAAGCGATTCGCGAAGTCTATATCGACGAGCGCGTGCGCAACTACGTGGTGGAGATTGTCCGCGCCAGTCGCGAGCATGACGACGTGCTGCTCGGCGGCAGCCCTCGCGCCTCGATGGCGCTATTGCGCACGGCGCAGGCCCTCTCGGCCGTCCGAGGGCATAGTTTTGTCCTCCCGGACGACATCAAGCGGATGGCCGCGCCGGTGCTGATGCACCGTTTGATCCTGCGTCCTGAAAGTCGGCTGCGCAAAGTCACGCCGGCCGCGGTGGTGGAAGAACTGCTCGAAAATGTTCCGGCGCCCATGATTCAGACCGAGGCAAACCGGCAATGAAGTGGCGCCTGGCCGCAGTCGTGCTGTTGCTGCTGGCCTTGATCTTTCGGCTGGGTCTGCTGGCCTACGCGGTCTACGCGCTGCTGCTGTTATTGATCAGCAGTCGGCTATTGGCGCGGCGCTGGATCGAAGGGCTGACCGCCACGCGCGAGTGCAACCGGCTGTCGGCCGAGATCGGCCAGCAAGTGGCCGTGGTGGTGACGCTGAAAAACAATGGGGGCCTGCCGGTCCCCTGGGTGTTGATGGAAGACATCCTGCCGCGCGCCGCCATGCGGCAACGTCCGCCGCGACTGCGCGTCAGCGGTAGCCGGCTGAAAGTGGTAATGCTCAAAGGGAATGGGCAGGCCACGCTGCTCTATCAATTGCACTTTGAGATGCGCGGGTACTTTCAATTGGGACCGCTGGTGCTGGAGAGTGGCGACTTGTTTGGTCTCCACCGGCGGTACCGGATTGCGACCGAGCCCCATTTTGTGATCGTCTATCCGAAGGTCGTGCCGCTGGTCGGCTTTGACATGGCGTCGCGCCGGCCGATTGGCGAAGTGCGGATGAGCCACCGCTTGTACGAAGATCCAACGCGGATCGCCGGCGTGCGTCTCTATCAGGCAGGCGACCCGCTGAATCGCGTGAACTGGCGCGCCACGGCCCGCACGACGGTGCTGCACAGCAAAGTCTACGAGCCTTCGTGCATTGCCGGGGCGACCGTGGTGTTGGATTTTCATACGGCGTCTTATCCGTCGAAGCATGAGCCGGCCCGCTCTGAATTGGCCGTGACCACGGCGGCGTCTTTGGCCAACGCCGTTTACCAGTTGGGTCAGCAGATTGGCCTGGTGACCAACGGGCGGGACGCGGCCGATCGGATTCGGCAGGAAGGCTGGGACAAAGATTATCGCAATCGCCGCAGCGCTCAGCAGCACGCCGGCATGGTCGAAGCCAGCGCGCGGTTGGAGCCGCTGGTTGTCCCCACGCGCCGCGGACCTGATCAGTTTCACCAGATTCTGGAATCGCTCGCTCGCGTGGAATTGACGGATGGATTGACGCTGACGCAGTTGGTGGGCGAAGCCCGCGCGCGACTGCCGGTGGACGCGACGGTGGTCGCGGTACTGGGAGACGTGACGTTGGAAACTGCCTGGGCACTGCAAACGCTCAAGCGGCGCGGCTTTGCCGTGACGGCGGTGCTGGTGATGTTCGACGAATGGGAATCGACCGAGTGCATGGGCCGACTGATCGCCGCCGGCTTGGATGCGCGACTGGTCAACAGTGAAGAGTCGCTCTCCGCTCTCTGTCAGCAACAACTCACCCGCTAACCACATTACAGAACAAAGACAAAACGTCCGAGCATGAGACGCAATCGTATAGAACCGACGCTGGTGGATTACATGGGGATCGCGATCGGTCCTGCGCTGATCATGGTCTTGGTCAGCAGCGTTGCGTTCTTTCTGCTCACGGTGTTTTACGCGGGCGCGTTCGAGGGGGTGCTCAAGTGGACGATGACCTGCTTTGTGGTCGCCGCGGTGTTGATCAGCCGCGTCTCGATCAACGAGGGGGCGGAACGCGCCACGATCTTTGGCGCGGTGCTGATGATCGTGGTGGGGCTGGCGATGATCAAGTACACCGCGCAACCGTGGATCGCCTGGATTGTGCTCGGCGTGATCTGGGCCTTTGCCAGTCACCTGGTTTGGAACTGCACGTTGATTGACGACGCCGAAGACGCATCGGGCGAAGGACTGTTGGAAGCAGCTGGACTGGAAGGGAACGATTCTGCAGCCGGCTCCGCGGAAGAATCCGCCGCTGCGCAATCGAAGTCGCCAGCGGCGCGACCGAAACAATTTCCGAGCAAGCAAGAGAAGATCGCGCAAGCGGCCCCGGCGCCGGTTCCTCCGCCGCCGCTGCCGGCGTGGCGGCGAATGATCGCCTGGTGGCAACGGGGGAGCAGCCGCGCGGCGCCTCCTGGGATCTGGGTGATTTACTGCTCGCTGGTGGCGCTGCCGATCTTTGGCGTTGGGCAGATCTTTCTGGAACGAAACGACCGCGCGTACGGATTTCAGTTGATGTTCCGCTACGTCGCGGCCGCGCTGATGTTGCTGCTGACGACTAGCTTTCTCGGCCTGCGCCGCTACTTGCGACAGCGCAGATTGGAGATGCCTGCGAAAATGGCCGGCGCGTGGCTGGGCGTCGGCGGCGTGATGGTCGCGGCGATTCTACTGTTGGCGCTGTTGATCCCACGGCCGAATCCGGATTACTCGGTTACAGCATTGGCGGGTTGGCTGACGTCGCCGGCGCGCGAGGCCTCGCGCCGCGCGTTTCAGAAAAAGAGCACTGGCGAGGGAGAGTCCAAATCCACGGCGTCGGCCGACGAAAAAGCCAAGGACGAAAAATCCGATCAACAGCAGGGCGGCGAGTCAGATAAGACTTCGCCGGACGCCCAGGGAGGACCATCCGGCAAGTCGGGTGAGAAGGGAGATCCGCAGCAGGGAGAAGGCAAACAACAAAACGGCGGCGAATCGAAATCCGAGCAGGGCAAAGCGGAACAGGGCCAATCCGAACAGGAAAAGTCCGAACGGGGTAAGCAATCCCCTTCGGATTCCACGCAGAAGCAATCCGCCGAGTCTCCATCGGGTGAACAGCCCCAAGAGCAACAGCGATCGAAGCAGAACGGAGATCAACAGTCCGAGGAACAGCGCAAGGAAGAAAAGGAACAAGAAGCGCAGGAACAAAAAGCCAAGGAAGAGAAGCAGGAGGCGACACGCCAGGGAAAGAATCCGCCGCCGGCCACGCCGTCGAGCTCTTCGATGCCTTCATTCCAGTGGCTTGGCACGGCGCTCAAGGCACTGCTCTATCTGGCCGTGGCGATTGTGCTGATTTACTTGCTGATCCGCTATTGGGCTGAAGTTCGCGCGTGGCTCGGCCGGCTCTGGCAGGAGGTGTTGGATATCTGGAACAGCCTGTTCGGCGGAAAACGCCAACAGCAGGAGACTGCCGAGATTGCCGCCGCCGAAGAGGCCGCGGCGCAAGCCCGCCCGTTCGCGTCGTTCCGAGATCCCTTCGCCAGCGGCGAGGCGGCGCGAAGTAAGCCGAGCGCCGTGGTGCAGTACAGTTTCGAAGCGCTCGAAGCCTGGGCGAGCGAGCGAGGATTGGCGCGGCAACCGGAAGAAACGCCTTTGGAGTTCGCCGGGCGATTGGCGAGCGGCGGAGGCTTGGGCGCCGAGGCAAGCGAATTGGGGAGCCTGTACGCCCGCGTGGCCTACGCGCGCGATCCACTCTCCAAGAACAGCCTGGCCAGCGTGGAGCGACTATGGAAAACGCTCCGCCGTGCTGGCGCTGCGCCTACAACTCAATCGGCGGCGAGCAAGCGTGGATAACGCATCGCAAAGGCGATTCAGGACGCCGCCGCGTAGCGTTCCGCGTATTCCAGGATCCAGACGTCGACCATCTGGCGGAACGCGTCCAGGTCTACGTCCGGGATGCGGGCGTAGTGCGTGCGATTGAAGATTTCTTTGTTGGCGATCGTTCCCTTGGCGGTCATCTCCAGCACGTGCGCGGTCGAGAACGCGCGGACGGCCGCTTCCATCCGGCTGAACGAATTGCCGCCGCGGCGGACGTCGTCCCGAAAGATCGATCCACCCCAGCCGCGATCGCCTGAGAGCGACTCGAAACGAAATCCAGGGAAATGGTCGGGCAGCTTGCGCAGCGCCTGCTCGATATGCTCTGACAACTCCAACCGATATTGCGAGTGGAGTGTGCGGAGTTCGTCTTCGCTGATCGCCTGATCTGCGCGCTCCCGTTGCCGGGCCGCTTGCAGGCGTTCGCCGCGGACGATGGCGTCTTGTAGCCGCTTTTCAAAATCCATGGCAATGGCGCCGCGCGCTGGCGCGGCAGTCTGATGATTGTGCCCTAGCTGCCCCAAGTCTGCACGGCATGCAGCGCTGGGCGCGGCTACTTCTTGGGAGGTTTCTTCGGTTCGTCCGGCTTCTTGAGCTCGAAGAACTGTTGCAAGTCGCCAAAGGTCCGCATCGGCTCGCGACCATCGACCATCTTCTTGGTCAGCGGGACCGAGGGGCGCGGCTTGGGCTTAGGACGTGGAGGCTGTTGCGCCGGCGCGTCGGCTCGTTGATCGCGACGGTCTGGCCGACGGCCACCCCGTCCCTGGCCACCCTGCTGACCGCCTTGGCCGCCGCGCTGGCCACCTCGATATTGTCCTGGACCACCCTGTCCGGGTCCACCCTGCCCAGAACCTCCCTGGCCAGCGCCACGGTTCGGTCGGCCGCCGCCGTTTGCAGGCGCTCCGGCGGCCGCTGGCGGGCGATTCTGTTGGCCGCGTCCTTCGGGCCGGCGCTCTGGGCGGGCCTGACGGCGTTCTTCCTGGCGACGGGCCGGGTCGATCATGGTCAGCGAGACACGGCGGCGTTCCTTGTCGATCGCCATCACCCAAACCGTGACAATGTCGCCGACGGAGATCACGTCGTGCGGATCTTGAATGAACTTGGCGGCCAGTTGGCTGATGTGGACCAGGCCGCTGTCCTTCAGGCCAATGTCGACGAACGCGCCGAAGTCGACGACGTTGAGAACCGTGCCCATCAGGTCCATGCCGGGCGCCAGGTCATCCAGCTTGAGGATGCCGCGTTTGAAGATCGGCTTAGGGAGCGATTCGCGTGGGTCGCGCCCGGGACGCTCTAACTGGGTGACCAGATCGTCCAGCGTGAGCTCGCCCACCTGCGCGGCCGTGGCCAGTTCGTTGCGGTCCGCGGCCGCCAAACGCTCGGCCAACTCGGGCGCCTTCGCCTTATCGGCCAGGTCTGCCGTCTGGAAACCGAGACGACCGAGCAATTGCTCCGCCGCCGGATAGCTTTCTGGATGGATCCAGGTGGCGTCCAGCGGGTTGTCGCCGCCGGCAATCTTCAAGAAGCCGGCCGCCTGCACAAACGCCGCTTCGCCAAAGCCCAACACCGAACGCAATTGCGCGCGGCTGGTGAATGGCCCTTGCGCGATGCGCTGGCTGACAAGGCGATGGGCGGTCAGTTGATTCAGCCCTGACACGTAGCGGAGCAGCGCTGCGCTGGCCGTGTTGAGATCGACGCCGACAAAGTTGACGCAAGATTCCACGACCGCGTCGAGCGATTCTCGCAGGTGCTTGGCTTTGACATCGTGCTGGTACATGCCGACGCCGATATTGGCCGGGTCGATCTTCACCAGCTCTGACAGGGGATCCTGCAAGCGGCGGCCAATGCTGATGGCGCCGCGGAGCGTGGCGTCGTACGTGGGGAATTCTTCGCGGCCGATCTGGCTGGTCGAATAGACGCTGGCCCCGGCTTCGTTAACGATCACGTACGAGACGTTGTTTTCCGCCAGCTCGCCGGCGATCATCTCGCTGACCCACTGTTCTGTCTCGCGACAGGCGGTGCCGTTGCCGATGGCGATCACGGTCAGCTTGTGCTCTTGGATCGTCGCAATGACCTTGGCCTTGGCGGCGGCGCGGCGCTCTTCGCTGCCGATCAAGTGGACCACGCCCTGGTCAAGCAAGTTGCCAAATTCGTCGAGGGCCGCCATTTTGCAGCCGCTCTTGAAGCCAGGATCCAGCGCCAGCACGCGGCAATCCCGCACCTGCGGTTGCAGCAGTAGCTTCCGCAGATTGCGGGCGAACACATCCACGGCGTGGGCTTCCGCACGATCGGTCAGCTCGCGGCGGACTTCCCGCTCCAGGCTCGGCAGGATCAGCCGGTGCAGGGCGTCACGGCCGCAACCGCGGATAAAGTCCGCGTGGACGTGGCCCGATCCGACGAGCGAATCCTCGATCGCCTGATACATGGCCGTAAGATCGGTCTCGACTTTGACCTTGAGAATCTTGGCGCGCTCGCCCCGATTGATGGCCAGCACGCGATGCGGCGGGACCTTGCCGAGCGCCTCGCCATAGTCGAAGAAATCCTGAAAGGCCTTGCGGTCTCCCTTGGAGTCCTTTTTGTCCTTGTCTTTTTTGCCCTTGCCCGCTTTTTTCTTTTTGACGGAGCGCTGCGCGGCGGGGGCCGGAGGGGCAGCTGGTTCCGACGGCGCGACGTCTCCAGAGCTCTCAGCGGGTGCGGCTTCACCGGCGCCGGCTTCGGCCGATGGGGCGCCGGCTACAACTTCAGGCGCTGGGGCTGGCGCTTCCGCTGCCGGAGCTTCGACCGCGGGGGTCTCAACGACCGGCGTTTCAACAACAGCCGCTTCCGCCACCGGCTCAGCGGCGGCCTGAGCGGCTTGTTCTTCGGCGGCGGCTTCCTTGGCGTCAGCGTCTGCTTGGGCCGTGACCAGCCGGCCACTGTGCTCCAAAATGTTCCGCAACCGGCCGCGTAGGTCGGCCCGTTCGCTGAATGTTTCGGCCAGGATGTGGCCGACGCCCAGCAGCACGTCGCCAATGTTTTGGAGCTTGCGGTCCGGGTTGACGAACTCCGCGGCCCGCGCGTCGAGATCGTGGCAGGCTGGGTCGGACGAGAGGACCTCGTTGGCCAGCGGCTCCAGGCCTCGCTCCCGCGCAATCGTGGCGAGCGTCTGCTTTTTGGGCTTATAGGGAAGATAGAGATCTTCCAGCCGTTTCATCGTGTCGGCCGCTTCGACCAAGGCCCGCAGCTCGGGCGTGGCTTTGCCCTGCGCTTCGATGGAGCGGAGGATGGTCTGCTTGCGATCGGCGAGTTGCCGTAGTCGGCTGGCAGACTCTTGGATGGCGCGGATCTGCTCTTCGTCCATCCCCCCCGTCTGATCTTTGCGATAGCGGGTGATGAATGGAACGGTATTACCGCTATCGAGCAGGTCGACAACGGCCTGCACGCGCGCCAGCGGCAACGCCAACGGTTGGGCGATCTGGGTCAGATCGAGACTTAGAGTAGCAACCATACGCACAAAACTCGGAAACGGCTCCACCGGCGCGCCTGGGCCTGATTGCGCGCAACGTTCCTGCTAGCAAAGCCTTATTCGCACGGCAATCTAGGAGGGCGTTCCAGGCGTGTCAAGCCGCCGGATCAATCGAGGGTTTGCCTGAGTTACCTTGCCTTTGTCGTTATACGGGGAAGCGTAGGAATGCCGCGTTCGTTCGCTGTAACACAGCCGCCGGGAAAAAACAGATTTTCCGGTCAATTAGATCAAACCCTCAGAACACTTCTGTCCGATACCTAAGGACAAGATACCAGGGGGGCGAGAATGACGCGCAAGCATAGCGCGCGTCCGACGTTGACTCGCTGCGGTAGAGTTCGACGTTTGCGCCCACGGTCCGCAACGTAAGGAAGCGTACAAATGGCTCGCTGCCAGTTGCAGGTATATTACGGTCCCGAGACGACTTGTGCTACTTCGGCGCGCAAAGACTCGGCAGAAAACTCGGTCCAGGTCCGCCTGGGCGAGGTCCTGCCGCTGTTGGCTGACGCCGTCCGCAGCCAGCGCACCTGGCTTTCGGACTTCGAAGACGACGAGATTACCATCTCCTCGGATCTGTACGAAGTGATCCTGGCCTATCAACACAATCGCCGCCCGTCGGCCTAATTTGCCCTTTGCCCAGAGCAAACGGCAGGCCACCCGGACCGGTAAAAAAAGATCAATCGAAAAGCCGGATGCGCTACGGAGAGCGCGTCTGGCTTTTTTACGCGCCGGGGATCATTTCAAAAAGCCCCAGCGGGGCGATCCAAGGTAGCCAGGGGCATCGCCCCTGGAAAACGTCGCCATCCACGATCGTCGTGATGTATCTGAGGAAGCGCGAACTTCGGCGCCATCGCTCTGCGATCCCTGACGGGATCGACGACGATTATTTTGGGTGGACTATCCGGCGGTGTCGCTGCCGCTCAACCGCCGGCTATTAGCTGCGATCCCTTTCGGGATCGTTTACCGCGCCTTGAGGAGTCCTGCCTGCTTTCAACTGGGCGCACCCCCGTTTGTCTATTGAACCAGCAGCGACCGCCACTCATCTTCGTCAACGGGCGACCAAGGTGACCAATAGCGTCGCTGTAGTAGGGGGTAATCGCGAGGAATTTCTGCGAATGCATTCTTGATTCGACTGCAGTCGGCTTCCGTGGTCATTCTCGGCAGTGTTATATAGAAAATCGACTCGCCTCCGAGCCAGCGCTGCCACGCACTGAGAGACTCGTCCGGCAAACCACCAGGATAACCCTTCATCTCAGGAAGCGTCCGGCAGTCCCCACCGTTGGCCTCGATCCATTGCTTGACGGATTTTCTCTCGCGAATGGTCCTTAGATCCCACCCTAACCAGATCGCAAAGAGTGTCACCGCCACGAACATCGTTCGCAGGCCGAATTGATACCAACGGCGAGGCGCCGATCGGGGCATTTTGCATCCGACTGTCAGAAGAAACGCAAACTGTTCTTGCACCGATCGCAACACGCTTGATCCTGATGGTTGGTAAGCCAGCTTTCCTGCTACGACTTCTTTCCGCGTCCCCAAACTGCTTTGCCTGGCTTGGCGCCGGTGTGTTCGCCGTCTTTGAGGACTTGCACGCCGTTGACGAGCACGTGGGCGACGCCTGTCGAATATTGGTGCGGCGCCTCGAACGTGGCGTGGTCTTTGACCGTCTTGGGATCGAAGACCACGACGTCCGCGTAGTACTTCGGCTTGAGCAGTCCGCGATCCGCGAGACCCAGGTGTTCCGCCGGCATGCTGGTCAGCTTGCGGATCGCCTCCGGCAGCGGGATCACTTGCTCGTCCCGGACGTACTTGCCCAGCAGGCGGGCGACGTTGCCATACGTGCGTGGGTGGGGCTGCGAGAGGAGAAACGCCCCTTCCGGCGCTTCGCTCGCCGCGTCCGAGCCGAAGCTGAGCCACGGCAGGGCAATGTTGCGCTTCACGTCTTCTTCATCCATCATAAAGTAAACGGTGTCGACGCGGCTGTTGTCTTCGATCACCAGGTCCATCGCCGTTTCTTCCGGCGTCGTTTTGCGCTTTGCCGCGACTTCGGCCAACGTCTTGCCGGTGAGATGCTTGAGATCCGGGTTTTTGAATCCGACCAGCAACACGCGCTCCGGCGAGCCGGCGGCCAGCATCAGGTTTTCCCACTCGTCGGTCGGCGTGCGCATCTCTTCAGCCACCTTGGCGCGGATCTTGGGATCGCGGAGTCGGCCGATCCAATCGCTGAGACCCCCTTCTTGCACCCAAGGGGGCATGGCGCCGTTGAGGCCCGTGGAACCGGCAGTGTAGAGATACATGTCGGCCGTGATCCGCAGACCCTCTTTGCGGGCCGCCTCGATCAGTTCGATCACTCGTTTGCGCTTGGGCCAGTTGTCTTTGCCGGCCAGTTTGAGGTGATAGATCTCGGCCGGAATCTTGGCGTCTCGCGCGATCTTGATCAGCTCTTCGACCGCTTCGACAATCTGATTCCCCTCGCTGCGCATGTGCGAGATGTACATCCCCTGATACTTGGCGGCCTCTTTGCAGAGCTCAATCAACTCGTTGGTGTCCGCGTAAAAGGCCGGGGCATAGATCAACGAAGAGCCAACGCCTAGCGCGCCCTCTTCCATCGCTTGCCGCACCAGGGCGCGCATCTGGTCCATCTCGGTCGCGCTGGGCTTGCGATTCTCATAGCCCAAGACGTGAATCCGGACCGTAGTTGCGCCGACGAACGAAGCGACGTTGCAAGAGACGCCTCGTTTTTCCAAGTGGGTCAGAAATTCTCCCAAGGTCGTCCAGGGGACTTCGTACTTGATGTCTCCTTGGCTATCGAGGGAGTCTTTCTTCATCAGTGGGTTGAGCGGACCCATCGACCAGCCTTCGCCAAAGACTTCGAGCGTGACGCCCTGGCGGATGTCGCCTTGCGAGCGGCCATCGGCCAGCAGCGAAGTGGTCGCCCACGAGAGCATGTTGATAAAGCCCGGCGCCACGGCGAGTCCGCGCGCGTCGACTTCTTGCTTGGCCTTGGCTTTGGACAGATCGCCGAGCGCCGCGATCCGGTCCGCGCGGATGCCAACATCTTGCACGACGGGCGGGCCGCCTGCTCCATCGTAAACGGCGCCGCCGCGAATGATCACGTCGTAAGGCGCGTCAGCTGGCGCTTCTGCCTGAACGCTGCAGGGGCGCGCCGCGGAGAAGGTCAGCGCCACAACCAAAGCTGCCCAACGCAATGGAGTCAAACTATACATGCTCAACATCTCCAACCGTTTTCGAGTGTACTCTTGCGTCTCCCTCGCAACCCCATCCGGGCGACACTATAACACGCGATCCGGCGCGGGGCGAACCGACGGCAAACGCGCACTTTTCGGCCGTTTGGTGAATCGACACGACCTTCTGCGCCAATTACCATTTGCTGTGTCCCGGTGCTCACCAGAGACTCGCGACGCACGACGCGATTGCGCCCACCTGCCGTACAAAAATCACCCCGGATGATTCGCTATGACTTTGATTTCTCGCGCCGGATCTATGCTGCTATTGCTCATGACTCTTTCGCTGGCGGCGCCGGCCGGGGCGGATGAGTTCGACGCGATGCGCGAGAAGATCCCGCGCGAGCTGGCAGCGCGCGGCGTCCCTTCGATTGCCGTGGCCGTCGCGCGCGATGGCAAGATCATTTGGGAGCAAGGCTTTGGCTGGGCGAATCGCGAGCAGCGCATCGCCGCGGACGAACACACAATGTATTCGCTGGCTTCGATCTCCAAGCCGATCACCGCGACGGGGCTGGCAATCTTGATGCAGCAAGGCAAGATCGAGCTCGACAAACCGATCAACGACTATTTGGGCGAAGCCAAGGTCGTGGCGCGCGTCGGCTCGGCCGCCGACGCCACGGTGCGCCGCGTGGCCAATCACTCGTCAGGGCTGCCGCTGCACTACCAGTTTTTCTACGAGGACGAGCCCCATCGCCGCCCGGCCATGGACGAAACGATTCGCCGCTACGCTAACCTGGTGACCGCGCCGGGCGAGCGCTGGCAATATTCGAACCTGGGCTATGGATTGATTGACTACATCATCGCCCGGCAGTCCGATCGGTCGTTCGCGGACTTCATGCGCGAAGAAGTCTTCGTGCCGCTTGGCCTGACGCGGATGAGCATCGATATCGGGCCGGGCTTGGAAAAATACACCGCCATGCGCTACGGCGCGGACGGCTTGCCGATTCCGTTTTATGACTTCGATCACCCAGGCGGCTCGGCCGTGTTTGCTAGCGCCCACGACTTGGCGCGGTTTGGCATGTTCCATGCCGGCGCCAAGCTGCCGGATCAGCGCGAGATCCTAAGCGACGAGTGGCGCAAGCGGATGCAGGAGCCAACGGCCGAGATCGAAGGGGGCCGGCATTACGGCATTGGCTGGTTTTTGCAGGACGACAAAGCCGGGCGCCGCGTGGTCTCGCATTCGGGCGGCATGGGGGGCGTCTCGACACTGCTCTCCATTGTGCCGGAGCAGAACGTTGTGGTGGTGGTGCTCTCGAACGGCGCCTCGCCGCTGCCGTCGCAGATTTCGGCCCAGATTTTGAACGTCGTGCTGAAAGCGCCTGACGAAAAGAAGCCAGAGCAAGCGGAGAAACCCAAGAGCGAGCAGAGCGATGTCGCCGAAGCGCTGGCCGCGGCCAAGCCGATGGAAGAACGGGGCTTGAAGCCGCTCATTGGCCGCTGGAAGGGAACCGTCCACACGTACAACGCCGATCTGCCGATTGAACTCCGCGTACAGGAAGATGGCGACGTTCACGTGAAGTTCGAAGGCCAGTTAGTCACGCTGCTGACCGGCGCCCGCGTGCAAGATGGTTTTCTCCGCGGCCGACTGAAGGCCAATCTGGGCACAGAAGACGTCAACCGCACCAAGCACGAACTCCACCTGGAAGTGAAGCAACGTGGAGACGACGTACTGAATGGTTCGCTGATTGCGATGTCCTACCGCGTGCCACGCGTAGGAAACGCGCTGACGCATTGGATTGAGCTGAAGAAGCAGGTGGACTGAGGCGCGCGGAGATGGGAGTTGAAACGCACCATCGCATTTCGCATGGAGTGCGTTCCTGAGTCCCAGGGGGACGGTCGAACTTTAGCCCCGGGTAAGCCGGCATCGCCGGCGCAGCCCCGGGGCGCATGCCGAGCGCACTCGACGTAATTGTGTGCGCGGATCGCCGACGCGAATAACGTTCACCAGCAATTTTGAGATCTGACGAACGCTACGACGAGTCATACCGCGGAACGTGTCCAGGGGCGGCGCTGCGCTCTGCCCCTGGCTACATTAGAGCGCCCCGTTGGGGCTTTTCGGAACGCGCGCGTGCGAATCGTCCTACTTGCGGACGATGCCGTATTCTTCGATCTTGCGATAGATCGTCGCGCGGCCCACGCCTAATAGCTTGGCGGCTTCGGGCAGGTTTCCGGCGGTGCGGCGCAGGGCCTCGGTGATCAGGCGCTGTTCCCAGACGTCGATCCGTAGCGAATCGAGCTCGCAGGAAATGGCTTCTTTCAGCCCTAGGTCGCCTTCGTCAATCCGGTTGCCCATTGCCAGCACTACGGCGCTATCGATGACGTTGCGCAGTTGGCGGACGTTGCCAGGCCAAGGATAGGCCAGCAGTTTGGCTCTGGCGCCGGGCGAGAGTGTCAACTCCGGCCGCCCATGCTGCAGGCGGAAGTGATCCAGAAAGAAATCGACGAGTAGCGAGATATCGGCGCCGCGCTCGCGGAGTGGCGGCACGACCAGTTCAAAAACGCTGAGGCGATAGTAGAGATCTTCGCGGAACTTTTTCTCGCGCACGTAGGCCAGTAGGTCGCGATTGGTCGCGGCGATCACGCGCACATCAACTCGGACTTCCACGCTCGACCCAACGGGCAGAAACGGATGGCCTTCCAGAATACGCAGCAACTTGGATTGGCCGAGGAGCGTCATT